>Ga0066698_10000153_pt1 | contig 21857 bp, 20 predicted proteins | sample GraSoiAngelo_147_FD_66457 | JGI IMG/M metagenome (GOLD analysis project Ga0066698, IMG submission 66457) | Grasslands soil microbial communities from the Angelo Coastal Reserve, California, USA - 14_1009_05_40cm | ecosystem: Environmental > Terrestrial > Soil > Grasslands | place: USA... | reverse complement strand
TCGAGAGCCTTGTGGATACCTGCGGTTATCCGTTCTATTTCGTTCCCGCTTATTCCGTACTGCTTGAACAGTTTGTCATCCCTGTATCCTAACCTGCTCTTCGACGCGGCCACATAGAGAGGCAGGTCCGAGGAAGCTAGCAAGTGCAGAGTACCACGCATACACCAAGTCTTCACAATGGTGCGCTGCATCCAGAGAGCATCTTGAACATCCTCCATCTTGATACTACTGACCCTTGCCCCTATGGACAAGGCGGCCCCCCGACAATACTTGGGCCTGGACCCCGCAAACCTCTGAGACCAATTTGGGCAACTGCGCCCTGGGTACGCGTTCTGCAAGGTGGTGTCTCGATAGACGCCAGGAATTCACTTGGGCCCTCGTCAGCTTCATTGAAGCGGCAGTTCAGGGCGTTTTCCGAAGGTTCTATTAACAAAAACCCGAACCAAGATGCTCGCAACGTGAACAAAGACGAGCCTAAAACAAGCACTAGACTACATCGATGATAACAAGGAGACTCTAATCCGGGACTTTCGCACCCTTCTCCGTCAGCCGAGCATATCTGCCCAGGGCAAGGGAATCGAGGACTGCGCTAGAATCGTCAAGAAGGAAATGGATGCTTCTGGTATCCAGACCAAGATTTTGCCCGAGAAAGACGGCAACCCAGTCGTTTATGGTGAAGTGAAAGCCAAAGACGCGGCCAAGACCCTTCTCATCTATGGCCACTATGACGTTCAGCCGCCCGAGCCTTTGGAGGAATGGGTCTCAGGACCCTTCGAGGCAAGAGTCCAGGGCAAGAAGATCATCGCCCGCGGAGCCGCGGACAGCAAGAACAACGTGGTCAGCTTCATCAAAGCCGCTGAAAGCTACCTCAAGACTAGCGGCAAGCCACCCCTCAACCTAAAGTTCATCGTTGAGGGAGAAGAGGAGATTGGCAGTCCACACCTCCCACGATTCATAAAAGAGAACAAGGAGCGACTCAAGGCTGACAGTGTCGTCTGCTACGACGGAGATTTTGATGAGACTGGCCGGGCTAAGATCAGTCTCGGGGTCAAAGGCTTGCTCTATGTCGAACTGCGATGCAAAAAGGCCCGAGATGACCTGCACTCCTCCTATGCACCGCTAGTTCCGAACGCTGCCTGGCGCTTGGTCTGGGCTCTCAACACGATGAAAAGCCCCGACGATAAGATTCTCATAAGAGGTTGGTATGATGATGTCGAAGCTTTCACACCTGCCCAATCAAGGCTCGTGGGCAAGATTCCGTTCCGAGGCGAGAATTATCTCAAAGAGTGGGGAATCAAGAAGTTCCTCAAAGCCAACAACAACCGCGAAGCACTCAAACGGTACTTGATGGAGCCAACATGCACAATCTGCGGGTTCAAAACAGGCTACATAGGACCCGGCTCCAAGACCGTTCTGCCTGGAAGCGCGATGATGAAGATAGACTTCCGACTTGTCTATAATCAGAACCCTAGAAAACAACTCCAGCTGTTGAAGGAACACTTGCACACTCATGGATTCGACGATATTCAGGTCAAACCATTAGGATTCTTGGAGCCCTCACGCACCTCACCAAGCGCACCCATCTCGAAAGCAGCTGTCAGAGCGAGCAGAATCGCCTATGGCTCGACACCGGTGATTCTCCCGCGAAACCCAGCTTCCGGACCAGACTATCTCTTCACAAAACGTCTAGGTCTTGACTCCATCTGGACGGGAAGCGGACCGCCCTCCGCCTACTCACACGCCCACGCCCCCAACGAGTACACGACAACTGAAGATTTCATACTCGGCGTCAAATACATCACTGCTATCATCGACTCTTACGCGAAAGTCGCATAGAGCGCGTCAGAGAAATTCCGCAGGGATAGCTTGCGCTGCAGTTTTCACCCTAAGAAGTCTTCCATAAGCCCGTCTAAGAAGCAAGATTGAGAGAAGATAGCAGACTGCAGAGCCTAGGGCGATCATGTAGGAAGATCCAAGATAGTCCTGAGGCCCTATTCCTTTCGATTGGAGGGCAGGAACTAGCTCAAGCATGGAGACGAAGGTCCCGGCCATCTGAAGGCCACCGTATCCAGTGAACAAGAAGCAGGCGAGAACATACTGCCACCGCCAACCAAACTTGGAAAGGCTTGAGACGACAATTCCCAACACGAGAATCGCCAACAGTCCCTCCTGAACAAGCGCGGACGCGAGAACATCTACACCTACACTTGACCCAGCTCTCGACGCTAAAGACGCCCGATTGAACAACAACAGACTGTTTGCTAGCGAAGCTAGGACCAAAGCCAGGACGTGCTCGCTGCGGCCAAGTCTCAAAATCGTTCGCAAGGACAAGTCTCCGTGTTGCAAAGTCTTCTCCCACTCCGTCAACTCGTACCGACCGCTGAACGATGCCGCTCTTTTGCCGTCAATACGAGGGTTGCAACGCTGACCAGTGTCCCGGGCACGAGGTAGAATAGTGTGAGAAGAGACGCGGCGATAACCCGTTCGTACCTCCACGGGCCGCCAATTACAACGATCACCCCATTTACAATCCAAGCTGTCCCGAGCAGGACGAAGATTATTCCCATGTCAGCAGGATCTATTCCTAGAATAGACACGAAGCCGGCCCAAGGCCCTATTCCAACGGTGTCCTCGCCAGTCTAGAGGCCAGTAACTAGTTTTCTCGTCCCGTCGAAGACCATCCAGCTACCAAGCAAAAGGCTCAACGTTAAGATCAGCCAGGCAACCCGGCTAGCCTCTCGCATACCACCACCAAGCCAAAGCGTGTCTTATTAGAAAGCCTAACACTGGTAAGGCAGCCTTGACAGATTCAGACAGGGTCCTTCACGACATGGAGGAGGGGTCTGATGGAATGGTAAAGTACGCCACGATGGTGCTAGATTTCATCAAGAAAGACGTGTTCCAAGACCGAAAACAGATCTCGGTGGAGGAAGTAGTTACGCTGATAGCTGCCTTGACCGATATCTCAGTGACCCTCTTGTCAAAGTTCCGAAAGGACGAGGTGGACCCTTCCAGGGCCACCGAAGTGGGAAGAGACGTGTTCAGGTACCTGGTTGGACGAATAGGCTTCGACGTAGACCACCTCACCGGCAAACCAAACATCTACGTCTAAACAGGAATGCAAGAGGAGGAAAGATATCTTGGAGGATCCTACAGTCCCCTTCAGCTTTCGATCGGTCGATTTGGTGTCGGGGCAGGAGTGTATGAAGAACCCTCCAGGCACCCTTTCGCACCGGATATCTCAAAATCATATCGGCCTCAGGGGAGATTGTGGAAGTCAGGATTGGCAAGAAGAAGGAGTACGAGTGGCTCGTCAGGCTCCTACAATCATTCGAACCTGAGATGTTGAAAATCCTTTAGAGTGTTCAGGTTAATTCTTGTAGCAGAATCGGTTCTACTTTTCGGTAGACCCTTGAATACGGTAAGGGTTCGCCCTTCACTGTAAGAAGGTCTTTCTCTACGGATATTCCGAACAGTCGCTCGTTTTCCTGAAGCTCAGGCAGTATGAGCTGCCAGTCCCTCTCCGTAAACTCTGCCAAGCGTCCCCCGTTCAACTGGTCGCTCGTCAGTCTCCCATGCGGGTCCCGAATGAAAATGGCTCCGCCGGACGCGAGCGAGAACAGATTGCTTCCCGGGTATGGAGTCGCCTGTTCAACGAACCTCCCATCATGAGTCGGCCTAAGCCCGTTGACAATCACAAACCCTCCACCATTGTAAGGATCCCCAGCCATGAACGATTCAGCAAGATAGTCAAGACAAGTTCCGTTTATCACGACCTTCGGCTTCCCAACAGCATTAATCAAGGGCCGCCCAGCCGTGTTCCCGAGAACATAGACGTGCCCGCCCTTCGCTGCGTACATGAACGCCTGGCCAACATCACCATGAACCACCAGCCTCCCATACTTCATGATCTGAGCTGCCTGGTCCTGCGCTGCACCGTGAATGTTCACTTCGGCTCCATCGATACCGGACGCAACGTAGTCTCCGACGTCTCCGTAACAATCGATTCGCAAATCGTTCGTCTTCGGGCCCAGGCCGTTGGCGATGAAGCGGTGCCCGCGAATATTGTAGAGAAGGAGTCTCTTCCATCTCTGGGCATATGCACGGGCTACGTATCTCGCCAGGCTATCATCTCCCTCGACAGGGAAGTCCAATGAGTCGACCACCAGGGCCTGGCCGGGTTGGCTCGGCGTTGTCAGATTGTTCTTGTAGGCCCAGTCGACCCGAGTGAACGGGAGTCCTCTCGTCAGCAGGGGAATCGAGGAGAAGGTCCTGTTCAACGCGTCCGTGTACAAGTGCAACAGTGCACTCCGCTTCTTCGACCCGGTATCGTAGATTCTATCGTAGAGCAGTGTTAGCGAGTCGATGACAAACGGGAAATTCTCCCCGTCTGCTCGGGCGAGACCCTCCAGTTCCTCCACAACCCCGGCGGTGAAGCCCTGCCCTCCATCCCGGATAATAGGACGCAAATAGTCGTAGACTAACGATGGGTCCTGCATGTTTCGCAGGTTCCTTAGCTGGAGGGTGACACTCGCATTCAGGGCAATGGAGCCGACTCCGGACTCGAGAAAACTCTGCCCGGGCGGCGAGTGAACTTCGGTTCCGAACTTGTCCTTGCAAACAAGCTCTATCCCAGCGGGACCATCTTCCAGCGAGAAGATGAAAACCCCGCCGTCCGTGTAGCTTCCACCCCGGGCATTCCAGTAAACATCTGCGTACCGTGCCGGAATCTTCCCATCGTTCGCCAACCTCGCCAGCATGGCATTGATCGCCTGTCTCTCAGAAGCTATCACACCAATCTTCACAGCACCCTCCTGCAAGGCGAACACTTGCGGCCTCAGCATCGAAGTGTCCGTGATGCCCAACAGCTGGAGAGCACGCTTCGAAGGCTGATTACGGGCGACGATGAAGAACCAGGGCCCATCGGGAGACCCGTGGATGTGGGTTGACTGAATCGCTCTGTAGATTTTCCTCTTCTCTTCCGAAAGCATCTCGAAATCCCGCTCAGTAGTCGGCGCCATCGCCTCAATCAGATACTCCAAGGGATACCTGTAGACCCGATCCAACAGGTCAAACAACAACACGGAAACCTCCGTGTCCGTCAAAAACAACGGGCGAACATTCCGCTGCGCCAAGTACTCAGTTATCGAGTGATAGTTAGCAAAGTCACCATTGTGCACTAGCGCCTCGTGCAATCCGACAAACGGGTGCGCTCCGCCCGGATGCCAGACTCGCCCCTTCGTCGGGTACCGGTGGTGCCCGATCCAGATGTGGGCCCGGAAATCCTCGAGTTTGTAGTATCGGACCACATCGTCCCCGTATCCGACAAGTTTGAGAACAATCATGTTTTTTCCGTGCGAGAGGACGAATGCTTTCTTCTCGCCGAGAGAGGAGTAGAAGCGGACGTTGAGCTGGTAGCTGTTCTGGTAGACGAACTCGTCGTGGAGCGATTCATTGTCCAGGCTCTCAAGTCGATGCTCACGGACGAACTTGCTTAGCGCATCTGGCCTTACGCGACAGAAGTATCTGAACACCTCAGGGGGACTTACTTCAAGCCCGGGAACGTCATGATAGTTAGCGAGCGCAGGAACTCGCGAACTATTGTCAACAAGGAAAACGGAATGAATAAACTCAGCTTCGACCTGGCTCCGCACCGAAGGGTCTAGGTAGGCAACCTGGATGAGATAGTCTTCGTCGAGAATGTGTCTCGAGACACCCAACTGGTCGGGGTCTAAGCCTACGGCAGCGATTCCGCCTCCTTTCCCGTTTCCCCGGTTCTTCATCTGAACAAGTGACTGGAGGAGATATTTTCCCTCAAACGGGACAGTTGCGGCGGCGCCGATGACTCCGCAGCCGCCCTCCGCCTCCAGTTTTCCAGCTGAGTTATCGACAACAGGGAGACTCGCCCGGGAATCGATCACTTGCCTGGCGACGTTCTTGCTACTCAATCCTACTTGTACCTCACGAGAAGGTCAGTTCTCCCCCGCAGCTCTCGAATGCTCCCGAACCCGTACCGGGCCAGGACCTTTCGCAGCCGTTTTTCCCAAGCGTGGAAGAGGTTGACAATCCTCGTCTCTCCCCAAGCCGGGTCGATAAACATCGATAGTTCTGGGTCGGTTGTTGTTATTCCGACCTGACAGCCTCGCCCCCGTTCGCAATTCCCGCAGTGCGTGCAGCCAACAGCCACAGCCTCAGCGGTGGCGACGACACATCCGTCAGCACCGAGTGCGATCGCCTTCGCAACATCATCAGCCGTCCGAATACCGCCACTAGCCATCAAGACAACCTTGTCGCGGACACCCTCCGAAACCAGGTACCTGTGCACCTTGGGAATAGCATACTCCACAGGCATAGCGATGTTTTTCTTCGCAATCTCCGGTGCCGCTCCCGTCCCGCCGTAGCCTCCGTCAATGTGGATGATATTCGCACCAGCATAGTAGCTACCAATGGCAACCATGTCCACGTCTGTCGGAGTCGAGACTTTCACAGAGACCAGCGCTCTCGGATTGACCGTTTTGATCCAGTCTACGTGTTTCTTGTGGTCCTCGACCGAGTAGACGCTGTGGAAGGGGAAGGGTGAGTAGAGGCTGGTGAACATCGTAGACTCCCGCATCTTTGCCACCTCAGATGTCACTTTGTCGGCTAGAAGATGACCGCCAAGCCCTGGCTTCGCACCTTGAGCATACTTGAACTCGACAATCGGCGCGTACTGAATGGTCTCCTCGCGGACCCCGAACATGCCGGTTGCGACCTGCGTGATCACATTGTCTTTGTACGGGACGAGCTGGTCCGGATAGCCGCCTTCGCCCGTGCAAGTGTACGTTCCAAGTTGCTTTGCGGCCCGTGCCCGGGCGAGCATGAAGTTGAGGCTAATCGATCCAAAGGACATTCCGCCGCCATAGATTGGAAGGGGAACCCGCAGCCGTACGCCTTCTTCTTTCTTGTTGAGGGAGAGTGATAGGTCGATACTTTCCTCGTCAATCTTTGAGTGTTCCCCTGTCTCGCTCCATCCTAGAATGTCGAATCCTCCTCCTGAGCTGCCGACGCAATATTCCAAACCGTTCTTCGGCAACTCTCCCGTCAAGGCCTGCTCGTATGTGGATAGAATCAATTCGCCGGTCCACCGCTTGTTTCCCAGCGCAGGAGGCACGCCGTGACGTAGGGTGGGGAGAACCTCAAGCCCATGGCGGATGCGTTTGGTGTGCTTCTCCACCACCAGCTCTATACTGTTGCCCATGGCATTCCCTCGAATGCTTGTTCTCTCAGCTCAGAGTCCAGCATCGACCGTCCAACATCTCCTCGAAGCCGGCGCACGTCTCGTATTCCCATCGCGCTGAGAATCTCGACCAGCTGGTCGTGCCATGAAGCCATCAGGTTGACGATTCTCTGGGAGCCCCAGGCTGGGTCGATAGCTCTCGGGTTGAGCTTGCAATCCGTCCTGCTCCGGGTTTCGCCCTGAAACTCGGCCTGCAAAGCGACGAGGAGACTCGTGTCCACCGCGACCAAGTCTGCCCCGCAGATGACCGCCTTTGGAACATGCTCTGCCAGTGTTATCCCACCGCTGGCGATGATTGTCACCTGGTCCCGGACCGTCTCCTTAACCAAACGTCCATGGAGTGTCTTCAGTGCTCTGGCGATGTGGCGGGGGCTTCGAGAGTAGTCCATCCCGTGATAATCAGCGTAAACATGCAACGCCTCGACGCCTTCTCTCACAAGCTGCAAGGCCACTTCTTCGACTTCATCATCAAGGGGAAGCCGGGCGGCAAAGACCACCGAACGTGTTTTTTCCCTAAGCTTGTTCCGCAGGCCGGGCTTGTCCGGGTCGTACTCGATGATTCGAGATTTCTTTAGAAATTCAGCGCGACCCTCTGCATCATTTTTTCCACTGATAAACGGAACGTTGTTTGTTGAGGGTTCGCCCGATGAGTCTCCTAGAGGGGCGACGGAGAATGTTTTCAGCTCTGCAGCAGCTGATGAGGCCGCCCTGAGGACTTGCTCGTTGGAGCCGAGTGGAAGGTCAAAGATTATCGGAATCGGGACCGGAACCGTCTCGACTGCCCCAAGCACGTTATCTCTTCCGAATTCAAGAGATTGCGGCTTCCGCCCAATGTCCACCACGGTAGAAATGTACTCTCTTCCGTAGACTCCATCACGTGTCGGCCGAACAATTTCCGACATGTCAGTCCACATATCATCGAACCCTTCGCCCCCGAACGATCCCTTGTAGCCCATTCCCTTAACCGGTATCTTGCCAGTAGATGCTTCGTAGAGGATTGTGAATATTGAGTCAGGGGTCCAGTACGAGTCACCGAGTCGTTTGTACGGTTCTGAGAGTTTCACGGTCATTATGTGTGGGTATTCCTGCACGCATCTCATGCAGCCAACGCACTTTTCCTTGATCGGTTTGAAGCCCCCAAATCTTCCGCCGAAGACTCCGTAGATGCACGGCCGACTTAGGACAACATCTTTCTTGAAACGGAACTCGAAAGCCTCGTGAACAAGCATGGCTGCGAGTCGGAGCTTACGGGCTTGAACGTCGAACTTAGCCGGCAGAGTGTAAGCGAGGGGAGAAGGTTTCGTGCCGATGTGGAACCTTTCATACAACTAGCTCGTTCACCAGTCCATTCCCGAAGCGATGCTCCATGCCCTTTTTCCTCCCTACAAACTCACAGAGTCGAGCTCGCGAATGATGCGAATATAAACGCTCTTCGAGATAGGCTGGACGTTCATCCAGAAATGTTTGTAGATACTTGGGCCCCTCAGACATGAAAAACCAGCCACGAAGAAAAAATTGTCGGAAAGCTAGCACGACTAGAAGCCTCGCCGTGACAGGGAGGGGCCCTTCAGGTTTTTCTTCGAGAATTTTCCACGAAGGGTGTTCCAATTAACAGGCAATGTGATGGTACTATGGACAGCCTAGTCGGGTTTCGATTCGCTTAATCATCCATTGGAAGAATGGCCGAAACGGCGAGACGGATAGGCCAAGTCGAGGGTTTCACGTGAGGTACATCCTGACAGTTGATTTCGAGGACGATGTAGACATTGAAAGCTTCCTCCGCTTCGTCCAGTACCACAGTAAACGGTTGAAGTGCGCCAGCAAGGACGTGTTCGTTCGCCTCGCCCACGAATGGGAGAAAACATTGGTGAGCCATCATGAGCCAGCAAACACAATTGGAGTCAAGAAAGAAAAGAAAAAGACGGTCAAAGAGAGCTCAGAATAGCAAGTTCAAGATCCGCGTCAGGTACAAATACCACTACTACCGGTGGATCAACACTCCGGACTACGGAACCTTCAAGGAAGTCTACGAGAAGTACAAGAACAAAGGCGTCACCTTTTGGTGCGTTCCGAAGGGAGATCCAGTGTTCACGAACCCTGGTCTAGGAACCATAGGCGAGCAGCTAGATTCGGTTGTCTCTGCAAATGGAAATTATGAGATTCCTACGAGGTACTTTGAGAGGGATTATTCTGGCGAGCTTGTTGTCGTGAAGCCTTTCCTGCTTCCCGAGACTCGACTGACTCCTGAGCACCCGGTGCTAGCTTGTGGCTCAGTCCGTCAGAGATCAAAATGGTATGATCCCCAGACCAGACCGTCTCTCAAGGTGGTTTGGAAGCCCGCTGGAGAGCTGACAGTAAAGGATTGGGTTTTCTTTCCGCGATTCGAAGGTAGAAGAGAGGGAGACCCGGAACTACTCTATCTCATGGGCCTTTACATGGCAGAAGGATATCCCATTGGGAATCAAGTCTATTTTGCGTTAGGTCACGCTGAAGAAGGACTTGCCCAGCACATTATCGATTTGGCAGCAAGACACTGGGGGGTTAAGGGAACAATAAACCATCATCCGACGGGGCTACTCGTCCGGTTCTCTAAGGAGGCGTTGGCAAATTTTATGAGAAAAGAGTTCGGCAGCAGGGCCTTCAACAAGAAGATCCCACCGTGGATTCTGGAACAACGTGACCCCAGGCCCTTCCTCGAGGGGTGGCTGAAAGGTGACGGATTCAAGAGAGGGAATACTTGGAGACTTTCAACCTCATCAAAGATGGCCGCATACCAAGTCCTCCTCATCGGTTCCCGACTGGGCGTTCTACCGGCTATCTACGAAAGCGACAGGCCGGAAAGGCGAGTTATCCAAGGGCGAAGAGTCAACGCCAAGCCAGAGTATGAGGTAAGATTCCACATGGATGGAAGTAAGTACTCGAATAAGACCAGCCATGCAATCCGAACAAAGGATGGGTTCTGGGTCCGAGTGAGGAAGATTCGACGAGAAAGCTTCTCGGGAACTGTCTGCAACATGGAGACTCCGTCGAACAACTACCTTCTATCATTCATAGTCCACAACTGCGCAGACCTGCCGCCGGAATATTCTAGCCAAGACGGAACTTGGACAGGCTACAGGCTGGACGGGGACAAGACGCACACCGCATCCACCTTGAAAAGGTATGGACGGCACAAAGCCTGGGTCGACCCTGTCTACAAATTCCAGGGAAAAAATGTCATTTTGGTCTACAATGCCAGGGGCTAGGCGGACTAGCGATTCATACGTCATGACTTGGCGTCAGTTGAATCGAGTCGAGTCGAATTGAGTTAGGTTCTTTACTGCCAGGCCAGGTCTTGATCCGGTCAGGCTATTGTCTTCACCTAGCCTTCCGCTCTACCTGCAACAGGTTCGCTCCCCTCATCTGCACTTATGTAGAATCTCTGTCGAACCATCTAGCTGCCAGCGAAGTAGCTGGCAAAGGTACGAAAAAACGAATCCATTGCAAGGAACCAAAAGAGTACCCTAGAACAAGGGCATTAAGGGCCACGCCTGCAAAAACCCAGAGACCTGCTACCATAAGGTCAAACCTCCGGGAATGAAGAGACCAGGCCAGTCCGAGGCAATGAGGCGAGCCTATGCGGAAAATCCCGAACTCATAGAGATAAAGCGGAGGCAGATGACAGCGAGATGGAGACTCGGGTTGATGAGCAGAGCGAAGATTAGAGAAGGAATTCTTCGGTCCTTGCCATATCGAAGACCAATGTCGCTAGAATCAAGGGCTCGACAGATCGCTGCGGCTAAGAAGACCGTTGTATGGCTGAATTCAAAGGCGGTACCTGAACAAAACGCGAAAGTTGCCTTGAGAATGAAGGAGCTTTTATCGAAGAGAGTTCAAGTTGTCTATGTCGACCTCAACGGGCATCAAAAACCCGACCTCATCTGGTTTGATGGAAAGAGAATAGTCAACGAGGACATCAAGTCCACTGGTCTAATAGAAGCAGAAAACGAAATTATCGTAACTTAACGTCGAACTGTCACAGAATGCCGCCATTTCTTGAAGCCCTGTCATTCTTCTCTATAACGGATACTTCCGCCTCTAGAAGAGGTTAGGAGATAAGAGACAGTTACGGGACTCTTTGTTTCGCGAGTTCTGGCTTACGCTTGAGCCCGGTAACCAGCAATTCACGTAGTTCTTTTTGCTGGCGTTGCATGTCGTCGAACTGCTTGCTGCTCATTGAGGCGACTTGGGCGTATTCAATGACGAACTGTTTTGTGAAGTAGTCGATGTCCTCCATCTCGGCAACCTTCTCGGACACCTCCTGTGCCAGTTTTCCTTTCCAAGCCTGGTCCATTTTCCGGGCTAGAGCGACTATCTTTGCGACAGTTTTGTCGTCTATTCCTGGTCCGAGGCCCAATCTGGGTAGTGCTTGGACCGCCTCTCTCGTCCGTGCCTCTTGGAGCCTGCCGCCCTCCTCATCCTTCTCCTCGCCTTGAGTGAACATGAAGAATTCCGCCGTAGCGCGGTAATATGTTTCTATGAAATGGTCGATTCGTTCTTCCTTCGCCACTTCGATTAGCCCCGTCTCGAGCATTTTCCCCATGTGGTGGTAGATTGCCTGGGGTGTCTTGTCAAGATGCTCGGCAATTTGAATGACAGCCATCTCTTTCGCCCGCAGGAGGTCGATTATTTTCCTACGCGTAGGGTCGGCAAGGAGATCCATAGCCTTAGGATCCCGAATTACCTTGATGTCCCGCAAGTTCCTTACCCACAAGGGTCCCCGATCGCTTATATACGCATTGGGTTCATTCAAACACAGATTTTAATAGGTCAAACCCGCGCAAAGGCGCGTTGAGCTGTGCATTCTTGCGGATTACTCATGCATCACCGCAACATAGAATACTCAATGCGAACTGAAAACACATGGGGTGACTACAAGCCGTGACTGCTGCAAGTGCGCCCGGCTTAAGAAAGGCCCAAGAGACAACTGTCCCTGTGACACCCCCTCAAACAGCCTCGGTAGAAGTCTCTCCTGAGAAGAGCCTCTGGCATCACCCAAACTTTCTGAAACTCTGGCTCTCCGAGACTATCTCGCAGTTCGGCAGTCAGTTCACCGGGTTAGCCTTGCCGTTCACAGCAATCATTTTCCTCAACGCAGGCGCCGCGGAACTGGGCTTTCTGGCCTTCATCGGGAGCCTGCCATGGCTCGTGTTCGGATTGATAGTCGGGGTTTGGGTCGACCGTCACCGAAAACAAAGGATCATGGTCTCCTCGAACATTCTCCGCGGCTCTCTCCTTGCAACTATTCCTCTCATGGCCCTGACGGGCCAACTTACACGGGTGGGGCTGCCCTTTCTCTATGGACTGAGCTTCCTAATCGGAGTGCTCCAAGTCTTCTTCGACGTTTCCTACCAGTCCTACCTTCCTTCACTAGTCAACCGCAAACAACTCGTCCAAGGCAACAGTATGCTGGAAGCCAGCAGATCAACTTCTCAGGCAGTCGGGCCCACGGTCGCCGGAGCAATCATACCAATAATCACGGCGCCATTGGCGATCATATTCGACGCGCTCTCATTCTTCGGATCGGCCCTCTCGCTCGGCTGGATTAGAAAAGAAGAAACATTCGCGGACAGGGAGACAAGGCGTTCTGTGATATCGGATATTCGTGAAGGGCTCACGGTTGTGCTGAGAGATAAGCGTCTGCGCTCGATAGCCGGTTGCACAGGAACCTCGAACTTTTTCTCGAGCGCCTACGGTGCCATTCTTCTACTCTACTTTGCGAGACCCAGTCCTGACGGCTTAGGGCTGGGAAACGACTTGGCACCTGTGATCGCGGGTCTGATCTTCAGCGTTGGAAGCATAGGTGGAATAGTCGGGGTCTTTCTTGCGGGAAGAGCCGCCAAGAGCCTAGGCGTTGGAACGGCGATACTCGCCAGCATTGCGCTTTCTGGACTCGGGGGTCTCCCGTTCTACTTTGCCGGACCCCTCACATCGGGGGTTCCACTGATGATGCTGGGTATGTTCCTTATCATCTTGGGAAGCGTGGTCTACAATATCAACCAAGTAAGCCTACGCCAGGCAATTGTCCCAATTCGGTTGCAGGGGCGCATGAACGCGAGCATGCGATTCCTCGTGTGGGGAACCATTCCTGTGGGCGGGCTTGTGGGCGGATTGATGGGCGAATTCCTCGGGCTAAGAACGACAATAGGTATTACTGCTGTTGCTGGAACACTGGCTTTCCTCTGGGTCCTATTATCTCCTGTCAGGTCCCTCAAGAGAATACCCGAACCACTCGCCTAGCTGCAAGGGTCGACATTGAAACTTATAGCCAATACGAAACTTGGAAAACTCGTGAAATCTTTGCATCTTCTTATGAATCAAGCAAAGACTGCCTAGTTTCCGAAGGTGCTCCTTTCCTTGGGAGAGGGAAGGGATGTCCGAGACGGTTAGCTGAGTCTACACGGTTCCTCTGAAGGTTGGAAGGTCTCGGACAATCTCCTCAAACCGTGCGTGTTTCTTGCCCAGCCGAATCTCGTCCTCTTCTCCCAGCTCGGCCAGTCCGTTGTCTGAGAGGAACCTAGCCGCCCAAGAAACCGCGTTCTGTGGTAGATGCAGTTGGCGCGCGATGTCGTCGAGTCGGTGCCAGGCCCCATCGACTAGGCGTATCCAGACATACCAGAGAAGCATGTGCCTGGCTCCGCCGCCCAAACTTAGCACCTACAGTTGTTCGACCCGGATTGGTATACCATTTTACTGTAACTAGGTGAAAATCAGCCCAGTAACACCGTCCAGAACAAAGCCCGAGTCCGGGGTCCATCTCACGCTTATGGGGCCGAAGGCAAAAGTCGCTACCATATTCCTTCTGATGGGTATCCTGGGCCTAAGCGTTTGGCAGTTCACCGGCCCACCGACGCTGCCCGCTGTCGGGACAAAGTATCTCAACTCAACCTATTCCGCTCGCGGCAGCTGGACTGTCCAAGCGGAGCTTTCAGCCGGTAAAGCCTTCCTCGCCGTTTCCATCGCCAACCTAACCTACCCACGCCCATCACTCTCCACAACATACTCGCTAGTACTCAGCATCATCAACCAGACAGTCACCAGCAGTTATGTCCGAAGTTTTGGCATCAGAATCACTGGACTGACGATAGTGGACAATTATGGTGGAAATGTTACCCGGTGGGGAAAATCCAACAACTTGACCGACGCGGTCGAGGCCACGAGCCTTTTCTTCTTCAAAACCAGCGCCGACCACCAGCTGAGGTCCACAGTCACATACCAAGTGTTCGATCTGATGTTTTTCGGGTACACCTCCGACCGCGCTAGGACTGAGTCGTTCAACATCACACAAACGATTGTTTGAGGCTCAAAGATTATCTACCAACCGGGCCACTGCGCGCACGGTTCCGCTTGGGAATCACATACGACCACATAGATGATTATCTCTACAGTATCGCCCCGGCGAGAGATCGGCTTCTCGAAAAAATGGAGGAGTACGCCGAGACCAACAACGTCCCGATTATCGGGCCCATAGTCGGACGCTTCCTCTACAACTTGGCAAAAGCCAGCCGTAGCAAACGAATCCTCGAGATCGGAGCTGCTATTGGCTACTCTGGAATCTGGCTGGGAAGAGCCGTGGCTTCCGAGAAGGGATCAGTAACAACCATCGAGCTAGACACCAGCCGAGCCTACCTTGCCGAGAAGAACATCAAGGAAGCAAAGCTCAGCGGCACCATAAAAGTGGTCAGGGGTGACGCCTTGGAGATAATCCCGAAGCTTCGAGAAAAATACGACCTTATCTTCCTCGACTCCGACAAGGAAATCTACCTAGAAGCGTTCAGGAAATCGCTCAAACTGCTCCGCAAGGGAGGCTTGTTCGTAGCTGATAACGCACTCTGGAGCGGAGAAGTGTCCACCGGCGGAACCTCTTCCGAGGCCCGGGCGATGATACTGTTCAACAAGGAGGTTTCAGGGTTCACGGGAATGTCCACTGTAATTCTGCCACTTCGCGACGGAGTCCTAGTCAGCCTGAAAGAATAATGGAGAATTTCCAAAAAGCATTGATTTCAACATGGTATTGCCCACGAACGGTCGCGGGAACGGCACTACACGTTTTTATACGAAACAGTACAAACTTCTTTAATGCCCAGTTGAGGGTGTTGGGTTTCTCCCGATTCTGATTCTGAAAGGATGAGGGAGGAGTCTGAAAAGAAACATGGAAATGCAAATACCGAAGGTTCCCCCGGGCGACTTCCACTACGGAAGACGATACACTAAACCGGCCATTAACCCGTATGAGACTGTAAAGTGGGAGAATAGAGATGCTGTCATCACCGACCACAAGGGCCAGGTGATATTCGAACAGAAAGAAGTGGAGGTTCCCTCTTTCTGGTCTCCGACCGCCACGAACATTGTCTCCTCGAAATACTTCCGTGGAAGGCTAGGCTCGCCAGAGCGAGAGACCAGCGTCCGCCAGCTGATAGGTCGGGTGGCCGGGACGATAGCCAAGTGGGGTCGCCAGGGAAAATACTTCCTGGACGATGAGGAAGCAGCCGCGTTTGAAGCTGAGCTCACCCACATACTGCTCTACCAGATGGCAGCGTTCAACAGCCCCGTCTGGTTCAATGTGGGAATCGAAGAACGCCCGCAGTGCTCGGCATGTTTCATCAACAGCGTCCAAGACGATATGCGCTCGATAATGCAATTGGCTGTGACCGAGGGAATGCTGTTCAAGTACGGCTCCGGCACAGGGTCCAACCTATCCAACCTCCGCTCGTCCAAAGAGCATCTTTCCACCGGCGGCAAGGCCAGCGGCCCAGTGTCCTTCATGAAAGGCTTCGATGCCTTCGCTGGCGTAATCAAGTCTGGCGGGAGGACCCGGCGGGCCGCGAAGATGGTCATCCTCAACGTAGACCATCCTGACATTGTGGATTTCATCTGGTCGAAAGCGAACGAGGAGAAGAAGGCCTGGACGCTCATAGACGCAGGCTACGACGGATCGGTCGATGGCGAGGCGTACGGTTCGGTGTTCTTCCAGAACGCCAACCATAGTGTCAGAGTCACTGATGATTTCATGCGTGCAACTGTTGAAGGAAAAGACTGGAAGACCCGCTATCTCACAACCGGTAAGGTGGCTGAGGTCTACAAGGCACGCGACCTGATGCAGCAGATGGCTGAGGCCGCGTACATTTGTGGGGACCCGGGCATCCAGTTCGACAGCACAGTGAACAATTGGAACCCTTGCAGCACAAGCGGAAGAATCAACGCGTCAAACCCCTGCTCAGAGTACATGTTCCTGGACGATTCAGCCTGTAACCTTGCAAGCTTGAACCTCATGAAGTTCCGTCTGGCTGACGGTGAGTTCGACGCGGAATCCTTCAAGCATGCAGTGGGAATTATCATCACCGCCCAAGAAATCCTCGTGGACAACGCAAGCTACCCGACTTCTGCTATTGAGAAGAACAGCCACGACTATCGCCCCCTCGGCATAGGCTACGCCAACCTCGGCGCCCTTCTAATGGCCCGAGGTCTACCATATGACAGCGACGAGGGCCGAAACTATGCTGCCGCCATAACCGCGTTGATGTCAGGGCAAGCTTACTCCGTGTCCAGCCAGATCGCGAACAGGCACGGGCCTTTCAAAGCCTACCACATCAACGAGAAAGCCTTCCTCAACGTCATCGACATGCACAGAGCACACAGTTACAAGATTCTATCTGACGGAACCCCGAAGACCCTCTGGGACGCGGCGGTCAAGTCGTGGGACCATGCGCTATCTCTCGGCGAGAAGTACGGCTTCAAGAACGCGCAGATCTCAGTCATAGCCCCCACCGGCACGATAGCGTTCATGATGGACTGCGACACTACTGGGATAGAGCCTGACATTGCCCTTGTCAAGTACAAGTGGCTGGTCGGAGGCGGGGTCATCAAGATTCTCAACAACACGGTCCGCGAAGCACTCGCCAGACTCGGCTACTACGAAGGACAGGTCAACGACATTCTCCGCTACTTGGAACAGAACGATACGATTGAGGGAGCACCCCACCTCAAACCTGAACATCTAGCAGTCTTCGATTGCGCCTTCAAACCGGCCAAAGGAAATCGCAGCATCCACTACATGGGACATGTGAAGATGATGTCGGCAGTCCAGCCGTTCATCTCCGGGGCCATTTCGAAAACCGTCAACATGCCCAACAGCGTCACAGTTGACGAGATTGCGGATACGTACGTTGTGGCATGGAAGATGGGTTTGAAGGCCATCGCAATCTACAGGGACGGGTCAAAGAGAACACAGCCCCTCACGACAAGCATCAAAGAGAAAGGGACGGAGCTGAAGCCGCAGGAGATTCCCTACAAACCCCAGAGACGCCGCCTGCCTGACGAGCGAAAATCCGTTACGCACAAGTTCAGCATCGCTGGAACAGAGGGATACCTAACGGTAGGATTGTACATTGACGGCTCACCGGGCGAGATTTTCGTGGTCATGTCGAAACAGGGAAGCACCATATCAGGAGTGATGGATGCCTTCGCCACGTCCATTTCACTAGCCCTTCAATACGGGGTCCCGCTGAAGGACCTTGTCAACAAGTTCATCCACACACGATTCGAACCCTCAGGAGTAACCAACAACCCGGAGATCAGAATCGCAAAGTCGATAGTGGACTATATCTTCAGATGGCTAGGCCTGAAATTCCTATCCAAGGAAGACCAGCTGGCAGTTGGACTGACGAGGACGAACGAAGAGGCACGGGAGACCCAAGCAATTCTCACCCCGCTCTCAGAACCGGCCCCTGACCAGCCGGCCAACGAACAAGCCTCTCAGCGTGTCGTGAATGAGGCCAGCCTGTTCACCTTCGACCCTCAGTCCGACGCACCCTCTTGCGACAATTGCGGAATGATAATGGTCCGAAACGGCTCATGCTACAAGTGTCTAAACTGCGGCAACACAAGCGGATGCGGCTAGTCAAAACTCCACCGGCCAAAGATCCGATGGACCTAGACCAAACCAGTACGTGTAATCACCTGAAGTAACTACCCGGCGTGCCCGACCATTATAAGACGGGACGGCACATGCAACTTCAGTGATAGAAATGTGCCAGACAAGATTCGACCTAGAAACGATTGAGAAAGCGAGAGCAAGAACCTGGATTAACAGAAATCTTCTGCACCTGAGCCTAAAGTAGAGAGGACCGAAAAATGGGAGACGTGAAAGTCCCAAGGATGACAACGGTGAAACTCACCATTGTCGATGGCGATCTGGAAGTGGAACGCGACAGCCAAGTCGAACCCGAGGGCGCATCTCCCATACAGGTCTCAGGCAGCGTCAGGTGCTACGGCCATGCAGCGTTCGGAGGAAGCCTGCAGTGCGCTGACTTCCAATCTGATGAGGGACGAATCATCGTCCGTGGAGATCTGAAGAGCGCAGGTGACGTAGAGGTTCGGAATGGGGAGTTGATGGTCGAGGGCTCATTGGACGCGCGATCGGTTGACGTTGACAAACGCCTATCTGTAAGCAAGGACGCAAAGGCGGAGGACTTCGACGTGGGCGGGATGCTGGGAGTCTCGGGGTCAATTACTGCTCGAAGCGTTGACGTGGGCGGGTCGTTCAAGGTCGGAGGAACAGCAATCGTCGACAACATCGACGTAGGAGGCTCGGTGGACATTCAGGGAGAGTTGAAAGGCGCCAAGGTCGATGTTGGCGGAGCAGTCAGCCTGGCTGGGGGAGAGGTCTCAGACCAGGTTGATGTCGGAGGCTCGTTTACTTCCTCAAAGCCACTCAAGTTCAATAGAATAGACGTCGGAGGGTCAGTGATCCTGACCGAAGGTGGACAAGGAGGCCGAGTGGACGTTGGCGGACGATTCGAAAGTAGGGGAAGCCTCACGTTTGAAACCATCGAGGTCGGTGGAACCGTGGAAATAGGAGGCGATGGCGACGGAGTCGCTATCGACGTAGGTGGAACCTTTCAAACCTCAGGAAACCTAACCCTCAAGGAAGACCTGCGGGTTGGAGGACGAGCCCGGATCGGGAAGGCTCTCAGGCTCAACTCGCTTGACGTTGGAGGGGAGATTGAAGCCGACCTCGTCGAGGCCCAAGATGAAGTCGAGGTTGGAGGACGCTTGCGATCTAACAGAGGAACGAAGGCGAATAGAATAGAACTAGGCGCCAGGTCCAGAGCCTCAGGGCCGCTAATCGCCAAGAAGGTCAGAATACGCGAAGGCGGAGAAGTCGAGGACATCTACGCCGGGGAGCTTCAACTGGAAAGAAGAGTCCGGGCAAGGAACCTCTACGTGAGAGAAGCACGCCTAGAGTCACAGTGTCGGATTGCCGGAGAAGTTCTCTACCAGGACAGGCTGGAAGCAGAGCCTGACGTAGAGTATGCGAAACCACCTGTAAAGACCATAGAGTTGCCAAAACCGCCTCTCTGAGATGGACGATAGGTGTCGAAGCGTTCACGCGTCGACATTTACGCGGAAATCCTCGAAACCTTGAAGCGGCGAGGACCCATTAGGATTACACGAATTTCATACGCTATTGGCACCCCGGTGGACCGGGCCAAGAAATCACTCACAGATCTTGCATCCTACGGACTTGCAAGGATCGAAGATGGCGAGGAAACCTCTTACTCCATCACCCACAGAGGGCTTGAGTTTCTCGACGCTTACTGGAAACTGGACAGTTTCCTCAAGTTCCTCGAACGAGAGAAGAATTTTCCCTAGAGTCCGCGAACAAGGCCGTGCGCTCGAGGACGCCGCGACATGGGACCGTACTTGGAGGAAAACATACATGATGGCCAAAAACGAAGAGCCGATAGAAGGCAGGGAAGTAAGTTGCAGGAAGAGCCACCTCTCCGAGAAGTTAGCCACGAGGAACGGATGGAAACTAGCCGCCGAATCTGTGCAAGGATATTGGACAGTTTCAAGGACGGAGTGCTGGCAGTTTTCGTCAGTGGCTCCACTGCTAAGAGCCTCGACCGTCCATACTCGGACCTTGAAATGGCATGCATCGTCAGAGACAATGTAACGATTCCAACAAAGTATTACGTTCATAACGGGTTACTAGTCCAGATAGACTATCTGCAAGAGGCTGCGTTTCTGGAGGCTGCACGCCAACCCGGCCGGGATTGGCCAATAGGGGCTGACCAATACCGAAACCGGATTGTATTATTCGAGCGGGATGGATGGATCCAGAAGCTGGATGAGGCAGTCCAAGAAAACGACCGTACGGATTTCAAAGATGCCTTGCGGTTTGCCGCCCTCAATATGACTGAGTCTCTCGCTGCTGCTCGCAATGCGCGTTTCAAGAACGACGCTGTCGACCTAAGGACACGGGCATTCTACATGGCTTGGGACACGGCGAGAGTGGTCTTTCTTCTCAACAGAAAATACGTGCTCACGACGAGCTGGTACTGGAAGCAACTCTTCGAATGTCCAGTGCAACCTAAGGATTTCCGAAAACTCGTCGAGATCGTTGCGGGATTCGTGAGCTCGAACCGGGAAGAGCTGGTTGAGGCTGTGGAGAGGTTGTGGGGTGAAACGATGCTACTTGTAGTGGCCAGAGGGATTTCAATAGAGTCTGCCGATATTCAGGTCTGACCGTCAATCATGGTTCAGTTGAACGTGGCAACTGCGGACCCGACCTGCCCATTCCACTCGGCCTTGGCTAGGTAGGTCCCTTTCAGGGCGGGATTATTGGGTTTGACAAGTTCAAAGTAGCCGTATTGATCTGTGTCTACATTCTCCCTCACAATTTGCATACCATTTGTGTTCGAAACAGTCACGGTTACCGTCTGGGGGTAGTTCTCGACGCCCTGGAGCCTTCCGTTAATTCGGTATAGGTCTCCGCTGATAGTGCATGTTGCGTAGGCGAGAGGCTTCTTTGATAGCAGTTGGCCCCTCTGCCAATATCGTCTTTGACTGTAGAGGAGGGGACCCTTGTCCGGGTTGGATGCTACTTCTAGCACTTCACCCAGAAACATTGTGTGGTCACCCGTTTCAAGCGTTTCTACGAGCCTGCACTCTGCGTTGAAGAAACATCCCGAAACCATGGGCGCTCGAATGCTCTTGGCCGAGTAGGTCTGGAAAAGCTCGCTGCTGAGCTTGTGCACTTCTTTGCCGGTGTAAGCCCCTGCCAAGCTGGCAAGAGCGGCTTGGTCATCGCTGGCAAAGTTGACACCGAACTCTCGGGTTTCAAGAATGTTGTCGTGTGTTGCGTCTCCTCGATGTACCAGAGTGACTAGCCTCATCGGCCTGAAGGAAACCTGGAACGTCCACTCGGCCGACATTACGTTCGGCCAGTTCTTCCCTATGCTCGTTATGAGAGCAACACTAGTGATCAGGTTGCGGGAAGCTTCTCGGAACGGATCTGTTGATACAGACGTTGTGGGTCAGACTCCCAAGGGCGAGTCTCGATGCTTGGTTGATAAACCTCATGGTTTACAAATTATTGCAAACGTACAATTGACTTCGCCCGCTAATTCGTATCCAAACATAGAGTGTTTAAATCACAAATTTCTCGAAATCAGACCTTCAGACGCAACCCATCATAAGCAAACTGAATTCTGAGGTCTTCGTACTTCCTTTCCAGTTTTAGGTAGTCGGTATATGA
>Ga0066698_10000152_pt1 | contig 21864 bp, 23 predicted proteins | sample GraSoiAngelo_147_FD_66457 | JGI IMG/M metagenome (GOLD analysis project Ga0066698, IMG submission 66457) | Grasslands soil microbial communities from the Angelo Coastal Reserve, California, USA - 14_1009_05_40cm | ecosystem: Environmental > Terrestrial > Soil > Grasslands | place: USA... | reverse complement strand
AAAAGGAATAGCCCGCGTCAATCGCATACGCCGAGGCTGAGAAGGCTACTGTGTTGAGGAGGTTCGCGAAGATCGAGGGACCGAAAACAACGTTGTGCTTGCCTTCATGACCCTGGCCTGGGTGGAGGGATTGTTTGGCGAACGAGCCCGATTCACGCCCTGCTCCCTCAGGGTCAAAATCCTTGAGAGATGTAGAGACAGAGACTCCCTGCCCACTAGCGTCATCCTCGGCGAAACTTCTCAGAGAAACCTCGACCATCGTCAACTCTGTTGAAGCGTCGACTCCAGTCGACGTGTAGAGAGACTTCCGAGTATGATAAGAGGTCAGAACCCCGGACACTCTCTTCGCTCCCTCAGCCAAGCTCGCGTTAATCGCTGACTCTACCATGTCCATTAGCTCAGCCTCAAGCCGAGGAACCTTCGAGTCAAAGAGCCCCGGGACATTCTTGTACTGGAAGGGTCCTCTGGGAATATGACTCTCCACGGTTTCTGGAAGCGCGTTGACTGCGGGGAGCATCTGTTGAATACTCTCATCGACCGCAGCTGTGGAAGTGTCGCTGAGCCTGCTGGCGATGCTTCTGGTACCGAAGCCGAGGTAAATTATTGGGCTCGTTATGTCCCATGTTTGGACAACGGTGACGACATTGTTGCTGAACCGGACCATCCTTCGCTTCTCAACCTCCACTCCTCCGACAATATCGCCGGCCCCAGCTTTGGCGCCTCTCTGAACAATCTGTCGAGGGAGATCGCGAAGAAGAGACTCGCCTGACTGCACAGTAGTTTGCATGGTCAAGCCCCTCCTCCCAATCTAATGTTTCTCAGCCGGACTGACGGGCCTCCCTCGTACACTGGCGCTCCCTGCATCGGGTCACCCTTGCCACAGGTGCCCGCGTCAAATTCCATTTCCTTGCTTACAGCGTCCACGCTGCTGTAGAGCTTGGGAGTTGTCAGCTCCAAAACTGGGTTTCGCACATAACTCGTCAACTCTCCATTCTCGATGAGATAGGCCTCGTGCCCAACGTACCTTTCATTGAAGCGCTTGTCATCAATGTTCCATTCCATGAAAGTCTTCAAGTACACACCATGACGGATATCCCCTATCAGCTCGTCGAACGTTTGGTCTCCAGGTTTCATGTAGGTGTTCGCCATTCTTATGATGGGTTCCCGGTCAAAGCCAACAGCTCTAGACGCCGCGTTGCTCTCGGTGTCGAATTCCGCCGCCGTCTCACGGTTATGGAGCAGCCCCGATATCTTCCCACGGTCTATCAGCACTCTTTCCCCAGCCTTCACCCCCTCGTCATCAAACTCATAGTATCCATAGGAGCCGGCTAGCGTCGGATCGTCAACCACTGTGACGTGTTGCGAGCCTACCTGGAACCCCATCATGTCAGGTTTAAGATACGACTCGCCCGCCTGGGCAGCTTCTCTTCCGAGAATCCGGTCGGCCTCTTGCGGGTGGCCGCATGACTCATGGCAGATTATTCCGACAATCTCCGAACCGAGAACCACGTCCACATCGTCGCCCGGTGCCTTCTGCCCCTTGTCGAGGATGTCAGCCATTTTTCTCGCCTCGGTCAACGTGGCCTCCGGAAGCTGCCACTCTTCCACCACCTCCCATCCTCCGCTCTGGCCCTTGGTGTACCAACGTTGAATTGCTCCCTTCTCTGATGTTCCTGTTAGAAGTGTGAAGAAACGTGTTCTTGGCACGATTCCGTGTATGAGTGCTCCCTCGGAGTTGGTGAACAGTTTCTCCTCGGTCTCGCTTGTCATCTCCAAGAGACGAGCAACGAGTTTCATACTCATAGGTGTGGACATGAGCGTCTTCTCGACGTCTTTCATTACGCCGAGACGCTCTTCGACTCCCACCTCGTCCAAACCTTGTTTCTCTCTCATAGCCCATTTCGCCTCCGTGCTGCTTACCCCAGCCATGCGAATGGGGTTTTTGACAAGTTTGGAGGATTGTCGTGCGGTGCGGTAGGCGGACTCGACGATTTCGCGGACATTTTCCCTTCTCAGGTTATTGGTTGAAGCAAATCCTAGGGCACCGTTGACAAGGACGCGGACGGCTAGTCCTGACTTTTTCAGGAACCCCGCTGGGTCGGCAACCCCGTTCTTGAACGCAAGGCGCAGCCCCTCGTTTCTTTGGAACCTCGCCTCAGCATAGGATACGCCTAGTTTCTCCGCTGTGTTCACGGCGAACTTGACAAGGTCTTCCATACGGACCCACTTGTGTCGAGCGCTGGAAACGCGCGGTGATAAGGCTACCGGCAGAAACCTTCATCGTCTCGTGTCGCTCTGGATGACGAAGAGCGATAATCGTTCTACTGAGTAACGACTACCCCTTTGAGAAGGAATGCTAGTCCACCTTGAAGAGAGGGAATCGATTTATGGTCAGTGAAATTTGCAATGAACAACTGAGTCTAGGGGTAGCAGAATACGAGTCCGGAAATAAGTCCGGAATAAAACAAAAGGGGTTTTTTGGGCATTCCGTCTCTTACAGCCAGAATGCCCGTTCTAGCATTTCTGTCCAAACTCGATTGCTACTGCGGCTACGTCGAGTATGTTTACAGCTCCGTCATGGTTAGCGTCGACTCTAGGGTCGAAGCCTAGATCTCCGGCAGATTTCCCGAAGGAGAGCTCTACCATTGCGACATCCCTCCTGTCGACTACGCAATCCCCGTTGACATCACCTATCAGAGCGCGGTCTCTGGGGACGGCGATGATTCGAGAAGTCGCCGCGTTTCTACCGGTGCTATCTCTGACTGTCAGTGTGACTGTGTAGTTTCCCGGCTGTGAATAGATGTAAGTGATGTTGGCTCCTCTTCCTGTGTTTCCATCGCCGAAGTCCCACGAGTAGGTGTAAGGTCCAGTTCCTCCCAACACGATGGCTGAGAAGGCAATCGCTTGACCCGTCTGAGGATTCGCGGGAGCGAATGTATAGGAGATCGCCAAGGAGCTAGTGAGTGTCGAGACTTGAACGTCGGACCAGTTCACATCGAGCTCTTGGAACTGGAAGCCTTCGGTTCCGACCTCAATACCGGCGAGCTGGCAAGGTGTGTTTGATGGAAGTCCCCAGGCGAGAAGGTCTTGTTGGCACTGATCGGCAACATTCGCCTTAAGCGTGTACGTTTGGCCAATTGTGACTGACCCCAATGTAACATTGTCCCAGCCGAACGAGTCGCCCGGGTCGTAGGTGGATGTTGAGCCTACAGGGCTGAATGTTCCACCGATGTTCTCTACTCTGACCTGGGTGTCGAGGCATCGATAGGTGGAGCCTCCCGCAGTGACAGGACCGTTAGGCAGCCAGTAGTAGAGTGCGACGTAGATGTGGTAGCGGTAGCTGCCTGACGTGGTGATGGTGAGAGGCGTGAAGGTTGTGCTGACGGAGGAGACTGTGGAGGGCAGCGATCCGTTGGCGGGTGCCCGGCACGGGTCCCATGGGAAAGTTCCCTTCTGACTCGTCGAGTAGTAGTAACTGTTGTCACTGCCAACCCCAGGGTTAGACTCACGGGTCTGCAGGACCCCGTTGACAATGTCAACCGAGCTGCCAGTCAGGCCGTTGGTGTTGCCACAGCTCCAGCCTTGAGGAAGGGAGGAACACGCGCTGAAGCTCCCTGCAGTGAGGGCGGACGCAGTGATCGACTGTGTGCTGATTGCTGTTTGTATTGGAGTGGACGAATCCGTGACTGTCTCGGTGACCGCGAAAGTCTGGGCGCCTGTGAAAACATGGGTGACCATAAGTCCTGACACAGTAGAGCCATCCCCGAAGTCCCACGTGATAGCGTACGGAGTCTTTCCACCTGTTGCTGTGGACGTGAATGTAACTGGCTGTGTGGCGAAAGGCGTTGTTGTTGAGACTGTAAAGCTGGCTGATAGCGGTTGAAGCGTTGAGCTGCTGAAGAACTCTGTCATGGCTGAAGCTCCCGCATCGTTCGGAGTAAGAGAGGGTAGGTTCCAGAGCGATTCTATTGTCTTGAGAAACGAGTAGTGAGAGTACTGGGTGGATGAGGTGTAGGCTTTCCTGACAGAGGAGCCTGCCCAGACGGCGTAAACATAGTCGCTTGGAGAGCTCCCGTTGCCCTCGTCGAAGACAACGAATAGTGCCGCCTTTTGTGCGGTAAACATCGCACTCGTTAGAATCTTAGGGACAAGCCCTCCCAGGTACGCGTCCCCTGTGGCGACGGAGCAGTTGTGCATGTTGTTGCAGTCGTTCGGCGTTAGCCAGGCAAAGTTGGGAGGTGTCTGTGAGTTGAGCGCGGTGAGAAGTTCTGAGTCGGCGGATGATGCTGTGGTTAGCATGTTAGCGCATCTCGCTGGGGTGTTCATGTCGCTGTAGTCTATGAAAGGGAAGTGGTCGCTTCTTCTTGGTGGGTTGAAACCGCATGTTCCTGAGCCTGACGCGTCTTCGGCAAATGCCTTCCACGTCAGCCCTGCGGACTCGAGTCTGTCCACGAGGTTGGGCTGGTTGACCTTCCAGCAACAGTTGCCATCACCCGCGATACCAAACGTGTCGCCGCCAAAGAGGGCCACATAGTTTGGCTCGCTCGGATGTTCAATGGCAGTATACTGAGTGGAAAGACCGTAGGTTGTGGCTAAGGTGTTCATATAAGGAGCGGACGTGCTTCCGATGACATCGCTAAGACCCTGGTTCTCCATTAAGATAACAACAACGTTGTTGAAGGCGGCGGTTGTGCTTAGGGCAGCCTGAATGCTAGTTGGCTGCTCGTTAGCAAGATGGAGTAGGGATATTGCGTTCAGCAGAAAAATTATGGCTAGCAGCAGCGCTAGGAATTTGCGTTCTCTTGTCAGTTATGGGCGTCTCCCGGCCTCAGGGAGAAGGGCATGGGAAAACTTGGGCCAGCACGAGATTGAACGTGGGAAGTGTGCAGCGTCTCACGTGCAAATTTTCCAATTTCCTTACGCAACCTGATGACCAATCGCCATATCGCGCCTTTGTTTCATTTAAGACTTGTTGAAAATGAAACTTTGGAAACGTATCTTCGACGATATCTTTGGAAAGAAGTAGCGAGACTGTTCCTCAAGAACTAGGCGAGTAGAAATGGATAAACTTATTTTGATAGTTCCTCTTGAAAATGTGGTGGGTGCCCCTCAGTATTTTCAACCTGATGACCACCCAAGAGAGCGCACAGCTTCTCTTGGTTCGGGTTACTACTGAGGGCCCCTCTTACCAGCTCCCAAATACACGACTCCTGCCCTACAACGTACGCGTGGAAGACCGAACCCCGATGTTGTTAGGGCGTCAGATTGTGCAATTCAGGCGGCGGTCAGAACCGACCTAGGAGATCGCGTTTCCGGGTCCATCGGCAATTACGGGTCTCGTAAACTCGATATGCATACTCCCAAGCAGCAGCAAGGCTGTGAAGGGATTACATGAAGATGCAGATTCTTCACCTGTCCCGATTAGCAAGGCGATTAAGGGCAGCGCCTTTCTCGCGTCCCGGCCGCTTTCAAGCACAGCGGGCTGAGGCAGAGATCCTTCCATCGCTCCATCGACATTAAGTCTAGTTGCACTTATAACGGTTTGTAACTCTACAACTTTCTGCGAATGATGTTGGCAACTCCAGGCGAATCCGAACGTTCCACCGACAACCGTAGGTTGCTCTGTACATCTATGGGAATCGGAACTCGGGAATAGTTCAGACATTGAAAACCAACGAGACATATACGAAAAAGATAACTTCTGAAGAGGGAAGAGAGGGCTACTTTCTTGTTTTTAAGAACCGGTTGTCATTCTTCCCTGCCGTAGGCAAAACGTTTCATCTTGTAAAGGACGGCCACTCTCGCAAAGCGAGGGTCGAATCATACCCTTGCACCTGCAGGGGACCTAGTGAACCTCACGACCATTTCTTTGTTCGTACTAGAGGATTGAAAGCTGGCGACCGAGTGGCCGTGTCACGAGATTCTGGGAAGACGGCCCGTTTCGTCCTCCATGTCCATCGAAACATTCAGCATAGCCAACTCAGCTGAGAGCCAACCTCCATGACCAGACTCAACTTCTACGGGGGGGCAGGCGAAATCGGCGGAAACAAGATTCTGCTCGAAGATCGTGATTCAAGGATTCTCCTCGATTTCGGAATGAGCCTGAGTGATAGAGGGCGATTCTTCGCCGAACCCTTCCTTCAACCACGCGACGAACAATCGCTGCGCGAACTCGGGATAATTCCTGAAATCCAGGGATTGTACCGGGAAGAAGAGGACGTGGCCGCTAGCGGTGTGGTTCTCAGCCACTCACACATTGACCATTCAATGTGTATTTCCCTTCTCAACCGCAAGATTCCGGTCTATTGTGGAGAAACCACTCGTATTATTCTAGAGGCCCTCTCAGAAGTTAGGCAGACTAACTTCGAGAACAACCTTGAAGGAATATCATTCAAAACATTCAGGACGGGGGACAAAGTAGGCTTCGGCTCTTTGACGTTAGAACCGGTACACGTGGACCACAGCGTCCCGGGAGCTTATGGGTTCGTCATCCACACTTCCGAGGGAAGTGTAGCGTATAGTGGTGACTTCAGGTCCCACGGGCCACGGGCCGACATGACTGAAGATTTCGCGCAGAAGGCTGGCGCAGCAGGGCCTACATTATTCCTATGCGAGGGGACGAACCTAGTCCGGGGAGACCTAAGAACGGAAGAAGAAGTGTTGCAAAAGGCAGACCATGTTGTGAAGAAGACGAAGGGACTCGTCCTTGCGAATTTCTCTAGTGCCGACTTGGATAGGTTGAAAACATTTTACGAGGTCGCCCGTCGGAATAACAGGCTTCTCGCTATATCTCTGCGGCAGGCCTTCCTTCTCAGGGCTCTATTGAAGGATCGAAACCTGAAGATTCCCAACGTAACTAACGACCCGAATATCGTCGCCTACCAGAAATCGAAGAAGACCTACTACAAATGGGAAAAGGACATTCTGGACCAAGTAGTAGTGAAGAACTCGCAAGATGTGAAGGAAATGCAGGAAAAGGTGATTCTCGTCTCGACCTCCTATGACATGAATGAAGCTATGTATATTCGCCCTGCTCCAGGGAGCGCTTTCATCAACAGTACGTCGGAGCCGTTTAGCGAGGAGATGGACCTGGACCATGAACGTCTCGTTAACTGGCTCGACCATCTCGGTCTGCCCCTATACCAGATTCACAGCTCCGGGCACATGATGCCTACAGAGTTACGGGACGTAATCGCAAAGGTAGCACCTGAACGATTGGTCCCAATTCACACTGAACAGCCGGAGCTATACGGGTCCTTCGTCAAAGACCTGTCCAAGGTTGACCAAGTAAGAAAAGGCTCCATTCTGGAAATGCGATAGTGCTCGGGGGCCGAGAGACTCAACGGAAGGTTGAGCACTGACAATCACCACCCGAGCAATGCGCTAAGTGTCTCCCCTGCTTGTCACGAGCCTTTGAACCGTGGTTGCCCCATTATCGAAGCTACCCTAATCGTAAATCGGCAGCTACTCCGAAACCAAAGACTTCTCTTTCAAAGAAACGAAGAATGAAGACCTTAAGGTCGTGATATCTTTTTCAGTCGATGGAATGAAACAGATATGGCACCTGTGCTCGACTTCATATACTCGCCTGAGAAACCGGTTCAGACGAATAGAAAATGGACTCAACATATTCAAAAACAATCTTCGCGTTCCCAATACTTGCCATGATGCTGTTTGCAGGGCCAGTTCACGCAGCATCATCCGCCAACGCCAGCATATCGATACACGACCTTGCTCACTTTAACCCTCAAACGTTCACCTTCCCAGGTGCAGGAGCATTCCAATTCAGACCCGGTGTCACATCAATCGGCCAAGGAGGTAGCGTGACATGGACCAACAATGGCTATGACGAACACACTGTGACCTCTTACACGGGAAAGATGACAGTCAACTTCGAAGGAGTCAGCGTCAGCGTACCGGTACCCGATGGCAAGTTCGACTCTGGCATCGCTATAACAATCAAGTCAGGACATAGTTGGACTCTTGACACCACAGGGCTTAGCCCTAGGGACTACACATACTTCTGTGAGATCCACCCGTGGATGCAAGCCGTCCTTCGAATAGCAACAGGCGGTAGGGCTAGTGCCAGTGTGAACATCGACCACCACCAAGGCGACACGTCCCAGTTCTTCGCCGGAAGCGCTGGGTGGGGCTTCTTCCCTCGCACGCTCAATGTTCCAAGGGGAACCCAGGTCACTGTGTCAAACGATGGACACATATTCCACACCTTCTCCACATACAGTTCGCTAGTTCCTTTCCAAGAAGGCTTCAAGACGCTGATGCTTCCGATTAGCGACGGCGTCGTCAACCAGACACTCGCTCCAGGACAATCGTGGACGCTCGACACTGGACAACTCAACGCAGGGACATACAATTTCGCATGCTTGTTCCATCCATGGATGCTTGGAACAGTCATCATACGCTAAGCACCACCCCTCCGCCGGACCCTCCCTCCTTTTTTCTCAACCAAGGAACAAAACTGTCCGCGAGGAACTCAACGCTACAAATTGAGGAACTCGGTCCGACACCGCTCTGATGAACACTTAGCGGGTACCAGGTCGGTCGATTAGGTCGCCGGTTGAACAGACCGTCTGAGCTTATCCTCGCCTGAGTTCCCCATATTGTCCTGTTCGACATCTTCGAAGGAGGAGTTAGTCTCATCCGTGGGCGCAGAAGTAGCAATTGGAGTTGGGGTGCCCTCTCGTTCAGAACACCATCGAGCTAGGGCTTCCGCTGCCGCTTTGCTGAGGCTGCCTCGTCCATACCCGAACGCCGACATAGCGGCTTTGCGGAACCTCGAGTCAAGATCCTGCGTGAGGTATACTTTCAGCTCTACCGTTGTCGTCACCTTATCCCCCAAGCCGTAAAGGGACAAGCTAGTCAAACTGTTTGTAACGTGTTGAGTGATGACCGAGTTCCGCGATACGTAACGGGCCGTTCTGGCTATTGGGTTTCGGGAAAAAGTGATTAGCGATGTCAAAGAATCCGGGAATATTGGACGACTTCCAGCCTCTAATGCCATCCGCAATACGCCTCCTCGCAGGCGTCATAGTCTTGCTCGTGGTCCAAGGCATCGTTCTCGGCTTTCCAGGAATAAACCAGCCGCTTCCTTCAAGCACGGTCTCCGTGTCAAACCTCCTCGTGCTTACGATAGGATTGATTGGAGCGGTTGTTGTCTACAAGTTTGGCACCCAGTTCTCCAATGCGTTGGGTGAAAACTACCGCTCCTACAAAGACTACAGCCCTTGGCTGACTTACTTCTTCCAAGTGGCCAGTCTTTGGGTGCTATACACCGCCTGCAAGTCAATCGCAGCACCATATTTCAACAACACACCCTGGGCCTACCCAATGATATTCCTAGCACTGGCAATTGTTCCAACGATCCGATTCTTGGCTAGCCTGGTCCAACGGCTCGAGGGCCACAACACAAAACAAGTCCAGAAAAACTTCTAGATAGTACAGAGCGCACACACCGAATCCTTGTTTGGCTAGGAGTCAAGTAGAAAACCCCCATTTTTCGGGACCCGCTTAGCGCTTTCAGCTTCATCCCGGTGCTAGTGAAGAAAAAATATCTAATCCGCTCGCGCGACGCTGAGCTGGAAAGTGTCACTCGTTCAGGTAGCTTTCTTTCTCGTGAAAGACAGCCACTAGGCGAACACTCGTTGGAGGGCCCGGCCGATGAGCCTGGTGTTTCTCGCAAGCGTTGACCTCTGGAACGAGAACGAGGGTTTGAGGCAGATCTCCCTCATATTCCCCGCAGTCAACTGCTTGATAATGGATTGTGCACCCACACTCATAGACTTCCACTGTCGGCTGGAGATTCACTGGGGTCGGGACCCCATGTCTAAGAAATTCCATGCTTCTCCGGGAGCTGGACAGAACGGCCCTTCTTTCAAAGGAGGTTTGGAACCTGGAGGAGTCGACTTTGGTTCTAGCCGCTTCATGGAGCTCCGGAGGGGTAACTCAGCGCCGCTGATTCGCCAATACTGCTGCCCTGACACACGGGATTGTTTGCACTCAGGACCTTCTTCTCGCGCAGCCCGATGACCGATTTCTCCCCGTACTGAGACTCCCGATTTAACTATTCCCCGGTTAAGGCTCTGCTTGTAACGGGAAACCTGGGAAAAATGACACGAGCCCCGCGAGAGGCCCGAGGACGGTTCGGCGTTAAGTTGTAACGGTAACCTGGAGTGTGATAACGTGCGATAACGAGGCGCTGGTGGCTGTGATTGTGACTGTGTAGCTTCCGATTGGTGTTTTCTTTAGTGATTTGATGGACAGAGTAGACGTGCCCGAACCCTCGGAGCTCAGAGTGACCAGTGTTGGGCTTAGGGAGGTCCTTGGACCGGTTGGCGTGATTGTCGCTGAGAGCGTTACTGCCCCGCTGAAGCCGTTGAGGCTTTTGAGAGTGATGAGTGATGAAGCCGTTGACGACCTTCGAAGGCTGAGAGAGTTCGGACTCGCTGTGATTGAAAAGTCTGAAACGATAATGCTGAGAGTGATGCTGTGGGATTGGGAACTGCTTGTTCCTGTGACCTGAGCCGTGTAGTTCCCTTGTGTACTAGAGTTGACAGTGAGGGTCGACGAGGTTGTTCCGTCGGGTGGCAGAGTGACGTTGGCCGGGTTGAGGGATGCTGTCAGCCCGTTGGAGGGGAGGGACGCAAGCGATATGGTTCCTGTGAAGCCGCCTAGAGAGGTGATGGTGATTGTCGATGTGCCCGAGACGGCAGGTGTAATCGCTACTGTTGCTGGGTTTGTGGTGACGGTGAAGTCTCGGATGTTAAAGCTCACGATGACGGAGTGCGAAATGCTCCCGCTCGTCGCAGTCAAAGTTACCTTGTAGGTTCCCCCTAGACCTGAGCAGGAGAGTGCTGAGCTCTGAGACGAACCCAGTACGACGCTGTTCGGGGAGAGAGTGCAGGTCAAACCACCGGGCGAGACCACTGAGGTTAGGACTATTGTTCCAGTGAAACCGTTGAGGGGACCAATTGTGATTGTTGATGTGCCTCGGGTTCCGGGGTTGATTGCGACGTCTGTCGGGTTTGCTGTGATAGAAAAGTCGGCGGTCGACGTTACGTTGTAAGAAACAGTTGTCGAGTGGGAAAGAGAGCCGTCTGTTCCCGAGACCGTCACGGTGTAGAGGCCGTTTGATGATGCGCTACATGAAAGGGTTGACGAGCCTGAACCAGTGATGCTGGTCGGTGACAGGCTGCAGGAAAGTCCGGTGGAGGGGGAGGTTGATCTGGACAGGTTGACAGTTCCGGTGAAACCGTTCACGGGGGCGACTGTCACCGTGGAGGTTCCTGTGCTGCCGTTGCTAATTGAGACTGCCGTGGGACTCGTGCTGATGTTGAAGTCGGGGTTAGAAGAGGACTGGTGAAGCCTCCAGCCGGTAAGGGGATGGATCTCCCAACCGCTGAAGCTATGCCATGGCTGGGCAACGTTTCCGGGATCCCAGTAGATGAAGCCCTGGATGTCGATGAGGCTGGACGTGTTGGTTTGCGAGCCCAAGGCAGCGTTGTCGCAGGTTGTCGACGGCCCGCAATAGTGGGCTGCTTTCCAGTCGTGATCTATCTCGATATGTATTCTTCCATAACATGTCGGATCTGCAGCGCTAGTGCAGGAACCTGAATAGTTCGGAAGAACGACAGGGTCGTACATGTTGAACGTTGAGTCGCAGTAAGAGCCGCCGTTCGAGCCTCCGCCGTTGACAGTGTCATAGTTTCCCGTGCAGTCCTCACTCGTAATGCCCGTTCGCCTTATCCCGTCAATCTCGACGAACACTGCCACTGTTCCGTGACTGTTAGCTATGGCGCAGGGCGGGCCTGGGGAAACCCAGCCTGGAGGGGTGGGTCCTGGTGTGAGCCATCGTTTTGCGTTGCCAACAGGGGACGTGATTCCAGCGCTGAAGAGACTGTTGATCATCGATCCGGAGCCTGTCTGGTTATTGGTTACGTCGGTTATTCGCACGATCCATGGTGAGGCGCAGGGGACCTTGGGATTCCATGAGCCGGGGGCCGTGGGGAACTGGGAAGTGCTCGAGCCATTTCCAGTGTACAGACTCGTTCCTATGATTGAGGTGAGAATTATTCCTGCCAGAAGAAAGACAAATGGTCGAGTCTTGCTGAAGGGACGCCTTTCTCCCCGACGTTCCGCTAAAAGTTGCTTTCTTTCAGAGGAAAGAGAAGCCGCCGGAGAATGGGAAAAGCTCTTTGTCAGATTCCAACCTACTATGGGAGAGGTTGGCTCGGCCTGCCGCCTATTTATCTTTGAGTCTTGGATGTATACTTCTCTATATCTCGGGATATATCACAGGGAAAAACTGGCAGCTCATGTAGACCTGTTTGTCTCTCAGAGGACCAGTCTGCCCTTGCCGACCAGGGTCTTTCCGTCGATTTTCAATGTTGCTTTTGAAAAGCTGCCGGTGAAGCCGAATTCGCTCCGGTTATTGCCACCTAGATACTGGTTTTCGCCGATTCCAATGCTGACGATTCCTAGTCCTATGTCGTCGTTGGTATACCCTATTGGTTTACTAGCGGGGTTGATCCCAATGCTGAGGCTTGCAATGCGGTCCTTGTCTCCAGTCGCGGGATTGTAAAGATCGAGGAAAGCGTCTGCGTACTTGTCGGCACTGGCCTTGACGACCTGGCCGTTCTGGAATTCCCACGTAAGCCCCTTGATCAACCTGCCCTTCTGTGCGCGTGGCAGGTCGAACTTTATCATACCCTGTGCGCTGCTTGGGAGCGGTGCGGTGACGACGAGGCCAGCGGGAATGCTGGTGAAGAGGAAGCCTCTATCCATGTCCTGTTGATCGACGATTCCATCCTCGACATTGGCAGGGTGGCTACCGATTTCCATTGTCAGCTTTGTTCCGCTGCTGGTGACCTCGACATGTTTCCCACTGTCGAAAATGTTGGCGATTTTCTTTCCGAGCTGGGCCATTTTCGCATAGTCGACATTGGACGCGTTCTCAACAGTCCGCCGCCATCTAGCATAGTTGAATCCGTAAGTGCGAGCACGCTGCTTTGTCACGTGGCCGACAAGCATGTCTGCGACGCGGATCTTTTTCTCCCGGACCTTCTCGTACCATGCTTGAAAGGATTCGAAGCTTGCCGCGAGCTTTGTACCGTCGACACGGCGGTAGGTAGCCGGGTCCTCTGGTCCTCCGAGCATTATGCTGACGTTTGTCTCCTCGAGCATTTGAAGCCCATGCCTTTCGGGTTTTCGGAGGTTCTCGCTTGGAATCTTGTTGAGGGCCTTCCACCAGAGCTCGTCAGTTTCCAGCCTGATAATCGGCACTGCTCCAGCTTTCCGAGCTTCGAAGGCTATTTCGTTGGCGAGCGAAATCGTATGTTGCCAGGTATTGACTATGACTGTCTCATCTGGTTTGACGCGTAGGCTGCTGTTAACAACTCTGTCGGCAAGGGTCCTCCGCATATGACCTTAACCTCAGCCTGGCTTGCGCCATGGAAGAATTAACATTTGCCCAATGAATCGCGAGTGGCGAATCGGCTGCTCGTCCAAAGGAAGAAGCTTGTCGCGTCGTTTGGCCCCAAACGCCTAAATTAAGAAAAGTAATGGTTCGCCACGGTCGAATTCTGGCCAATTGAGCCGCTGCTGAGACCTGCCCGGTCCTCCGTCAATCCGAACATGAGCACCAGGGCGTCCAGGGATATACTGGGATATCTCGTGGAATGCCTGGTCTCTCGCAGGGATACCACTGGAAAATGATATATCCCTATGACGAGAGTCGTAGGTTCGAAGATTTCAGTTATGAAGAAAACCATTGCACTGCTATTGATAGTAGTCCTCTCCGTTATCATTGCTTTTCCGCGAGTGACATCTGCCGGTCACGACGGACAGCGTGCTCAAAGCCACGACCATCAAAGCGATGACCACGACCACGGCGAACATGACAACCACAACAGTCATGAAGGCCAAAGCGGGGACGATGACCATCGCGAGAACCAGACCGAGCATGAAGAGACAGAGTTCGAGATCCGGCTTAGAGGCTCGGAACAGTTGCCTGCCGTCAACACGGCAGCATTCGGAAAGGCAGAGGTCGAACTTAGCGAGAATGGGACAGCGCTAAGATTCGAACTGCAGGTCTGCGACATTGCAAATGTAACACAGGCACACATCCATGTTGGGAATTCCACCACCAACGGGCCGGTTATCCTCTTCCTCTTCAAAGCAGGGGAGACTACGTTCTCCTCAACGGAGGGCTGCTCGGAGCTCTCAGAGGGAGTGTTAACACCCGCTAACCTCATTCCCAATGCTGGTGCAGGAATCAACAACTGGACGGACTTTGTGAACGCGTTGCAAGCAGGGAACACGTACGTCAACGTGCACACGACAGCCCATCCGATGGGCGAGATTAGAGGCCAGCTCGTCGGCGAAAACGAGGACGAACACGAAGGCGACAACTAGACAGCGAGTCTGCAGGAAAACCTCCACAATATTTTGTTTCACTCTTCAGCTTAGCCTAGCGAAGCAACTCGGAATACTGCTTGTTCGCGCCAACATTTGAAGGCAACAATGGGAGTCAAACTACTTATTTTCCCGAGACCAATCGTCGACTGATGCATGCGCAGCGGGAAAAGTTGCTTCGGGACTGTTAAGGAATGAGAAGTCAATGGCGCTCCTCATGGACGGTGTACGCGAAACTGGTTCTGACAGCGCTCTTGTGGGGAATCGCCTGGCCTGTGGGCAGGCTTCTCGCAGCTGGACTGCCTCCAATATCCATCGCAGCCATACGCTACGCCATAGTCGTGCCGGTATTCTTCCTTCTTCTCCAGATTAGAGAACACTCGGTCAAGATTCCACGAGCTTGGATTAAGGAATTCCTGGCGATGGGTATACTGAATACCTCGCTATACCAGGCGTTCTTTCTGTTCGGAGTCCGGTATGCTGCTGCCAGCGATGACTCGCTGGTAATTGGAGTAGGCCCTGTATTGATAGCCGTACTGGCCGCCGCGGTCCTGGGGGAGCCTCTGAGGAGATTGAAGATTCTAGGGTTGGTCTCAGGGCTTTCCGGGGTTGGAATAATCTCACTCCTATCGCCTAACGTTCATGTTTTGAATAGAGGGCTTGGGCTCTCCTTGGTATTCGGAGGAGCAATCGTCTATGCACTCTACACTATCCTCCTTCGGAGGTTTATCAACAAAGACTTCTCGAAGACAATGGCTGGAGCTAGGCCCAGCTCACTTGCAATAATCTCCTGGGTCTCCCTCTTCGGTTGGCTATTCCTCATCCCAGCCGCACTAATCGAGACGCCTTGGAAGTACCCGTGGAATATGAACTCCTGGCTTGGAATCCTCTATCTAGCCCTATTGTCGACCGTTGTCGGATATCTTTTCTACGTTCAGGGGGTCGTGCAAATCGGGGCCAGCAGGGCAGCCATTTTCGGCAACCTCGTTCCGGTCTTCGGATTGCTATCCTCCGCTTTTATCGGTGAGACGATCAGCCTCTGGCACGGTGCGAGTTTCCTCCTAATCTTCCTCGGAGTTGTCCTAGTGAACAGAAAACGGAAGGAAAAACAGGGCATCGTTATCGCCGCGCAACCTTCTCTGAACTAACGTAGCCATGGCCTTGGGCTCTTCATGAGGCTCAAACTCTGTTTTCAGGGGCCACTACCAAGCGCTCGCCATTCGAGTAACGCGGCTCTTATCGCAAGGCAGGAACGTGGGGACCGTGTGCCGGGGCTTCCTTGAACGAGCGGATGTTCGACGAGACGTACAATATTCGCGAAGTTCTAGACGACGTGATCGAAAGGGTTGCCATGCGCGAGAAGCTGATTCAGACCGCAAGACAGTTTGCTGAGAAAAAGAGAGATGAGCGATTCAACCTCGCGATTCGGCAGTTTGAGAATTTGATGACGGATTTTGTGAAGCTCTACCACCCAATCTTGGAGAGCGTGCGCAGCCACCGAGAGTATCTGCAGAAGGAATTGACAGGTCTGAGGGTGGCCTTAAACACGACTCACGGAATGCTTGAGGTATCAAAGGGAATTGAGGGGTTGGCGGGGAGAGTGCAACGCCTCGAAGCAGACATGACCGAGTTGGAGGTTATTATCAAGGAGAAGACGAAGGTCGCCGAGAAAATTGACGACCTGTTGAACAGGGTCAAGCCGTACGCTTCAGGAACTGCGGGCATTGGAGGATCGATGCCCATGTCTGATGTTTTGGGCGGTATGCCTAAGGACCTGTTTCTCGACTTACCCGAGCCGGGAAGGGAGGCAGGTTCGGCGAAGAAGCAGGGCCCCCGGGCTTAACGTTCGACCTAGATTGTCTTTGACTCTCCACCCGGCTAGAGATAGCTAGGCTGGTTCCTGTGTTCAAGGTGATGATGACAAATGCTGTTGCTATGCCTCCGATTAGACTCGTGAACATCAACCAACCTGTGGCGATGTTTGCGAGCGGGCAGAGAAGGCAAGTTCCCTGAGGGGACTGGGATGTGGGCTGAGGGGTTTGGGGAGGTTGAGAAGATGGGGGAGGCTGTGGAGGTTGGGCGACTGTGATGACGACCTTTTGAGTGCTCGACAGTGAGGGCGTGCCGTTGTCTGTTGCTGTGAAAGTCACGCTGTAGGCCCCGGACTGGCTCGTCGAGGGTGTCCAGGTGAAGAGGCCCGTTTTGGTGTCGAAAGCCGCGCCCACGGGGAAATTGTTGACTGAAAGTGCAAGTGTTAAGCTGGAGTCTGAGTCTGTGGCGTTGACTGTGAATTTGACGGTAGAGCCTGGGCTCGTCGAGATTGCGGGTGGAACGAAAAGTATTGGCTGATGTTTTAGTGTGACCCTGACGGTCAGAGTGGTAGAGTGGAGCAGGGAGGCGACTGAACCGGTCACTGTTGCATTATAGTACCCTGCGTTAGTGTCGGTGAGGACCCCTATTGTCAATGTGAGGTTGGCGGGGTTTCCCGGCGAGACAGTTGTGCTCCCTTGGGCGGGGGCAATGTTGAGCCCAGTATCAACGCTCGCGGTGAACGATAGTGTTCCCGTGAAGTTGTTCATGCTGTTCACGATTACTGTGGACGTTCCATAATCTCCTTGTTGAATGGTGAGAGAATCCGGCGCGGTTGTTATGGTGAAGTCGACTGAGGGCTTTACAGAAACTGTGATTGTGCGCGATACGGTCGTGCTTTGGTTGAAGGAGTCGCTCACGTTCAGAGTAACCGTGTAGGTTCCTTGCGCCACGAACACGTGTGTGCTCGTCCTCCCAGTTCCGGTTGGCCCGTCGGAGAAGTTCCAGGCGTACTGGTAGGGGGACGTTCCTCCCGCAGCTGTGGCTGTGAAGGTGACAGGCGTTCCGGTTTGAGGGCTGGGCGGGTCGGTTGTGAAGCTTGCCGAGAGCCGGGGAGGTGGGGCAACGGCGACCTGTTTGGTGCTAGTGGCTGTTTGGGTTGGCGTGGACGAGTCAGTGACCGTCTCCATCGCGGTGAATGTTTGGGCGCTGGTGAAGATGTGGGTGGCAGTAAGGCCTGGGCCAACTGAGCCGTCGCCAAAATTCCAGCTTACCGTGTATGGTCCCGTTCCACCTCTAGTCGAGGCGGTGAAGGTGGCTTGGGTGTTTACCACAGGGTTTGCCGGTGATACAGTGAAACTCGTCGTGAGAGGCGGCGGGACTGCGACTGCTACTGACTTTGAGCTGGTTGCGGTCTGGGCTGGTGATGATGAGTCGGTGGCGGTCGCTGTCACGGTGAAAGTTTGAGATGTGGTGTAGCTGTGGGTGACGGATGCGCCGGTTCCGGTTGTGCCGTCACCAAAGTTCCAGGTGACAGTGTATGGTACTGTTCCACCCAGTGTTGTTGATGTGAAGGTGACTGGAATGTTGACGATGGGATTTGCTGAGACTGTGAGGCTGGTTGACAGGGGAACCGGACCAGAAGGTGCAAAGAACTCCGTCATCGCGGATGCGGCTGCATCGTTCGCGGTTAAGGTCGGCATGTTCCAGACTGTTTCGAGAGTTTTCAAGTAGGAGTAGTGGCTGTAAGAACCTGTTCCAACATAGGCTTTCTTGACGTTTGTTCCGACCCAGGTCGCGTAGAGAAAGTCGGATGGATAGCTGCCCCCGCCTTCATCGTATACGATGAATAGGGCTGCGTTCTTGGTTGTGAAGAGGGTGCTGCTGAGAATCTTCGGGACGAGTCCGGCGAGGTAGGCGTCGCAGAAGCTCATCGCCGTGTCGTGGCAGTTGTTGCTGTCGGTTGGTGTGAGCCAGATGTAGTTAGATGGATTGGCCGAGTTCAATTCAGCCAGGAATTGCGTATCCGTTGAAGGAGTAGTTGAGACTAGGTGGGCACAGCGAGCAGGATTCGTTTGAATATTGGTGAACGTTATGAACGCGTAGTGGTCACCTCCTCGAGGCGGGTTAGCACTGCATGTTCCTCCACCTGAACCGCCCTCAAACCAGGCATTCCAGGTGCGGCCGGAGGCTTCGATCCTGTCTATGAGGTTCAGTGCGCTAGTCCTAGCGGGACAGTATCCGCAGTCACTGGTGAAACCGTGATCATCCCCCCCGATCAACGCAACATAGTTTCCCTCGCTAGGATGAACCGTTCCCGTGTATCCACCGGTGGAGCAGGCCGAGTTCGACTGGCAGTTACCTGCGATCCCATTCTGCTGTGCAAGAGTGGTCTGGTATGTGCCGCCCCCACCACAGGTGGTCATCACGTCACAATAGCCATTATTCTCCATCAGAACCGTGACAACGTAGTCGAAGGGCGAGGTGGTGTTTGAAGCACTCTGGATCACTTGAGCGTTGGGCGGACTGCTGAGTGACAGAGCAGTGTTTGTCTGGCGGGCTTGCAAGCCTACCACGAGTGAGAGGATCGCGATGGAACACAGCAAGAGAACGACTAGTCGTCTGGTCAATGGGGAGGGGAGGATTCTCACCGCTGACCGTTGCCTCCATGCCACTTCGGGTTCGGGGCCGAGTCAGTCGCGGGACTAGTTCTGGCCCCGCAACTGGTTTTAGAGGGGAATGATGCGGATGTTCCGAGCGCGAGCCTGCCTGGTGTAAAGGCTCCGCTAAGTGAGGAATCTTTCGTGGATGCAGCCCCCTTTGGGGTTAGTTGTTATTGGTGCCCCGAGAATTGGTTGCTTGGGTGGAAAACGGGCAGGTATGTGCCCGTTTTTACACCGTGCAGGGAGGATTCAAGTGGGGCCGCGCTAACTGCCGAGACTGAGCCTCGTGTCCTTGTAAGAAGGAGAGTTAGCAAAACAAACTCGCCTTCGTAACCCGAGTCTTCTCGGAAGTCCGCGGACTGGAGGGGAATTGCCGACTCCATCGCGCTTGAAGACGTGTGGAAGTGGAAGATGCTTTTAAAAGTCTTGGTACAGGTGCCACAAAATACCCGTCTGTCTCAATCTTTCCAAGGATACCTTACCCTGTCTAGGCATCCCTGATAGTTGGACCCGCTTTCCCCGCGACCCTGTAGACTGTTTTGGATGCCTAGCCAAGGCTCGGCGATTTGCTAGGTGATTTTTGACAAGCCATCAACTGTCTTCTAGTGACTAATGAATTGCAAGAATTCTGCCTGACGGATGACTTTTGCCGACGAAAAGCTTCATCTTGGCATGTCAGAAGCTCGTCTGGCCATAGATGACGCTCGAGACTGAAGTTATCAGAGACTTTGCGGTGATAATGGCTGTACTTGCTTCAATCACGTCGATTTTCTATCTGTTAAAGCAGCCGGTAATCCTCGGCTATATTCTATCCGGAATAATTGTCGGGCCCTACACCCCGCCCTTCAGCCTAGTAAGCCAGATAGACTTCTTGAAGGTGTTTGCAGAGTTCGGAGTCATCCTTCTTCTCTTCGTTATCGGCCTAGATTTCCCTATCGCAAAGCTTCGCAGTGTAGGCAGGGTCGCTGTCGGAGTCGCTTTGCTGGAGATGGGCCTGCTTCTAGTCGTAGGCTACTTGATAGGCGTGGGCTTCCACTGGTCCCCGCTCGATTCGCTGTTCCTGGCGGCAGCCCTCTCGATAAGCAGCACCACCATCATCGTGAAGGTTCTTGAGGACATTGGCGTGTTGCACCACATCTCGTCGACGATAATGATCGGTGTCCTCATAGTTGAGGACCTCGTCGCGGTTGTGATCATAGCGTCGTTGCAGTCTTTCGTGTCGGCAGGCCAACTCTTACCTCTTGACATACTCGCAATCGCGGGAAAGGTGATACTTTTCGTGGGCGGTACCCTAATCATAGGTTCTTTGCTGGTTCCTAAGGTCATGGATAAGATTGTTCTGAAGAGGGATCGTCAACTCACGATTAGCGTGGCACTCGGGATCTGCTTCGGGCTCTCCGCTCTGGCAAACCTCATAGGGCTGTCAGTGGCGACGGGGGCTTTCCTAGCTGGGGTCGTTATTGCAGGTGCCCGCTCGTCATCACAGGTTATCGAGTCCATAGAGCCCCTCAAGGAGCTCTTTGCAGCACTGTTCTTTGTATCGGTAGGTGCTCTAATGGATGTTAGACAGATTCCCATGTTCGTAGCCCCGGCGATTGTAATTACCCTAGCCACCGTTGGTGCGAAAGTGTTCGGGGTTGGCTTCGGGGTGAAAGCGTTCGGATATGACGCAGGCACTGCTGTTAGGTCAGGTCTGGGGATGGCACAGATTGGAGAGTTCTCTTTCATTGTAGTGGCAGTGGGCGCTGATGCGAATGCAATTTCGGGATTCCTGTTTCCGCTGATTGGAGTGGTCGTAATCATAACCTCTCTACTCACTCCTTACCTCGTCAAGTTGGGAATTCGTCTAGCACCTAAAGACAAACTTTCAAAATCCGTTTCTCTCGTGAAGGGAGGTCATTGATATCCGCAGTCAGAAAGGCCGGTTATTAATGGGCCAGTTCAATACGGGTGACAGTCCCTTATGTTCTGGAGAAACGACATGGCTGCTGGGCTGCAGTCCACCCGGTTTTTCTCGCTCCTTGCCTCGTGAAGGCCTTGGGTTGCGAAGTGTTTTCAAGAGGAAGCCCAACTATGCTAGAGACTATTCTTAGAAGAAGGGCGGCACCCAGGGCAACACCGAGGTCTTTGAGCAAGACCCCATCCTGGGCTAGCGCGTGAAGAGGAACTCGCCCCGAAAATAAAAGCATCATGGAGCGATCGCAGGCAAGACTTGACGACCAAAACTGTACACTTCGTCATCAGTGGAACTGTTTCAGGATGAGAGATAGGCCGACATGTTAGACCTGGAAACGAATTTTTAGCCTGAGTCTGACGTTAGGCTCCTTATGCAGACATCGAAGGTTGTTCTGGTAACCGGGGCCTCTTCAGGCTTCGGGCGAGAGACAGTTAGTCTGCTCTCTCAGAGTGGTTTTCGTGTTTTCGGGACGAGCCGTAAACCATCTGGCTCAGAGACGCGTGCGGGCGTAGAAATGGTCCAGCTGGACATTGACTCTGACGAGTCGGTGAGCCGTTGTGTAAACACGGTGCAGGAGAAGGCTGGTCATGTGGATGTTCTTGTCAACAACGCTGGCTACGTACTTACTGGAGGCATAGAGGAGACGTCGATCGAAGAGGCGAAGGCTCAGTTCGAAACAAACTTCTTCGGGGCAGTGAGAATGACCAAGGCGGTTCTACCCACCATGAGAAAACGGGGGTCTGGGCAGATCGTCAACATTTCCTCATTGGTGGCGGTTCTACCGGTTCCGTTTGAAGGGTACTACGCGGCAGCAAAGGCCGCGTTGTTGGCTTACTCCGAGGCGCTGCGTCACGAGGTCAAGAGCCTCGGAGTGAAGGTGTCCGTTTGTCGAGCCAGGGTTCTTCCGTACCAATCTTGCACAAACTAGACGTGCGGCGAAAGAAACCATTGGGGACTATGACGGGATGAGAACAAGAGCGGTCGGCGCTCTTGAAGACGCGTTCA
>Ga0066698_10000147_pt1 | contig 22140 bp, 16 predicted proteins | sample GraSoiAngelo_147_FD_66457 | JGI IMG/M metagenome (GOLD analysis project Ga0066698, IMG submission 66457) | Grasslands soil microbial communities from the Angelo Coastal Reserve, California, USA - 14_1009_05_40cm | ecosystem: Environmental > Terrestrial > Soil > Grasslands | place: USA... | reverse complement strand
CCGTGACACGGGTCGAGGCGTGGAGGGCTTGAAACCCAGCGAGGCAGGACAGCTATGCCAGCAGGTTATCGGCCAGGTCCGCAAAGTGATTGTAGGCAAGGAGAAGGTTCTGGAGAAGGTCATGCTTGCTGTCTTGGCAGACTCCCATATCCTCTTCGAGGACTATCCTGGGCTCGCCAAGACGCTCTTGGCGCGAAGTTTCGCGATGAGTATGGGCTGTGACTTTTCGAGAATACAGTTCACACCTGACCTTCTGCCTGCCGACATTACAGGGACTTACATTTACAACGTAAAGTCTGGAGAGTTTGACCTGCGCAAGGGTCCAGTGTTCACGAATGTCTTGCTAGCCGACGAGATTAACCGCGCTCCTCCAAAGACACAGGCGGCTCTGCTGGAGGCGATGCAGGAACGCCAGACGACACTGGATGGGAAGACACATGTTCTCACCGATCCTTTCATAGTCATGGCGACCCAGAACCCGATAGAGTACGAAGGCGTATACCCCCTGCCCGAGGCACAATTGGACAGGTTCCTTGTCAAGCTGAGCCTAGGCTACCCTAACAGGGAGGAAGAGGTGGAGATCATGCGTCGGAGGATGCAACGCCAGAAAGAGGACATCACGCTCGAACCGGCCGTCAACGCCGAAAAAGTCCTCGACCTGCAACGCACCGTGGAGGGCATTCACGTCGATGATGATGTGTTGGGATACGTGGCGGATATTGTCCAAGCGACAAGGACGCAGCGGCAAGTAGAGATCGGCGCGAGCCCTCGCGGCTCCCTTGCAATCTTCAAGCTCGCCCGTGCGAGGGCGGTGTATTACAGCCGAGACTACGTCATACCCGATGACGTGAAAGACGTAGCAGGACCAGCGTTGGTACACCGCATGATTATGAAGTCGGAGTCCTGGGTGAAAGGAACAGAACCGAGAAGTGTGGTTGACGAGGTTCTGAAAAGCGTCCCGGTTCCACGGGTCAAGTAGCGTCCTTGTTCACCCGTAAGGCGATCGGCTACTTCACGCTAGCGACGTTTCTCCTGATGCTCGCACTACTCTTCCAGGATTTCCAGCTTGCGGTTTTGGTATTTCCAGTAGCCTCATTGTTCTTCCTTACCAACGTCTGGAGTTTCACTGAAAGAGTGGAGGTCGAGCTTGACAGGAGAATCGTGCCCTCAGAGAGTTTCGGAGAAGAAGACATTCTCGTCAGCCTGCGTGTAAAGAACAACGGCACCGAGACGCTGGGAAATGTCGAGGTGGAAGAGGTTCTTCCGAGACAAATCAAGCCGGAGAAAGGGACCAACGCCCTCCACGCGACTTTACGACCTGACGAGACGATCAACCTATCATTCGAGTTTCACAACCCAGGCCGCGGACACTACCCTATCGGTCCATTGACTGTACGAGTTAGCGACGTTTTTGGGCTGTACCTGACCGAGAAACGTCTAGGCCCTGACTTGTTGGCTGTCATGCCCAAAGCTGAGCGGGTTCGTGGAACTGAACTCCGACCGCGCCATTTAGGACCGTGGTCTGGAATTATACCGTCACGAACCAGTGGAATGGGGACCGAGTTCTACAGCCTGCGCGGCTACACTCCTGGCGACGACTTGAAGAGGATCAACTGGAAAGCCTCTGCCCGTGCCAACCGGCTGATCATAAACGAACTGGAGGCGGAACGGACAACTGACGTGATGGTCGCGTTGGATACGGACGTGACTTTCTACGAGTCTTCTGAGAAGGATCTGTTCGAACAGAGCATCAGCGGTGCAGCCTCGATGGGCAGCCTCCTCTTGAGACAGGGCAACCGTGTCGGGCTGATCCTGCAGGGGGAAGAGAGGGGTGTTGTGCCCCCTGGTTTTGGGAAGAGGCAGGAGCGGCGGATTCTCTACATGCTTGCAGCTGCCAAGCCCGGCAGGGCGGTAATCAGCACAGGTTACGTAATCAACATGCTAGCCCGGTTCATGCTCCCTGCGCGGGCTCAGATGGTGATCATATCGCCACTCTTGGACCCTACTGTGACAGATGGCATCAGGCAGCTTGTCACAGCTGGGTACAGTGTTTTTGTGCTGTCTCCACAACCGCGCGTCCCTGAGAAGTTCCAGTCGGAGGCGGAGAGGCTCGCCTTTGACATTTCTAGTCTTGAAAGGGCGAACGTCCTACTTGCTGTTGAGAAAACATGTGCGGTAGTCCAGTGGCCAGTAGGTGCTTCCCTATCTAGAACGTTGAGAGGGGCGAGGCGGCTACGACTGCGCATATAGGATTCGTTCTGAAGTCTGCCACGGTACTGGTGAGACTGCAGCATGTATTCCTCGCGCCTCTAGTGCTTCTGGTGATTCCCCCAGCCGCGCTGTTCCAACAACCACTGTTTTTTGTTCTCGCCGTTGCGCTTGTCGGATTGGCCGGAAATGTTTCGGGCCGTTCTTACCTCGCTACTACTAGTTCTCTTAGCCTTCTGATGCTTCTCATCTGGGGTAAGGCAAGTGAGAGCATTCTCAAAACAGGTGCACTAGACACGGCTGTCCTCCTAATCGAATTTAGTATGGTCCTTTTCTTCATGGAAGCATCTTCAACTGTTCTTACCTTCAACAGGGCCTTCGAGAGCCTCCGGAAGAAGGATGATGAAATCTCCCAAAAACAAAAGGGATGGCTTGTGAACTGGTTGAGGGGCTTGCTTTCCCGCCAGGGAAAAGTTTCGCTGGCCACCACAGCCTTGTCAATCGCACTGCTTCCACTCGCCGGGTTCACAAGCATAAGCAACAGCCAGCTCGTCGTCACTGCCACGATACTCTTCCTCGCAGTCGTGGTTCTCTTCTTCCTGCTGGTTTTCAGAAGAGAACCAGGGGAACGCGCTTAGTTTCATCGAGCACAGACATTTCATAAGACTGCTCCCGCTGGCTTCGTCGCGGACGACTTGTCTAACTATGAGGCGGGTAGAAGGTTGGAGTATAGAGTGCGGGATCTCTTCCGGAGACAGGGTTTTCTCGTAATTCGAGCAGCTCAGTCGAAGCCCATTGACCTAGTTTGCATCCGAAGAGGAAGGGCGTTTCTTATCGAGTGCAAGGCAGGGCGTTCTTGGCTCGGCAAGGATAGAAAAAGGGAGTTGCTAGGATTCGCTGAGCAAGCAGGCGCGCCCGTCATACTTGCAAGGCGAAGGAGACGAACCGTCGAACTAACAAACTTGGCTGATGGCCAATCGCTGGATCCGAAGAACCTACTGTCGACTATGCCTCTCTAAACGAGTCTTTGACCTTACGAAGCTTCTCAAGTGTCGACAACCAGCCGAACACAAGATTACTATATGCTTGTAACTTTTCCAGATCCTTCTCGGTCTTGAGAAACTCGTTGGTCTCAGAGATTTTTCCGACGAGGGTCTGTTCCAGTGACTCAAAGGAGTTGCCTGGGGAAATTGTCGCTGTAGGACCCGTCGCGCGTGCGTAAACGACTGGCTTGTTGCATTTTGCACAGAACACTTCCCCTTTGATACGAAACAGCGGGGACCCACATTCAGGGCAAATGTCGGAGAGCATGGTAGCTCCTGACTTGAGCAGATCAGCCATCCGTTTCACGTCGTCCGCCATATTCTGCGCACTCCTTCCATGTTCTAGACTCGCCCGGATAGTATAAAGCACACGCCACTGGGGCGAGTTTTCTAGTCGGTTTTTAGTAGTCTTCCATCGACGGAGACACATTTCTTGACGAACGCGACGTCAGGGTCTTGGTCGCTACCTTCCTTAATGAAATTGACAATGTTACCCTTGAGCTTTCGAGTTCCAAGGCCAGCTTCTTCTTTGACCTTTTTCCGCTATGATGTCACGCTCATTGTCAAAAGTGTGTTGCGGCACAGGTATGGCCCGGTTTTTGCAGAAATGTAGCGCCCACTGAAAGGCCTTGTACTCCCAGACATACTCTGTCTTTCCTTCCCAGGCTTTGTGTCCACTAGCGATGTGGCCCAGCTCGCGTAGGCCGGTGAAGAAGGAGGTGAAGCTGCGAGCTGTTGGGACATAGATTCTCCCGTTTCCTAGTGCGGCCCTTCCCCTATTGTGCTCCTCGGTTGTGATAAGAGACTCGAACCTTGTTCTTTGAAGCTTCTTCCTCCAATATCTTCTGCCACATCAACTCCGAGCCCCATAGGGGCTCAGGCCGTTGATAGGGATAGTCTCTCTCACGTCTCGAACGGCCCCGTTCGTACCCGGTCATTTTTTCAGGGACCATTTTCTGTCTGGCAACGAGAACAGGAGATTTCTAGCTGACAGGGCATAGAATGAGCGAGTCTAGAATTTTGAGATAGTAGGATCGTTAGTACTTTCCTTCAGGCTGTCAGGGTGGGCGTAAGTATTCGCAGACAGATTGCTTTTCAGGGCTGGGTTACGGGCCCGTCACGCAGGAGAGGATTTCGGATTACTAGCGTTTTGTAGGGCCCCTTGGTTCGGAGTTTAGACCTAAGGCGGAAGTGGGGCCACTGTCTACAGGCCCTGCTATTCTTCGTCTGGCTTCGGCCACTCTGGGGCCCGCGCCGAATGTTGCACGGTGGAATAGTCGGGCTTGAAAAGGGCCAGCCATCGAAGGCGTAGGGGTCTTATAGCCCGTAGCCATCGTGCCCGGTCGATTCTCGGACGCGTCTAAGGCGAAATACATGAGCAGCATTCCCAAGTCAAGGCCGTTGCTCCTAGCCGTAGCGGTTCTGCTTCTCGTAATCTCCCTCGGAGAACTCTACGCGCTTTTCACAGAGTACCAAAACAACTTTTTCCTCCGGGAGTACGTGTCAGAGAACTCTGCTTCGATTTCCATTCGTATACTCGGACTTCTCGTTCTGGGTCTCGGCGCTGGATCCCTCACTTACCTCTCAGCCCGAGCCAAGCCCACTAGCCGGGCAGGGCTGATGTCGCGGAGGATTCTGAGCTTTGCCCCGATCCTCGCTGTATTATTCGGACTCGCATTATGGTTCTCGGTTCTCAGCCCCGTCCTGGGCGGGTCGTTGCTGTACTTGGAACTGTACTTTGACTGGCTCCTACTCTCCACCTCGCTCGTTATGGTGTTCCGCAACAGAATAACGCTCCGAATGGCCCTCCGGAACTTTGGACGACGCAAGACCAACATGGCCCTGGTCATAGCGGGATTGATGATCGGGACCGCGATGATTTCAGGCTCCCTTGTAACAGGGGACACTTTGACTGAACTATTCACCCGGGGCGCCTATTTTGGATACGGCCACGCAGACGAGGTTGTCTATGCGAGAAACAGTACGACTTTCGGTTTTCAGGGTTCTGCCTACCAGTATCTGGGATACAACGTCTACCAGAGCCTCTCCACCAGCCTCTTCGGCAATCCTGTCGCAGGACAGGACGTTGCGGGGGTCACTCCGGAAATAATAGAAACTGTCAGCATTTATGACGTCAATAAGGGAATAGTTCAGGCCGGAGCCGCTCTCATAGGTACCTATGCCAATGCATCACGCGTCTTAGGGGGCTTCTACTCCGCATCAGGGTCGATAATTCCATCCGCTTTCAGAGACACAGAAGCAGTGCTGAATGACAAAGCGGCCCGAGACCTGAACGCGACGGTTGGGGACGTCGTGAAGGTATACCCGGGACAGCGTTCCTCCTCACAATACATGAACTTGACGATTGTGGGAATAGCGGTGTCCGACGCGAGGGCGTCGTTCACAGGAGCTGACGATGTGTTTGTCACATTGCAAGCCGCCCAGCAGTTTACCGGGCACTCGAACTCGGTCAACTACATCGCGATTACGAATATTGGAGGGCTCAGAGGATCGCTTCCCCACAGCCAGACGGTAGGCCTTGCGGCAAACCAGACCCTGAACAGCCTTTACCCGGTCACGTCGACTGCTGGAGCGGGGTGCAAATCGGACCCTTCACAAGTTGCAACGCCGCCTTCGATTCCTTGCGCTTACGCAGAGAAGCAGCTTGCAGTTGACAACTCTAGTGCAGGAGCCAAGAGCCTCTCCAGCTTCTTTCTCATACTCAGCTCTTTCACCATTCTAGCGGGAGTCGTCCTGATTCTCAACATCTTCATCATGCTGGCTGAAGAGCGAAAGTCGGAGATGGGAATGGCTCGGGCCGTTGGTATGAGGAGGAGTCAACTTACAAAGCTGTTCCTGTTTGAAGGCAGCCTCTATTCCGCTGGCGCCTCCATTGTCGGGGTGTTAGTAGGAATTGGAGTTGCGTACGCAATTCTCTATGCGATTGGGAACATATTCACATCATTCTTTTCCGGTGTCAACGAGTCTCTGGTTCTCAGCAGTTTCACGATTTCTCCCGAGTCACTGTTTACAGCTTTCACAGCGGGGGTTTTGATAACATATCTTACGATTCTTCTCACCTCTTGGCGGATTAGCAAGTTGAACATCATCAGAGCGATACGGAACATTCCCGAACCGCCGAGCGGAAAGAGAACCTACAATCTTCTATTGGTGGCCGGCTTCGCGATGGCTATTGCCGGAGTCGTCCTCTTCGAAGCATCATTCGCGGCCAAGTCAGCCATCGAAGCCCTTGTAGGACCAAGCCTCATCATCTTCGGGGCAGGTCTCATCCTGTCAAGGTTTCTCCGCAACCGCTACGCTTTCAGCCTGTCAGGGTTCGCCCTCCTCGTCTACTGGGCAGTCCCCAGTCTATCGCTTGACAGTCCGCTCGTCTCGAAGTATAGCTCCGGCGCAGAAGTGTTCATCGTAGGCGGAGTAATCATGGTCGTCGCCTCCGTCATTGTTGTAATGTACAACACTGATGTTCCTCTGAAGGCTCTACGCTACGTTCTTCGCGGAAGGCGAACTCTGACCGCCATCTTCAAAATCGCACTGTCATATCCTGAGAACAAACGCTTTCGAACAGCCGCCACAGTTGCCATGTTCGCGCTCGTATTATTCACCGTGTCCGCAGTGGCCGGCATCCAGGCAGAGTTGAGCAACTCAATCAGCCAAAACGCCAAGGATTCATCTGGAGGCTATGACATTGTTACCAACACAGCCCCTGTCGCTAACCTGACCTTGTCAATAATGGCAGATGCGACGTTGAAGGATAAGATCTCGGCGGTAATCCCGTTTACCACCATGCAACTTGACCTAGCGCGGGACCTGACTACGATGGAGAATTTCACATACACATTACTGGTGGGAGCAGACCCGAATGCGCCGGGAGCTGATAATTTCTTCACCTCCAACTCGTTCAAGATGGTAAACATGACTAGTGGATTCAGTTCTGCCGCAGCAGTCTGGGATGCCGTGAGAAGTAATGAATCCTACGTGGTCTGGTCGACGTCTGCTGGAAACGCATTCGGCGGTGGGAGTGATCGCCCGAATCCGGGAGACAATATGTTGCTCGTGGCCAGAGGAAATAACGGGTTCGTGTCGAGAACTGTCAAGGTTCTGGGAGTGATAAGCGGGTCGTTGTTCGGAGGAGGTGGACTGATTGGTGCTAGAGGACTTCTGAAAAAATCGTTCGGCATCGAATCAGGCACCCTGGGTTTTGTAACCGTGGCAAAGGGCCAAGACCCTGTTAATGTTGCGAATTTGTTGAAGAAGAATTTTATCCAGCTGGGCATGCAAACAATAGTAATCCAGGTGGCTATCGAACAGGGAGAGAGGATTTTCCTCTCCTTCTTTGGACTGTTTGAAGGCTACTTGGCACTAGGACTGGTAGTAGGCGTTGCGGGGGTCGGGATTATCTCCATAAGGTCTGTTGTAGAGCGGAGAAATGAGATCGGCGTCCTTCGGGCTCTGGGCTTCCGAAGGAAGATGGTTCTAGCGGCGTTCCTCGTCGAGAATAGTTACATTGCTTTGCTAGGGATTCTCATAGGAGTGTTGCTGGGAGTTGACTTGGCTTACGCGTTTACGGCTCAGCCCAACTCCGGTCTAACGTTCGTCGTTCCATGGATGCAGATTATTGAAATTTCGGTGGCAGCATATGCCCTCGCGTTGCTTTCCGTGCTTAGCTCTGCACGCAAGGCATCGAGGATTCCCCCTGCGGAAGCACTTCGCTACACAGAGTAGCTTCGACCCAGGATTTATTAGCGCCACACCTGAGTTTCGGATGAGCAACTGAGGAGTCCCTATGCCGGAAAAAACCGCAACGCTCAGAGTCGTGGACGCTCTCCAGAGAGACGTCGGGCGCGGAATAGCCCGTATAGATCCGAAGGTTGTTGATGAGTTGGGGCTGACTTCAGGTGATGTTGTTCAGATTACTGGAAAGAGGAAGACGAACGCGCTCTCGTGGCCCGCTCACCAAGAGGATTACGGGAAGGGAATCATACGGATCGATGGCTACCTCCGGAACAACGCAGGGGTCTCCATTGACGATAAGGTTACGATTCGGAAGATTGACGCGAAGATTGCTGAGCGGCTCACTTTGGCTCCGACGGAGCCGCTGAGGATTGTCGGGGGTGAGGAGTATCTTGCGCAGATTCTTGAGGGACGCGTCCTCTCCCGAGGAGATTATGTCCCGATAAACATAATGGGACGCAAGATAGACTTGGTCGTGACAAACACGACCCCCAGTACTGAAGCAGTCATTGTCACAGAGGACACAGAGATCCTCTTTGGTGAACAGGTCAAGGAGCCAGTCCGTAATGTTCCGAAGATTAGCTATGAAGACATTGGAGGGCTACGACCTGTTATTCAGAAGGTCCGTGAAATGATTGAGCTACCGCTGCGACACCCCGAGCTCTTCGAGAGATTGGGCGTTGAGGCGCCTAAAGGTGTTCTGCTGCACGGCCCTCCGGGGACCGGGAAGACTTTGCTGGCGAGAGCTGTGGCTAGTGAGACGAACGCGAACTTCACCAGCCTCGGAGGTCCCGAGATCATGAGCAAGTTCTATGGAGAGAGCGAGGAACGGCTCAGGGAAGTTTTCAAGGAGGCGCAGGAAAACGCTCCCTCCATCATTTTCATCGACGAGATTGACTCGATCGCTCCCAAGCGAGAAGAGGTTACCGGAGAGGTTGAGAAGCGGGTCGTCTCGCAACTTCTCTCCTTGATGGACGGGCTTCAATCACGCGGGAAGGTAGTGGTCATCGCCGCGACCAACAGGATAAACGCAATAGACCCAGCTCTCCGACGGCCCGGAAGGTTCGATCGCGAGATAGAGATTGGCGTTCCTGATCGAGACGGGAGGTTGGAAGTCCTGCAGATCCACACCAGAGGAATGCCTCTCGCAGAGGACGTCGACCTAAAGAAGCTGGCGGATGTCACTCACGGATTCGTCGGTGCCGATCTAGAGGCACTGGCGAAGGAGGCCGCAATTCGTGCCCTAAGGAGAATACTTCCAGAGATCAACCTTGAAGCAGATAACATTCCAAAGGACGTTCTCAAGAAGATCATCGTTCGAATGGCCGACTTCCAGGAAGCATTGAAGGAGGTTGAGCCCTCTGCCATGCGGGAGGTGCTTGTGGAGGTGCCCGATGTCAAGTGGGAGGACATCGGCGGGCTTGAGGGCGTGAAGGAAGAGCTTCGAGAGGCGATTGAGTGGCCTCTGAAATATCCTGACGTCTTCACGACAGTGAACGCCACTCCCCCCAAGGGTCTGCTGCTTTATGGCCCGCCTGGAACGGGAAAGACGCTCCTAGCAAAGGCGGTTGCTAACGAGAGCCAGGCGAACTTCATCAGCGTCAGGGGACCCGAACTTCTGAACAAGTTCGTGGGCGAGTCAGAGAAAGCGGTCAGGGAGGTCTTCCGCAAGGCGCGGCAGGCTTCACCGTGCATCATTTTCTTCGACGAGATAGATTCCGTTGCCCCGGTAAGGGGCAGCAGCGTCGGGGACTCGCAGGTTACGGAGAGAGTAATCAGCCAGTTTCTGACCGAGCTGGACGGTTTGGAAGAACTCCGGAACGTGGTCATAATAGCCGCTACTAACAGGCCTGACATTATCGACTCCGCCCTTCTCCGACCGGGACGCTTCGACCGTCTCCTCTATGTTCCACCGCCTGATCTGGAGGCTCGGAAGCAGATTTTCCAGATCCGGACCAAGAAGACGCCTTTGGCCGAGGATATCAAGATTGATGAAATGGCTCGGCGGACTGAGGGCTACACTGGGGCTGATATTGGCTCGGTCTGTAATACGGCTGTGATGCTGGCACTTCGAGAGTTGATAGGGAAAGCTAAGGATCCTGAGGATGCCAAGAAGAAGGCCAAGGATCTGCGAGTGTCGAGACGACACTTCGACGAGGCTCTGCAGAAGATAAAGCCCATTTCTGGCCAGGAGCTTCGCATGTACGAACGGTTCTCCCAGCGGTTCTCCGAGACCGCTAAACAGGTCAATCCCACCCTGCAGCCACCTTTTGGCTAGGTCACCCGAGGAAGCATACGACGTTTCGACGGCCAAGCTGGCTGGTCTCTCCCGAAAAAGAGGGGGTCGATTGGGCTAAGGCTTCAGGTTTAGGCGCCCAATCGACGTCGGCTGAGCAAACGAGCTACGGTTCAGGATTCCAGTAGAAGAGGAGACCAGGCTCGAAGTGGAGTGGCTGCCGAGAGTGCGTGTTTCCATGTTGATCTTCATCCAGTCAGGTATGATGACGGCGCGGAGAAGCTCTTGGATGGTAATGTCGCGCAACTTGGCCTCGCTCTTCAACATCTGGTAGTTCGCGTCCCCCAGGGAGAAGATGAACTTCGCCATGGACTACAGTGTGTGCAGTCGTTAAGGATAATGCATCATAATTGAACGCGAAAAAAATATTGGACATCTTCTGTTCAGAACGGTTGAACGGTACGGTATTGTTCTTGCTAGTGGCTGGTTAACAGGACACCGCTATTTCTAGGCTAGAACTAAGAATTCCTGGCCTCGCGCACAACTGTCCGGTTATGTCAAGACCCGCGACAAGTTTCCGAGAAGTCTTCACTCTGAAATTTTTGGAATAGTTTCATTTTCGTTCGGACTAGTACAGACCTAGGGCTTTCGAGCATATCCCTCGAGGCGGTGTCTGGCCTCCGCCAAGTAGTGTGGGTCGAGGTCGAAGCCAATGCAGCTAGCGCCAAGACGCATGGCGGCTAGGGCGGTTGAGCCGAGGCCGAGGAACGGGTCCATGACCATCCGCGTCTTGGAGAGACCGTGGAGTCGGATACACATCTCCGGAAGACGGTCGGGGAAAGTCGTCGGGTGGGGACGCTGCTTCTCGCGGTTCCAGATTGTCTGATAGGGTATGAACCAAGAGTTGCCCCGGCAGCGGAGGTCACGGCCGGCCTTCTTCCAGCGTCCCACGTTGGACTTGTCCTGGTACGGGACGCCGATGCCCAGCCGGTCCAAGGGAACCTTGCCGGTCTTGGTGAAATGGAAGATGAATTCGTGGGATTCGTTCAGGAAGCGATTGCCGCCTATCGGCTGGTAGTGGCCGACCGCCATGTCTCCCATGATGTTCTGGGACTTGCCCACGTCTGCTTTGGGAATTGCGATGGACTTGACCCAGAGGATAATGTTCTGGAGAATGAACATGTTTCGAAGCTGTTGTGCCACGTCTAACGGGGTCCAGGGGTCTTTGGGGGTTGAGCCGATGTTGAGGAAGAAGGAGCCGTCGTCTTTGAGGACGCGTTTCACGCCCTCGCACACTTGCCCAAGCCATGCGAGATAGGCTTCTCGAGGGAGTTTGTCCCGATACTTGCTATAGCGGGCGCCTATGTTGTAGGGTGGAGAGGTGACGACAACGTCGATTGAGCGTGGAGGAACGTGTTTCCTCATGCCTTCGAGAGAGTCGCCGAGAAAGAGCTGGGTCGTGGAGTGGTTTGGGCTTTTGACTATGGCGTATGGCTTGTTCACTGATAGCTACCTGATGTTCCGTAATTTGCTAGGTAAAGCTTAGTTAATTAGCCAGCGTCACTTCCTTGTGCCTTCACCGAAGGCAGCGTACTACCGAAGTCTCGGAGGTGAACGATTGACATTGGAAGAACCAAGGAAGACGGAGAGGGCTCCTACCCAGATGCGCAGAACCGACATTCCACCAGACACTATACTGATCGGCAAGAAGCCGATTATGGCTTATGCAACTGCCGTCATGATGCATTACAACACGGGTGCCAAGAAGCTGACCCTAAAGGCTCGTGGACGAGCCATCAGCACTGCCGTTGATGTGGCTGAAGTGGTGAACAACCGCTTCTTCCAGGGCGGCTTGAGCAAGCATGTGAATTTGGGCACGGAGATTGTCGGAGAAAACCAGGATGCTAGAAACGTCTCCACCATAGAGATTATCCTAGAGCGCAAAGCATGAGAGAACCATTGGTCCTGGGAGTAAACCCCTTTTTTACCCTTGAATTTCTTTCGAGGGCACCCTTGCAGCATGCTAGACGGAAGGATCCCGACGATTCTCCACTGAAGGTTTCGCATGAAAGGAACCCCTGGTCTTACGTATCAAATGTCGGAATCGTGCTCGCTCGTTTTTTTGAACAGTCTTTTTCTGTCTGGCGAGGGGAGTGGGCATGTCTCAGCAGACAGGGCGCAGAATGAGCGAGTCTGGTGTATTGAGATAACGGAGTCGTTAACATTTTCCTTCAGGCCGTTGAGGCGGATTATCCTGTTGACTCGCTTCTTCGGACAGTGTGGTTGGGGGGGCTGAAACCATTTTTTGCACCGGATCTTCGAAGTAAGTGAGGAACGAGCAGAATGTTTTGGGTAAGCGAGAGGACCGTTGAGGAAAACCTCAGCGTGGAAACGTCGATCAGGCTTGCCCGCGAAGCCTACCTCAGACTCGCGAAAGGAGAGGTTGCGAGCCCAGAACGAGCCTGGCTCTTGACAAAGGATGGGCTTTCGGTCTACAGCATGCCAAGCTACATAATTGGAGGAAGGGTGGTCTCAGTAAAGATTGCGAGGCTCAACCCTCGAAACCCAAACCGTGCGCTACCATCAGTCCAGGCCACCATACACGCGTACGACTCCACAACAGGACGCGAGCTCGCAAGAGTTGAGGCGGAGACATTGACAGCGTTGCGTACGGCAGCCAGTTCAGCGGTTGCTACGGATCTGCTTGCACGCAAGAACGCATCAGTCTTGGGTATCTTCGGGACGGGAAAGCAGGCTAAGGCGCATGTTCAGGCCTTGAAAACCGCCAGGAAAATCTCTCGAGTTCTCATCTACTCAAGGTCAACGGCAAGACGTGAGAAGTTCGCGAAAGAGACCTCTGAGAATGGAATAGAGGTTAGACCAATTGCGAAACCCCTAGAAATTGTCAGAGACGCAGACATTCTCGTGCTTGCAACGAACTCGACGAAACCGCTGTTCCCAGGGCGACTAGTTCGAATGGGAACGCATGTCAATGCGGTGGGTGCCGCAACCCCAGAAGCGCGCGAGATAGACACAGAGTTCGTGAAACGCTCGATAATAGTCGTAGACTCGAAGGCTCAGGCGCTAGCCAGTTATGGCGACATCATGAAACCCCTGAAACAGGGCGCGATCAGAAAGTCGCAAATTCGAGAGCTGGGAGATCTACTTCTGCATCCTGAAAAACTGAACCGTTCAGACGAAGATGTAACTCTGTTCAAATCCGGCGGAGTCGCTGCACTGGACGGCGTCGCTATGGAATACTTGATGTCTAGGCTGCTATAGGCTCAGGCTGGGCCTCGGCTTCTTCCTCTTCCAGACGAGTCTTGATCCTCTTCAGCCTGAAAAAGTCCTCGCGGGCCCTCTCCTGCAATGACATTTCAATGTACCTAATCGTGTTCTGAATCCGCGGAATGACGATGAATTCTAAGCTGTTGACACGCCGCTTCGTGGCCGCGATCGCCTCTGCAAGACGAACAATAGCAGCTTCCGCGGCTGAAAGTTCTGCAACGCTCTTCACAGCCTCCGACATCGTCGCTACAGCCTCGTCAAGCTTGGCCGAGGTCCCAATCATCGGATACGGGTATCCTTCTAGAGGCTTGATCTTGACCTGGGCATAGGGGATAGAGACACCTATGACGTTTCGTGTAGAGGCTTCAACCTCAAACCTGTCCTGGGCTGTTAGAGCTGCTTCTTCCATACGTGCAAACCCCATGAGCATCTGAGCCTCGATGAATTTCAGATAGGCTCGCTGGAGTATGTCCTGGGTCTTTGCTCGAAGGGCGGTGATTTCCCTGGCGAACTGGAAAAACTCGATCATTAGCGCGTCCAGCTTCTCTCTCAACAGTTCACCGCCTCTTTCAGCGATTTTCTTGCGCTTTCGAAGGGCGATGAGCTCCATCCGGGTGGTGCGAGCACCCTGGATGATCTCGGACACTTAGTTGGCCTTCTCGCGGTATTTTGGATGGTACTTCTTGATTGTGGCCGGGTCGATTCTCTTAAGTTCGGTCTCTGGGATGGCACTTATCAGGCTCCAGCCAAGGTCAAGAGTCGCGTCGATATCCCGGTTTTCATAGACCCCTTGGCTGATAAATTTCTTCTCGAAGTCATCGGCGAAACGAAGGTAGAGTTTGTCCCTAGCCGATAGCGCCTCTTCGCCTACGACAGCCACAAGGTCGCGAAAGCTTCGACCCTCAGCGTACGCATAGTATAGCTGGTCCGAAATCTCACGATGGTCCTCCCTCGTCCTACCAGCTCCAATGCCTTCTTTCATCAAACGCGAGAGTGAAGGTGATGGGTCTATTGGAGGATAGATGCCCTTTCTATGGAGACCACGGTCGACAATAAGCTGGCCCTCGGTAATGTAGCCGGTTAGGTCAGGTATAGGATGGGTGATGTCGTCACCTGGCATCGTGAGAATGGGCATTTGTGTTATGGATCCTTTTGACCCGTGAAGACGCCCGGCTCTCTCATAAATCGTGGCGAGGTCCGTGTACATATATCCTGGATAACCGCGTCGGCCTGGAACTTCTTCACGGGCAGCAGAGATCTCTCGCAACGACTCTGCATAATTGGTCATGTCCGTAAGAATGACTAGCACGTGCATGCCGAGCTTGACCGCGAAATATTCCGCCGCTGTCAGGGCGAGACGTGGGGTGAGAATGCGCTCGATAGCAGGGTCATCTGCCAAGTTCACGAACATGGTCACATGGTCGAATGCTCCTTGCTTCTCGAAGTCTTCGCGGAAGAACCGCGCTTCATCAGCGGTAATGCCCATGGCGGCAAACACTGTGACGAAGGATTCCTCTGTGCCCCTGACGCGCGCCTGACGGGCAATCTGGGCAGCGACTGCGTTGTGAGGAAGACCCGAGGCCGAGAAAAGTGGTAGCTTCTGTCCACGGACCAGTGTGTTCATACCGTCGATCGAGGAGAGACCTGTTTGGATGAACTCCCGGGGGTATTCCCTTGCGAATGGGTTGATCGGAGCACCGTGAACGTCTGCGTAATCGTCGGGAATGACTCGGGGTCCACCATCGATGGGACGACCGCTTCCGTCGAATATCCTTCCGAGCATGTCGGAAGAGACTGGAAGCTTGACCGTTTCCCCAGTAAAGCGAATACTAGTCTTCTCAACATCGAGACCAGAGGTCCCCTCGAAGACCTGCACCACGGCGATTCCCTCACCGATCTCCAGGACCTGGCCTCTACGCTCTTCGCCTGAAGGGGTCTTGATTCGGGCGAGTTCCCCATAGCCAACTCCTCTTACGGATTCGACGAAGAGTAGCGGCCCAGATATTTCTCTAATCGTTGAGTATTCAAGGCCGGATAGTGACATTTCTATCACCTGATGAGCTGTTTGAACTGGTTGTTCATGCTGTCTGTGATGTTCTGAGCATAATCGTCGAACTTGTCCCCTGGTGTGAGCCTCATTCTGCTAATTTCGGATTTCACGGGGAGGTCAACGATTTTCTGGAGCGGAATTCCGCCTTCCACCGCCTTCTGCATGAAGCCGTAAAAGTCGAGGATGAGACGCATCATGCGGTAGGTCTTGAGTCTGTCGCAGTAGCTGTCTACCTGATGGTAGGCATGCTGCATCAGAAAATCCTCTTTGATCATTCTCGCGGCTTCGAGGATTACCCGTTGGCCTTCAGAAAGAGCGTCGGGTCCCACGAGCATAACGATCTCGCGTAGCTCTTCGTCTCGCTGTAGCAATGACATTGCTTCCTTGCGCAAGCTGACCCACTGGTCACCAGCCTCTTTCTCGTACCACGTGTCAAGATTGTCTGTATAGAGGGAGTAGCTTGTCAACCAGTTGATGGCTGGGAAGTGTCGTCTGTGTGCGAGCTCCGTGTCTAGCGCCCAGAACACCTTTACTATTCGCAGCGTATTCTGAGTGACGGGTTCCGAGAAGTCGCCCCCTGGAGGCGATACCGCTCCGACGACCGAGATTGAGCCTATCTTGTTCTCAGCCCCAAGAACCTCGACACGTCCAGCTCGCTCGTAGAACTCCGCCAGTTTAGACGCGAGATAGGCAGGGTAGCCTTCTTCACCAGGCATCTCCTCGAGCCTGCCGCTGATTTCGCGCAAAGCCTCTGCCCAACGGCTAGTAGAATCTGCCATGAGCGCCACATCGTAGCCCATATCACGGAAGTACTCAGCGATTGTGATTCCTGTGTAAACACTTGCTTCTCGCGCTGCTATCGGCATGTTCGAAGTGTTGGCGACGAGAATCGTTCGGTTCATCAGTGGCTCACCACTGCGGGGGTCTGTAAGCTTGGGAAACGTTTCCAGGACCTCAGCCATCTCATTCCCACGCTCGCCACACCCCACGTAAACGATGACCGACGCGTCCGCCCACTTTGCAAGCTGCTGCTGCATCATTGTGTTGTGGCAGATCATGGGTCCCCAGCCACCTACAAAGTTCTCATAGCCTGGGACAGCCACGTCGAGAACTTCGCCTTGATAGGGGACCCGTTGGACATCGACCACTTCGTCGAAGTAGGTATGCTCGGAAAGCTGCACAATATGTTCCAAGTTTTCGAGCGCTTCAGAGTTATGATGCTTCGGCTCGCCTCGTTCCTTAACGAATGCCACGAAACGCTTCAGAGTGGCGACCGTAGGCTTCTCACCAAGCTCCGTGTAGTTTCGGGTCCAAAGCCCATTTTCCTCGAGTTCTTTTCTGGAGAGGCCGAAACCTTCTATCGTCGTCCTGATAATCGATGGGCCCAACGGGACTGTATCCGTCGAGTTGTAACTTTTCTTTCTGTTGTTTACATACTCGGCCATTCTTCCGAGGAAAGAGTAGGGCAGTCCCCTTGGAAGGCGCTTGAAGAGTTCTGTAATCGCATCTTTTCCTTCGACAATGACTCTGTGGTGGGTGTGGTCGTCCACTTGTCTCTGCATAGTCCTGTGAAGAACCCCCAGCCGAGTTAGGAGATAGGATAGACCTAAGGCCATTTCTTGGCTAGCGGTGCCGATTTCGAGCGCGAATTCTCGGAACGAGCCATCACCAGCGGCATAGCCAACGAGGAAGCCCGCCATGACATTGTCCGGAGACATGCAGACGAGGTCTGGGACTTTGACAATTCTCGACTTTTTTCCCGCTGGCACTCCGATGCCGACCAAGAAGCTCGCTAGTGCCGTACTGTCCACCGCAACAAGCGATCCTCCACGGTGCTTTCCCGGCTTCGCCCTGACCTCGAAGATTTGCTGGGCCAGCTGGGTGAAACGTCCCAGGACCTTTTGGTCATTGTTGAAAAGAGCAACAATTCTTCCCGCCCTTAATGTTCCATCGGAAAGGATCAGTCCGATTAACTCGGCTAGATCTGCTGTCATCTGCGGTGGGACCCGGATTCTCTTTTCCTGTCTCTGAGCCTCCACGTATTCGACGGGAATCTTCTCGCCAGAGGCCGCGGATAATTGGGCGAAGAAGCTCAAGGTTGGGCGTGCTCTACCATAGAGATAGTTGAGAAGTGAGGGATAGCTGACGTGAAGACTTTTTGAGAGGGCCTTGAGGGTTGTTGCCCTTGCCAACTTCCTTATGAGTCTCCTCGCTGTTGCGGTAGACTTAGGGTCTCTGATTCTCATCGTCCCTGGAAGCAACTGGCACGGGTCGATACTCTTGATGCTCAGCGAGAGAGGAATTTTGCGCGGCGCGACGAGAAAGTCTCCAGTCTTGATCTCGCCAGCCGGAGTCTCAACCACGGTGCCATCTTGTCGTAGCTGGTGTAGCTGATGAACTGGTGTGACTTTGACCATCCGGCCACTCCGAGTCTTGACTGAAACGAGCTCTTGAGTGTGGCCTTTGTAACCAAGCGGTGCTTCAGCCTCGTTGAACTCTGGGTTGGACAGTGAGACTATTCGGAGAGGGTCATTGTATTGATAGATGGTCTCGTTAGCATTACTCTCCACGACGCGTGACTTTGAAGCATTTCCGACGAGTTCACGCATCCTCCTCAGTCGGCCGTCAGCCAACAGAATGGGCGTTTCTGGGTCGACACACTTTCCGGTTCCAAAACCCCCGGGAATAGCAGCGGTTCCACCCTTGACAATTGGGAAGAAGAAGTCCATTATACGCTGCCCGGTGAGGAGTGGCGTATCGGAAGGAAGCTTTCTCTTAACAGGCCGCGCGGTTCTTACTGGCCAACTGCTCATCAGGTAAAGTGGTGTCGGACCGCTTTGGGCTTGTAGCTCAGCGATCTGTTCCGTAACGGTGTAATCGCCTTCGCCCTCCAGGTGCGTAATCTGCCCTGAGAGGTTCGGCGGGACCAAGATTCTCTGCGTAATTAAGGAAGTTTCCTTCACCGTTCCAAGTACGTCGCCACCCGAGACATTTGCACCATTACTTATGGTCGGGACAAAGTGCCATTTCTTCGACTTGTCAATTGGAGAGGGCGCGATTCCCCGGCGAACGAATGGCCCTGTCTTCTCGAAGAGGACCGTTAGGGGGCGTTGTATGCCGTCGTATATTTGACCCGTAATTCCCGGTCCCAATTCTACAGAGAGAGCTTGGCCGGTTCTCTGAACGGCTTCTCCAGGGCGTATGCCTGCGGTTTCCTCGTAGACTTGGACGGTAGCTTTGTCGCCTTCGATGTGTATGATTTCCCCGATGAGCCCCTGATCGCCGACCCGTACTACTTCGTACATCTGACTACCAAGCATGCCGTTGGAGACGATGACTGGCCCTGCGACCCGTTCGATCTTTCCGGGTTTGAAGGCTGGCATGGGACTATCCTGTGAATAGGAACGAGGGCTCGAGACGCGGTCCTGATTAAAACCTTCCCCGGTTATGGTAGGGTTACATGAGACTCATAAGAAACCGCGGCTTGCTAGCCTCTCCTTCCTATTCTCTAAGAGGTGCGATGAGTGTTTAGAGGAGTCGCTCGAAACCATCAATCAAACTTTCGTCGTCTTGTCCAGGTCCTTGTCATCGGATCCGACGGGGACCATTGTCCTGCCAACGTGTATGAGGCTGCTCAAGAAGTCGGTGCGCAGGTCGCTTCCCACAGCGCAATACTGGTTACTGGAGGTTTGGGAGGAGTCATGGAGGCCGCTGGCAAAGGTGCCAAGGACAAGGGCGGCCTGGTGGTCGGAATTATTCCACACGAGGATATGAGCTATGCGAACTCGTACTGCGACATTATCATACCGACAGGGATAGGGTTCTCTCGGAACTACATAACGGCATATTCTGCCGATTCAGCAGTGGTCGTTGGGGGTGGTGCGGGAACATATGTGGAGGCTTGTGTTGCCTACCAGAAGGGCAAGCCGATCATTGCCTTGGCTGGGACGGGCGGGACGGCGGACAAGATTGCCAACACTTTCCTTGATGACAGGAAAACAGTAAAGGTCTTGTCTGCGTCATCGCCAAAGGATGCTGTAGACCAGGCGATTGAGCAGGCCATGAATGGCAAAAAAGGGGTCCGCTACTTTCAGAACGTTGCACGTATGATCTGACAACGCTTCTTCGAACCTGAATCTCACTACTCCAGCAGAAGTTAGCGGATGAGCTCGATTTAGTTCTCACCTGAATCGACCTTGAGGGCAAAGAGCTGAGGTTCGCCCAGCCCTAACGGGCTTCCTGCATCTCACAATATGCTCGAAGGGTAGCTCGATTCCGTACCTTCGTAGAGATTTGTCGTTTCTTTCTATGAATGCCTTTCTTACTCCCCAGATTCGAAGTTCTTCAACGGCAGCAGGATATTTCAGTCTCATCGTCGTCGCGAAATATGTAACCGAGAATCGCTCGAACCCGGCTTGACATATCGCTGCAAACAATTCGTCCGGGTTCCAGAACTTGCTCGGAGTGCTGGTCCCGATGCAGCTGTCGGCGTTGATGGTCATCTTCTGAGACCTGTTTGCCGGGCATGAGCACCATTCACCGTGAATCATCACTCCGCCGGGGCGAAGAACCCGGTAGAACTCCTGAAGAGCCTTGGAGAGCTGAACCTCGTCCCGGAGGTCGCATAGTAACTCGTTCGAGATAACTGCGTCAACACTCGCGTCTCCCACGCTGCTCATCTTTCTCACATCTGACTTGATAGACCGGATGTTGAAACCGAGCCCTTGCTCTTTCAAACCTGAATGGAACCGTTCCAAGGACCCTTCGTAGGGCCCCTCTGATGAGTCGACGGTAATTAGACGAGCTCTCCGCGAAAGGTTTGCGATAAGGGGGAAAGTCATTTGACCTTTCCCTGATCCGGCTTCTAGTATTGTGTCAGGTCCTCTTCCTATCTGGTTGAGAAAGAATTCAGCTAGGGAGGCATAGTATTCTCGACGCGCATCTGATAGGTCATCGCGGTCTTTGACAACAATGAGAGTAATATTCACGCCTCCCTTCATACTTTGTCCTGAGGTCCAAACAATTAACACGGATGCCCAGATATGAGTCCGCTGTCTACAGGGTCCGAGAGTTGACGATGGGAATCCACCCTTCATGGTACAAGCTTACTCGGATGAGCGAGCTGACCGAGTATCTCCAGTCCATACCTTCGTACGAGCTCACAAAAAGAGTAGCTTCAGAGATTTCGGAGCAAGACCTCCCCAGGAATCCAAGAAGAACTGTCATCGAGGGTTTCATTCTCCTCACGAAGAACTTCCTCGCCGACTTCTTCGAAGAAATGAAACTAGACCTGGAGAGACACGCGTACAACTACCCATTTCTTCAGGCGAGAATACCATTCATAACATACGAATCCACTGAGGGACGGGCAGACTACCAGAGAATTCAATCCGTCTTCAGGAAACTTCCTCGTGTTGGGATCCGTTTCTCGCCGAAGAAAATCCAAAACCCGGTCGTACCAATAATCCTTCCCGGCGTCGACTACTCCGCAGAAAGCCTCGTCGACTCCCTCTCTCTTGCCGGCGAGATGCTGCCTGACAAGTCGAGGCTTGGCTGGCAACACCTGGATGCGTACGCTGATTATTGTTTGAATGTGATGGCACTGGGTAGGGAAACGTATGCCTCTTTGATCGATGCTTGGTACTTCGGCAACGATTCGGACTCATACTTTGTGGGCCTTGAGACCTTGGCCGAGGAAATGCTTCACCACATTTCCGACGAGATAGCAGGACCAAGATACAGCGAAGGGGCGATCGACAGGGAACATTATTGGATGAAGAGCTATGGAGATTTTCCCGAGAAAATGGACATATCACTTCTGCGGCTGAAGGATGAGTACTTGGGTAGATTGAGAGAAAGCGTCAACCGAGACAGCTCAGAGAGCAGGAAAAAGGCTTAGACACGACTTCCAAGAATCGGTCGACGAATTTTTGCCCAAGTGATTCTTGAACGCTATTTGCCTTCGAGAGAAGGGTCTGTTTAGGGGATACAGCGGGGGAAGCGGATTCAGAACTGGTTCTGGAGCTGACAGGAAAGCGCTAGTAGGTACTGGCGCCCCGGTCTCAGATGCACGATCGCGAGCCATGAAGGCAGGTAAGCCATATCAATACTCAATGGGGAGAGTCGTATCCATGCGAGGTTATGTTGACGGATTTGTCTTGGCTGTTCCGAAGAAGAAAATACGATCGTATAGGCGTCTGGCTCAGAAAGCAGGCAGAATCTGGCGGAAGCACGGTGCCCTAGAGTATATCGAGGCGGTTGGCAATGACCTCAGCCCGAAGTGGGCCGGGATTAAGTTCCCCAAAACCGTAAGAGCAAGGCCTAACGAGACAGTCGTGTTCTCATACATAGTGTTCAAGAATCGAAAACACCGCGACATGGTCAACGGGAAGGTGATGAAGGACCCGTTCATGAAAGATGCACCGGAAAAAGATGAGCCGATGCCATTTGACATGAAGCGTATGGTCTATGGCGGCTTCAGGGTAATCGTCGAAGCCTGACTTCGATTCTTTGGCGTCCAATTCCCGAACCATGGCAATGGTGGGGGTGGGCGGACCTATACC
>Ga0066698_10000143_pt1 | contig 22458 bp, 17 predicted proteins | sample GraSoiAngelo_147_FD_66457 | JGI IMG/M metagenome (GOLD analysis project Ga0066698, IMG submission 66457) | Grasslands soil microbial communities from the Angelo Coastal Reserve, California, USA - 14_1009_05_40cm | ecosystem: Environmental > Terrestrial > Soil > Grasslands | place: USA... | reverse complement strand
GCGAGGCCGCGCGCGTGGCCGCCCGGATCGCGCGCGCCGGCGCGGCCGACGGCCGCCCGAAGTCGTTCAAGGTGGTCGATGCCCCGGCGCCGTTCCAGCTGAGCGAGCCGGCCCCGGCGGCGCTCGACGAGTCGCGCAAGATCGCGCTCCTCCAGCGCGCCAACGACGCCGCACGCTCGCACGACCCGCGCGTGCACGAGGTCAGCGCGGCGCTCTCCGACTCCACCAAGCAGTTCGTGGTGGCGAACAGCGACGGCCTGTGGGCTGCGGACCGCCAGTACCTCGCGCGTCTCACCGTGGTCGCGCTGGCGCTGGCCGACGGGGAGCGGCAGCAGGGCTTCGCGGCCGGCGGAGGGGCGGTGGAGGCCTCCTACTTCGAGCGCGATCGATCGCCCGAGACCATCGCCCGCGAGGCGGCCGAGACCGCGGTGCTCCTGCTCGCGGCGCGCGAGCCGGAAGCCGGAGCCTATCCGGTGGTGGTCGCCTCCGGCTGGGGCGGCGTGATGGTGCACGAGTGCTTCGGCCACAGCATGGAAGGCGACACGATCCGCAAGCGCACCTCGATCCGCGCCACCCAGCGCGGCCAGCAGGTGGCGGCCAGGGGGGTGACCATCGTCGACAGCGGCGTCGTGCCGTTCAGCCGCGGCTCGTTCCGGGTCGACGACGAGGGGACGCCGGCGCAGCGCACGGTCCTGGTCGAGGACGGGCTGCTGGTCGGCTATCTCTGGGACCTGCTCAACGCCCGGCTCACCGGCGAGCGGCCGACCGGGAACGGCCGGAGGAGCTCGTACCGGGACTACCCGCTGTGCCGCATGACCAACACCTACATCGAGGCCGGCCCCCAAGCCCCCGAGGATCTGATCGCCTCGGTGAAGCGCGGTCTCTACTGCAAGAACCTGGGCGGCGGCTCGGTCAACCCCGCCGACGGCAACTTCTCGTTCCAGGTGACCGAGGCGCACCAGATCGAGAACGGCAAGCTCACCTACCCGGTGCGCAACGCCACTCTCACCGGCAACGGCAACGACGCGATGCTGAAGATCGACGCGGTCGCCAGCGACCTCGAGATCGACGGCACCACCGGATCGTGCGGCAAGGACGGGCAGTGGAAGCCGGTCGGGGTCGGGCAGCCGACGGTGCGGTTCACCGCCATCACCGTGGGAGGGACGCGAACGTGAGCCCCTTCTCGGCGGGTGTCCAGCCGGTGGCGGAAGCCGCCCTCGAGGCGGTCGCGGCCGAGGCGGTGGAGCGGGCGCGGGCGGCCGGGGCCGAGGAGGCCGAGGCGATCGTCGAGAGCACGCGCTCCTTCACCGCGCGCGCTCTCAACCGCCAGGTCGAGACCCTGAAGCAGAGCGTCACCCACGGCCTCGGTCTCCGGGTGATCGTGAACGGGGCGGTGGGCTTCGTCTCCACCAACGATTTCCGGAGCGCCGCCCTCGAGGACCTGACGCGGCGCGTGGTCATCCTGGCTCGCTTCGCGACCCCGGACCCGGCGAACGGACTTCCGGCTCCCGAGCGCGAGGATCCGCCGGGCGACCTCAGGCTCTTCGACCCGGCGGTGCTCGAGCTCCCGCCGGACCGGAAGATCGACATGGCGCTCACGCTCGAGCGCGTGGCCCTGGGCTACGATCCGCGCATCCGCCGCACCGAGGGCGCCGCGGTCTCGAGCCACGACGGCGCGGTGGCGCTGGTCAACTCGCATGGTCTGGCGCGCACCTGGAGCGGCACCGCGGTGAGCGCCCACGTCGTGGCGCTCGCCGACGATCGCGAGGGCAAGCAGCAGACCGGATACTACGGGGTCTCCAGGCGCTGGCTCGGCGAGCTGCCGCCGCTCGAGGAGCTGGCCCGGGAGGCGGCGAGGCGGGCGGTCCAGAGGATCGGCGCGCGTCCCGTGCCGGCGGCGCGCGTCCCGGTGGTGATGCACCCCGACATCGGCGCCGCCTGGCTCTCCGACCTCCACGGCGCCTTCAGCGGGGCGGGGGTGGTCAAGCAGGCTTCGTGGCTCACCGACAAGCTCGGGCAGACGATCGCCGCGCCCAGCGTCACCCTCGTGGACGACGGGCGGATGCCCGGCGGGATCGCGACCGAGCCCTACGACGGAGAGGGCATCCCGACCCGGCGCAACGTGCTGATCGACCGCGGGCGATGCGCGATGTTCGAGTTCGACGCCTACTACGGAAGGCGCATGGGGACGGGCTCGACCGGCAGCGCCCAGAGGTCCTACGCCTCGGTCCCGGGCGTGGGCCACAACAATCTCTACCTCGAGCCCGGCACGGAGACGCCCGAAGCGATCCTTGCCCGGGTCGACCGGGGCTTCTACATGGACGACCAGGGCTCGTTCGGCTTCAACTCGGTGACCGGCGACTATTCCTACCAGGCGCAGGGACACTGGATCGAGCGGGGCGAGAAGGCGTTCCCGGTCGAGGGCGTCACCGTGGCCTCGAACTCGCTGGAGATGCTGCGCCAGGTGGTCGCGGTGGGGAACGACCTCAGGTTCGAGCACGCGGTGGCCTGCCCGACGCTCCTGATCGCCGAGATGACGGTGAGCGGGGGCGTAGAAGGCTAGAAGTGTTCCGGTCCGGAACACCAGGCCCGAGGGCGGGCCGCCGGCTCGACTACGAGTTCCGGAACGACGCCACCAGCGCCACGTTGCGCCGCACCGCGGGCGGAGGGCTCTTGGAGTGGCCGAGGCGCAGCAGCATGAGGGGCTCCTCGCCCCCCGCGGCGAACTGCCGCAGGACCTCGGCCCGGTAGCGGTCGCTCTCGATCAGCGCGTTGATGGGCTGGTGGGCGATGCCGAGCGTCGTCGCCTTCAGGGCGAAGCGCTCGTAGGCCTGCCCGCCGGTCAGCCACTGAGCCTCCCCGCCACGCACCGCGACGAGCAGCGCCAGCGCTCCCGCCGAGCGGACCGCCGAGCGCGCCTGCTTGGCGGCGCTCTGCGCCCCGAAGCGCAGGAACCAGCTCTCGGGATTGAAGTAGCGGCCCGCCATCCAGCGCGCCGGCCCTCCCAGCTCCAGCTCGTCGACGCTGACGCCGTCGCCACGGCGCCGGGCGTCGTCGTCGAAGCGCATCCACGAGTACTGCTCGGCCTCCGCTCGGCGGTCCAGCACCCGCTCGTGGATCGCCTGGTGGGCGAGGTCGGCCACCGACTCGATCCGGTCGCGGTCGTCGATCCAGTGGAGCAGAAAGCCCTCCGGCACCTGGGCGATGAGCTGCGCCCGGTTGGGGGCCAGGATGCCGCGCTCGTCGTACATGCGGCGATTGGTGCGGCGCTCGACGATCGCGCCGAACATCGGGCGGTCGCGCCTGAGGTCACCGTTGGACCACGTGACCTCCGCCACCAGGCCCCCCGGGCCGTCGTGCGGCGCGTAGGTGACATTCGGCCGCAGACCGTAGGCTCGCGCCGCCACCAGCAGGTTCTCGAGCGCGGCGCCGAGCGAGATCATCAGGCCCCGCTGCGCCGGGTCGGTGATGGGAAGCGAGCGCTGGCCGTCGGCGACCAGACGGATCGTCGAGCCTTCGACCTCGAATCGCCACGGCTGGCTGTTCCAGAGGCTGGGAGCGAGGACCGCGGCGGCGACCAGCGAGCGAGCGGTCTCGAGCGCGCCGGCGGGCGGCTCGTCGGGGAGCGTCCAGGGCTGGAGCACGGGCTGCGGGCGCGCCGCTCGGCGCGCCCACGCCCGGTGGGACCGCAGCGCCAGGTAGGCGGCGGCACCGCCCGCGAGGATCAGGAACCGGCGGCGTTGAATCGCGCGCTCCGGCCGCGGCTGGCGGCCCCGCAGCTTGTCCATGGGCGGGGGAGCCTGCGTGAAGAGCGGGTCAAACGTCAACTGGAGGTCAACCGTGCGGTCCGAAGGTGCTCGACCGGGCGGAGTTACCTGGGAATCCGGCCCGGGCGAAGGGCGGTGCCCATCTGGGTTACCCTCGCCAGGTGTCTTGCACCCGCTTCCTTGCCGATTCTTCCCTCGACTACGTCGCCCGGCGGCTCCGTTTCCTGGGCTTCGACGTCGAGACGCTGCCGGGAGCACCCCTCCGGCAGCTCTTCGAGGCGGCTCGCCGCGATGGGCGTACCGTGATCACGCCGAGTGTGCGGCACCCGCGGCGATTCGCCCGCGTTCCGGCGGTGGTGGTCGAGCGTGAGGACGTCGCGGCCGCGGTGCGGGCCGTGGCTGCGACTCACGAGACCGCGGGCCCGCCGTTCAGCCGGTGTGCGCTCTGCAACCGCGTGCTCGAGACCCTGCCGGCGAGCGCCGCCGCCGGCTCCGTGCCCGGCGAGGTGATCGCGGCGCACGAGGAGCTGAGGCACTGCACGGGCTGCGGCAAGTGGTACTGGGAAGGGAGCCACGTCGACCGGGTGCGGATGTGGTTCGAGCAAGTGCTGGGCCCGCCGGCCGGTTAGCGCCGGTCGCCCGCGCTACCGGCAGTTGAGCGAGGTTGCCAGCTGTCGCGCCTGGCGCGCGAACGACTCGGCCCGCGCCATGTCACCGCGGGCGAGCGCCGCCCGGGTCTGGTTCAGGAGCTCGAGCACGCTGTCGTAGGTGCTCTCCTGCTCGGGGAAGAGCCTCCGCCCCTCGCAGCGGCGGGCGGCCGTGACCGCCGCCGTGGTGTCGGCGGCGAGCCTCGACTGGACGACGGGCCGCGCGTGGGTCGTGGTGTCCGGCGGCGGCGTGGGGGGGACCAGGCTGTCCGGCGCGGGGGCGTTCTCGGGGGGCTGCGGCGGCGTCGGACGCGACTCGACCGGGACCCCGACGGGCTCGCGACCCGTGGCCGTGAGACGCGCGCAACCGGTTCCGAGCACCAGCAGGAGCAGGGCCACCGCGAGGGGGCCTCGCGGGAGCCTCGCAGGGACCCGCCGGGGCGCCGGCCGCCGGGCCGGCATGCCGCGCGATTCCCGGCTCGAACCCGCCCCCTCGTTCGTCACGCGATGCCTCTCTCCTCGACTTCCTCCGGCCCGAACCGCCGCACGGTATCACACCGCGCGGGGTGGGTGCGCACCCGGGCGGCATGGGGTTAGCAAGTGATCTGACCGCTCGGTTTTGACAAGTGATCTGTCCGCCGAGCCTGCCGTGCCGTTGCCGGCCTGGCGGGTCGATGCGCACCCGCGCGGCATTGCCGATTGGGGCGCCGCCCTCTAGTATGCGGCCCCGGCGAGCGCCTCACGTCCGCCCGGCCCTTGCCCCCACCCTGCATGGACCTCTCCATCGTCATCGTCCACTACAAGAGGCCCGACCGGCTGCTGAGCTGCCTCGGCGCCCTCGAGCCGGAGCTGCGGCCGCTCGCGAGCGAGACCGTGGTGATCGACAACCACTCGCTCGACGGGGCTCCGGAGCTCCTGGCCGGAAGGTTCCCCGCGGCGCAGGTGATCGTGAATTCCGAGAACCTGGGCTACGCGCGCGCCGTGAACCAGGGAATCCGGGCCACCACCGCCCCGCTGGTCCTGGTGATGAACCCCGATTGCGAGGTGATGCCGAATGCGATCGCGGCGCTGGCGGCGTATCTCCGCGAGCATCCGGGCACGGCCATCGCCGGCCCCAAGATCCTGAATCCGGACGGCTCCCTCGAGTACTCCGCGCGCGCCTTTCCGGACCACCTGACCTTCCTGTTCAACCGCTACTCGCTCCTCACCCGCCTGTTCCCGAACAACCCTTTCTCGCGCCGCTACCTCCTCACCGACTGGGACCACGCCTCGGTGCGCGAGGTCGACTGGCTTTCGGGAGCCTGTCTCATGGTGCGGCGCGAGGCGATCGATCGAGTGGGCCCGATGGACGAGGCGTTCTTTCTGTTCAACGAAGACGTGGACTGGTGCCGGAGGATGCGCCTGGCGGGATGGGCCGTGACCTATGTCCCCGAGGCCGTCGTGGTGCATCACATCGGGGCGAGCAAGGCCAAGGTGGACCCCCGTGTCATCTTCGAGCGCCACCGCGGCATGATCCACTACTTCCACAAGCATCACCCGGCACCCCCACCCGTGTCGATGCTGGCGGACGCGCTCATCATGTTCCGCGCCGCGCTCATGGTCGCGGCGAACGCGCTCCGGCTGCGCTGAGATGCGGATCCCTTACTCGCTGATCCTCGCCGTCGCCGCGCTCGCGGGAGCGCTGATCGCCACGCCCCTGGTGCGTCGCTTGGCCGCGCGCGCCGGGGCGTTCGACCATCCGGGCCCCCGCCGGATCCACCGCGAGCCGATTCCCACGCTGGGCGGGCTCGCGCTGGTCGGGGTCGTGCTCAGCGTGGCCTGGGCGGCCCGGCTCCTCCCCGGGCCGGCGCAGGCGCTCGAGATAAGGCCGCTCGTCGGGCTGACCCTGGCCGCGGTGCCGCTCCTCGTCCTGGGCGTCCTCGACGACCTGCGCGGCAGCTCTCCGTGGGCCAAGCTCGCCGTCCAGGCGCTCTCGGCCCTGGTCCTCTGCGCCTTCGGCTACGGGATCCACGCGATCACCAATCCCATCGGGCCGCCGATCGAGTCGGGCGCCCTCAACCTCCCGCTCACCGTCGCCTGGGTGGTGGTGGTCATCAACGGGATCAACCTGATCGACGGCCTGGACGGTCTGGCCGCGGGCGTGGTGCTCATCGGCTCGGCGACGCTCTGGTGGGTGGGACGCACCCACTCCAACTTCTACGTCATGTTCATCTCTTCGTGCATGATCGGCGCGAGCCTGGGGTTCCTGCGCTACAACTTCCCGCCGGCGCGCATCTTCATGGGCGATACCGGAAGCCAGTTCCTCGGCCTCGTCCTGGCCGCGATCTCGCTGCTCGAGAACCGCAAGGGCACCACCACCGTGACGCTGCTCTTTCCGCTGGTTGCCCTGGCGCTCCCGATCGCCGACAGCCTGCTCGCGTTCCTGCGCCGTCTGGTGCGCGGCCGCCCGATCTTCAGGGCCGACTCGGCGCACATCCATCACCGCCTGCTGAGGCTGGGGCTCTCGCAGCGGAGCGCGGTGCTGATCCTGTGGTTCCTGTGCGCATACTTCGGAGTGATGGCGGTGGTGCTGGCGGCCCTGCCGGGGACCTACGCCACGGTGCTCGCCATCGTGCTCGCCGCCGGGCTGCTGTTTGCCTTCGAGGTGCTCGAGTTCATCGACCGGAAGCTCGCGGAGCGCGGGGATTTTGCCGCCTCGGCGGACCCAGACGCGGAGAGGCGCGTGGACGTGGCGGATGCGAGCGCCGAGCGCCGTGCGGCACCCGGGGTTGGGCGCGAATAGGCTGGGCTGTGTCTCGGGCACGTGCCGGGTTTTCCGGCCAACGGGGCGGCCATGCAGGGCTACCGCTGTCGGCCAAGCTCCTCACCGCCTACGAGGTTTCGGTCTTCGACGTCTCCGGCCGGCTAAATCGGGTCCTCGACCGCGGCAACGCCAGAGCCGGGCGGTTCGCAGTAGACTGTGATTTGAACTCCGACGAAGGGCAGCCCGTTGATGGGGCGATAGTGCCGCCTAGCCGCTCAGCGGAGCCGCGCTCCTCCGAACGGTGCCGACTTGGCTTCTCTCGCGGGCGGGCAGGACCGGCGGCACACGACTGCTCCGCGTGAGGGTTGAAGGAGGGGATGGGCAGGCGCGGTTCGACGGTCTCCCTTCACCACGGTTCAGGCGAGGTGGGAGGGGGGCCGGACTCGCGTGTGGCGCCGTGGAGGGACCGGGAGCGTGGGGCTGGACGGTAGGGGTGGCACGGCATGCCTTTAGACAATCTTCAGCATAATGGGACCCCGGGGGCTCCACCGCCACACCACCCAGCCCGGTCCCGGACGTCGGTCGAAGGGGCGAACGCTCTCGATGCACCGTGAATCTCTTGCACGCGGCATGCCCGCGGGAAACGCGGGCGTTCCGCTCGAGGGTTCGAAGGGCAGGCGCCCGGTCCGGGTCGAGGGCGACCGATCGCCGACGGCGCGGCGCATCCGAGAATGCAGCGCCGCCCGCGTCACCGTGGACGGCGCCGTGCTCCCCCGTCAATACGTCATCGTGAAGTTGATCTTGGCGCTCCAGTGGAAAGCGCCGGGATTGCGGGGGCGGCCCGAGGGGAGCGGAGCCTGGTGCCGCGATTTGCTGCCTCCTGCCCCGAAGACCGGATTGACGGGATCGTTCTCGGTGTTCAGGCGGATGATCCGCACGTCGAAGCCGAGGAGCTGCCCCTTCTGGATCGGAGCGTTGGCGCCCAAGGCGACGTAGACCCCCGGGTTGATGCTCCTGATATCGCTTCCCGTACGGTAGGTCTTCCGATAGAAGCCGCCGGCGCCGAGACCCAGGTAGGGCCGCAAGGCGGTCTTCCACTGGTAGTGGCGCATCATCTCGACCGTCACCGGCACCTCGACCTCGGTGGCGGCGCCGAGCTTTCCGAGCAGCTCGTGATGGACGTAGGCCCCGAGGGAGTAGCCCTGCTTGAAGAAGCTCGCCTTGTGCACCTTGAGGGGCGCCAGCATCCGGCTGTAGCCGAAGCCGTACCCGCCGCCGCCATCGCCGGCTCCGACAGCGGTCGACTTCGCGTAGCCGGCCCGCACCGAGAGCCAGTTCTGGCCGCTCGCCCACGGATCCTCGGACGGCGCGGTGGTCGCCGCAGTCGGGGGCGGGACGGACTCCGCGGCCGCGGTCGCGGCGGCCACCGCGCCGGCGACGGCGAGAGCGGCAGAGATTACCCACCCCTTCGATCGAGCGAATCCAGGCAAGGCCGACCCTCCTATGAAAGCCAAGGCGGGGGAAGCTAGCAAAGCCCCGGCGGCGACCACAAGCTGCCGAGTCTCACCACCCGAACCTGCGAAACGTTCTTCCCCTGGCGTTCGCGCTTCGCTACTTTGTGCGGCCATGGTGTGTGCCCATGGTCTCCTCGACCCGCGGGCGAGTGCCGCGCCCCGGCCCGGAGGCCCGGGCGCGAGCGCCCCGACGCCTTCCGGCCGCGCCGGCTCATGAGCCCCGCCCGCGCCGCGCGGCTGCCGGCGTTGCGCTACCGGCCGGCGCGCCGCACCGACGTCGAGACCCTGGCCGAGCTCGGAATGCGGGCCTACCGCGTCTCGAGCCTCGAGAAGCGCCGCGAGTTCTACACCGACCATCCGCGCTTCGGCCTCCGCGACGTTCGGGTCGGCGAGCTCGACGGCCAGATCGTGGCCTCGCTCGTGCTCTACCCGTTCACCGCGTTCGTGCGCGGCCAGCGCCTCCCGCTCATCGGGGTGGGCTCGGTCGCGGTCTCGCCCGAGCACCGCCGCCGCGGCATCGGCGAGGCGCTGATACGCGCCGCCCTGCGCGAGATGCGGCAGAACGGGCAGGCGCTCTCGGTCCTCTACGCCTTCCGCGGCTCGTACTACCGCAAGCTCGGCTACGGCGCGATCGAGATCACCCAGCCGCTCGCCTTCGCCCCGGCCAACCTTCCGGAATCCGACGAGACGCGGCTCACGCGCCGGCTCATGCTGCCCGACCGTCCGGCCGTGCAGGCGCTCTACGACCGGGTCGCCTCTCAGGGTCACTTCGCGCTGGCGCGGCGTCCGGAGTGGTGGAACCAGCGACTGTGGGGCTACCCGGGCGACTGGGTAGTGTACGAGGGCCGGCGCCGCGGGCAGATCGAGGGCTATCTCCATTACGAGGCGGACTCCGCCCACGGCGCCTTCCGGCTCGCCCTCACCTTGATCGAGTTCGTGGCCGCCACTCCCGAGGCGCACCGCGGGCTGGTGGGCTACCTGGCCTCGCTCTCGGACCAGGTGCAGGAGATCCACTTCGCCGCCCCGGGGGACGGCGCCTGGACGATGCTGTACGAGACCCCCCAGAACCTGCGGCCCGGCCCCGAGATCGGGATCATGACCGATACCGGGAACGTCGCGCACGGCGCGATGCTGCGCGTCACCGACGTCAAGCTCGCACTCGAGGGATTCCCGGTGGCCCAGGCCGCGCGCGGCGATGTGGTGATCGAGGTCGACGACGCGATCCTGCCCCAGAACTCCCGCGGCTACCGGCTGGGCGCGCGTGACGGGAAGCTCAAGGTCGGCGCCGATGCCGTGCGCACCGGAGCGCGGCCCCGGCTCCCGCGGCTGCGGGTCGAGGCCGACATGCTCGGGCCGCTGATCGCCGGCACGCTCTCGCCGGTGCGCGCCGCGGAGGTCGGGCTGATCGACTCGAGCGGCGGGGCGGCGGAGGCGATCGAGCCGTGGTTCCGCTGCCGCCCGGCGTTCCTCTACCAGCTCAACGCCTTCTGACCGACGTGCCCCCTCCCTTCACGGTGCGATGCGAGATCCACCCGCGCTTCCGCGACACCGACGCGATGGGGCACATCAACAACGCGGTCTACGTCACGTACCTGGAGGTGGCGCGCCAGGAGTACTGGCGGCGGTTCGACGGCGCCGATTACCGGCGCGTGCCCTTCATCCTCGCCAGCGTGAGCTGCGACTTCCGCTCCGAGGCGCAGGTGAGCGAGGTGCTCGAGGTCGGCATCCGCTGCGAGTGGATCGGCGACAAGTCATTCGCGTTCTCGTACGAGATCCGCGAGCGCGGCACGCAGCGGCTGGTGGCCGAGGCGACATCGATCCAGGTGTGCTACGACTACGAGGCGAAGCGCAGCATCCGGATGCCCGAGGAGCTGAGGCGGGCCCTGGAGTCCTTCGAGGGCAGGAGCCTGGCGAGGACCGCCGAGGGGAGATCTCATGAAGCGCGCAGGTAGGGAACGCTCCGCCAGGGGCGGGGGCTCGCGTCGCCGCTTTCTCAAGCTGATCGCGGCCGGCTCGGCCGGCCTCCTGGCCGGGACTGCCTCGGCCGCGCCGGCGCCCGCGCGCCGCGCGAAGACCGCGAGGGCGAAGGCCGGTAACGCGAAGCTCGCTCCGGAGCCTTCCCGCTCGAAGGCGGTCGAGGCCGAGATCGAGAGCCAGAAGAAGTCCCTCGCCAGGACGCTCAAGACGATCCGCGACTACCCGCTCCCACCCGGGAGCGAGATGGCGTTCGCGTTCAGGCCGATCAAGGCCGCGCGCGGCGCGAAACAGGGCGCTCCGCGCAGCGGGAGGGCCGGATGAGCGCCCTCGGCGAGGACATCCTCTACCTCTCGGTGAGCGAGCTCTCGGCGCGGATCCGCTCGCGCAAGCTCTCGCCGGTCGAGCTCACTGAGGCCTACCTGGAACGCATCCGGACGCTCGGGCCGAGGCTCAATGCGTTCCAGACCGTGACGCCGGAGCTGGCGCGCGACCAGGCGCGCGCCGCCGAGGCCGAGATCGCTCGCGGGCGCTACCGCGGCCCGCTGCACGGGATCCCTTACGGCGCCAAGGACCTGCTCGCGACCGCGGGAATCGAGACGTCGTGGGGCGCGGTGCCGTGCCGGGGCCAGAAGTTCGATGCCGATGCCACCGTGGTCCGCCGGCTGCGCGAGGCCGGCGCGATCCTCCTCGGCAAGCTCGCGATGGTGGAGTTCGCCGGCGGCCTCGGCTACCGCTTCGCCAACGCCTCGATCAGCGGTCCCGGGCGGAACCCCTGGAACCCGGATCGCTGGACCGGCGGCTCGTCGTCGGGCTCGGGGGCCGCCGTGGCGGCCGCGCTCGTCCCCTTCGCGCTCGGCACCGAGACCTGGGGCTCGATCCTCTGCCCCTCGGCGTTCTGCGGCATCACCGGGCTCCGCCCCACCTACGGTCGCGTGAGCCGCGCCGGCGCCATGGTGTGCTCATGGACCTTCGACAAGGTGGGCCCTCTCGCGCGCTCGGCGGCGGACTGCCGGCTGGTCCTCCAGGCGGTCGCGGGCCCCGATGCCGGCGACCCGACCGCCTCCGACGAGCCGGTGCGTCTCGCGCCCGGCGCGGGCAAGCCGCTGTCCCGTCTCAAGGCCGGCCTCATCCCGCTCGACTTCTCGAAGGCCGGCGAGCCGGAGGTGAAGGCGGCGTTCGAGCGCGCGGCCGAGGAGTTGAACGCGGCCGGGCTCACGATCGAGGAGACCAAGCTTCCCGAGTTTCCGGCGACCGAGGTCGCGGGGCTCGTCATCACCGCCGAGGCGCTCTCGACGTTCGAGAAGTTCTACCGCGACGGCGGGGTGCGGGAGCTCAAGGATCCCTACGCGCGCTACCAGGTGGAGATCAGCCAGGCCATGACCGGCCCCGATCTGGTGAAGGCCTGGCGCATGCGCCGCGTGCTGCAGGAGAAGATGGCCGAGTTCTTCTCCGCCTACGACGTGATCCTGACCCCCAACTTCATGTCGGTGGCGCCGCGGATCGAGGAGGACCTCAACCAGGCGCTCCCTTACGCGGACCCGGTCGGCGCGGTGGGCAACGCCTGCGGCCTGCCGTCGATCGCGCTGCCCTGCGGGTTCGGCAAGGAGCACATGCCGGTGGGATTCCAGCTCATGGGCGCCCCGTTCGAGGAGGCGACGCTGCTGGATCTCGGCGAGCTCTACCAGAAGCGCACCGCGTTCCACCGCGAGCGGCCGGTGCTCGAGGCGTAGTGTTCACGAGTCGGCGCGCGCGGCCCGTCATGATCGGACCGCTCGTCGCCGCGGCCATCCTTGCGGGCACCGGGTCCGGTGGCTTCGCCGCCGCCGGGCCGGTTGCAGCCGCGAGCGGGGCCCATCGAGCGGATTCCGATGCTCCCCGCGCGTCGCCGATCGAGTGGCGCCCGGTCATCGCCGGCGTGACCTACGCCGCGATCCCGATCCCACGAGCGGTCCCCCTGGGCGATCCCCATCTCCACGTGGTCCGGATCGATCCCCGGAAGGCCCGCCTGCGCGCCGCGATGGCGTCCGAAGTCGACGGGCGGCGGCGGACGGCCGCGGAATGGTGCGCCGGATCGAACCTCGCGGTGGCGATCAACCTGGGCATGTTCCAGGGCGCACCGCTCTCCAATGTCGGCTACGCGCGGCAGGGCAAACATCTCGACAACTCACGCTGGAACGCCTACCGCTCCGCGCTCGTGTTCGGCGCGAGACGCTCCGGGATTCCCCCCGCGCGCCTAATCGATCTCGACCAGCCGGGAGCGAGGCGGCAGACCGATGAGTACGAGGCGGCGGTGCAGAATCTCCGGCTCATCGAGGCCCCCGGCAGGAGCGTGTGGTCGAGGCAGACGCGACGCTGGAGCGAGGCGGCGATCGGAATGGACGCGCAGGGCGAGATCCTGTTCCTGTTCTGCCGCAGCCCCTTCACCATGTTCGAGTTCAACCACCTGCTGCTCTCGCTGCCGCTCCGCGTCACGCGTGCGATGCACGTCGAGGGGGGACCCGAGGCGAGCCTCTCCATCCACGCGGGCGGCTGGAATCTCGACCTCTGCGGCAGCTACGAGACCGGTTTCCGCGAGGACGACGGGGAGACGCACGCTTGGCCCATCCCCAACGTGGTCGGGGTCGAAGCGGTTCCTTGAGGGGAACACGAGTGTCCCACGCCTTCGAGCGGGCGGAACGCGAGACCGTCGGCGCGCTCCCCCATTGCCGACCTTCTCGAGATGAGGCAGATTGCGGGCGTGTCCCCCTCCACACCCCAATCCCCGATCACCTCGATGCCGCCGCGGCTCCTCAGGGTGCTGGTCGACGCCATGGCGGCATTCCCGGCTCGAGCTCGAGAGCACGGCAAGGTTTATGCGGCCGTCGGCCGCGTCGGTCCCCTCGAGGTCCGGGAAGGATTCATCGAAGCGGTCGTCCGGGCCACCACGGACTGCGAGGTCACCTGGGAGTGGGAGGAGGAGCAGGGTCTGTGGTGGCCCGGCTGCACCTGTCGTGCTTCCCCGGACTGCGAGCACACCTATGCGGTCGCGTGCTGCGTGGTCGACCAGGCGAAGCGCGATCTGGCGTTCTTCGACAAGCGTCTGGTCCGACTCCTCCCGGCGGCGGTGAGACGGCCGCGCGCGGGACCGGAGCGGCCGGCTCCCAGGGGGGCGGACGCCGCCCGGAACGCCCCCCCGCGCCCGGCGTCGCCGAGCCCCGGCAAGCAGGCGCTCGAGGAGCTCCGCCGGGCGGGCGACTTCTGGGAGCGGCAGAGAGTCCTCGAGCAGATGCTGCGGGAAGGATCGGGCGCGGTGATTCGTACGTTCGCGCCGCCGTTTCCGGAGATTCTCGACGAAGCCGACTTCGACCTCATGTGCTGGTTCCTGGCGCGCGAGATCGGACGAAGAACGGGAGGCTGGGTCCCCGCGGCACTGGCTGACCACCGCGAGCGCCCCGATCTCGTGGAGCGCTATCGCGCCCGGCACTTCGGCGCGATGGACGACGACCTCACGGAGTGGGCCCTGCGACGGCAACGGCGCGCGACCCCCGAGCGGAGGCTGCGCCTCGTGTTCGGGTTCGAGCCCGCGCAGGACGGCTCGTGGGCGATCACGCTCGAGGCGCGCCAGACCTCGGCCAGGCTCCGTGACGAGCCGCGAACGGGAGCCCAGCTCCAGCAACTCCTCGGCGAGCTGCGCCGCAACCCGGAGATGTTCCCGCCCGGCGAGGCCCGGATCCTGGAGGTGCTGAGCCACGGCGATCTCGGGGGTCTCCTCTCCGGCTACTCGGCGAGATCGATCCCCGTGCCGACGTTCGCGCTCAAGCGATTGCTCCACGAGCTCGACGATCCCGCGCTGGCGAGCTGGGACGAGGAGCTTCCCTCCGATCCCGCGAGGCGGGCCGGAATCGCCCCGGGCGATCCGGTGCGGTTCCGCCGGGACCCGGCGCGGCTCCTCCCGGCGTGCGTCGAGCGAGACTCGAGCGTCCACGTCGATCTGAGTTTCTACTGGCCCGACGGCCGGCAGTGCCCGTTCGGCGACGGAATCTTCTTCCGCGGGCGCGACGACGGATACCGCCGGAATCCGAGCCTGCTGCTGGAGGCGGGTGCCTTCTCGGAGGTGATCGACCAGCCGCCCCCTGAACTGCTCGACCGGTTCCTGCACGTGGGGAGCCTCCCGATCGCTCCGGAGAGGCGCACCCGCATGCTTGCCTTGCTGGCATCCAGCTTCCCGAACGTGCGAGAGGCGCTGGCGCCGCACACCCGCTTGCTCGACGTCACGCCCGTCGTGGTGCTGGACCTCTTCGACGACTGGCTTCAGTTACGGCTCTTCGCACACGACTGCGGACCGGGCTGGCGCCCTGGCGCCCCCTCGACGACCGGCTCGACCCTGAGCGAGTACTCGCCGGCCGGAGGCTGGGTGCGGGTTGCGGAAGCCCCAGGTGGGGTAGAACCCGCGGAGGATCTGGCTGCCATCGCCGGGTCGACGGGAAGCGTCGATGCGCGGTCCGGCGAAGAGGCGAACGGCGACGGCGAGTCGGCGCGCGGCGGCCCCGGCGAGCCCGGCGACACCGACTGGTGGCTCGAGCTTCCGGATCCTCGCCGGGTCGATCCTTTGGTCGAGTGGCTCCCGACGACCGGGGCGCGCCCCGGCACGATCGCTGGCCGGGGCGCCCGCACGCCGCCCCCCGCCGAGCGCGACGTGGGCTGGTGGTTGCGTCTCGGCCCGAAGAGCACGGAAGCGTTCGGAACGGCCTGGGACCGGCGGCCGGCCGGTGTCCAGTGGTTGGGCACCGAGCGCGTGCGGCGGATGCTCGGCGGCGCGGATCACGTGGCCCCGCGCATCAGGATCGAGGCGAGCGGGGTGGATTGGCTCCAGGTCTCGGCCGAGTGGGAGGCCGAGGGGCTGAGGCTCACGGACGCGGAGCTCTCCCAGCTTCGCTCGAGCACGGCTCGCTTCGTGAAGCTGTCCTCGGGCTGGGTGGGCCGCGACGTCGCGACCCTCCGGGATTCGGCCGCCTCGGTCCTCGCCGACCTGGGCATCGAGCCGGGAGAAGGACCGCAGCGCCTGACGATGTGGCAGCTCGCGCAGGCGGGCCCACAAAGCCTCGAGGCGCTGGAACGCATGGGCGTGGACGGGGAAGCCCGGGGCGCGCTCGAGAAGCTGCGCCAGCGCATCGAGCGCTTCGCCGGGCTTCCCGTGATCAAGCCCCCCCGGGGGCTCCGGGCGGACCTCCGGCCCTACCAGAGTCGCGGCCTCGACTTCCTCGCCTACACGTCCGGGCTCGGGCTCGGTGCCGTTCTCGCCGACGACATGGGGCTCGGCAAGACGGTCCAGGCGCTCGCCTGGCTCGAGCATCTGCGCGAGCGCGACCCGAAGGGCGGCCCGAGCCTGGTCGTGTGCCCGACCTCGGTCATGCACAACTGGGAGCGCGAGGCGGTGCGCTTCACGCCTCGCATGCGCGTGCTGCTCCTGGCGCGCGGGTCCACGCGCCACACGTTGCGGCGCGAAATCCCGAGCCACGACCTGATCGTGACCAACTACGCGCTGCTCCGGCGCGATCTCGAGGCCTGGAAATCGGTGGAGCTTCGCGCCGCGATCCTCGACGAGGCGCAGAACATCAAGAACCCGGACGCGGCGGTCTCGCGCGCCGCGCTCGAGCTCAACGCGCGCCACCGGCTGGCGCTCACGGGCACGCCGCTCGAGAACCGTGCGCTCGACCTCTGGAGCATCATGGCGTTCGTCAACCCCGGCTACCTCGGCAGCCGCGCTCGCTTCAGCGCTCGGTTCGATCGACTCGATGCTCCTCCGCACGCGCGCGCGCTGCTCGGCGCCAGGCTGCGGCCCGTGCTGCTGCGGCGCATGAAGCGCGAGGTGGCATCCGACCTTCCGGAGCGGATCGAGGAGCGGCGCGACTGCTCCATGACCGCGGGCCAGCGCAAGCTCTACCTGGCCGAGCTGGCGCGCAGCCGGGCCCTGGTGGAGCGTCTGGCCGACTCGGAAGGCGGCTTGCGCCGGAACAAGATCGAGATCCTCGCGGCGCTCACGAGGCTGAGGCAGATCTGCTGCCATCCCGCTCTCGCCGGCGGGAAGGCGACCCTCGGCTCCGGCAAGTTCGACGCCCTCGAGGAGCTGCTGGAGCCCCTGCTCGCGGAGGGCCACAAGGTGCTCCTGTTCTCGCAGTTCGTGCGGTGCCTCGACCTCCTGGCAGAGGTTCTCGAGACGCGAGGCATCGCGCACCACATGTTGACCGGGCAGACCGTGAAGCGCGACCAGGTGGTCCGCCGGTTCGAGAGCGACGCCCGGGCGTGCGTGTTCCTGATCTCGCTCAAGGCGGGCGGCACCGGCCTCAACCTCACCAGCGCGAATTACGTGGTGCTGTTCGACCCGTGGTGGAATCCGGCCGTCGAGGCCCAGGCGATCGACCGCACTCATCGCATCGGCCAGGATCGCACCGTCATCGCCTACCGCATGCTCACCGAGGGCACGATCGAGGAAAAGATCTGGGAGCTCCAGCAGAAGAAGGCCACCCTGGCCCGCGACATCATCGGCGAGGACGGCTTCGCCCGCGCGCTCGAGCGCCGCGATCTCGACGTGCTGCTCGCCGAATCGTAGATCCGGGGGGCTGGCACCAGGCCGCCGTCGCGCTATCTCGCGACGACCACCTTGCGCGTGATGGCGGCCCTTCGATCGGCCTCGAGACGGGCGAAGTAGAGCCCCGGAGCGACCGCTCGCCCCCCGGCATCCCGTCCGTCCCACGACACGTGATGGGCGCCGGACCCGAACCAGCCGTTCGAGAGGGTCGTCACGCGCCGGCCCTCACCATCGAGCAGGACGAGACGCACGCGCTCCCGAGCAAGGAGCTCGAACTCGAAGCTCGCCCCCGAGGCCACCGGGTTCGGGGTGCCGCCGATGAAGCGGATACCGGCCGCCGCCGGCAGACCGGCCACCGCGGTCGGGTCGCCCACGTAGAAGGGGCGCTGGTACGTGGTTCCGAGATAGGTGACCTGGAATCGCCACCATCCGTTCGACCGGTTGGTGGGGAGGGTGAGGGACCAGTACCAGTAGGACGCGGCGTAGAACGGCGAGGGGCTGCTGTGGCTCCAGCGCGTGACCAGCGCGTTGGCCGCGTCGTAGACCGCGTAGTTGCTGACCTGTCCCGAGAGCTGATCGCGGTAGTAGACCGCGAAGTACGCCGTTTCCCCCGGCATGAACGCCGTCCGCTGGTTGAGGGTCTCCTCGCCGGGGCAGGCCGGGAACACCGGCGGCGCGTCGTGGGTCATGATCGCGTTGATCGCGGAGTCGTAGTAGGGGCGCTCGCTGGTCCACCACGTGGTGGGGGTGCTGGAGTTGCATGGGCCCGCATAGGGGTCGATGAGATGATTCGCCGCGTCGTACACCTCGAAATGGAGATGCGGCCCGGTCGAGTTCCCGGAGCTGCCGACGATGCCGAGGTACTCGCCGCGAGAGACCGTCTGGCCCGCCGCCTTGGGGGTCAGCGAGCCGCTCTTCAGGTGGCCGTACCAGGCCTCCGAGCCGTCGGCGTGCACCACGTAGACCGCGTTCCAGTCGCTTCCGGTGAACGAGCAGTCGCGGTCGTAGTTGCCGTCGGACTTGGACACGATCGTTCCCGGCGCGGCCGCGACGACCTCGACCTGATCGTGATCCATCTTGTACCAGCCGAACGGCCAGCTGAAGACGTCGGTACCCTGATGGTTGTAGCCGTTCGAGAGGTCGTACGTGCGCGTGCCGCACATGTAGTCCTGAACCGCATTGGGGTAGCCGGGGTCGTGGTCGACGAAGTTGGAGATGCCATGGAAGCCGGGATCTCCGAGGCCAGCCTTGAGGCGGACCGGCCAGTCGAAGCTCACCGCCTGGGCGGCGGGAGGAGGCAGCAGGTTCTCGGCCCTCAGCGTACGGATGCCGGCCGAGATCCGGGCCTGGATCTCGGCGCGCTGCTCGTCCGTGAGGCACGGAACGCTCGCGTCGACGCGATACTCTCCGAAACCGCCGAACCGAGCCTCCGGCGCCGCCGCCCGGGCGCCGCTGAGCGGCGTCCCGAGTGCCAGGCCGACCAGGATGAGGCAGGTGCGCATCGAGCATCCTCCACCATTCGCCGGCCGGCCGGCGTACCAGCGAGCCCGGGGACGTCACGTCCGCGTGCTCGAATTATGAGTCCGCGTCTTGGTGGAATCCAGATGGGAGAGGCGGCGATGCGGGCCCGGCCACGCCCACGGCGGCCCGGCAGGCGGCGATGCGGGCTCGGCCACGCCTACGGCGGCCCGGCCGCGGCGACCCAAGCGAGAGGGCGGCCCCTGCGCGCGGAGCGCATGGGCCGCCCTCGGTCGTCGCCGGGGGCTCGACCTACTTCATCTTCTCGTGCATCTCCTTGACCTGCGCGGCGGTGAACTTGGTCAACTTGTGGACCTTGGCATTCGCCCTCTCGGCCTCGGGAACCTTCTCGAGGGCGGCCTTCTCGTCGGGGGCGGTGACGATGGCCCAGGCGACGTGCTCGCCCGCCTCGCAGCCGAAGTCCCACTGGGCGAGCGCCTTCGGTCCCATCGCCGAGACCTCGTCCATGGCCTTCATGCACTCTTCCTGCGTGTGAGGCACCTCGATGAGGAATCTCGACATCGCGGCCTTCTTGGCGGGGGCTGCCATGGCCGGGCTCACGAGCAGAGCCGCAATGCATCCAGCCAAGAGCAGCGACGAAACGGACAGCGTCTTCATGTGATCCTCCCGGGTTGATCCCTGCGGCCACCGACGAAAATCGGGCGGCAGTCTAGGACATGGATACGGGGGCGGCAATCGCGCGTGACGGAGGGGCGTGACCACGCGCCGGCAAGTCCCTACAAGAGATCCTCCAGCCTGAGCTTCACCTTCTTCTTCTTGCCTTCGCGAGCGATCTCGAAGGCGATCGTCTCACCGGCCTTCCCGTTCTCGAACATGGCCTCGAGATCGTCCGGTGAATAGCCGAGGATCGGCTTGTCGTTGACCGTCACGACCACGTCGCCGGTGCGCATCCCGGCCTTCGCGGCCGGGGATTCGGGCAACACCTCCATCGATCTCACCGTGTCGCCGTAGCGGCCGAGCAGCAAGCCGGCCTTCGAGAAGCGGTCGGGCTGCTCGTAGCGACGGCCGGGCTCGAGATAGACCAGGTGCCGCTCGTAGTCCAGCGTGCACCGGAAGCGCTCGAGGATCTGGTTGCCCACGTTGCCGGCGTAGTCCTCGCTCGCCAGCGCCCCGCTCTCCGCTCCCGACAGCACGACGATCGGACGCTCCCACGAGTACGGCCCAATCTGGATCTTCTTCATGCGCGCGGCCCGGCTGTGGAACATGCCGCCGAAGCCGGCGCTCATCCCCTCGATGGTTCGCCCCACCTTCGAGGCGAGGTCGTATCGCTTCACGAACGGGGAATGAAGGTCGACGGTCGAGCTGCTTCCCACGTCGAGGCGGAAATCGCCCTCGTACTCGCCGTCGAGCTTCATGTGCACCGCCGGGACGGTGCCGGCGAGCGTGAACGGGATGCCGGTCGCGGAGCCGGTGTACCGAAACGTCCCGGGATCGTACAGGGTGACCACGCGAGCGTCGTAGTCGATCTGGTTCACGAAGCGCGAGATGAAGTCGTAGCCCACCACCCCCGCGACGTCGCGCCAGAAGAATGGAGCGAGGATGCCGTTCAGGGAGAGCACGCCGACTTTCTGGTCCTTCACCTCCACGCCGTCCCCTCCGGCCCCCAGCACCCGCATGACCTCGAGCTTCGAGAAGGCCGCCGTGCCGGTGGCGCCCGCCCCCTGGCTCTGGAGCTGTCCCTGGGTCGCGAGTCCGAGCCGCGCCGCGTAGGCGCTGTCGAGGATGGTGATGCTGGCGCCGGTGTCGTAGATGAAGTCGGCCGGCTCGCCGCCATTGACGGAGACCTTGAGCCACACGTGGCGCCCGCGGTACTCGAACGGCAGCTTCGCCACCCCGGGCGTCTGGAGGTAGCGCGGGGCGGCCACCTCTTCGCCCGGCGGGGAGAAGCGCGAGTCGGGGATCTCCTCGTTCACCCACATCGAGTCCACGGTGACGAGCAGATCGTTCGCCGGCATGTCGGTGACGTGGGCGAGGCTCCGGTAGGGGAAGAGGGCGCCCCCCACGCGCCGGTAGTCCGAGAGCGAGATCACCACGGTCTGCTGGTCGCGCTTCGCGACCACGCGGCCGAGGAGACCGGTCTTCGGCTCGAACCCGAGCCGTCGCGGCCGGCCCGCGGGCGGCGTGACCTCGAGCACCGTGTAGGTGCCGGTCGAATCCTTCTCCGTGCCCACGAGCGCCACCTTGCCCCCGGCCTGGTCGGGCTCGATCCAGGCCTCGTTCTCGAAGTAAGCGCCGCTCTTCGCGTCTTCCAGGTCCTTGCCATCCAGCATCACGACCTTGCCGGTGCTCGGGTCGGTGCGCCACGCCTTGCTGCCGTCGAAGCCCTCGCGAAGCTTGAAGGGGCCCAGCGATGTCTCGGTGGCGTGGAGGTCGGGCATCCGCGACCACGCCCAGGTCACTCCGGTGAGACCGAGAGCCGAGACGCTGGCCTTGGCCCTCAGCGAGTGGACCGCGAGGCGCGCGGCGCCCCCGCCCGTGGCCTCGACGTACCGGTCCACGACTTTCTTGGCCTCCGGCGTGATCTCGGCGCGCGCGGCGGCGGCCAGGGAGAGCGCCAGCGCCGCGATCGGGAGCGCGAACGGATTGCTACGGAACCGGCCCATCGAGAATCCTCCGATCCAGGTGAAAGTGTCCTCGCGCGGGAGCTTAGCCGAGGCCGGCGTCCGCCGGTACGGCGGCTGGGCGGTGGGTCATGGCCGCGTGCGACGGCGATGAGCACGCCGCCGCGCCGGTCGCGCGAACGATCCCATGAACGCCGAGCATCGTGACCCCCGCGGGGTCTCGACGCTGAGAGGGCTCAAGCCGCTTCCGGTCGTGTCGATAAACCGGTCGGGCGCGGTCGTGCCGAAATCCCGGCAGCGAGTCATTGATTCGGGGTGTGACGGCGACTATCCTGCGGATAGAAATTCACGCGCTCGGCCCCTAAAACTTGCGGAGGTCGATGATGCTCAGAAATCTCTTGTTCGCCGGAGCCCTGGCCGCGCTCGTTCCCGCCTCCGCGCTGGCTGCCAGGCCCGGGGGAGTGTCGGGAATCGGTCCCCAGGTCGGGTTCAGCATCAGTCCCGATCAGCTCGTGGTGGGCGGTCATCTCGTGGTAGGCGAGGTCGCGCCGCGCCTGTCCTTCGTGCCCAACCTCGACCTCGGATTCGGGGACAACCGGACCGTGATCGCGATGAACTTCGACATGCACTACAACTTCCTGCTGCGGGATTCGGACTGGCGGCCCTACGCCGGCGCGGGACTCGGAATCAGCTTCCTCGAGATCGACCGGGAGCCGCCGCTGGACGACCACTCCGAGACCGATGTCGGCGGCAACGTGATTCTCGGCGCCGCCGCCCCGACGCGGTCGGGGAACCAGTTCTTCGGTGAGATGCGGTTCGGGCTCGGCGACATCCCGAGCCTCAAGCTGCTCGCCGGCTGGACGTTCGGCATGTAACTGCCGAGCGAGGCCGCGATCGGCCCGTTTCAGCAGCGCTGCCCGAGAGGAGCCCGGCAACCCCGGGCTCTTTCTTCAGTGTTCCGGACCGGAAGTCCTGTGACCGCTTCGCCGGCCCTCGCGGGCCAGGGCGGCGTTTCTCCTCCTCGACGTATGTTCACATACGACTTCGTCGTCGCGCCTTGCCCTGGGCCACGATGACTCGGCGAGGGCATCAACATGACTTCCGGTCCGGAACACTATCCTCCGGCCGCGCGCTGCGCCGCC
>Ga0066698_10000139_pt1 | contig 22860 bp, 21 predicted proteins | sample GraSoiAngelo_147_FD_66457 | JGI IMG/M metagenome (GOLD analysis project Ga0066698, IMG submission 66457) | Grasslands soil microbial communities from the Angelo Coastal Reserve, California, USA - 14_1009_05_40cm | ecosystem: Environmental > Terrestrial > Soil > Grasslands | place: USA... | reverse complement strand
CCCTCGGTCACCGTCATGTTCGTGATCGCCGCCAAAGTCGGAGCGCGGTTCACGTTGTTCACGGTGATCGTGAGGGTCTTGTCGCTGTTCAATGAGCCGTCGCTCGCGCGAACTGTCGCCGGGGCGGTCCCGGCGTTCGTGAATCCGGGTGCGAGATGGATGTTCCCTGTCGTGGGGTTCGTCGTGGTTACCGTCATGTACGTCGGCCCGTCGACCTTAACGAACGTGAGCGGGTCGCCGTCCGGATCGGCTCCCGTGAGTGACTGATCCGCCGTCACGTTCTCGTCCACGGTCATGTTGGCCGGCTGATTGAGCGTGGGCGCCTGATTCGCATTCGCGATGTCCAGGACGGTATTCGTGGCGGCCGTCCCGCCGGCACCGTCATTGACCGTCCAGACGACGTTGTAGGAACCGGCATCGCTGAATCCGGGAGTCCCGGATATCGTGGCCGTGCGCGGCGATGGACCCGGCGTCGCCGTGAACGACAGGTCAGCCGGTTTGCCGGACTGCGTGATCGTCAGGTTGTTCGCCGCGTCCGCATCCGTCGCGGTGGCGGTGATGGTGGTCATCAGCGAACCCTCGACGGCCGAAGCCGTAGCGGGCGCCGTGATGTTCGGGAAGGTGTTTGCTCCCGCGGGTGCGAGCGCGCCATCCGAGTCGTACCAGTCGGTCGGAATCCCGCTGACCGCCCCGCACGGGTCGGCCCGATCGCCGAGGACATACGTGTTTCCAAACACGAAGGCTGGGCACGCCGTCCCAAACGCCGTCCCGAAGCTGTTCGGATCCAACGGAAGGTTCGGGTACCGAGGGAAGGTGATCGCCGGCGATCCGCTCGTGATCGTGACCGGGATCTTGCCAATGGAGATCAGCCCCGGATTCGTGAACGAGCCTGCCGGCTGCCTCTGGTAGGTGAACTCGACGTCATGAGTGTCCTGAAGCTGCGTCTGAAGCGTCGCGTATGCCGAAGAGTCCGGGGTGAACGTCCCCCACGTTACCGCCCCGCCCACCGCGCTCAAGTAGACCTGAAAGCTGAAGATCGTGAGCTCTCCGGCCAACGGAGTCGCGCCGCAGTTCGCCGCCGTATGCGAGTTACACGTCTGGAGAGAACCGTCCTTGTCGTGATTGGTATCGAGCGTGATGGACAGGATCGTCGTCCCGGTCGCCCTCATCCGCGTGTTGTCGGTCGGGTTGTCCGTGGTGATCTTGATGTACTGAGCCGCCGCGGACCCGGCGAAGCACGCCGAGATGAGCATACCGAGAGTGACCACTCGTACCGCCGTCTTCATGAATCCCTCCTCTGGCATTGGATGGGTAGGAACACTGCTGATGCTGAGGGATAAACGACAAAGGTCCGATGCGTGGACAGCACCCCTCCGGCGACTATGCACGGCCACAGGGACACTTGAGGCGAAAGTGAGTGGCGGGGGGATCTCACTATCCTGTTGGCTGCGCGAGTTGACGGACCTAATGGCTTATGAGATCAGTAGATTTTAGCACAAACGGGGCCGCACTTCAAGACCCCAGCACAAGATACCAGCCTACGTAGGGGTGGCTACGCGCTTACGGAGCGCCCCCCGAATCAGCTCCCCCTGCTCCCGGGTCCCGACCCCGCTGTCCGTGCCTACCGAGCGTAGCTGGCGGGTAGCGAAGAGCTGGGCTACGGACTCCTCGATCAGCCCACCCCCCTCCTGCTCGCCGAGATGGTCCAAGAGCAACTGCGCCGCGAGGATCGAGCCAATGGGGGATGCCACGTTCTTCCCCGCATGCTTGGGCGCGGAGCCGTGGATCGGCTCGAACATGGAGACCCGACCCGGGTGAATATTCCCTGAGGCGGCGACCCCCATCCCCCCTTGGAGCGCGGCCCCCAGGTCGGTCAGGATATCGCCGAACATGTTGGAAACAACGATGGTGTCGAAGCTTTCCGGATCCTTGACCATCCACATGCATGCGGCGTCGATGTATGCGTGCTCCCGCGCGATGTCGGGATACTCGCTGCCTACCTCCGCGAACGCGCGCGTCCAAAGGTCCATCGCCCCGACCGCGTTGGCCTTGTCGACCAGCGTCAGCTTCCGCGCCTTCGCGCGGCGGCGGGCGAGGTCGAACGCGTAGCGGATCACCCGCTCCACCCCCTTCCGCGTGAAGATCATTTCCTGAACCGCGACCTCGTCGGGCGTCCCCTTCTTCAGGAACCCGCCGATTCCGGCGTATACGTCCTCGGTGTTCTCGCGCACCACCATCATGTCGATGTGTTCGGGACCTTTTCCCTTGAGCGGGCAGAGGTCGGCGGCGAACAGCTTGATCGGACGGAGATTGACGTAGAGATCGAGACCGAATCGGATTCCGGAGATGATCGCCCTCTCCAGCAACCCGACGGGAAGCCTTGGATCGCCGATCGCGCCGAGGAGGATCGCATCCTGGCCCCGCATCTCCTCGAGGGCCGAGGGGGGGAACGTCTCCTTGGTTTTCATGTAGTGGTCTGCGCCGAAGGGATACGTGGTCAGCTCGAGCGAGAAGCCCCGAATCCCGGCGACCAGGCGGAGCGTCTCGACCCCTTCGCGTGTAACCTCAGGGCCTATTCCATCTCCGGGCAGGATCGCGATCCGGTAGGACTTAGCCAACGCGGGCCGTCCCTGCCTTGGGCTTCTTGAACGCGCGCACGATCTCCGAGAGCTCGCCATCCTCGAAAACGGTTTCTCGCTGCTTCGCGAGCTGGAAGATGTGCCCCACCAGCTTGGGATCCGGCTCTTCGCCGTGCTCGATAAGCCAGCAGATCACGTTCGACTCTCCACACATGGGCCCCACGTCGATCTGCTGCTTGAGCCCGAGCCAGTCCGCGGGAACGCTCGAGTAGACCCGGTCCGCGAGCCAGGCGTCGCCCTTCTTCCTCGCCTTGATCACCGCGGCGGCGTGGACGCCCGTCGCCGTGCGGAACGCATCCCGGCCGAGCGCCGGGTAGTTGTAGGGAATCGGCACGCGGCACGCCCGCGACACGAGCTCGCAGTATTCGGGGAGCGCCGTGAGGTCGCTCTCGAGCCAGCCGAGAAGCTTCAAGTTCACGAGGATGAGATCGAGCGGCGCGTTCCCGACCCGCTCGCCGATGCCGAGGATCGTCCCGTGTACGCGATCGGCTCCGCCCTGGAGGGCAGCAAGCGCGTTCGCGACGGCGAGGTCGCGGTCGCGGTGGCCGTGCCAGTCCACGCCGACCTTCTCCCCCGTGCCGTCCACGACCTCCCGCATGAAGCGGATGACCCGCGCGGCCCCGTCCGGCGTCGCGTGCCCCACCGTGTCCGAGACGCAGACGCGCCGGGCGCCACATTCGATCGCGGTGGTATAGAGCTTCCGCAATATCTCCGGGCGCGCGCGCGTTGTGTCCTCGGTGACGTACATGACCGGGACGCCATTCCGGACCGAGTACGTAACCGCTTCCTCGGTGTGCCGGAGCATTCGTTCGAGATCCCAATCTTCAGCGTACTGGCGGATGGGGCTCGACCCGATGAAGGTAGCCGCCTCGATCCTGAGCCCGGTCTTCTGCGTGATCTCGATGATGGGATCGATGTCGGCCTTGAGCGTGCGCGCGGCGCAGTAGGGCTCGATCGCGAGCTTCGCGCTCACGATCTCCTTCGCGAGAGCGAGCGCCGCGTCCCGGGCGCGTGGACCCGCCCCGGGAAGACCGATATCGTTTCCGTGCACGCCGATCCGGGCCTGGAGGTGGAGCGCGCGGATCTTGTCGGCGATCGCCGGATCTGCGACGGACGGGGACTGGAGCCCGTCACGCAGGGTCTCGTCCACGACTTGGACCCGTCGGGGTGGGCGCTGGGGAGCGCTGTCTCCCACGTTCCAGTCGTAGATAAGCTCCCGCTCGCTGGGATGGCTCACGGAATCGATTCCACGACCGCCGCGATGCCTTGGCCCCCGCCGATGCAGGCCGCGGCCACGCCCCACCGCTTCTTCCGGCGTCTCAGCTCATACAAGAGGGTCAGGATGAGCCGCGTCCCGGTCGCGCCCAGAGGATGTCCGAGCGCGATGGCACCGCCGTTTACGTTTGTCTTCTCGCGCGGGTTTCCCAGCTCCTTCTCGACCGCGAGGTACTGCCCCGCGAAGGCCTCGTTGATTTCGAATAGATCCACGTCATCAACGCTGAGATTGACCTGCTTCAACGCGGCGCGAGTCGCCGGAACCGGGCCGATCCCCATCACGTCCGGATCGACCCCGGTCGCGGCCCACGACGCGATCCGGCCGATGGGTTTCAGGTCCCGCTTCTCGGCATGCCGCGCGCTCGTGATGACGAGCGCCGCCGCGCCGTCCACGATCCCGCTCGCGTTCCCCGCGGTGACGAAACTGTCCTTGCCGAACGCGGGCCCGAGCTTCGCGAGCCCCGCCAATGTGGCGCCCTCGAAGCAGTGATCGTCCTTCTCCACCGGCTTCGCGTCGCGGCCGGGGGGCGTCACGGCCACGATCTCCTCGCTCAGGAGGCAGGAGTCGATCGCACGCCTTGCCTCCGTGATGCTCCGGAACGCGTAGGCATCCTGCTCCTCGCGGCTGATGTTGTACCTGCGCGCGAGATTGTCCGAGGTCTGCGCCATGTAGCATCCGCAGTAGGAATCCCTGAGCGCGACCATCAATGTGTCCTCGAGCGCGCCCTGTCCCAGCTTGATCCCCGAGCGCGCGCCCCGGATGACGAACGGGGCTTGGCTCAGGTTCTCCATGCCCCCCGCGAGCACGAAATTGGCTTCGCCGAGGAGAATCATCTGCGCGCCCGATACGACGGACTGAATGCCCGATCCACAAAGCCGGTTCACCGTGAGCGCCGGGACGGGTACCGGGACGCCGGCCTTGAGGCCCACGTGGCGCGCCCCGTAGAGAGCGTCGCCGCTCGTTTGGAGCGCGTTCCCCATGACGACGTGGTCGAGGATGTCGGGCGGGACCTTCGAGCGCTCGAGAGCCGCCTTCGCGGCCAAGGCTCCCAGGTCGATCGCGGAAACATCCTTGAGCGCCCCGCCCGGCTTCCCGTTTCCCGCGCGCCCCCCCACCCACTCGGTCATCGGGGTTCTCGCCCCGTTCAAGATCACGATTTCTTCGCGCGCCATAGAGGTACCCGCTTTCCCTGGTTAAGACTTGGCGTAGTCGTAAAAGCCGCGGCCTGATTTCCGGCCCATGTAGCCCGCCAGCACCATCCTTTTCAAGAGCGGCGGCGGGGCGAAGTGCGGCTGGCGGAACTCCTCGAACATGATGTTGGCGATGTAGTAGGTCGTGTCCAGACCGACGAAGTCGAGAAGCGTCAGGGGCCCCATCGGATAGCCGCAGCCCAGCTTCATGCCGTTGTCGATATCTTCCCGCGACGCGAGCCCCGATTCAAGCAGCCTCACAGCGTCCAGCAGATAGGGGACCAGAAGGCGGTTTACGACGAAGCCTGGCGTGTCCTTGCATACGACGGCCGTTTTCCCGAGCTGCTCGACGAAACCGCGGGCACGCTCGAACGCCTGGTCCGACGTCGGGAGGGCCCGGATGATCTCGACCAGCTTCATGAGCGGCACGGGGTTGAAGAAGTGAAGCCCCAGCACGCGCCCGGGGCGTGTGGTCGTGGCCGCGATCTCCGTGATGGAAAGCGAAGAGGTGTTGCTCGCGAGCACGGCGTCCGGCTTGACCAGCTTGTCCAGCGTCGAGAATACCTCGCGCTTGGCTCCGATCGACTCGACCACCGCCTCCACCACCAGCTCGCAACCCGCCAGATCCTCGAGCTTGGTCGTCCCCTTGATGTTCGCGAGGACCCGGTCCTTGTCCTCCGCCGTCACCTTTCCCTTCGCCACGCCGTCGTCCAGGAACTTGCGGATCCGCCCCAGCCCCTTGTCGAGGAGCGGCTGATCCACCTCCCGGACGAACGTCTCGATCCCCGCCTGGGCCACGACCTGGGCGATCCCCGCTCCCATGAGCCCGCAGCCAACCACACCGACTCGCTTCAACGCGGCCATGCTCAGCTTCCTCCTTGGGTCAGTTCGAGCGCGATTCCCAGCCCGCCGCTCACGCACAAAGTCGCGAGCCCCCGCGCGGCCTTGCGCCGTTTCATTTCGTGCACGAGCGTCGTCACGATGCGCGCCCCGGTGCACCCGATCGGATGCCCCAGCGCGATCGCCCCACCGTTCACGTTCAATCTGCTTCGATCCATGTGTAGCTCGCGGTCGCACGCCAGCACCTGCGCGGCGAACGCTTCGTTCAGCTCGATCAAATCGAAATCGCCGAGGGCGAGCCCGGTCTTCGCCAGGAGGCGGCGGGTAGCGGGCACGGGCCCGATTCCCATGATCGCGGGATCCACCCCGACCACCTCGCTCTCCCCGACCCACGCAAGCACGTCGAGACCCCGCTCGCGCGCCACGGATTCCGCGGCGAGCACGAGGGAGGAGGCGCCGTCGGTGATTCCCGAGGAGTTCCCAGCGTGCACGGTCCCTCCTTCGCGGAACACGGGGGGGAGCTTCGCCAGATCCTCGAGCGTCGTGTCCGCGCGCGGGTGCTCGTCCGCGGTGACGAGGCGCTCCTGTCCCTTCCGATCCTTGACTGCGACCGGGGCGATCTCGCAATCGAAGCGCCGTTCCGCGATCGCGGCGGCGGCCCGGTGCTGGCTCTCGAGCGCGAATCGGTCCTGCTCCTCGCGACCGATCTTGTAGAGGTCAGCAAGCTTCTCCGCGGTTTCCCCCATGAGCATCCCGCATATAGGGTCCAGGAACCCGTCGCGGTACATCCCGTCCACCAAAGGTGCGTTCCCGAGCCGGTACCCCGTCCGCGCGCGGTCGAGCAGATAGGGAACGCGACTCATGCTCTCCGTCCCCCCGACTAGCACGAGCCGCGACTTACCCACGCGGATGTGCTCGGCCCCGAGGATGATCGACTGGAGCCCCGAGCCGCAGGCCTGGTTGGCTGTGAACGCGGGCCGCTCGTGCGGGATTCCCGAGCGGACCAGCACCTGCCGCGCCACGTTCGGCCCTCCCCCGGCCTGGCGCGCGCAGCCGTAGATGAGCTCGTCCACGTCAGCGGGAGAAACCCGGGCGCGCTCGAGCGCGGCGCGGGTCGCCGCGACACCGAGATCCGCGGCGGTCAGATCCGCGAAGGCGCCGAGGAAGCGCCCGATCGGGGTACGGACCGCGGCTGCGATGGCAACACGTTCCATGGTGTTGCTTTAGATGCCGGCTCTCAGGCGCCGGTGAAGGTGGGCTTTCGCTTCTCGAGGAAGGCCTTGAGCCCTTCGTGCATGTCCTTCGTTGCGGCGAGGAGCCCGAAGTGCCCCGCTTCGCGCTCGAGCCCCTGCGTGAGATCGGTCTCGAGCCCGCGGATGGCCGCGTCCATGGCGTATCGGATGGCGAGGGCGCCGCGGCTCAGGATCTCACCGGCCACCTTCTCGCAGTGCGGCAACAGATCGGCGGGCGGGAGCACCCGGTTCACGAGCCCGATCCGGAGCGCTTCCTGCGCGTCGATCATGCGGGCGGTGGTGATCAGCTCGAGCGCCACGCCCAGACCCACGATGCGCGGCAGCCGCTGCGTCCCGCCGTAGCCGGGGATGATGCCCAAGCCGACTTCGGGGAGCCCCAGCTTCGCGCTCTCCGACGCGAATCGGATGTGGCAGGCCAGGGCCAGCTCGCACCCGCCGCCGAGCGCGAAGCCGTTGATGGCCGCGATCACCGGCTTCCCCAGAAGCTCGATCTCGCGGAGCGCTAATTGCCCCAGCTTCGAAGAGGCTTCCCCTTGGAGCGGGGTCATCACGGCCAGCTCATTGATGTCGGCTCCGGCCACGAACGCCTTCTCGCCGGAGCCGGTCAGGATCACCACCCCCACGTCGGGGTTGTCCCGAAGCGACGAGAAGACCGCGTGGATCTCCCGCACGGTCTTCTCGTTCAGGGCGTTCAAGACCTTGGGGCGGTTGACCGTGACGCGTGCGATCCCGTCCTTTACGTCGAGGATCAGGTTTTCATAGGTCGTGGCGGTGACCGTAGTCATAGGCGGCGGATTGTACTACGGATTCACCGCTAGCCCCACCCTGAACGCCCTTTCCAGGGCCGGAAACCCCTTCACGTCAGAATACTTACGGTCGAGCGCGTTTTCGACCCTCAGGCGGAGCTCCGCTGGGATCGAACGCGCCAGGGATGCGTTGACACCCAGATCCAGCGAGGCGCGCTCGGGCGTGTCGCCCCTCAGCACGTGCCCGTCCGCGTCCACGAACACGAACGGATCGAGCATGGACGCGCTCCACCAGAAGTCGGCCACCGCCACCAGCCCGTGCGCGGCCTCGGCCTCGACCGACCCCCCCGCGCGCCACTCCGGCCGCTTGGCGAGCCGCGCGCCCGTTACGAGGTTCTTGCCGAGGAGATGCGCTGCGCGTGCCTCGATCGAGAGGCGCGGGCTCGCGTGGAAGCGCGCCGAATACTCTTCCCCCTCGATCCGGGCGCTGCCCACGTTGTCGGCGACGAAGAAGGAGTTCGACTGGATGAGATCCCGGAAGCGCGTCGTGTACCACGTCGCCTTCGCGGTGACGCGGTCCTCGAGCCATGAGCCGTCCACCCCCCCTTCCCAGGTCAGGGAGCGTTCCGGCTTGAGCGTCGGAGAGCCGTAGCCCGGATAGAAAAGGTCGGTGAGGGTCGGAGCCGTGAACGCGCGGCCGTAGCCTCCTCGGAACTTCAAGCCGGCCTCGCGAAGATGGAACCCGAGCGAGACACGCGGAACGCCGTAGGCCCCGTACCGCGAGTGGTCCTCGAGCCTGATCCCGGTGTCCAGCAGCAGGCGCTCGCGCCATTCCAGATGCGATTGCGCGTAGACCGAGCGGCTCTGGAGGCCTTCCGCGACGTCGGTCACGCCGCCGAACCCACCAGAATTGGAGTCGTCCAGCCTGTCCACGGTCTCGGCGCGATACTCCGCCCCGAGCACGGCCTCAACCCAGGAAGCGATGTCGAATTTTCCGCGCAGCGACGCGATTCCGCGCGAATTGTCGAGCTGCGTGCGCTGGTAATCCGTCGTGGAGGGCGGATTCGGAGGATTCCGGTTCTCGATCTGGCCCGTGAATCCCGATACCTCGGCCTCGAGTGCCGCGCGCGCTCCGAATCCCCGCTCGTAGGTCACGCTCCCCGCGAGAACGCGGTCCTTTTCGCTGTTGTTGGGGTCGCGGACCTGCTTGAGCGAGCCGAAGGGAGAGAGCGTGGTGTCGGACGCGTCGAAGAGGAAATCGTACGGGAGCTCCTTATCCCCCTGTGTCGCGAGTGCGCTCACTCGAAGGCGCTCCCCCCCGATCGGGGCCTCGAGGTGAAGTTGTCCATTGACCCCGGAATAGCCGTCCCGCGGTCCACGCCCTTCCGAGGTGAGGCGGGTAAGCGAAACGCCGGCCCGTGAGGCGCCCAGGGGAGTTCGCCACGCGACGCCCTGCCGGAACGTCCGTCCTTCACCGTACTCGGCGAAGAGCCTTCGTTTCGGCGCTTCGGACGAAGGGGCGTTCAGGATCTGGATGACGCCCCCCACCGCACCGGATCCGTACAGGGAGGAGGCCGGCCCACCGAAGACCTCCACCTGGTTTTCCCCCGCGCCCGTTAGATCCGCAAAATCGAAGCTTCCAAGCCACGGCCCGTTGAGGGGGATGCCATCGTAGAGAACCAACGTATGCCGGGGATCGGCGCCCCGGAGGCGCACGTCCGTGAGCTTACCCAGTGTCCCGGCCCGCTGAACGTCGATGCCCGGCACCAGGCGGAGCGCGTCGGAAAGGGACGGGGGGCGCCGCGCCTCCAGGCGCTCCTGCGTGATCACGGTGACATCGGAAGGCACGCGGTCGAGGCGGATCGGAAACCTATCCGGCGTGACGACGATGGGCTCGAGGCGATAGCGGGGACGCTCCGGCGCGGGCTCGGCGGGCGGCGCCGAAGGAGCGGGGGACCCTTCCTCATCGTCCGGGAGTGCTACCCCGGTGATCGAGAAAGTCAGCGAAATAAAGAGAAGTACGGCGAAAACGGGGCGGAAAATCGAAGCGAGCGGTCCCATGGTCCTCCCTCTCGAAGGACGTGGTGAATCTGGAAAGCGGGCCGGTCTCCTGACTCGCGGATCGTTCTCAAGCGGCGCCTTCCCGGGCTCAACCCAGTGGCCTGATGCCGCTCTCGTCACCGCTCACAGTGGCGGGGCCGTGTCGGATTCGCACCGACTTCCCGGGCCTCCAGAGGGAGGCCCTTCCCACTCTCGCCGCGGCCGACGACGCGGCCGCAGCGACTCCGAGCATAGCTCAACCCCGCGGGGTTGTGAAACGCTAGAACTTCACCTGCGGCGCGGTCCGCGCGCTGGCGGGCGCCTCGAACAGCGGGTGCTGCTCGAAGTTGAACGCCGAAGCGACGAGGTTCGCCGGGAACTGGCGGATGTGCGTGTTGTACGCACGGACGATCTCGTTGTAGCGCATGCGCTCCACCGAAAGGCGGTTCTCCGTCCCGGCCAGCTCGTCCTGTAATCGCTGGAAGTTCTCGCTGGACTTGAGGACGGGATAATTCTCCACGACCACGAGGAGTCTCGCGAGGGCGCCCGATAGCTCGTTGTTCGCCTGGATCTTCTGCGAAACGGTCTGCGCGCTCCCGATCCTGGCGCGGGCGTCGGCGATTGCTCCGAATATCGTCGTCTCCTGCTTGGCGTACCCCTTCACGGTCTCGACCAGATTCGGGATCAGGTCGTACCGGCGTTGGAGCTGATTCTCCACCTGCGCCCACGCGGTCTTGATCTGTTCCTGCTCGGAAACCATCTCGTTGTAGGTGGTGCGCACGTACCCGGCGATGAAGAGCACGATGAGAAGCAATCCGCCGAGCAAGAGCCCCGCGACAATCCAGGGATTCACGCGTGATGCCATCGATCTCCTCCTTAGGCGTCCCGGGACGGAGCCGACATTCGCTCCGCCGATACGAGCAGCTGGTTCAGGATTTTCAATGTGGAGTCCAAGAGCTCGACCGCGTCGACTCGGTCTCGCTTCGTCTCTCGCAACGTGAGAAGCCGCATGAATGCAGCGGCGTCAACGCCGAATGCGGCCGCGCAGCGCTCGGCCAGGTCGCGTTTCAATCGAGGAATCGGTTGCCCCGAGAGGTGGAGGAGGCCCGAAGCCGATGCCGCGATCGAGTTGAGCGCGTGGAGGGCCCAGACTCTCGCGCCACCGCGGGTCCCGGCCAACGCAACGTAGCTCAAACCCAGCCCGAGCTCTTGGGCTCGGAGAACCCGCTCCACCTCGAGCCTCAATTCGTCGCGGGCGATGACCAGGGGCCCGAAGTAGTCTACGCCGTGGATCACCTGGTGCCCTTCCCGGATCAGGAGGTATTCGAGCGGGTAGGAGTCGAGTGAGCGACGCAGGGACTCCTCCGAGAGAAGCAGTGGCCGGACGAGCCGGGATCGCCTCCACTCCGGGTAGGCGCGGCTCAACGCCGAAAGCTCCGCGGCCCCCAGCGTGGAGAACACGAACGCGACGTTCACGTCAGAGTATGCGGCATGAAACTCCCCGGAGACGGCGCTGCCATAGAGCGCCGCGCCGCGGAGCTTCTCCCCGGCCGCGCGGCATGCCGCGTCCACCGCGCGACGGGCCGCCTGGCGCGGGTCGAACCGGCTAGGCCACATGGGCCCCTCCGCCGCTCCGACGCGCGTTGAGCTCAGAACCCACCACTCGCTCCTCCTCCTCCGCTCCGGCCGCCGCCGAAACCACCGAAACCGCCACCGCCTCCACCACCGAATCCGCCCCCCATCCCCCCGAACCCGCCGAACATTCCTCCATAGCCGCCGGGCCCGGGCCCGTCCCACCATCCGCGCCCGGTCCAGGTCCAGCCGCGCCGCCGAAACGCCATACGGGAGATGACGCTCACGATCAGGGCTACGAACATCGCGGCGAGGAAAACCCCTTGCCGGCCGCCCTCTTCCTCCTCGGGCTCCGGAGCGACCGCTCCCGTGATCGTCACCCCGCGGTCTTTGGCGATCACCCCCGCAACGGCGGCCGCGCCGCGCAAGAGGCCTTGGCCGATGCGACCAGCGGCCAGGTTCGGCGCCATCACACGCCGGATGATGGAGCCGCAAACGCCGTCCGGCAGGATGCCCTCGAGCCCGTAGCCCACTTCGATCCGAACCCGGCGTTCCTTGGACGCGAGGAGGATCAGGACCCCCTCGTCCGTTCCCTTCTTCCCGATTCCCCAAGCTTGGAAGAGATCGACCGCGACGGGCTCGACTTCCTCACCGCCGAGGTCCGGGAGCGTCACGACCGCGAGCTCCGCGCCGGTCTTCTCGCGAAGCTCCCGCGCGAGCGCTTCGATCGAATCGCGTGACGCCGGATCAACGATCCGGGCGAAATCGCTGACGTAGCCCTCGGGCTTGGGCCACGCGCGCGCGAACGCGTCGCTGCCGAACGCGAGCGATCCCAAGACCAGGATCGCGAGAAGGACCGGCCTAGCTCGAGCGATAGTTCGTGAACTGTAGATCAAGGCCGAAATCCTGTGCCTTGAGCGACGCGATCACGGCTTGGAGGTCGTCGCGGTTCTTCCCGGTAACTCGGACCTGATTTTCTTGGATCTGGGCCTGGACCCTGATCCCGGTCGCCTTGATGAACTTCACGATTTCCTTCGCGCGCTCGACGGGGATGCCCCGCTGGACCGTCACGACCTGGCGCACCGTCCCTTTGGCCGCGGGCTCGATCTTCCCATATTCGAGCGCCTTCAGCGAGACGCCGCGCTTCACCAACTTCGTCGTCAGGACGTCGATCACGGCCTTGAGGCGCGATTCGTCGTCCGAATGAAGCGTCAACGTCTCTCCGTCCAGCGTGATCTCGCTCACGCTTCCCTTGAAGTCGAAGCGCTGGCGGATCTCCTTCATCGCCTGCTGCACCGCGTTCGACGCCTCCATCATGTCCACCTCGGAGACCACGTCGAACGAGTTCGAACCCGCCATCCGATCTCCTCCTCCACGCGAGCCGCTTGCCGCACAAGAAGACGGGGAAGCAACGCTGGCAAGCGCGCTTCCCCGTCTGAAACAACGCTACTCTATGCAAATTGCCTGAGTTCCGGTCGAGCCCAAGTAGCGCCCGGCCCCGCAGGGCCGTGCCGCACGAGGCGAGAATTAGTGGCCCATCGTGTGGGTCGTATCGGACATCGTGCCGGTAGAGTCCGCCATGGTGCCGGCCGGCGGTGTCGTGCCCTGCTCCATGCCCTGCTCACCCTCCGTCCCCGTCTCCGGCTTCTTGGTGCAGCCGAGCGCGAAGAGAAGTGCGCACGTGAACACGAGAACCAGCGTGACCGCTAAAATCTTCTTCATTCCTCAATCACCTCCTTCCGGCAATCCGATTTCGGGCGTTCTTCAGTCCTGAACGTGATCGAAACGGCTGAGGCGAATAAAGCAAAACACCACTGCTCGCAGCGGTGCCTCGGGGAACAGTCTTGCTTTCGTGCCCATCGCGGTCATATCGATCCGCCTCAACGAGATGGGGCGGCAAAAGACGGCCGCACAGTACGCGGCCGGTCCGGGAGTGTCAAGACTCAATTGATCAGGCTGGGGATTATAAGGCAGCCAGCGCCCCCTCGAGATCCCGGATCAAATCGTCGAGGTCCTCGATGCCCACAGAAATCCTTACAAGACCGTCAGTTAAGCCAACGCTTTCTCGCTCCGATTTGGGGACCGAAGCGTGGGTCATGGTCGCGGGATGCGATATGAGGCTTTCGACACCCCCCAGGCTCTCGGCAAGCGCGAAGAGCCGCGTGGCCCGGAGGAACGCAGCGCCGCGCTCGATCGATCCGGTCTCGAAGGCGATCATGCCGCCGAATCCGGACGCCTGGCGCTTGTGCAGCTCGTGGCCGGGATGATTCTTCAACCCCGGGTAGAAAACCTTCTTCAATTTGGATTGCCCGGCGAGCCATTCGGCGATCGCCAGGGCGCTCTGGTTGTGCCGCTCCATGCGGAGAGCGAGCGTCTTGATTCCGCGCAGGCACAGCCAGCAGTCGAACGGCCCCGGCACGGCTCCGGCGGCGTTCTGGACGAATTGGAGCCGCTCGGAGGCAGCCGGATCGCTCGAGATCACGATGCCGCCGACCATGTCGCTGTGACCGTTCAAGTACTTCGTCGTGCTGTGCACGACCAGGTGGGCGCCCAGCTCGATGGGTCGCTGGAAATAGGGCGTCATGAAGGTGTTGTCGACCACCAAAAGGGCGTTCCTCGAGCGCGCCAGCTCTGCGAGGGCGCGCAGGTCCGAGACGATCATCGAGGGGTTGGTGGGGGTTTCCACGAAGAGCATCCGGGTGGTGGGCCGGAATGCCGCCTCGGTTGCCTTGAGATCGCCCGTGTTCACGTAGGTGAACGAGAGCCCGTACGAGGTGAGCACCTTCTCGAAGAGTCGGTAGGTTCCCCCATACATGTTGTTCGAGGCGACCACGTGATCTCCCGATTTCAGGAGGTAGGTGACCGCGGTGATGGCCGCCATTCCCGAAGCGAAAGCGAACCCGCGCGCGCCGCGCTCCAGGGTGGCCACGTTTTTCTCGAGCGCGAAGCGGGTCGGGTTTTGCGTGCGGGCATACTCGAATCCCTTGTGCTTGCCCAGCTCCTCCTGCACGTACGTCGAGGTCTGGTAGATCGGGACCGTGACGGACCCCGTGACCGGATCGGGCTCCTGCCCCGCGTGTACGGCGTCTGTGGAGAACCCCACGGGCCTAGGGATTGATGTACTCGAGGAGGTCAAAGCGGGTGAGGATGCCGGCGGGCTTCCCGTGCTGGTCCACGGCGACCGCCGCGTTGCTCGCGGCCAGGACCTTCATCACGCGTGGCAGATGCGCGTCGAGCGGCACGAGCGGAAGCGGCTTCTCGAGCAGGTACTCGACCCGCGTGTCCCCGTGCGCCGAGCCGTCCAGCACCTTTTGGAGCAGGACCCCCTCGCTCACCGAGCCCACGACGTTCCCCTCCTTGAGCACGGGGAGCTGGGAAATGTTGAACTCGCGGATCAGGGAGAGCGCCCGATCGACTGTGTCGTCGTAGTTGATCGATACGAGCGGCGGGATGTGGTTTCGTTTTCCGGTCATGACGTCCGCGACCGTGATCATGCTTGAATCGAGAAGACGGTTGTCGCGCATCCACTCGTCGGAATGGACCTTCGAGAGATAACGCTCCCCCGTGTCGGGAATCAGGACGACCACCACCTGTCCCGGCTTCGCCTGACGCGCCACCTGGAGCGCAGCGAAGAGCGCGGTGCCGCTCGAGCCGCCCGCGAGAATCCCCTCCTCGCGCGCGAGCCGCCTTGCGAGGTTGAGCGACTGCGCGTCGTTCACCGGGATGACCTCGTCGATCATGGAGAAATCGAGCGTGCCGGGGAGGAAATCCTCTCCGATCCCTTCCACCTTGTAGGTCTTGGCCGGAACCATCTTCTTCGTATAGAAGTAGTCTCTCAAGATCGAGCCGATGGGGTCCGCCCCAATCACCTTGATCTTTGGATTCTGCTGTTTCAGGTATCGCGCCGTACCGCTGATGGTCCCGCCTGTTCCCAGCCCCGCGACGAAGTAGTCCACCTTCCCTTCGGTCTGCTTCCAGATCTCCGGACCGGTGGTTCGGAAATGAGCCTCCGGGTTCGTGGGGTTGTAGTACTGATTCGCGAGGTAGGCGCCCGGCAACTCACGCCCGATCCGCTTGGCGACCTCGTAATACGATTCGGGCGAATCGGGCGGGAGCGCCGTCGGCGTGATCACGACCTCGGCGCCGAAGGATTTCAAAAGATTGATCTTCTCCTTGCTTACCTTGTCCGGCATCACGAAGATCGCGCGGTATCCCTTCACCGAGGCGACCAGCGCGAGCCCCATCCCCGTGTTTCCGGACGTCGCCTCGACGATGGTGCCCCCCGGCTTCAAGAGCCCCTTCGCTTCGGCTTCCTGGACGATCGCGACCGCGATCCGGTCCTTGACCGAGCCGCCGGGATTGAAGGATTCCACCTTCGCCAGCACCGTCGCCGGGCACTCGGCCGCGACGTGCCGCAACCGCACCATCGGGGTGTTCCCGACGGTTTCGAGGATGGTCTCGACGATCGGGGGCGGCCCGGGAGCGGTCCGTGTCTCGCGCACGGGTTCGGATGCAGTTTCGGTCGTGTTTTTCGGAGTCATCTCAGGGGCTGGGGATGGAGCGATGCGAACGTGAGACAACGCTACGTTCCCCGGCCGCCCGAGGTCAAGCGGGGAATTCCCGGACGCTAGGAGCCCGTGGGCACGGATTTCAGGAGCGTCTCGATGTGGCTCAACACCTCGGCGAAGTCGTACGGCTTGGTGATGAACCGATTCGCGCCCATCTCCATCGCGAGCAGCTGGTCGCCCTCTTGTGTCCGCGCGGAGAGAATGATGATGGGAATGTTCTTGTACCGCTCGTCGAACTTGAGAAGCCGGCAGACCTTGTACCCGTCGAGCTTCGGGAGCATGAGATCGAGGAGAATAATGTCCGGCTTGAGCTCGCGGGCCTTCTTCAGCCCCTCCTGTCCGTCGGATGCCGTATCCACGTGGTACCCGATCGCCTCAAGGCCGAACTGCAAGATCCGGACGAGGTCCGCTTCATCGTCCACCACCAGCACACGCGCGCGCGGCTGAGTCTGATTCATGACCATTCTCCTCCCTACGGCTCGAGCAAGTGCGGCGTGATGAAGATCATGAGATCCACCTTCTGCTTCGTGGTGGTCTTGTGGCGGAACAGAACTTTGAGGATCGGAATGTCTCCGAGGAACGGAACCTTCCGCTCGATCGACATGTCTACCGATCGGATGAGTCCTCCGATCATGACCGTCTCGCCGCTCTTCACTTCCACCTGCGTCGTGGCGGAACGAGTCGAGGTGACCGGGCGCTCGTTGAACTGGCCGCGGTATTCCACGATTTCGCTGATTTCCGGATTGACGGCGAGAATCATCGTGCTGTCCGGCCCCACGTGGGGCGTCACCAGGAGCCGGACGCCGACCTTCTTCTCGTCATAGCCGGAGATCTGGAGCGCCCCGGTCTGCTCCGCGTGCTCGTATCGAGCGATCGGAACGACGGTCCCGACGATGATCTCCGCCTCCTGGTTGTCGAGCGTGGTGATCTTGGGCGCGGAAACCAGGTTGGTGCTGGAGGACTGTTTCAAGATATCGAGGGCGACGCTGAACTCCTCGAACGAGAGCTTCCCGAACACGTAGTCCGCGGGAATCGCGAACGGAAAGGTCTGCCCCGGCGGGAACGCGGGTCCGATGCCGCCGACCTGATTATTCGGATTCGGGGTGGCGGTGAAGTCTCCCGACCCCGCCGATTTCGGGAACGGGAAGGTGGTGGGCAGCGTGGCCCCGTTCGCGCTCGCACGGATCTGCCAATCCACGCCGAGCTTCTCGTCCCGTCCCAGAGTGGTCTCGACGAGCTTCGCCTCGATCGCGATCAGCTTGGGCCTTACATCCATCTCGGAAATCACGCGCGCCACCTGCGCCAAGCGGGCGCTCGTGTCCGTGACGATGAGCGCGTTCGAGAAGGCGCTCGAGCGCTGAGCCAGACCCTCTTTCGACCGCCCGGAGAAGGGCTGCGCCTGCCCGTGCGGGCCCAGGACTTTTTGTACGGCTTCGGCCGCGGCGGCCGGATCGAGATAGCGGAGCGGGAAGACCTGCGACTGGATTCCCGTCGGGTTCACGACGAGAACCTTGTCCCGGAGCGTGTACTCGCATCCGGTCGCGTCGGCCACGTAAGCCATCGCCTGCTCCAGCGTCACGTTGTTCAGGCTCGCGGTGAGCGTGCCGCCGGCATCCTTGCCGACGACCACGCTCAAGCCGAACTGGCCCGCGATGAGACGGATCGCGTCCTGGACGCGCGCTTCCTTGAAATTGAACGACGCGCGGGCATCCTGCCCGGAGGCGACGCTCGTGGGACCGAAGGCCAACCAGGCGATCAGTCCCAGCACGACGGCCAGCCGTTTCATGATCCGTCTCCTTTGAGCATGAGCGTTGTGACGTTCCCATGGTCGAGGAGCATCACGGACTTCCGACCGATTTGGATTACCTCCCGTGAGCCGATGCGCTGTCCCTCGCGATAGATGTCGCCGTTGATGAGGGCTGTTTTCCCCAGCGGACCGTCCATGATCCCCTGCAGGTAGAGCCCGCTCCCCACCGGCGACGGCGTGGCCCGCGCCACCGGTCCCGCGGCGCCGGGGGATTCCCCGACGTCTGCGAGCCGCCTCTGGAATGGATCGCCTCCCCATCCCGGGGGCGTCATCGAAGCATGCGCCGCGTCGCGCTCTTCGTGCCGAACGGCTGGGATCGCTGGGGCAGGCGCCAAGGTCACGGCGGGGTTCTTGGCCCGGAGCGCTTTCTGCTTCTGATCGAGAACCTGGATCCAAAGGAGCACCCCGACAAGGAACGCCACCAGGACATACGTCCTCGGGTTCATGCCCCTTTTCATCTGATCGCGGAACCAATCCATCTCGTCCCTCAGGGCGTTCCATAGAGCCAGATCGTCACGTCAGCGGCCAGCTCGGGTTGGGGCATTCCGCTCTGCATGGCTATCGACCGCACCACCACGAGCTGGTCCAACGCTTCGATGTCGCCCAGGTACTCGCCCAGATCCTGGTACTTCGCGTGGATGCGAAATCGAAGCTCCGCCCGGCGATACGTCATGGGATTTCCCGCGGCATCGCTCACCGTCTCATCCATCAGCGATCCTGCCGGCTGAATCAGCTCGGTCTTGACCTTGTGCCGGTTCGCGAGCGGCACGATGGAGCGCAGGAACCCCGCGACCATGTCGCCCGACGGAAGCGCCTTCCGCACGTGGAACGTCCAGAGATCCTGGCCGGGGTGTGCCTTCGCCCAACCCTCCATTTCCTGAATGCCGGATTGCAAGTCCACCAGCTCCGTCTGGAGACGCTGCTCGCCCGAACGGAGCGCCTTCGCTTCGCGCACCCTCGGCTCGACGTAAACCGTTCGCACGACCCCGACCGAGAGCACCAGCGAGGCGAATATCGCCGCGTGCCCCAGCAGCGGATGTCGAAGTGACACGGCCATGGAACTCCCGCTATTCCGCGATTCCGGCCGTGAGGGTGAAGCTGCTCACCGAACCCGTCACCGCTTGACATCCCTCGAGCCGGACCTGTCCGAAGATCGGCGACCGTTCGAGCGATTGCATCAGCTCCCCAACCACCTCTTCCGGTCTGCGGTTCTGCGTCCGAAGAAGCCCCATGAGGCGGATCTGCCTCGAGGGAGGTCCCGCCGCTTGAGCCGCGGTCGCGGCAGCAGTCCCGCTGCCCGGTTGCGGCTCGATGACCTCCATCGAGGTCAGCCTCACGTCGGGTCCGATCCGGTGGCTCAAATCGCGCAGAGCGTACGACCAGAGCACCTGACCTCCTGTCAAATGCGCGAGCAGATCGTGGAGCCTGGTCTCCTCCTCACGCGCCGCGCGGAACCGCCTCACCGCATCGACGCGCGGCGAGAGCTCCGTCAGACTCTGTTTGAGTACCTCGATCCGGCGACGCTCGCTCACGACCGTCATATGCGACGGAAGGGCCACCGAAACCAGGAGCACGGCGGCGGCCGCAGCCGCAACCCGCTGCGGAATCGCCTCCGCCAGCCGGTAGGGAACGCCCGCGCCGGCAGGGGTCGCGAAATTGAGCGCACCCCTCTCGGTCAGCGCGAGCCCGAGCCCCGCCTCGGAGGGCGAGCCCGCACCGGCCGCCGCCCCGCGCGCAGGCCGCGACGCGACATCCACCATGCTTTCTGCAAGATCGGCCCTGGCGACCGGTATCTTGAGGACGCCGGTCAGGTAGTCGGGGAGGTTCTTGACCCGGGAGCCCGAGCCCAGGAGCACCAGGCGGGTCACCGTCTCGCCCTGGAACTGCTCGTTGCAGTAGTCGAAGGAATTCCAGAGCTCCCGCACGAGCCGCTCGAGGATGGGTCGGAGCATGATCGAGACCGCGGAGAGCGGGATACGGCCCGCCTGCCGCGACTCTTCCTGACCGAAGGGGATCCCGTGCGCCTGCTTCAGGGCCTCCGCCTCCTCGAAGGAGAGCTCGATCGTTCCCTGCCCCGGTACGACGATGGCACGGAGCGCCTCCGTCAGAGTCGCGCCGCCGACCCCGAATTCGCGCGAGAAGCGGACGTCCTCCCCCTTGAGCACCGTGATGTGCGTGTCGACCGCGCCCATGTCGAGATAGGCCACGACCTCGTCCGCCGCGGTCGAGGCGGTCGCGCGGAGGAGCGCGCGAAGCGCGACCGGACGGATCGTGAGCACCGAGGCGCGTAGCCCGGACTCCTCGACCGCCTCGCGGATCTCGGTAAGCCGCCGCCTGAGCGCGACACAAACGTTGAGGAGAAGCTCGGTGCGTTCGGGGCGAACCTCGCGACCCACGACCTCGTAGCGGATCTCCGCGTCTTCGATCGGGAAGTTGACGTGCTTCCGGCACTCGAGTGCGAGCGCGGCCAGGAGGTCCGACCGGCTCATGTCCGGCAGCGACATGCGCCGGATCACGACGTCGCTCCCCGATACGGCAGCCGCGGCGTGCTTTCCCCGGAGCCCCAGCTGGCGGACCAGATCGCGGAGCGCGCTCTGCACAGCCGCCCGGCGCTCGGCCGGCTTCAGGTCCCCCGTGGGGAGGACACGCTCGGCGCTCTCGATGCGGGTCACGTGGGATCCGCGCCTCACCACACGCACCACACGCGCCGCGCGGTCGCTCAAGTCAACGCCCACGAGATCGGGCCAGGGCGTGGCAAGGAACGATCGGAGCCGCGACGGAATGCCCGAGCCGGCACGCGAACCCGAACCCGGGAGAAGGCGCGAGAGCGCGGTCCACAACGATCCTCTTTCAGCGTCGCTCATCAAGGCCCCCTTCTAGGTCCGTGTCTCGACCCAGGCAACCACCGCGAAGTTCACGACCTTGCGAATCTTGTTATTGTTTCGGTCTCCGATGTAATAGGCACCGTTGGAGCCGATGGCGATTCCGCGCGGCGTATCGAGCTGGGCAGCCGTGGCCGAACCGCCGTCTCCTGCCGAGCCCGCCGTTCCCGTCCCGGCGACCGTCGTGATCGTCCCGCCGGAGGAGACGCGGCGGATCCGATTGTTGACGGTGTCCGCGATGTAGAGGTCCCCGACCGAGTTCAGGTGCATCGCCTCGGGCGCGTTGAGCTGCGCCGAGGTCGCGGCCCCGCCATCACCAGAAAAACCTGCCGTCCCGGTGCCCGCGTAGGTGGTGATGATCCCGGTCACTGCCGCGACCTTTCGGATCGCGCTGTTCAAGGCATCCGCGATGTAAAGATCCCCGTTCGACGCAAGATGGATCCCCTGCGGTCGGTTCAGCCGCGCCAGGGTCGCGAGCGCTCCGTCACCCGAGTACCCTGCCGTCCCGGTCCCGGCGTAGGTCGTGATGATCCCGGTCAACGCGGTTACCTTGCGGATCTTGTTGTTCGAGCGGTCGCCGATGTAGAAATCCCCGTTCGACGCGACCGTGATGCCCCTCGGAGAGTTCAGCCGCGCTGCGGTGGCCAGACCGAGATCGCCGGTCGAGCCGGGGCTCCCGTTCCCGACGACCGTGGTGATGACTCCGGTCGCGGTGGCGACCTTGCGGATCTCGTGGTTTCCCGTGTCGGCGATGTAGAGGTCTCCGCTCGCGGCCACGAACACGTCTTCGGGAGCCTTGAGCCTCGCGGATGTCGCGGGTCCGCCATCGCCGGTCGACCCCGGGAGTCCGTTCCCGGCGACGGTCGTGATGATCCCGGTCGCGAACGCCACCTTGCGGACGACGTCGTTGTCGGTGTCCGCGAAGTAGACGTCGCCGTTGGGCGCGACGGCCACGCCTTCCGGATGACGTAGGAGCGCCGATGTGGCGGCGCCCCCGTCCCCGGAGTATCCCGGGGCCCCGCTTCCCGCCAGGGTTGAGATGGTTCCGCCGGCAACCTGCACCTGGATTTCCCGCTTGGCGCCCCCGACGACTCCGGTCGAGATGACGCGCTTCCTTCCCGCGGGAAGCGGGTTCCCGTTCTCGTCGACGGCGTCGGGAGGAGCGATCCAGAAGGAACCCACGCCGACGTTCTTCCCGGGAGAAGGAAGTCCCCCCCAGGACCAATTCGCCATGAGCTTGCCGAGCGCGTACTCGATTCCGGCGTGCGCGGCGTAGAAGGCCTGGTTCTCCTGCACGTGCGTGACCGAGAGTTCGGAGTCCTGGACCACGAGGGACACCATCGCGATTCCCAGCGTGAGGAGGATGAGGATCGAGAACACCGCGAGTACGACCGAGAACCCCGCGTCCGGGCCGACATCGAGGCGGCGGCTCACAGCGACCTCACGAACGCGGCGCCGAAGGAAGCGACGGTCTGGGAGCCCTTGATGAGCCGCATATAGATCGTGACCCGCCAGATGTCGGTCGCGGACGGCGACAGGACGGGCGTCGCCGCCGCGCCGTTCTTCGTCCAGTACTGGAACGCGAGCGAGTCCACGCCCTTCGCGAGCGTCTGCGAGGACCCGTTCTTGGTGTAGAGAAGGTTCGCGCCCGAAACGCCGCTCCAGGAGAAGCTCACCGTGGCGTTGCCCCGGTCCACGAAGGCGAGCGTGGTTGCGCTCGCGGTGGTTATGCTTGTGTTGTCCTTCACCCGCTTGAGCTCGCGCGAGACCCGCTCCTCCGCGTACCGGGCGTCCTCCAGCATGTCCTTCTCCGCGTCCATGAACTGGTAGGTCTTGACCGCCTCGATGAACATGGTGGAGAACGCGACCGCGACGATCGACGCCACGACGATGACAATGAGCAGCTCGGGCAAGGTAAACCCCTGCTCGCGGCGCCGCCGCGGCGGCGTCAATAGTTTGTGAACCATGTCGTCAGGGTCACGGGTGGAATGTTGGGGCACACGACCGTCACGCCTACGGTGCGGAACGTGACGCCGTCATAGATGGA
>Ga0066698_10000137_pt1 | contig 23140 bp, 18 predicted proteins | sample GraSoiAngelo_147_FD_66457 | JGI IMG/M metagenome (GOLD analysis project Ga0066698, IMG submission 66457) | Grasslands soil microbial communities from the Angelo Coastal Reserve, California, USA - 14_1009_05_40cm | ecosystem: Environmental > Terrestrial > Soil > Grasslands | place: USA... | reverse complement strand
CATCGAGCCGGAGCGGAGCTCCACGCCGAGATCCCGCAACTCCTGCGCCGAGGCTCCCAACTCCTCCGGGCGCCTCCGGTCCACGCCGCGAACGCTGCAACCATGTCGGACGAGCAAACCCGCCGCGGCGAGCCCACTTCGCGCCAACCCCACAACCAGCACCCGCGATCCTTCGAACCAGGCCCGGGTCGGCTTCGTCATTGCAGCTTGAGCGTGCTCAATCCCAGCAGGGCTGCGAGCGCCGCCGCGATCCAAAACCGGACCACGACGCGCGGCTCCGCCCACCCGCTGAGCTCGAAATGGTGATGAAGCGGCGCCATCTTGAGGATCCGCTTCCCTGATATCTTGAACGACAGAACCTGCGCCATGACCGAGAGCGCCTCGGCGACGAAGACCGCCCCGACGATGGCGAGGAGGAACTCACGCTTGATCAGGACCGCGACCGTGCCCAACGCGGCCCCGAGCGCGAGCGAGCCGGTGTCCCCCATGAAGACGTCCGCCGGATGGCAGTTCCACCACAGGAATCCCAGCGTGGCGCCGACAACCGCGGAGCAGAAGACGGTGAGCTCCCCGGCGCCCTGGAAATAGGGAATCTGAAGGTACTGGGAGAATTTCACGTGGCCCGTGACGTAGCACATTCCACCCAAGGCGAGCGCGGCGAAGGTCGTCATCCCCGCGGCGAGTCCGTCGAGCCCATCCGCGAGATTCACCGCGTTCGAGGCGCCGGTCACGACGAGGATCACGAACGGGAGATAGAGCCAGCCGAAGTCCACGACCGTGCGCTTCAGGAACGGCACGTTGGTCTCGGCCGGATCCAGGACGCCGTGGCTGGGATAGAAATACACCGCCGAGAATACCGCGATCCCAAGCACCAGCTGCCCGGCCAACTTGTACCGCCCGAGGAGCCCCTTCCGCATCCTCTTGACGACCCGAAGATAGTCATCGATGAAGCCGACCAGACCCATCCACACCGTCGCGAGCAGCGCGATCCAGACGTTCCGATTCTCGAGATTCCCCCAGAGGAGCGTCGGGATCACGATGGCGATGACGATGAGGACACCACCCATCGTGGGCGTTCCGGCCTTCGGCAGGTGACTCCGCGGGCCGTCATCCCGCACTTGCTGGCCGATCTTGAGCGCCCGGAGCCACTGGATGACCGGGGGGCCGAGCAAGAACGCCAGGAAGAGCGCCGTCGCCGCCGCATAGGCGGAGCGAAAGGTGATGTACCGGAAGACATTCAGGGCCGGGAACTGCTCGTGAAGGGGATAGAGGAAGTGGTAGAACACCCTAGTTCCTTCCCGCCGCGTGCATCGGATCAAACGCGTCCTTCTGCCCGGGAACCAAACGCTCCACGACCTGCTCGAGCCGCATCCCACGTGAGCCCTTGACCAGAATCAGGTCTCCGGGCTTCGCGTCCTTCTCGACGGCCGAAGCCATTTCCGGCACGGAAGGAAACAGCCGGATACGCGCGGCCGAGACCCCCGCGGCGCGGGCGCCGCGTTCCACCGCCCCGGCATACTCCCCCGCCACGTAAAGCCATGATTCGCGCGGCACCTCGCGGCCCGCCTCTTCGTGGAACCGTTCCGAATCCGGGCCCAGCTCCAGCATGTCGCCGAGCACGGCGCGCCGCTGGCCCCGGGTCTCGATCGCCCCCAGGAGCCGGAGCGCCTCGAGCATCGAAGCGGGGTTCGCGTTATAGACGTCGTCGAGGACGAAGACCCCGCCGGACTCGAGAAGCTCGAGTCGGTGCCGCTCCGGGCGGAGCGAGCCTAAGGCCTCGGCCGCCAGCGCCCGCGGGATACCGAAGTGGTCGCCCACCAGGATCGCGGCGAGCGCGTTGCGCACGTTGTGGAGCCCGAGGAGCGTCAGGCGGAATTCCGTCCCGTCCGCCAGCGCGAAGGAGGCGCCCCCGTGGGCGCTGAGCGAGACGCGCGTCGGTATGAGATCCGCCGCGCGATTCTCGAGCGCGTAGCTCTTGTGCGGGACCGGCCGCCCGCGGTTCATGTTCCAGAGGCGCTCGTCATCCGCGTTCAGGACCAGAAAGCCGTCGCGAGGCAGCGCTTCCGCGAGCTCGCTCTTCGCCCGCGCCACCTCCTCGACGGTGCGAAGCGAGGCCAAGTGCGCCGCGGCGGCGTTCGTGAGGACGCCCACGTTCGGGAGGGAGACGAGCGCGAGCTCGCGGATCTCGCCGCGCGCGCTCATTCCCATCTCGATCACGACCATCTCGTGCTCCTGCCTGAGCCGGGTGAGCGTAAGAGGGACGCCGATGTGGTTGTTCAGGTTTCCCCGATTCCTGTGCACTCGGTAGCGCGCGCCGAGCACGGCGGCGATCATCTCCTTCGTGGTCGTCTTCCCATTCGAGCCGGTGACCGCGGTCAACGGAATTCCCGATTTGGCCCGGCAGTGGCGTCCCAGAGCCTGAAGCGCCCGGAGCGGATCCTTGACAAGGACGACAGGCTTCCCGGATCGCTCCCAGCCGGCATCGCGCGGCCGCGCGTCCGAAGCGAGGCTCCCCGCCGCCTTCCCCTCAAGGGCCGAGACCACGAAATCATGCCCGTCCGCGCGGGTCCCGGGGAGCGGGACGAAAAGCTCCCCGCCAGAAAGCGACCGGGTGTCGATCGAGCACGCGCTGAATGACACCGACGCATGTCGCTTTTCGATCGTGTGGGCGAGCCGCCCCGCGGTCACGCGGATCACCTCGTCGAGTGTCAGCCAGGGGCTCGGTGTCTGATTCAACGTCCGAATCCCCGCCGCCGAAGAGCCGCCCGCGCGACCTCTCGGTCATCGAATGGGAGCGTGCGGGCGCCGATGATCTGGTAGGTCTCGTGCCCTTTCCCCGCGATCAGGAGAGCGTCTCCGGCAGCGGCCACGTCGATGGCGGCCGCGATTGCCAGAGCCCGATCCGCGATCGTCCGCACGTTGGACGCTCCACGCACTCCCGCCTCGATCTCGCGCAGGATCGCAGCCGGGTCCTCGCTCCGTGGGTTATCGGACGTGAGGATCACCTGGTCCGCGAGCCGTGCCGCGGCGGCACCCATCAGCGGTCGCTTGCCCCGATCGCGGTCTCCTCCGCAACCGAAGACGCACAGAAGCCTCTTGGGACGGAATTCCCGTACCGCCTCGAGGGCCCGGCTCAGCGCGTCCGGCGTGTGTGCGTAATCGACCAGCACCTGAAAGGGTTGTCCCTCGTCCACCGGCTCGAGCCGCCCCGGCACCGACGCGACCCTTTCGAGACCGGCGACGATCGTGCCCGTGGGAATCTCGAGCGCACGGCCGGCGGCGAACGCGGCGAGCGCGTTCATGGCGTTGAATGCGCCTCGCAGGCGCAGGGAAACCATCGTGGTTTGGTTCCGCTCCCGAATCCGAAAATCCGTGCCGTCCGATCTCGAGCGCACATCTTCCGCCCGGATGTCTGCTCGAGCGCCCATCCCGAATCCGACGATGGGGCAGTCGGCACGGGCCTGGATCCAGAGGCCCGCCGGATCGTCCACGTTGACGGCACCCGAAAACCGCTTCGTCCGGTCCCCTCTCTCCTCGGCGCGAAAGAGGCGGGCTTTCGCTTCGCGGTACGATTCAAGGGTTCCGTGAAAATCGAGATGATCTTGAGTCAGATTGGTGAAGACACCGACATCGAACGCGACGCCATAGGTTCGCTCGAGAGCGAGCGCGTGCGATGAAACCTCCATGGCCACAGCCGCCGCCCCGCGCGCCCGCCAGGCTCGAAGCATGCGCATCAAGTCGGGCGCTTCGGGCGTGGTATGGGGTGCCGGCTCGTGGTGTCCCTCGAACTCGTATCCGACGGTGCCGATGAATCCTGTGCGATGACCCGCTTGCTCGAACACCGCGCGGATCAGGTGCGCGGTGGTTGTCTTTCCGTTGGTCCCGGTCACTCCCGCGATCACCATCTCGCGAGAGGGGTTCCCGGTTTCCTCCCCCGCCAGAATCGCAAGCGCGCGCCGTGCATCCGGAACGCGGACTTGCGGAAGGTCGACCTCCGGCACGAAGCGCTCGACGACAGCCGCCGTGGCGCCGCTCCGCGCCGCGGCCGCGACGTACGCATGGCCGTCGTGCGTGAGGCCGGGGATGGCGACAAAGAGATCCCGCGCCTTCACGTCGCGCGAGTTGTAGCGGACCATCCCCCACTCGCCGCGAAGCTCTCCGCTCGTCTCGGAGGCGCCCAAAAGCCCGGGGAGCGCCTCGGTGCGCAAGCCGCCGATTCCGATCACAAGCTCCGGGGCGCGCACCGGATCGCGCAAGATTGGCCGGCCTTGATCGCCGCGCCGGGCGGAGGATCCTGTTCCACGACCTGTCCACTCCCATAGACGCCCCCGATGTGAACGGAGAGGGCGCTCAGGCGCGCCAGCGCCTCGCGCAGCGAAAGGCCCCGAAGATCGGGGAACCCGATGTCCGGCGCGGGATCGGTCGAGAGGACGACCCGAACCACCTCCCCTGATCGCGCGTTCGCGCCCGGCTCCGGCGACTGAACCGCCACGCGGGCGCCGTTTCCTTCGACGGCGCAATCCATCCCCGCGGAGCGGAGCACGAAGCGGGCTTGCTCGGCCGCCATGAGCCTGACGTCCGGAACGCGCACCGCCTGCTCCTTCCGCCTGGCCGCCGTAACGAGCGTCTGTGCCGGGAGACGGACCGGACCCTTGCCCAGCGTGGCCCAGGTCGCCACGATGTCCCGAAATACGGGCGCCGCGACGGTGCCGCCGTAATAGGCGCCGCGGGGCTCATCCAAAACGATGAGACCCACGATCTGGGGATTCCTCGCCGGGGCCATTCCTACGAACGAAGACACGTAACGTCCCTGCCCGTATCCTCGGCCTCCCTCATCCGATTTTTGGGCCGTGCCGGTCTTCCCGGCCACCTCGCACCAAGGAAGCGCTGCCTCCGTTGCCGTTCCCATGGTGACCGCGTCCCGAAGGAACGAGCGGAAGGTCTCCGATGTCTCCGGGGAGATCACGCGGCGCACGCGCTCGACCGGGTAGAGCCGCACCGGCTCGCCGAGCTCGTTTACGAGCGCCGAGGCGATCCTCGGCCGCATCAATATTCCGCCGTTCGCCACGGCGCAGTAGGCCATGAGCATCTGAAGCGGTGTCGCCGTCACCTCTTGACCGATCGAGATCGTTGCCAAGGACCGGGCCGACCACCGGGACGGATTCCGGATTTGCCCCGACGTCTCCCCCGGAAGCTGGATCCGCGTCGGCTGGCCGAAGCCGAACAGCCGGGCGTAGCGGTAGAGGACGCTCGCGCCGACCTTCATCCCGATTTGCGCGTAACAGACGTTGCTCGAGAGTGCGGTCGCCTCGCGCACGGTGTACCAGCGCGTCTCCGGATGCGAGTCGTGCATCGTGAATCCGCCCAGGTCCGCCTCGCCGTGATTCACGTAGAACGAATCCTCCGGGGCCAGGATGTGCTCTTCGAGCGCCGCGCATCCGACGAGCAGCTTGAACGTGGATCCGGGCTCGTACTGGTCCGCGATCACGCGGTTCCTCCCCGCCGAGCCATCGGGCGGATTCGCGCCGTCCACGGTCGCCATGGCGAAGATGTCCCCGGTGTGCGGATCGGCGAACACCGCCATTCCGCTCCGCGCGCCGGTGCGCGCCACCGCCCGTTTCAGCTCCATGACGAGGACCGACTGTGCGTCCCGATCGATCGTCGTCACCAAGCTCCATCCAGGCTCGGGGACTTTCACGATGCTCTGCGGGAGCTGGTGCTCCAGGCCGCGCCCGTCCCTGAAAAGCGTGGCCCACCCGCCCACGCCGCGTAGCTCGCGGTCGAACACGCGCTCGATCCCCTCGAGCCCTACACCATCGACGCCGACCACGCCCACGACGGGGCGCGCCAGCTCGTCCAGCGGATAGACGCGGGCCGGGACCTCCTCCACTTGTACCCCGGCCGGGAGCGCCGATTTCCGGATCGCAATCTCTTGTTCAGGTGTAACTTGCGATGTGATACGGATATACGCGTTTCTCCTCCCTCGGCGGAGCCGGTCCAGACCGCGCGGCCCCACCGCGGCACGGATGAAACGCTGGGCCGCCGAGGCGTTGCGCACCTCGGCCGGGCGGACCGAGATCTGGCTCACGTCCACGTTGTCGGCGAGGGGGAGCAGGTGACGGTCGAAAATCCGGCCGCGTTCGGGCTCCAGGATGACGCGCGAGGTCTGCTGCCCGCGGGCCTCCCGATCCAGCCTGGAATGGCCAAGGACTTGGATCGAAATCAGGCGCGCGAGGATCGCGCCGTAGAAGAGCAGCCCAATGACAGCCAGGAGCTTGAGACGGCGCAGATCGAGTGGGCTCATCGGTTTCCTCCAGCTTCTACGGGTGCCGCCGGCAGCCCCACGATGCGCTCGGTCCAGGCGCTGGGCACGGCCCGCCGCACCGCTCCAAGGAGCCTCACGCCCAAGCCGGCGCGCGCCCCGCGCCGGCCGCGGGGCTCAACGAGATCGACGTCCACGACCCGCGCCGGATCGGGGTTTTGGAAGCCGAGCTGGCTCAGGCTCGTGAGGTCGAAGCCGCTCCGGAACGCCGCCTGCTCCTCGAGGTCGCGCGTGATCCGGATTCGGTTCTCAAGCGTCCGCACCTCCCGGGCCAACCGGTCGCGGTCCATGGAGAGCGAATTCGCGACCGTGCGCTCCCATACTTTGAGAAAGAGGAGCGACGCCGCGAGAAGGAGGAGCGCGATCACGCGGGGGTTCACGCGCCGCTTGGGCTGAGCCCGGAACGAGCGCAGGTAGGGCCCATGCAGCTCGCGTCCCCCGTCCTCCCCACCCTCGTCGGCGACCCGGAGCTCGACGCGCGAGCGCCGTCCCGGAGCGAGTCCCGCGCCGCGGCGCGGCGCCGCTGCGACCTTCATCGCGAGGCTCACGCGGCCTCCGCCTTGAGCCGCGCCGCGCGAAGGCGCGCGCTTCGGGCGCGTGGGTTCCGGCGGCATTCCTCGTCGGATGGACGAATGGGCTTCTTGGTTAGAGGAACCCAAGGCGACTCGGGGATGGGCTCCCTCGGATCGTATGGACGCGGCGGGCGGAACGTATTTTTGACAATACGGTCCTCGAGCGAGTGATACGCGATGACACATAGCGTCCCGCCCGGCCGCAAAAGGTGTGCCGCTTCGTGGAGCAGCGATTCCAATTCGTCGAGCTCGCGGTTCACGGCGATCCGCAGAGCCTGAAAGACCTGGGAAAGGCGCCGGGGTCGCGCGGGCCCCGGGTAGAGCGGTTCGAGCGCCTTGCGGAGCGTCTCCGCCGTGACCGTGACCTCGGCCGCGAGCGCGCGGCGGATCGCGCGAACGGCCGCTCGGGGTCGGGGCACCTCGCCCAGCTCCCGCAACACGCGCAGCAGCTCGTCGTCGTCGATCGCCCGGAGCAACGCGTCGGCGTTTCTTGGGAGCGAGGGATCGAGGCGCATGTCAAGCGGCCCCGAAGCGGTGTAGGAAAGCCCGCGTGCTGGGTCATCGAGCTGGATCGAGGAAATTCCGAGATCCGCCAGGATTCCATCGACGACGCTGATCCCGAGACCTTGGAGCGCGGGCCTGATCTCGGAAAAGCGCGCGCGCCCGGCCACGAACCGGGGATCCGGTGCGGGCGGCATGGCGCGCGCGTGATCGATTGCAGCCGGGTCACAGTCCAAACCCACCAGCCTCCCATCCACCCCCAGCGACTCCAGAATTGCGGCGGCGTGACCGCCGCCCCCTAAAGTCACGTCCACATAGGTCCCGTTCGGATCTGTCAGGAGCAACTGGACGGCCTCCTCCTTGAGAACCGGGACGTGACCCGGCATTCAGCTCCTCGGATTTCTCCCGCTAACGCCTGATATCGCGACGACGAGCCGGGAATTGCGAGATGACGTCCCCAAGACCCAGCGGACGGCGCGGCGCCTCGGCCTCCTTCACCGGCATCCATTCCAGACGGCGCAGAGCGGGTCCCAGACCCGCGACGCCGAACAAGCTTCTCAGGTAGACGCTCAAACCGACGAGGCACACGTCCGCGCCCCGGTTCTGCTGCCGGATGAGCGCGCGCGTGAACTCGGAGAGCGCACGGTAGTCGAGATGCGTCACCTGCTCGAATTCGATGCACACGAGATCGCGCGGCGAGCGGCCCCTCTCCCATACCGCCTGGACGATCTGCGCGAGCTCGCGTTCTCCCAGCCTTCCGAATAGCCTCACGATGAGCGGCCCGGCCCCACGCCGCGAATCCCACTGGAAGACCGGACGGTCAAACGCGAGCGGAAGGCGCGCCACCCCCCGAGCCGCCGTCACAGCAGCAGCTCCCCGGCCATGTCCTCGTAGCTTCGATTCGAGGTTCGGAGGTATTCGTCGAATTGGGTCGGATCCCAGATCTCGATGTGGTCCACGACGCCGTTCACCATGGCCTCGCCCTTGAGCTGCGCATGGGTGAGTAGGCGCGGGGGAATCGCGACACGTCCTTGCGCGTCCATGGTTCCCTCGTTGAGATCCAGCGACATGATCCGCAAGAAGCGGCGATTGGTTTCGTCGTGAAACGAGCGGGAGCGGAGCCGCTCCTCCATCCGCTGCCATTCATCGAGCGGATAGAGCGCCACGCACGTTTCGAGACCACGGAGGATGATGAAGGTGTCTGAGGCGTCCCCGGAGAGCAGGCGGCGAAACCGCGCGGGAATACTGATCCGACCCTTATGGTCAATCGAGTGCCGGTAGCTCCCCCGAAACGTCGCCATCCACCGTCCCTATCCGCCATCGGGCTGGCTCCCGCGGCTGTCAGGATCCCCACTATTCCCCACAAATCACCACCGGCGCATCCTACTGCCCCTCCAAAAGGGGTGTCAAGCCGATTTCACGCGTCGGACTAAATTTTTATTCTGTTGGAAGGCATAGGCTTGGCCGAGCGTGGCCGGATGTGGGGAAAAGTGGTCTAGCGGGTACGAGTCGGCAACATTTCGGAGAGGATTTTGGCGGCGGCGGCGGCTGTTTTCGAGCGCTCCCACGCGGCCGAGGCTTCCTCGGCGAGGTGGGTCGAGAGGTCTGCGCCGCCGCGCCAGGCTTGTAGCCACCCGAGGATGGCCTGCGCCGCACCCTGCTCGTCCCCGGGCGCGACCACCGCGCCGGCGCGCGAGGACCGGATCAGAGCCGCGCCCGGACCGGGATCTAGGATCCCGAGCACAGGACGCCCGCTGCTCAGGTACTCGTAGATCTTTCCCGTGTAGAGGAGCGAGTCCGCCTCCCCTCCGTGCCCCAGGAGCAGGAGCGCCCCGGCACGCCGCATCGAGACAAGCGCCTCGACGTGGGGCTGCGAGGGGTGAAGCTCGAGCACCGCGCCCAGGCCGTATCGCTCCCGCTCGCGCGAGCTCAGATCTTCGTTCCCGCCGACGAATCGTATCCGTAGATCCTCGCGCGCGGCGGGATCCGCCTCAAGCACGCGGCGCGCGGCGCCGAGGAGCGTACGGACCGTCGGACGGTGCGCGAGCTGCCCTGCGTGGAGCAGCACGAATCGCCGAGCCCCCGGCGAGCCGTGTGCGATCCGGTCTTCCTCCTGCGCCACGCGGGCCGCGCGGCGCCAATCATCGGAATCGAAGCCATTCGGAAGGAAAACGAAACGCGAGGGGGAGACGTCCCGATATCGCTCCCGATAGAGCTCGACCATCGCTTCGCTCACGAGGGTCACGCGATCCGCTTCCTGGACCACGCGTCGCTCCATCGCGCGATGTCTCCCGTCGTGCCAGCGCGTGGGAGGCCGGTAGGTGACGCGCCCCACCCACGGGTCGCGAAAGTCGGCGACCCATGGAAGGCCGTGCTTCCGCTTGAGGGAGAGCCCAGCCACGTGAGCGCTCTCGGGTGAGGAGGTCGTCCAGAGCGCGTCGATTCCCCCGGCCCGGATACGCGTTCCCGCGGCGCGGCGGGCGGCATCGGCCCACCCGCGGTATCCGTCCGGGAAGAGCGTCCAGCGCTGGAGGGCGCGGAGCGCCCGGAACGGCGCGGGCCGGCGCGCGCCTTGCGGCTCCTCAATCGAGACGCCCGCGCGCATGAGGATTCGGAGGGCGTTGAGCGCCGTGAACCCCCCGGCCCGGATCACCTCCGCTTCCGCAGGCACCTCGGAGAGGAGGCTTGGATCGAGGATCCAGTAGTCGCGGTCCCGCGTCGTCACGACGGCGGAGGACCATCCGAGGGGCTCCAAATACCGGACCAGCTTGAGCGTGCGCTGGCATCCTCCCCCTCCCAGCGGTGGGAAGAAATAGGCGAGAAAGAGAACCCGCCTCACGGCGCGCTTCCGGATCCTGCGAGCGCGTCGAGCTTCGCCTCAAGCTGATCGAGCGTGTCCGCGAAACTCGCGCGCGCCTTCACCGCGGCGCCGGCCCGGGCGCGATAGGCATCGGCAGCCGGATCCGTCGAAGCCTCGGCTATGGCGCAGGCAAGGGCGTTGGCATCACCCACCGGCACGAGGTAACCCTCCTGCCGGTGCGTCACCCATTCGCGGTTTCCCGCGATGTCGCTCACGATCGGGACCAAGCCGGCCGCCATGGCCTCAAGCAGAGACTGCGAGGTGGAGTCGGAGCGGGAGAGCGAGATGTAGAGGTCCCCTTCGCGGTGGAGCGCCCGGAGTCGATCTGAGCCGACGAACCCTTCGAGCACCACTTCGCGAGTCACGTCCTCTTCCCGAACCCAAGCCTCGACCGATGCGCGGAGCGGTCCATCCCCTGCCATGGTGGCGCGGAACGTGAAACCACGTCGCTTGAGGAGGCCGAGAGCGCGAACGAAGGTTTCCGGATCGTAGACCGGCTCGAGCTGGCGGGTCCATAAGAGGCGGGCTGCCTCGGCTCCGTTCCGCGAGGGTCGCGGCTCGCCCGCGCGCTCGAACGCTCCCGCGTCCACACCCCAGGGCCGCGTCCAAACCCGCGCGAGGGGCGCCCCGAGCGCGACGGCGGCCTCCGCGAGCACAGCCGCGTCCACGTGGATGAGCCCCGCGCGGCGGAGAACATAACGGGCGCGGGCCCGATGAAGGGGCGATAGGCGCGCGTTGGTCAAGAGATCGGAACCCCAGCAGACGAGCATCCACGGCCGAGCCTGGGCCAGCGCGGCGAGGAAGCCGTAGTTCGGCAGAAAGTGGGCGACGGTCACGTCGGGGCGAAAGGCACTCAACTCGCGGCGCACGGCGCCCAGGGCGCTCCAATAGTGGAGCGCCCTCACCGGGGAGGGGCTGCCGACGACGCGCGTGGGAATTCCCACGTCCTCGCCGGCGTGGGCGGTCAGGAGGAGGATGTTGTGCCCGCGGTCGCGAAGCGCCGTGGCCCAGCGCCGCGTGTGGATCGAAGGCCCATGCGCGAGAAGGAGGATGCGCACCCGGCGCTATCCCCGAAGCTTCCGGTAAGCCGAGCTCCGCCGCCCGGCCACGACGAGCGGTCGCGGCGTCGCGCCCCACCCCTCCTTGAAACGGATCAGGCCGGCCGCGTCGGAAGGAGAGCCGCCCAAGTCGTACTCGAGGTATCCGGCATCGCAGAGGGTCGCCAGTATTCCCGCGATGATGAAGTTGTTGGGCCGCAGGGGCCAGCTCTCCTCGGAGGAAACCGTGAGCCAGTTCATGGCGACCCCTCGGTGAAACAGATGAAGGCTCCCGGCGACCGGCGTCTCGCCGTGGTGGACCAGATGAAATCGGGCAAGCCCCTTGGGCACGAAAGTCCGATAGATCCGTTCGTAGACCGAATAGGGCTTCGGCCTTCCGCCGCGGCGGCGAACGGTCTCCACCGCCAGACCGTAATAGGTGCGCACGTCGGACTCGTCGGCCGCGGAGCGGATCGTGAGGCCGCTCTCCTCTGCCTGCCTGACGAGGCGGCGCGTCGGAGGGGCGAATCCCTCGGCCAGCGCCTCGAAATCGGGCGCGAGCGTGAGCACGTGCGTGGACCGCTCCAACGCCGGAAGACGCGCCGGGATCTCGTCTCGGGTTCCCCGGTACCAGATCAGCTCGGAGCGCATCGTCCAGCTCCCGCCAGCGAGCAGTGCGTAGGATTCGAGCAGCTCGCGACGCACGGACGCGGGGTCGGGATGGTCCGCGCGCACGAGCGGCCCGCCGTAGGTGCCGTACGGCATCGAGAAAACGGTTCGGCCGATGCCTCGATTCCGCACGATGGCGGGAATCCCGCCCGCGTAGCCTTTCTCGTCCTCGACCACGAACGCGACCCACCGCGTTCCGCGCCACTCCGCGAGCCAGAGCTCGGCCCACGCCGAGGTATGGAAGACGGTCGCCTCGGGAGCGGTCGCGACCAGCGCGTCCCACGCCGCGCGGTCGGGCGGAGCAAGACAGGCGACCCGCGACTTGACCTTCATCGCACCACCGCCACGCGCAGGATTCGCGATTGGCTCTTGTCCCGAAGCACGACGAGATAGACCCCGGAGGGGGCGGGGTCGCCTCCGTCGTTCCTCAAATCCCAGATCTCGTTCGCGGCCGGGTCGCAGCGGAAACGGTGGATCACGTTCCCCGCAAGATCGCGTATTTCTCCATCAAGCGCGTTTCGAATGCCGCCGAGTTTCAGGCTGCCGAGAGCCGCGCGTGAGGGATTCGGATAGACGTAACTCTGATCGGTGATGCCCGGCTCCCCTCCCGTCGTGGAAACGACGCGGGAGATTCCGTGACCCGTGCCCACCCACAGCGCGCCGTGGGCACCATCCCAAGCCAGGGCACGGATGTCGTTATCGACGAGGCCGTCCTGGGTCGTGAAGACCTCGATCGCGCCGGTCCCGGACGCGTCGGCCCGCGCCAGACCCCCCGACGTGGCGATCCACACGTTCCCTCGGGAGTCGACGGCGAGGTCGTTCACTTGGCCGCTCGGAAGACCTGGGTTTCCCAAGGGGGTCAGGACGCGGATGAACACCCCGTTCTGGACCAGGCCCGCCCCTCCCGACGTGCCGATCCAGGCGGTCTGGGGGCCGAGCACGGCGATCGAGGAGACCTGGTCGCTCGGCTGCACGATGAGGTGGGTCCAGACGTCATCCGCGTGGTCCTGCGTGCCTCGTCCGTCCCATACGTCGACGCCGTTGAACGCCGTTCCGAACCACCCCTTCCCCGCGGAGTCGAAGCGCACCGCCCTGAGATTGTTGCTCGTGAGGCCGGAGTTCAAGGGCGTGAGGGAATCGAGGATCGCGCCGGTAGCGGCGAACTCGTAGATCCCGTTTTCGTGCTCCACGCTCCCAGCGTAGATCCGCCCGGAGGGCGACTGGTCGATGGCCCAAATGTTGAACGCGGGAGGCGTATCCCAAACCCCGGTTCCGGGATCATATCGATCGATGCGGGGACGCGGATCCCCGTCGAGGCAGCAATGGCCGACCCACAGCTTCGAGGAGTTATCGGAGAAGATCGCGAAGGCGTCCGCATCCTGGAAGGTGCCGCCGGTCGAGCCGTATGTAAGCGCGCTCCACGAGGCCCCGTCGAAGTGAAGCACGACGCCGCGTCCGGAGCCGGGCGGGAAGGCGTTGCCGGTCGAGAACCATGCGCCGCGGCGATCCGCCACGGCACGTTGCGTCGCGTTGACGAGCGGGCCGTCGGATACGTGTGGCTCCCACGAGAGACTCGCCGGAAGAAGCCGCGCGGCCCCCGCCAGCGTTCCCACCCAGAGGGCCCCGTCGGGGCCGTCGCGAAATGCGGTGACGCGGAGGCCAGGGAGTCCGGTGTTCACGGCGGTCCATGCGCCGGCGGCGTAGCGATACGCGCCGAGCGTGGCGGACCCCGAGAAGAACCCCTGCGGGCCCGCGAAGAGCGTCTGGCTCGCGAAGGCATGGCCCGCGTTCGCAGCGCGGAAGACGCCGCCGGCATATTGATACGGACCGAGAGAAGTGGCCGCCCAGAGCGTATCCGCGTACAACGCGAGCGAAGTCGCCGGGATCGCAAGCGCGGCGGTCCGCGCAACCCACACGCCGGACGCGAAGGCCGAGAGCCCGGACATCGTCGCGCACCAGAGCGTGTCCCCGACTTGGATGAACGCGCGCACGTCATCGCCGGCGAGCGCCCCCGACGTGCTCGCGTTGGTGTAGACCCGCGTGAGCCCGATCTGCCCGGTCGCGGGGCTCTCGGTGAAGAGCGCCACACCCCCGCTCGTGCCGACCCACACCGTATCGCCTCGCACGTACAGCGCCTGGACGCGGTCGCTCGGGAGACCGTCGAAGGAGCTGAGGGTGCGCCGGAACGTCCCGTCGGTCCGAAGCCGGGCGATTCCGGACTCGGCCGTCCCGATCCACAGCGCACCCGAAGGGGATACCTCGGTCGAGAGAACGCTGTTGGAGGGGAGTCCTCCCTGCGAGCGGAGGATCTTCGTCGCGATGCCCGTCGCTGGGACGATGGTCACGATCCCTCCGAGGGTCCCCGCCGCGAGGAGCCCGTTCCACGCCGTGAGGCTCTGGATTTCGTTCGAGTTGACGTAATTGCTCACGAAGAGCGACGTCTTGGCTGCCGCGGATAGAGGGACCCCCAATTGCCAGGACACGGAGGCCGCGAGCGCGAGCGCCACGAGCTGGCTGCGTCCGGGGAGGAAAGGCAGGATCCATCTCAACGGATGGTTCCCCTCGTGGCCCGGAGAAATACGCGCAGGTCCTCGGCAAGCGAGAAGCGAGACAGGTAGGCGAGCTCGGCCGCTACCTTGGTCATGGGGTCCCCGGACGCCCCGTCGGGCGGAGTCACGACGCCGGGTCGGACCGACTCGAGCGCGAGCCGTGCCCAATCGGGGACGCCTGCCCACCGATCCCCTTCGTAGGCGCTCCGGCCGACCCAGCTCAGACGTCCCGACCACACCCGCCCCCAGGCTTCGGCTGGACCGTACCCCTCGCCACGCCCCGCGAGGTACGCGCGCAGCGCGCCCCAGCGAAACGGGGCGACGAAGATCGAGAGGAGAAGATCGCTCGCGCGCTTCCTCACGCGAAGCGAGAGGCCCCGGCTGGGGGAATGGAGCAGGACCGCGCGCACCCGGCCCAGCGAGGCGAGGCGTTCCTCGGCGGCAAGCTGGGCCACCGAGCCCGCCCAATAGACCGCCGCGCCTGAGTCGCGTAGCGCGGCCGCCGCGGCGAGCAGGTAGGGCACTTCCCCAGGCTCCGGCACGACGCAGACGATTTGGATCCGCTCGCTCTCGACGAGCGCCTTGAGCCTCGCGGCCGCCTCCTTCGGCGCCTCGCCGGGGTCGGAGGGGACCACCGTCTTGAGCGGCTCGAATCCCTCGCCGCGCGCCTCCTCGAGCGCCTCCCTCGTCCGTTCGGCCTCGTCGCCGGATCCCACGATGAGGACACGGCGAAACGCGAAGCCCTGCCGTCGAGCCCCGGCGCCGAGCCTTCCGACGACGGTCCTGGATGCCAGGAGCGCCCCGTAGAGAAGAGGGGCCAGGAGAAGCACGAGCACGCGCGAGTATCGCGGGGTCTGGAACAGGAAGGTCGCCGCCATGAGGAAGAGCACCGCTTGAACCACGGCCTGCCCGATCGAGAACGCGCGCTCGATCCCGTCCAGGAACGTGGATCGACGGTAGAGCCCGTTGGCCGCGAGCGCGGCCAGCGAGACCGCGACCGTGAAAAAGAGGAGGCCACCGTAGCCCGGGAGCGGGTAGATCGGCTTGGCGAAGACCGGCGCGAGCGAAGCCCGGATCGCGTACGCGCCAAGGAAAGCGAGGACGGCCGCAAGTACGTCGGTCGCCAGTGTAGCCAGCGACAGAATGCGTTTGCGATTCTGGCTCACGGCGTAGAGAACGGCGCTCCACTTTTCCGCGAAACGGAGGAGCCCGGCCGCGTGCGCCCGGATCGAGCGCGCGCGGAGCTGGGCGCTCCCGCGGGCGTACTCATGCACCATCGAGGCATCCGCGCAGTACAGGACCTCGTATCCGTGGCGCCACATCCGCTGGCACCAATCCACGTCCTCGAAGTAGAGAAAGTAGCGCTCATCCATCATCCCCACGTCCCGCACCGCCCGCCTTCGCGCGAACATGGCCGCTCCGAGAACCCAGTCGACGGGGCGGGTTTCCGCGTGGTCCCAGTCGGCCATGAGGTGGTTCCGGAGGGTTCGGCTCCTGGCCGCGTACGGCCCGAGCGGTGCCCGTCTCAGGAAAAGGGTCTTCCAATTGTAGAATCGCCTGGCGGAAAGCTGAAGCGTTCCGTCGGAGTTCATGAGCTTGGGGGCGACGATTCCCGCCCTGGGGTGTTCCCCGGCACACCGGACGAGCGCCTCGATGGAGCCCGGCAGCACCTGGATGTCCGGGTTCAGGATCAGGATGGCGTCCTCCCGGGCGGCCCGGATTCCCTCGTTCACGCCGCGCGCATAGCCCAGGTTGCTTCCCGGGGCGAGGATCCTCGCCGGCCACGGCAGCCCCGGGAGCAGATCCTCGAGCGGCTCTCCCGAGTTGTTCACGATGAGGATCTCCCGAAGCGGCTCCGGGAGCGCGTCGCGGAGGGATTGGAGCAGGCGTCCGAGCGCCGGGCGGGTATGGTAATGGATGACGATCAGGGAGACGGACATGGGTGGTCCAGCCTAGAGGGCGCCGAGCAGGTCGAGGACGCGGAGCCTCCAGACCATCCACGCGGCTTCCCATACGATCCGCCGTGACATCTTGGATTCCCCCGCGCGACGGTCGACGAAGAGAATCGGAATCTCGCGGATGCGGAATCCCTTTCTCCACGCTTTGAAATTGATCTCGATCTGAAAGCCGTAGCCGTCCGATCTGACGTGGCTCAAGTCGAGCGATTCGAGCACCTGTCGGCGGAAGCACTTGAATCCGCCGGTCGCGTCCTTGATGGGCATGCCCGTGATGACGCGGCAGTACACGTTCGCGAGGTAGGAGAGGATCAGTCGCTTCAGCGGCCAGTTCACGACCGTGACACCGTGCAGATACCGCGATCCGACCACGAGGTCCGCGTTCTCGAGCTCCCTCAGAAACTCCGGAAGCGAATCCGGATTGTGTGAGAAATCCGCGTCCATCTCGAACACCGCGTCGTAGTCGTGCTCGATCGCGTAGCGGAAGCCCGCGACATACGCGGACCCAAGCCCCATCTTCCCAGGACGGTGCATGACGTGGACCCGCGGATCGGTCGCGGCCAGGGCGTCCGCCGCCGCCCCTGTTGCATCGGGCGAATTGTCGTCGACAATGAGCACCTCGAGCGGCAGCCCTTCCGCGAAGATCCGCCTCAAGAGCTCCGGCAGATTCTCCCGCTCGTTGTAGGTCGGGATGATCACGAGCGCTTTCAAGCGGGCGATCCTCCCGCAGGCTCGCCCGCTACGGGGCCCGGCGGGGCCACGGGACGGCGCCGGCGGATCAGACCCGCGCCCGCCAGCACGACCGTGAGCGCGAGCGATGCGATGGAAATCCGGATCCCCGCTTGGAGCGCGCGAGGCTCGTAGTGGAAGCGGATCCTGTGCACGCCGGGGCCGACCACGACGCCGCGAATCAGGTAATCCACCTGATGGATCGTCGTGGGCGCGCCGTCCACGGTCGCCCTCCAATCCGGGTCGTACTGATCGGCCAGGACGAACAGGCCGGGCGTCGCGGTTGAAACGAGAAACTCGGCATCGTTGAAATCGTACCGGATCACCCGGACCGAGTCCGGCTGGCTCGGCTCGGCCATCGGCGGCAACGGGTCAGGACCGGTCCAGAGCGCTTCATGGGTCGGATGAAAATTGCCGGTCCGGATCATCGCGAGAGCGACGGATTCATTCCGCACGGGGACGAGTCGGTGCACCACATAGGCGCGCGGCAACGCGCCGTCCAGCTCGTATACCTTCACCTCGCCGTCGTGCCGCAGCGTGAATCCTGGCGTGTCCTTCGGGATGTAACCGTCGGTGAGCACGTACTTCACGTTCAGGAAGCGGAGGATGTCGAGGCTGCTCATGATCTGCGCGGTGTCGGCGAAAGCTTGGTACAGCTTGGGCTTTGCTGGGTGGTAGCCCATAACCGACGCGATGCCGTAGGCAGCCAGCCGGCTGTCGTGCGGATCCATCGGGAGCACCCGGAAGAGCGTGGAGTCGGACTTGAGAAAGGTCACCTCGGGTGTTTCCTTGAAATACTCCGCGTACTCCTGGGGGGAGCCGACTTGCGCGTCCATGATCTTGCGATCGATCACCCAGAGATCGACCACCGTGACCGTGAGAACCAGCGCCGCCGCCGTGACCCGGCGCATCCGGCCGCGTCGCGCGAGCGCGATGGCGATGCACCCAATCCCGAGGAGGATCCCCGACTTGATCGCGTCGAGCGAAGCCATGTCGATCGCCTGCCGGGCCAGGTCCGTGCTGAAGGAAGGACGACTCTGGGTCGCGGCGGTCTCGATCGCTCCCGAGAGTGCGTGGAGGAGCGCGACGACGGCGACCCCGCCCACCCCCGACAACACCCCCGCCCGCATCCACAAAGCACCGGGGTCCACGTCCTTGCCCTTGGCGGTCGCTCCACGCTCGAGCGCCCTCGTGAGCCCGAACGCGGCGAGGGCAGCGGTCGCAAACTGGACCAAGACCAGGATCATGACGGGGACCCGGAACTTGTTGAAGAACGGCAAATGGAAGTAAAGGAGCGCATAGAGAGGCTGGAAGTGTTTTCCGAACGACATGAGGAGCGCCGCCACCGCCATCGTGAGGAGATACCACCGCACTCTCCCGCGCCACCGCATCGCACCGTAGACGGCGAGCGCGAGCGGCACGATGCCCATGTAGTTGGGATAGTCGGTGAAGGGCATGCTTCCCCAGTAGGTACGGCCGCCGAAGCCGAACATGCTGGGGATGGCGAACGTGAGGATCTCGCGGGGATGGAAGGACCACTGGGTCGCGTAGTCGAGACCCGCGCCGCCCCCTTCCCCACCTCCGCGGACCGAGAGCTTCGCGTATTCGTGGGTAGGGAGATAGAGGAAGGCGCTCATCCCAAACCCTAAGAGGAGCCCGACCAGAAGCCCGACGGGCGCGCGCACCACCGCGCCCCTTTGCCCCTCCCTCAGTCCTTGGATCACTTGAAAGAGCGCGTAGCCGCCGAGGGCGAGCCATGTGTAGAAGACGATCTGCACGTGCCCCCGGAGGAGTTGAAGCGCCGCCGCCAGGGCGAACCCGGCGAGGGCAAGGGGCGATCCGCGACGCACGAACCGATCGAGCAGGAAGACCAGGAGCGGCAGATACGCCGCGGTCATGATCTGGCTTCCATGTCCGAACACGCCGACGGCCACCAGATTCGGGGTGAGCGCGAACGTGAGCGCTCCTAAGGTCGCTCCTTCCGTCGAGGCGCCGAGCGCCCTCAAGAGGGCCAGCATGGAGAGCGCAAGCAGCAGGTAGTGCGTGAGAAGCCAGGTTAGATCAGGAAAGTGGAGCGTCTTGTTCAGGAATCCGAAAACGGGATCCAAAGGATAGACGTAGGGGACGAACGCGAGACTCCCGAACGAAGGCATTCCCAGGAAGTGATACGGATTCCAGAGCGCGTAGACGTGCCGGTTCTGGAGCGCGTCGAGCGCGACCCGCGCGAATCCGGCCGGAGCGACCGAATCGGGAGTGAGGAAAACCTTCCCGAACGTAATTGGATAGAAGAAGACGAGGACGAGGAGTGCCACCACCGCCCAAGCCCAGCGCGAGAGGTCGGACTCCTTGGCTTCGCGGGATCCCGCCTGCCGTACGGCGCTCGTTCCCCCTCGCGAGGGGCGCCTCACGCGGCGTCCTCCAGGCAAAAGGCGACGAACTCCCGCGCGATCTCGTCCCAATCGTGGAGACGCGCGAACGCGACCAGAGGCGTCGGATCCGGGGGCGATTCGAGGAAGGATCTCACGCAGGCAACGAAAGCCTCCTCCGAATCCGCGACGCGCGCCGCGCCTCCCCACGTCCCGACCTCATCGGTGAACCGTGTCGTGACGCACGGAACGCCGGCCGCCGCGTACTCGTAGAGCTTGACCGGATTCACCGCTTCCGTGAGAGGCGTGCGGCGGAACGGGATCAATCCCACCCGGAACGCCCGCACGATCGACGGAATCTCGGAGTAGGGCTTGAGGCCGAGCCAGAAGAGATTCGGCGTCGAAGAGGAGACGCGTTCTAGCTCCGCGCGGGTCGAGGGGTGCGCGGGGCCGACCAGAACGACCCGCGCGCCCGGAAGCGACCGGGCGAGGGTGGCGATGAGAGGCACATCGAACCAGGAATGGAGCGATCCGACGTAGCCAAGGATCGGCGCGCCCGCGTCTCCCGGGAGGGAATCGGCCGGAGCGGCCACCTGGAATCGCACGACGTCGACCCCGTTCCCGATCGGGCGCGGATTCGGGGCGCCGCCCGAGCGCGCGAGCTGGGCGAGCGGCCGCGAAGTGACGGAAACGCGGTCGGCCTCGCGGAGGAGCCGCTCCCACTGCGGCACAAGACGCGGCGGCACGGGGGCGAAGTGGAGTGGAGCATCGATCATGTCGTACACGACCCGTTCGGGGCGAAACGTTCGGAGCGAGGGACGAGCTAGGAAATTCTGCACGAGCGCCAGGCGCCTCGCCCCGGGTCGGCCGAATCCTCGAAGAGTCGCTGCCCACGCGCGCTGGGCCGCGAATAGGCACCGAGCCGCGAGCGCCGAGCCTCCGAGCCGGTACGCGAGGCGTCTCAAGCGAATCGAGCGCGCGTGCAACGGAAGAAAGGGAAATGAAACGCGGGAGATCCGCTCGGTGACCTGAGTCGGCCGGAGGGCAGGCGCATGGCCAATGGTCCAGGGCTCCACGAAGAGAATCCGCGAGTCAGGCGGGAACCTCGTGGCGAGCTGCTGCGGCCTTTGCCAGAGACTCCCCCACGGAATATCACTGAGCCAGACGACGTCCCAGCCGGGACGCACGTGAGCCTCCGAGGTCGTGCACGGTCTCAGAGTACGGGGGGCCGCAATCGAGCGTCAAGACGTGAGATGCGCGGACTCGTTGACCTTTCCCCAGGCGTCCCGTAGCGTGCCCATGCGTGCCCCGTCCGATCCGAGTCGCGATCGACCTGAGGCCCCTCGCGCGGGGGCCCGCCACCGGCATCGGCCTCATCTTGACCCAGGTCCTTGAAGAGCTCTCCCCGCGCGGTTTCAGGTTCATCGGCGTGAGCGACCGGCCGGTCGAGCCGGGCGCCCTTCCCGAATCGGTTGAGGTACGGGTCTCCGGACCCGGGGGCGGCAGAATCCGCTGGGAGGCAGGCGAGCTTCCGCGGATTCTCCGCGAGATCAAGCCGCCTCCCGACCTCTTTCACGCGACCTGGAACCACGGCGTGCCGGCAGACCTTCCCTTCCCGTCCATTCTCTCCCTCCATGATGTGATTCCGTGGATGATGCCGCGACTCGTCCCCTGGCCCCAGCCCGCGCTCCTCCACCAGTGGCTCTACCGACGCGCCGTGCGCGCCTCGGCGCGGCACGCTTCCGCGATCGTCACGCTGAGCGAAGCGAGCCGCCGCGACATTGCTTCCCGAATCCCCGAGGCCGCCGCGAAGATCGAAGTCGTCCCCTGCGCCGTACCCCGATGGCTCACGCCCGCTCCCGCGGACCGGATCGCACAGTCGAGATCCAGGTACGGCGGCGCGCCGTACTGGCTCTACCTCGGAGGCTTCGACCCGAGGAAGGGCGTCGAGCTCTTCATCGAAGCGGTGGCACGAGCCTTTCCCGAGCGAAGAGGCGCCCCGGCGCTCGTCCTGGCCGGCACGAGGCACCCTCTTGCCGATCGCCTGGCGGAATCGGCGAATGCGAACGGGTTGCGCGCGCATTGGCCCGGATACGTCCCCGACTCCGATCTGGCCGCGCTCCTGGGGGGCGCGGAGCTTTTCATCTACCCATCCCGCTACGAGGGTTTCGGCATCCCCCCGCTCCTCGCGATGGCGCTGGGGACGCCGTGCGTGGTCAGCGACGCCGGCGCGCTGCCTGAAGTCGTCGGGGACGCCGCGGTGTCCTTTCCCTCGGGCGACGTGGGGGCGCTCGCGGAGCGGCTGGAAACGATTGCCCGCGATCCAGGCGCCCTCGCCGCCCGCTCCCGGCTCGGGAAGGAGAGGGCGGCCCGATTCAGCGTCGACCTGCTGGCGGAGCGAATGACTCGGGTGTACGAAGCGGCGGCGGCGCGCCGAAAAGGATCCGCGTGAAATCGGCGAACCCAAGCGCCAGCGCGCCCGCGGACCTGAAATCACGACGCGTGATCGAGAGGAGAAGCAGCCACCCCGACCATGCGAGGTAGGAACCCCACGAGAGCGCTCGCTGCCAAGGCGTGCCGTGCCGCACCAGGAAGAGGGCCCCGCTCCGAAGCCGGTAATAGGCCTTGAGGGGCGTCAGGCCCCCCCCGCTCGTGGCGGACACGTGGTGCCACACCTTGGCCGAGGCCTCGTACCAGAGAACCCGACCCTGCTCCCGGGCACGGGCGCACCAGTCCACGTCCTCCACGTACATGACGTAGCTCGGATCCAGGAGCCCGACCTTCTCAAGCGCATCCCTGGACAGGAGCGCGGCCGCGCCCGACACGTAGTCGACCGCGCGGGGCCCGTCGCGAAGCTTCTCGTCCTTCATGTTCGCGCCGCGGTGGCGGATCAGCCCGAGGCCGCGGCCGACGACGCCCCCGGCAAACCAGATCATGTCGGGAGGATCGTAGTAATAGATCTTCGGCGACACGGCGGCCCGCGCCGGATCCGCTTCGAGCGCGGCACGCAGTTTCCCCAGCGCGGGGCGCTCCAGCACGACGTCGTTGTTGAGGAGGAGGATCGAGCCCGCGCCGCGCGAGAGCGCCGACCGGATTCCTTCGTTCACGCCCCCCGCGAAATAGAGGTTCTTCTCGAGGCGGAGAACCTCGACGTTGGGGAACTCCGCCCGAACCGCTCCCGCGGTCCCGTCCGTGGAGCCGTTGTCTACCAGGACGATGCGTTCGGCGCCCGGATCGAGCGCCGAGACCGAGGTGAGGCATTCGCGCGTCATCCGGACCTGGTTCATGGCCAGGACGACCGCCCAGGTCGGATGCGCGGTCATGATGCGCATTCCGCCGCGAGCGATTCGAGCGCCCCCACGAGCGCGTCCCATCCGAAACGGCCCCGATTCCGCGCCACGCCTTCGCGGAGCCGTTCCGACATGGCATCGTCGAAGAAACGCTCGATCGCGCGCGCGAGCGATGGGGGGTCGCCCGGCGGGACCAGGAGCCCGGAGACGCCCTCCTCGACGACATCCTCCAATCCGCCGGTGCGGGTCGCGATCACCGGAACGCCCGCGCCGAACGCGATCTGGGCGAT
>Ga0066698_10000135_pt1 | contig 23189 bp, 18 predicted proteins | sample GraSoiAngelo_147_FD_66457 | JGI IMG/M metagenome (GOLD analysis project Ga0066698, IMG submission 66457) | Grasslands soil microbial communities from the Angelo Coastal Reserve, California, USA - 14_1009_05_40cm | ecosystem: Environmental > Terrestrial > Soil > Grasslands | place: USA... | reverse complement strand
CGTCGCGCGCGACTACCTCACGCTGCGCACCGCGGACGGCCTGGTGTGCGACGTGTGCGGCGACAGGCGGACCGGCGCGTGGTGGCTCCAGCGCGTGATGGACTAGCCGTCTCCGAGACGCCCGAAACGGAAGGCGAACGCCGGACGGCCTGGCCCGATGCCGAGGCGCTTCGCCCAGCTCGACCTCGTTCCAGACACCTCCGCCGGCGTGGCGACATGACGATCGACGAGCCCGAAGCCGTGCGCTGCGAACGCGTCCACCGCGACGTCGGCCGTCTGGAGGACGAGGTCGAGCCGGCCACCGGCGCGGACCAGGCTCGCCAGCGACGCGAGGACCGGGCCGTCACCTTCCGTGACGCCCCGCAGGAGCGATCCCCAGGGGAAATGGATCGTCGCGCGCCCGGCGACGGCGACGAGGGCGGCCGGAAGGCGCTCGATCGGCGCGACGACGAACAGGATGTTCGGGGTCCGACGCCGCAGGGCCGTGCGGGCGCCATCCGCGAGCCTGTCGGTGCTCGCGTCGAGCGCGATGACCAGCGCGTCCGGATCGGAGCGGGCGGTCGCCAGCGCGAAGTGACCGTCACCCGCGCCGACGTCGACGACCGCGCGAGCGTGCGCCCGCGTCAGCCGGTGGAACTAACCGACGTCCACCTCGACGAGCCTTCGTCCGCACAGCGTTCGCATTGGGACATCTTACCCGCCGAACGGGCTAGGACCATCACAGTGCTTGACCCGACTCGCGACCAAGTCCAAGGTTCCGCCTCACATGCGCTCCGCCCTCGTTCTCCTCATGACCCTCGTCCTCCTCGCAGTCGTACTCCCGCCGCGCGCCGCGGTCGGAGCGAGCCTGGCGCAGACATGGGCTGTCGGCTACCAGCCTTTCGGAGTTGCCGTGGACCCGACCGACGGCCACGTGTACGTCGCGAACAACGGCGGGACGACCGTGTCCGTCATCGACCCGGCACAGCCGGCCGCGATCGCCGCGATCACCACAGGAAACGCGCCAGCTGTCCTCGCGATCGATCCCGCAGGGCGCCGCCTCTACGTGACGAATTACACCGACGCGTCGCTCGCCGTCGTGGACTTGACGACACTCGCGGTCTTGACGACCGTTTCGGCCGGAGGGCTCGGCGTCGCCGTGGACCCCACGGCGCATCGGGCCTACACGACCGGCGGAAGCTACCTGGCGGTCGTCGATACGACGACGAACACGATCGCGGCGCGCGTGAGCGCGAGTCCGGGTGACTTCTGGCTGGCGATCGCGCTCGACCCGACCACGCACCGCATCTACGTCGAGAACGGGAAGGAGAGCGCGTCCACGCTCGTCGTCCTCAGCGACGTCGATTACTCGAAGATCGCGGAGGTCCCGCTTCCGTTGCCGGCTCGCCTGGCCCTCGCCGTCGACCCCGCGCGCCAGCTCGTATTCGTCGGTTCGTACGTACCCGCGAGCTCATCCTCACCGGGCTCCCTGTACGTCGTCGACGCATCGACGCTGCAGATCACACGCACGACCACGGTGGGCGTGTTCCCGTCTGGCATCGCGCTCGCGCCATCCCGCCACCGCGTCTACGTCACCAACCTGACGAGCGCGAGCATCTCCGAGCTCGACGACGTCACCTTCGGTGTCACGAAGACGATCGCGCTCCCCTGGGAGCCGGGCCCGGGTGCGATGCATCCCGACGGTCGCCTCTACGTCGCCGCGAACCTCGCTCTCTACCAGCCGGCGGACAGGCTCGGCGCGATCCTCCTCGATAACAGCGCGCCGGTCGTCGACGGCGTCGGCGTGACACCGACCTCGCCTCGCACGGGCGATCTCCTGAGCGCGACCGCGAGCGCGCACGACGTCGACGGCGATGCCATCACCTTCACATACCAGTGGTCGCGCAACGGCGCGCCGATCACCGGCGCCACCGGATCCTCGCTCGATCTCGCGGTGGCCGGCAACGGCGACCGTGGCGACACGATCGCCGTCGCCGTCACCGCGAGCGACGGACAGGTGGGCTCGACCGCGAGCGCCTCCGTCGTCGTCGCAGACAGCGCGCCGTCGCTGAGCGTGAGCCTCGATATGAGCGCACCCGCGACCAACGCAGTCGCCACCGCGAGGGCGGTCGGCGCGGACGCCGACGGCGATGTCCTCACGTACTCATTCGCCTGGAAGGTCAATGGCCTCGTCCGCAGGACGACGTCGGGACCGAATACGTCGGACACCTTCGACCTCGGTGTCGCCGGGAACGGCGATCACGGCGACACCCTGGTCGTGGAGGTCACCGCGTCGGACGGGACGCTGGTGAGCGGGGCGGCCTCGGCGAGCGCGACGATCGTGAACTCGGCCCCGACCGTGGGCGTCTCGCTCAACACGACGAAGCCGACGACGCGCACGGTGCTCGTCGCCACGGCCGCCGGCCAGGACCTCGACCGTGATCCGCTCACTTTCACGTACACCTGGCGGCTGAACGGTGTCGTGAGGCGCACGACGACCACCTCGGCGACGACCGACAGCTACGACCTGTCGGTGAAGGGGAACGGGAGCAACGAGGATGTCATCACGGTCAGCGTGATCGCCAGCGACGGCACCCTCGCCTCGGGTCCTGCCTCGGCAAGCGCCACGGTCACGCCGGGCAAGTCCTGATCGCGCCCATTCCCGGGCTCAGATAGTCTAGAACAAACGTTCTAAGACGCTCCGGGCCGGGGGAGCGGTGGGGAGCGCGGATGCCTGGCTGGGTCGAGCTGCACTGCCACAGCAACTCCAGTTTCCTCGACGGCGCGTCAGACGTGGGCGACCTCGTCGACGCGGCGGCCGACGCGGGCATGGACGCGCTCGCCCTCACCGACACGAACGGCCTCTACGGCGCGGTGCGGTTCGCGAACGCGGCCAGAGAGCGCGGCCTCAAGCCGCTCTACGGCGCCGAGCTGCACCTGCTGGACGCCGGGCACCTCGTCGTCATCGCCCGCGATCGTCAGGGCTGGACGAGCCTCTGCCGGATCATCTCGGCGGCGCAGCTCGCGGGCGAGAAGACCAAGCCGCGCGCGACGTTCGCGCTCGTCCGCGAGAACGCCGCGGGGCTCTTCGCGCTTACTGGCTGCGCCCACGGGGCGGTGCCGCGCGCGGTCCGCTCGGGCGACCTCGACGCGGCGCGCGAGACGCTCGCCCGGCTGGCCTCGGTCTTCGGCGAGCGCTGCTACGTCGAGCTCTCCGATCACCTCGATCCCGACGATCCCGTGATCTGCGACACGCTCGCCTCGCTCGCTGGGGAGCAGGGGCTCGGGTGCGTCGTCACGAACAACGTCCACTACGCGCGCCCGGAGGGGCGGCGGCTCCATGACGTCCTGCGCTGCATCGATCTCGGGCTCACGCTCGACGAGGCGGGGAAGGCGCTCAAGCCGAACGGCGAGTACTGGCTGAAGGACGAGGTCTCGCTCCGTCAGCGCCTGGACCGCTTCGATGAGGCGTTCCGGAACGCGCGCGTCATCGCGGACGCGTGCGCCGACGATCTCCTCGGCCTGGGACCGGGGGTTCGAGGGGGCGACGCCCCCTCGACGTTCGTGGGGAAGGACCGCCTTCCGGGCTTCCCGGTCCCCGAAGGCCACACGGCGTTCTCCTTCCTCTATGCCCTCTGCCAGGAGGGCGCGCGCGAGCGCTACCCGCGCATCACGCCGGCCGTCTCGCGGCAGCTCGCGCACGAGCTCGACGTGATCGACCGTACGGGGCTTGCGGAGTTCTTCCTCATCAACTGGGACATCGTCCGCTTCTGCAAGGAGCGCCGGATCCCGGCGCAGGGCAGGGGCTCGGCGGCGGACTCGATCGTCGCGTACGTCCTCGACATCACGAAGGTCGACCCGATCAAGCACGACCTCCTCTTCGAGCGCTTCCTCACCGAGGACTCGCGGACCATGCCCGACATCGACCTCGACATCGCGACGAACGACCGCGAGGAGGTCATCCAGTACGTCTACGCGAAGTACGGCGAGCGCTACGCGGCGATGGTCTGCAACGTGGTGACGTACCGGGCGCGCTCCGCCTCGCGCGAGGTCGCCAAGGCGCTCGGCTTCCGCGCGAAGACGATCGACCGGATGGCGAAGTCGATCGACCAGTACCACGTCGATCCGACCATCTACCCGAGCGCGGCCATGCATCCGGCCTACCGGCATCCCGGACGGGAGGCGGAGCACGGCTGGGAGGGACCGCGCGCGCTTCCGGACACGCTCGAAGGGCTCCTCGAGATCTTCGACGCGAAGGAGCGGGAGCGCTTTCCGCTCTTCCGCGAGCTGACGCTCGCCATCGCGGACTTCCCGCGCCATCTCTCGATCCACAACGGCGGCATGCTCATCACCGCGCAGCCGCTCGTGGACACCGTGCCGATCGAGCGCGCCACGATGCCCGGGCGCAACGTCGCGCAGTTCGACAAGCGCGACGTGGAGGACCTCGGACTCGTGAAGATGGACCTCCTCGGCCTGCGGACGCTGTCGCTCGTGAAGGACGCGGTCGCGGACATCGAGGCGCGGCACGGCGAGCGCCTTGAGCTCGGCACGATCCCGATGGACGACCCGGCGGTCTACGACCTCATCTGCGAGGTCGACACGATCGGCCTGTTCCAGGTGGAGAGCCGCGCGCAGGCCCAGGCGCTCCCGCGCGTGCGGCCGCGCTGCTTCGCGGACATCGTCGTGGAGGTCGCGATCATCCGCCCCGGTCCGCTGCAGGGGAACGCGGTGAATCCATACATCCGCCGGCGTCAGGGCAAGGAGCCGGTGCGATACGCGCATCCCCTCCTCGAGCCGGTGCTGAAGGAGACGCTCGGAGTCATCCTCTTCCAGGAGCAGATCCTCCGCGTCGCGATGACCGTCGCGGGGTTCTCCCCGGCAGCGGCCGACCTGTTGCGGCGCGCGATGAGCCGCGCGCGCTCGAGCGCGGACATGGAGCGGCTGCGCGGTCCGTTCGTCGACGGCGCGCGCCGCAACGGCGTCGACGAGAAGACCGCGAACGAGATCTTCCACCAGATCGCGGGGTTCGCGGAGTTCGGGTTCTGCAAGAGCCACGCGGCCGCGTTCGCGCTCACCGCGTATCACACCGCGCACCTCAAGCTCTACTACCCCGCCGAGTTCTATGTCGCGCTCCTAAACAATCAACCCATGGGCTTCTACAGCCCTGCTGTTATCGCGGGGGATGCGAAGAGACACGGCGTCGCGATCCTGCCGGTCGAAGTGAACGAGTCTTCTGCGAAAGCGATTGTCGAGCTGTGCGACGGCGCCGGTGCCGACGGGGCTGACGAGGCGCGAGGGGTGTCTCGCGGCGGAGCGGGACTCTCCCCCAGCGAGCCGGCCGTCAGGGGCTCCGAGCCATCCGACAGGACGGGGAGAAGGGACCCGCGAGCACGCGAGACATCCCGAGAAGCCTCGGCGGCCTCGTCGGCGCATCCAGTCGACACATCGCGGACGATCGCGGCCCATCGGACATGTCGCGTTCACGACGTGAGGCTCGGGCTCGAGAGCGTGAAGGGACTCGGCGATGCGGAGGCGAAGGCGATCGTCGAGGAGCGCGGGCGCGGCGGACCGTTCAGAGGTTTCGACGATTTCGCAGCACGCGCCGGCCTCAAGGAGGAAGCGCTGCGGAATCTCGCGCTCGTCGGCGCGTTCGATCGCTTCGGCGAGCCGCGCCGCGCGCTCCTCTGGCGCGCGCGCGATGCGCATCGGACCTCGCCCTCGTACGCCAGGCGCGCGCTCGCGCTCCCCACGACCGAGGCGCCGGCGCTGCCCGCGCTCGGCGAGCAAGAGCGGACCGCGCTCGATTACCGCATCACCGGCATCCCGACCGGCCCGCAGGTGATGCACTTCTACCGCGACGACCTTCAAAGGCGCGGGGTCCTTCGCGCCTGCGATCTGGCAGACCATCGTCACGGCGAGCTCGTCCACATCGCCGGGGCCGTGGTGGTGAAACAGCACCCCGAGACCGCGAAAGGCCACGTGTTCCTCTCACTCGAGGACGAGACAGGGATGGCGAACGTGATCATCCGTCCGGCGACGTACCAGCGGTACAAGCGCGTCCTGGACAGCGAATCGGCGATCGTCGTCGCGGGCGCGCTGCAGACGGTGGACGGCGTCATCTCCGTCCTGGCCAAACGGCTCGACGGGCTTCGCCTCTTCGTGAAGATCGCCGCCCGCGAGTGGCAATAATGTGCCGGTCGACAGGTCCCGGTCATCCGAGAATGCCGCCGATGTCGTAAGGGCCGACAAAGGGTCGGATGACATGCGGCTCATCGAGCGGATCGCCGCGGGAGACGCCGAGGCGCTCGGCGAGCTCTACGACCGGTACGGTCGCGTCGCCTTTGGCGTCCTGTTCCGCATGGTCGCAAGTCCCGAGGCCGCGGAAGAGGTCACCCAGGATGCATTCCACTCCGTCTGGCGCCAGGCGCGAAGCTATCGCGCGGAGCGCGGATCGGTGCGCACGTGGCTGCTCGCGATCTGTCGCAATGCCGCCATCGACTGGCGCCGGACGAAGGGCAAGCGACTGGAGCGCGAGACGATGATCGACGCCGCATTCGATCTCACCGCCGAGGGACGTGTGGACGAGCGCGTGTTGGCGCGCCTGCGCGCCGAGCGCGTGCGCGAGGCGATCGCGGGCCTGCCCGCGGAGCAGCGCGACGTGCTCGGCCTCGCCTTCTGGGGCGGCTACTCGCAGCGCGAGATCGCCGCCCGGACCGGAACGCCGCTCGGCACCGTGAAGAGCCGGGTGCGGCTCGCGATGGCGAAGCTCCGCGAGCGCCTCGCGGAGCTTGACGAGGACGGGGGGACGCGGGGGCGGAGTCCCCGCGACACATGAGCGACGAGACGGTCCGCATGGAGCGGCATCCGACCGACGACCTCCCGGCGTTCGCGCTCGGCGCGCTCGATGCCGCGGAAGCGCGCGAGGTGGAGACGCATGTCGCGCGATGCGACACGTGCGCGCGCGAGGTCGCGGCGCATCGCGAGGCGCTCTTCGACGTCGCCGCGCTCGCCGCGACGCGCGAGCCGCCGGCGGGGCTGCGGACGAAGATCGTGTTGCGCGAGCGCGGCGCGCGGGGTGTGGGGACTGCGACGTGGACCACCGCGCTGCGCTCGCTCCTGGCCCGCCCCGTGCCGCTCGCGGTGCCGGTCGCGCTGGTCGCCCTTCTCGTCATTGCCTTCGCGGTGGTGGGCCAGACGCGACGCGATGCGGACGCCTACGCGCGCGCCCTCGCCGGCGTCGCCGAGGGCCGAGTCGTGGCGCTCGCGGCGACGCCCGATGCGCCGGACGCGCGCGGCGCGCTCGTCATCCCACCGCAGGGTTCGCCGTATCTCGTCCTGCGGCTTCCCGCTCCGCCCTCCGGAAAGACGTGGGAAGCGTGGGTGCTACGCGGCCAGGCCGCGATCCCGGCGGGTACCGCGGATGCCAACGGGGTGTTCACTGTGGTGTTGAGCGCGCCGTTCGCGCCCGGAGATGGCGCCGCGGTTTCGCTCGAGAACGCACCTGGCGTGGACAAACCGACAAAGGTCGTGCTCGCGGTGCAAAAGACTTAACAGACAACGCGGGAGCGGAGTCACCTGATCCTGCTCTGACCGCGGTCCGATACAAGGCCCGCTTGTTCCGACGGTAGGAGCGGCCGACACTCCCGGCGACCGGATCGCGAAGCAGCGTGGGCCCGAAATAGCCTGCCTGCCCCGCCGGTCGGGTTGGACGCAGGAGAGGGGAAACGTGGAGAGCGCGACGGAGCGTCGAGCTCAGGATCTGCTCGACTCCATTTTTAGGGTCGCCACGGACCTCGTTCGTGGAGAGCGGGCCTCGCTGGTCTTGCGCGAGGGCGGCTCGAGCGAGTTCGTGATCGCGCGCGCGCGCGGTCTGGCGGACGAGGTCATGCGCGAGGTACGGATCCGCCCCGGCGAGGGCGTCGTTGGACACGTCGTCGCGTCGCGCCGGCCCTTGCTCGTCCGCGCCGCTGCCGATGCCCCGATGCGGGCGGCGGGCGACAGTCGCTACCGCTCCGAGTCGTTCATCAGCGTACCGATCGTCATCGACGACGAGCCGCGCGGCGTCCTGAACGTCACCGAGCGCGAGGACGGGCAGCCCTTCGAGATGCAAGACCTCGCGACGCTCGAGCTGCTCGCGTCGCACATCGGCGCGGTCCTCGTGCAGCAGGAGCACGGCGAGGCCCTGCAGCGCCTCGCGGAGACCGACCCGCTCACGTGGCTCTTCAACCGCCGCCACTTCGATCGCCGGCTCGAGGCGGAGGCGAACCGGGCGCTGCGCGCGGAGCATCTGCTCGCGCTCCTCATGATCGACGTGGACCGGTTCAAGCAATACAACGACCGGTACGGACATCGTGTCGGCGACCTCGTCCTCAAGGCCGTCGCGTCAGCGATCAAGCAGGCCGTCCGCCTGTACGACGTGCCGACGCGCTACGGCGGCGACGAGTTCGCCGTGATCCTGCCCGACGCCGACACCGAAGCCGCATCACGCGTCGCGCGCCGGATCCTCGAAAAGGCCGAGAGCGTCTCGCTGCCGGAGGAGCTCATCGCCGCGGGCGAGCGTCTCGGCCTCTCGATCGGCGTCGCCACGTTCCCGCGCCCGGCGGGCGACGCCGCGACGCTGGTCGAGACCGCGGACACGGCGATGTACCGCGCGAAGCAGTCGGGTGGCGGGATCCGCGTGTGGGAGCACAGCTTCGCGGATGGGCCCAACGGTGCGATGCGCTCGCGGGCGATCGCGCTTCCGCCCGCGCCCTACCTCGCCGAGCCGGCTCGCCTCGCCACGCGCGAGCTGCAGACGTTGATCCCGCGGACGCTCGCGTCCGAGTGGAACGTGCTCGTCGTCGGCCGCGAAGGCCAGGTGCTCACGGTCGCACTCCCGCAGCCAAACCCCTCGGCGGTCGACGCGATCTCGAAGGCGACGGGCTTCGCCGTCTATCCCGTGTTCTCGAACTCGGTCGATCTCGAGGCCACGCGCCGCCGTCTCAGCGAGGTCGCCGACTAGGTAGCGCGGGGCCGAGCTTCCTCACGTTGGACGCCGCCGTCAGCGCCGCGGAAGAGGTAGCCGACGCCGGGGACGGTCTGTATCACGTCGCGCGGCTTCCCATCGGCGCCGAGCTTTCGTCGCAGCCGGCTTACGTTGAGCTTCACGAGGTCGCCGCCCACGTCCGCGTCGTATCCCCAGACGCCTTCGAGGATCTCTTCCTGCGTGAGCACGCGTCCGGGGTTAGCCATGAAATGCCGCAGCAGCTTGAACTCGGTCGGGGAGAGGTGCACAGGCACGTCGGCCGCACGCACCTGGTGCGTCGCCTCGTCGAGGATAAGGTCGCCGGTCTTGTAGATGGACGGGGCCGGCCGGCCGCGCGTGCGCACCGAACGGCGGAGGATCGCCTTGACGCGCGCGACGAGCTCCTTCGGGCGGAACGGCTTCGTGATGTAGTCGTCGGCGCCGAGCTGGAGCCCCCGCAGGACGTCGCTTTCGTCCTGGCGCGCTGAGAGCATGAGCACGGCGACGTGCTCGTCGACGTGACGGATCCGTTCGAGGACGACGAAGCCGGCGAGCTTGGGCAGGTTGATGTCGAGGATCACGAGGTCGGGGTGGTCGCGGTTCACCGCCTCGACGGCGGCCTCGCCGTCGTACGCGCGCACGACGTCGTACCCCTCCCGGCGAAGCGCGTATTCGAGAAGCTCCACGAGGTCGCGGTCGTCGTCGACGACCAAGAGCTTCAAGAGATATCAGCCTCCTCAGCGAGCTGCCGCGCCTTTGGGAGTGTGAAGTGTACCGAAGTGCCGCGGTCCGGTGCGCTCTCGATCGAAATGTCCCCGCCCTGCGCGTGGATGATGGCCCGACAGATCGACAGCCCGAGGCCCAGGCCGCCCGCCTGCTCGCGGACGTTCCGGGAGCGGAAGAACCGCTGGAACAGGCGTGCCTGCTCGTCCGCCGGGATGCCTGGCCCCTTGTCCGCGACGGTGACCCGGACGAACCCGCCCGCCGTGACCGCTCGGATCGTGACCGGCGTGCCCTCAGGCGCGTATTTGCTGGCGTTCGTGATGAGGTTCGCGAAGACCTGGGTCGTTCGGCGCGGGTCGGCGAGCACGTGGTCGGCACCTGTAGCGAGCTCGATCCGGAGCGTCTGGGCCTTCGCGTCGAGCATCGGCTGCACGAGGGCGAGCATGTCCGAAAGCGTCTGGCGAAGGCTCGTTGGCAGAACGCGGACCTGGAACGTCCCGGCCTCGATGCTCCCGGCGTCCAGCAGGTTCTCGACCAGGTGCTCCAGGCGGAGCGCGCTCCGGCGGAGCGTGCCCGCAAGGGTCTGGAGCTCCTCGCGCGACATCGTGAGCGCGTCCTCGAAGACCAGATCGAGGGACGCCGAGAGGGCCGCGATCGGCGTACGGAGCTCGTGCGCGACTTCCATGAGGAACTCCTCCTTGAGCCGCAGGAGCTCCGCCTGCGCGGTCACGTCGCGCACCGTGTGGAGCTTGCGGCCCCCGAGGAGGGGCGTCGTCACGATCTCGAGGACGCCCATGCGCTCTTCTCGCGGGAACCACGCGCGCCGCACGAGGTGGTCGGTGTCCTGCACCGTCGTGGCGCCGCTCACGAGGAGGAGGTCCTCGAAGACGCCGTCGAGGAGCGCGTCCTCGCCGAGGATGCGGAAGGCGGCGGGGTTCGCGCTCGTGATCCTCCCGGCGGCGTCGGTGAGGAGGATGCCATCGGTGAGCGCGACGAACGCCTCCTCGAACGCGACCTGGTCGAAGACCGCGGTGTCGCTCGCGCGGCGACCGGGGATGCGGCGCCGCTCCGCCTCCGAGGCGGTCTCATCCTTCGCGTCCGGCTGCTTCATGACACCGGGATCCGGAGGCGGACGCGCGTCCCCTGGCCCGGGCTCGAGTCGAAGGAGAGCTGAGCGCCGATGAGGCGCGCCGACTCGCGCATCTGCAGGAGACCGAGGCTGCCGCGGTCCGCGTAGGTGGCGAGCGTCGACGCGACGTCGAAGCCGCGGCCGTCGTCCTCGACGAGCGCGACGACCGCTCCGGCGTCTTCGTAGACGTCGAGCGAGACGTGCGGCGCGCGGCCGGTCTTGATCGCGTTGTTTGCCGCCTCGCGGATGACGGTGAAGGCGCCCGCCTCGACCTCCGGCGCGAGCCGGCGCTTCGCGTCGATCCGGCGCGCGACGACGCTCGAGCCATTCGTCCCGTTGATGCGGTCGGCGAGCGCGCGCACGGCCGGGCCGAGCCCGCCCTCCTCGAGCGCGAGCGGGCGGAGGGCGAAGAGGATGTCGCGCAGGCCCTTCTGCGACTCGACGAGCCGGCCTCGGAGCTGCTCGAGGTCGGCGAGCGCCGCGCCGAGATCCTGCCGTGCGCGCCGCTGCGCGAGCTCGATGCCGAGCGCCGCGTTCGCCAGCGTCTGCGCCACGCCGTCGTGGAGGTCGCGCGCGAGGCGGTGGCGCTCCTCTTCGGCGACCTTCACCACGCGGAGCCGCTCGACGGCCAGGTCGCCGGAGAGCTGGACGTACTCCAGCGCGATATCCGCCTCGGTCGCCAGCGCCTGCGCGTACCGCTCGTCCTCGGCGCGAAACGGCCCGTCGTGATGGTTCACCGCCTGGAGCACGCCGATACGGCGGCGGTCCCGTGATTCGATCGGCACGACCAGGATCGATCGCGTGCGATAGCCCGTCCGAGCGTCGACGCTCGGGTCGAACCGCGGATCGTCGTACGGATCGTCGATCCGCAGCACGTGGCCCGTCCGGGCGACCTCGGCCGCGAGACTGCGACCGTCGAGGGGGAGACGTATCTCGCGTACGGGCTCGACGCCTTCGGGGACCTCGCCCTCGGTGAGCACGCGGGACCAGATCTCGTTCCGTCCTTGGTCGACGACGTAGAGTGTCGCGCGGTCCGCGTCGAGCATCGCCTTCGCGGTGGCGGCGATGCGTTCGAGGACACGGTCGATGTTCGCTTCGAGGGCGACGTCCCGCTGGAGCTCGAGAAGCGTTTCGAGCTGTTGTGCCTCGCTCGGCGGCATCTCGCGCGGATTATGACTCTCGCTCAGGCGCCGTCGGGTCGAGGTCCGCCGCGATCCCGCGCACCGTGTCGAGCGTGTCGATCTCGGCCACGGGCTTGTCCGGCCGCAGCCGAACGATGCGCGGGAAGCGAAGGGCGTAGCCCGACTCGTGACGGTCGCTCCGCTGGATCTGGTCGAAGGCGACCTCGATGACCGTCTCGGGAACGACGAGGCGCACGCGTCCGTAGTCGCGCACGGTCGTCGCGAGGAAGTGCCGGGTCATCTCCGCGATCTCCTTGTCGGTGAGTCCCGAGTAGGCCTTCCCGACGTTGAGGAGCCGCTCGCCGTCGCGCACCGCGAACGTGTAGTCGGAGAGGACCTCGCGCCTCTTGCCGTGTCCCCACTCGACCGCGGTCACGACCACGTCGAGGCTTCGCAGTGCGCGCTTGACCTTCAGCCACTCCATGCCTCGCCGGCCCGGCCGGTAGCGCGAGCGCGGGTCCTTCACCATGAGCCCCTCGTTCCCGCGGGCCCTCGCCGCCTCGAACTCACGATCGAGCCGGGCGACGAGCTCCTCGCCGCTTTCGGCAAGCCGCAGCTGCCGCGCGAAGACGAGCGGCCCCGTGAGTGGGAGCGCCCGCAGGATGGTTTGTCGCTCGTCGAGCGGCAGCTCGAGGAGCGCGCGGCCGTCGCGCTCGAGGACGTCGAACACGATGAGGGTCGCGGGCAGCGCGCTGCGAAGCTCCTCGCTCACGTTCTTCCGGCCGAGCCGGCGCTGGAAGCGGGTGAACGGGATCGCGCGGTCGTCCTTGATCGCCAGCACCTCGGCGTCGAGCACGAAGCTCCCCTCGATGGCGCGGAGCGGCTCGAGGAGCTCAGGGAACCGGTCGGTGACGCGGTCGAAAGTCCGCGAGTAGAGCTCGACCCGGTCCCCGGCCTTGTGCACCTGCGCACGCACGCCGTCGTACTTGTCCTCGACGACGTACGGCGGTGGAAACCGCTCGCCGATCTCCGCGAGGTCGAGCACCGGGGTCGCGAGCATCATGCCGATCGGCAGGAAGTGCGCGAGCGTCGGCTCCGCCAGCGTGTCGTGTCGCGCGCGCAGCGCGGTCTCGCCGATGTCGCCCGTGAGCATGTGCGCGCGGCCGACGGCCTCCCGATCGCGGCCGAAGGCGCGCGCGATCGCGTCCTCGAGGAGCCCTTCGCGCAGGCCGATCCGCGTTTCGCCCGAGACGATCTTCACCAGATAGCGCGCCTCATCGGCCGTCGCGCGCGCGAGGAGATCGCGCAGGACCTCGCGCTTGGGCGCGACGCCCCGCGCGGCGGCGATCGCGTCGAATGCCTTCGCCACGTCCTCGAGCTGCAGCGGCGGACCCGACGGCGCGCTCGCGTCGATGAGCTCCGCGGCCACGTCGCCCAGGTCGGCATGCCGCTGGTACGACGCCGCCATGTCGTTTCCGCCCTTGCGCGAGCGCTCGAGGAGGACGTCCGACAGCGCCGCCCAGCCCAGCGCGAGGACGCGTTCGTCCCGGCGGGGAAAGGGCGCGCCCGCGAAGAGCCGAGCCGCCGCGATGAGCTCGGGGTCGGACAAGCCGCCAAGGTAGCGAGCGAGAGCGGCGTGCTTCTCGAGCTTCTTGGGGGTCCCGCGCACGGCATCGGCCGTGCTTACCCAGTCCGCAAAGGAGGTCATATGGGTCTGCTCGAGCTCCTCATCGTCGTTCTCCTCATTCTCTGGCTCCTCGGGTACTTCGGGCGCGGACGGCTCTACTCGCGCGGCCCGGCCGTCGCGACGACCGACGGGACCTGGTGGGCGGGCGGCAGCTGGGTCCACCTGCTGCTCGTCATCGTCCTGATCCTCGTGGTGCTGAGGCTGCTCGGGATCTGAGGATCGAAGCGGGCTCGGGCCCCCTTCGAAACCCCCGGTAGGCTTCAGCGCGTGCAGGAGCGGGCGCGCTACCTCTCGGTGCCGTACGGGCACGGCGATCTCGACTTCATCGTCCAGCCGCACTTCGACCTCGACACCGTCGAGTCGGGGACGGTCGTGCCTGTGGCGGATCTCGCGGCCGAGACGCGGCGGGTGCTGGGCGCGCCGCTCGGCTCTCCCGCGCTCCGCGAGCTCGCCGCGGACGCGCGCCGCCGCGTCAGGGGACGCGCCCGTGCGGTCATCGCGGTCACCGACCTCACTCGCGGCTCGCCCGACGACGTCCTCGTCCCGCCGCTGCTGGCGGAGCTGAACGCGGGCGGGATCGCCGACACCGAGATCACCGTCATCGTCGCTGTCGGGCTCCATCGCGCCACGACCGAGGAGGAGAAGCGCTCCAAGCTCGGCTCCGTCGTGGACCGCGTCGCGGTGATCGATTCCGACGGCAACGACCCGGCGAAGTGGGCGGACCTCGGGCCGATCCCACCGTACGACGTGCCGGGCTTCACGCAAAAGCTCGTGAAGGACGCCGACCTCGTCGTCGCGACGGGCATCGTCGAGCCGCATCAGTACGCGGGGTACTCGGGTGGCCGGAAGACGGTCGCGATCGGTTGCTGCGGCGAGCCCGTGATCACGGCGACCCACGGCATGCGCTTCCTCGAAGACCCGGGCGTCCGCCTCGGGAAGATCGAGGGCAATCCGTTCCACGAGACCGTGCGCGAGATCGCGCGCCGCGCGGGGCTGCGCTTCTGCCTCAACGTGGTCACCGACGACCGCGAACGCGTCGTCGCCGTCGCCGCGGGTGACCCCGACGCCGTGCTTGCCGACCTCGTCGCGAAGGCGGCGGCGCTCTACACGCGGCCGATCGCGAAGCAGTACGACATCGCGATCGCCGGGGTTGGGTACCCCAAGGACGTGAACCTCTACCAGGCGTCGCGCGCCGCGACCTATCTGCGCTTCGCGCCGACGCCGGTCGTGCGCGAGGGCGGCGCGATCATCATCCCGGCGCAGCTTCCCGAGGGCGCCGGTGAGGGCCCAGGTGAGCAGCGCTTCCTCGCGGCGCTCGAGCGTGCGGCATCACCGGCGGCGGTGGTCGAGGAGGCCCGGCGCCACTTCGCTGGGGGCGAGCAGCGCGCGGTCATGGTCGCGCTCACGCTCCAGCACTGCGCGGTCATCGTCGCCGCATCCGAGGCGCCGGAGGTGGTGCGGCTCGCGAAGCTTCGCGCCGCGGTCGACGTCGAGGAGGCCCTCGACATCGCGTACGAGCACATCGGCCGGCCCGCGAGGGCATCGGTCTTGCTCGTCCCACGCGCGTTGCACACGCTTCCCGTCGTCGAGTCCGGCGTCAGCGGCTAGCACGTGGGCTGTTGTCTCGTGGGATGTGCACGTGTCCTCTTCTTCGCGCTCTGGCGCGCCCTCGCGGCCGCGGTGCTCGCGCTGCTGCTCGCACGCATCGACGCGTACGTCGAGGGCGCGAGCTGGGGCGAGAGCGCGGCCGGCAAGGCGTGGCGCGCGTACCGCACGCGCGGCAAGAAGAGCGTCCGTCGCGGGACGCCGCCCGACGCCGGCTCCGCGATCGATACGAGCGGCCGGCCTAGACCGTAGCGCGGATCACATTCCCCGCGGGCGCCGTCGCCATAGGCTGACGTCGAAGGAGGTGCGGCGTGCGCGACCACGACATGCCCTCCTTTCGAGCCGACCTCCAAGAGGCGTAAGGGCTATCCGTCCGAAAAGCGCGTGAAGCGCGGCGTTCGGATCGTCCATGGCGACAAGGTGCTCTTTTGAGAAGCTCGGCCGCAACGACCCCTGCCCATGCGGCAGCGGAAGACGGTTTCAAGCGGTGCTGCCTGCGGATGGGGCGCTTCGACGACACGCGGCGCGATGAGTACGCGCGCGAGTAGTCACCTAAACTGCCGCGCGTGATCCCAGCACGCGTCGACACATTCCGCATCCCGACGCGCATCACCTTCGGTCGCGGCGTCGCGCTCACCGTCGCCACGCCGCTGCAGCAGGTGGGGGCGTTTCGCGTCCTCATCGTCACCGACAAAGGCGTTCGCGGCGCCGGCCTCGTCATGCCGATCGAGGAGCGCCTGCGCGAGGCGCACATCGAGTACGAGATCTACGACGAGGTCGTTCCCGATCCGGGCGTGGGCGAGGTGCAGCGAGCGTACGAGCGCGCACGCGACTACGGCGCGCAGGCGCTCGTCGCGGTCGGCGGTGGCTCGTCGATCGACACGGCGAAGATGGCGGCGACCCTGCTGACCAACGGCGGGACGGTCCTGGATTACGTCGGGATCGACAAAGTCCCCAAGAACGCCGCCCCGGTGGTCGCGATCCCCACCACCGCCGGGACCGGCGCGGAGATCACGATCAACAGCGTCATCGCCGACCCGGTCCAGCACCGCAAGCTCGTCATCATCAGCCCCAACGCGACCGCGCTCTTCGCGCTCGAGGATCCGGACATGACGCGGACGTGCCCTCCGTTCATCACCGCGATCACCGGTCTCGACACGCTCGTCCACGCGATCGAGTCGTTCGTCGGCAAGAACGCCTATCGGATGACGGAGGTGCTGTGCCTCGAGGCGATCCGCGACGTCGGCTGGGCACTCGTACGGGCCGTAACGGATGGGTCAGACCTCGAGGCGCGCGAGCGGATGATGCGGGCGGTCGTCTCGGCGTCCCTTGCCTTCAGCAACACGCGGCTCGGCAACGTGCACGCGATGGCGCTTCCGCTGGGCGGCTGGTGCCATGTCGCGCATGGCACGGCGGTCGCGGTCCTGCTCCCGCACGTCATGGACTTCAATCGCATGGCCGCCGAGGAGAAGTTCGCCCTCGTCGGCGAGGCGCTCGGCACGCGAAAGGACGCCACGCTCGCGGTGCGGCGCGTCTTCGACCTCAACGAGGCGGTCGGGGTGGGCTCGCATCTGCGGAAGTACGGCGTCACCGAGGACACGATCCCGAACATGACGAAGGACGCGATGCTGTCCGGGAACATCGCGGTGAACCCGCGGACGACGACCGCCCAGGACATCGAAGCGCTCTACCGCGTCGCGCTCTAGTGTCCGCGCAGCTCCGTCGCGGTCCCGCGGTCGGCGCGGCGAGCGTGATCACCAACGACATCGGCCAGGTCCTCCTTGTGAGGCACGGGTACGGGGAGCGGAATTGGGAGCTGCCTGGCGGTGGCGGCGAGCCCGGCGAGTCGGCGGAGGAGACCGCCATCCGAGAGGCGCGCGAAGAGGTCGGAGCGAGCCTTCGGATCGAACGACTGACGGGCGTGTACTGGGAACCGGACTTCGTCGATGGGGCCGGCGCGCATCACTTCGTGTTCAAAGCGCGGCTCAGCGGCACCTCGCCCGCTCCGCGCGTCACGGACGCGAAGGAGATCACGGCCTGCGACTGGTTCGACCCGTCCGCCCTGCCGAGCCCGATGAGCGACTTCACCGAGCGACGGATCGCCGACGCGTTCGTGGCCGCATCGGCGCAGGTCTACGTGGTCGGTCCGCGGCGCTGGAGGAGATAGCCGTGCCGATCGCGATCTTCGACATGGACGGCGTGCTCTACCGCGGCATGCTCGTGCTCCCGTACGCGCGCGAGACGCTCGAGCGCCTTCGGAAAGCGGGCTGGGACCTCTTCTTCGCCACGAACAATTCGACCGCGACGCGACAGCAATACGTCGATCGGCTGAACGCGCTCGGCCTCGGCGGCGACGTCGAGCACGTCGTCACGAGCGCTTATGCCACCGCGCACTACCTCGAGCGCCTCGAGCCCAAACCACGCGACGTGCTGGTCTTCGGGGCGAACGGGCTGCGCAAGGAGATCCGCGACGTCGGCATCCCGGTCCGCGATCCTGACGACGTGCCGGGGATCGCGCCGCCCGCCGAGGCCGCCGCGGATGGCGTCGACCCCGGCGCGATGCGCTCGTACCTCGAGCACCTCGAGCTCCCGCCGCCGCCCGACACCGTCGTCGTGGGCCTCGACCTGCACCTCACGTACGCGAAGCTCGCGGAGGCGCAGCGCGCCGTGCTCGCGGGCGCGCGGTTCGTCGCGTCAAACAAGGACCGGGCCTATCCGGTCGAAGGTCGGCTCCTACCGGGAGCGGGGAGCATCGTCGCAGCGATCGAGGTGGCGACGGGCCGCCAGGCGCTCTGCATCGGCAAGCCCGAGCCCTTCCTGTTCCAGGAGGCCATCCGGCGGGCGGGGCGACCCGGCGATCGCGTGGTCGTCGTCGGGGATTCGACGGACTACGACATCGTGGCGGCGCACCGGGTCGGCGCGACGGGCGTGCTCATCCTCACGGGGCTCACCGAAGCGGATGCGCTCCGACGAGCGACGGGCGACGCGGTGCCGGACCGCGTCGTCCGCTCGCTCGAGGAGCTCTTTGCGTTACCTGAGCTCGCCGGGGCCTAGCGTCGTTACTCCCAGCTGATGCCCCACGGGTCGATCGGGTCTGGGGCCGTTTCCCAGCTGATGCCGCCCGTATCCGCCCAGACCGTGCCGGCGGACGCGGCGAGCGTGAGGGCCAGCATCAGTGCGATGAGGGCCGCCTGCAGCTTCCGTGTGATCTTCATGTCCTCTCCCTCCGGCTAGCTCGCGACCCTTACGGCCTCGAGTGCCTGCTCGTAGACGTGCGCGTGCTCGTGGGTGAAGAGCGACGTGTGGCCGCGCCGTGCCTTGCGGCGTTCCTCGACCACGACGGTGATGAACGCCTCGACGACGACGGAGTTGAACTGGCTGCCCGAGTGCGCGCGCAGCTCGCGGAGCGCTTCCTTCGGACGCAGCGGCAGGCGGTACGGGCGGTCGCTGGTCATCGCGTCGTAGGCGTCCGCGACGGTGATGATCTGCGCCGCGAGCGGGATCTGGTCGCCCTTCAATCCGAGTGGGTAGCCCATGCCGTCGTAGTGCTCGTGGTGCGCGAGGACGATCGGCCGGATCCGCTCGAGCATCGGGACGTTCGCGAGGAGGCTCGCCCCGATCGAGGGATGCGCCCGCATCGTCGCCCACTCGACCTCATTGAGCTCGGCCGGCTTCTGGAGCAGCGTCTCGGGGATACCGATCTTGCCCACGTCGTGGAAGAGCGCGCCGAGCTTGATCGCCGCGATCTGCTCGGCGCCGAGGCCGAGCTTCTTCGCGACCTGGACGGAGTAGAACATCGTCGCCGCGGCGTGACCGGTGAGATGCTCCTCTTTCGCCTCGAGCGCGCCGATGAGCGCGCCGATGACGGAGAGGTGCGACTCCTCGAGGCGGCCGTTCGCCCGGCTGAGGAGGTCGTTGACCGTCTGCAGCTCCTCGTTGCGCTTGCGGACCTCGGTCGATTTCGTCATGTAGAGGCGGAAGGAGAACCAGGCGGCGACAAGCGGGGCGGTGAAGACCAAGACGCCGAAGAGTCCGAGGGACTGGTACGCGAGCGCGAGGGCCGCCCCCTGGACGGCCGTCGCGAGGAAGTTGAGCGGCATCCAGCTGTAATTCGTGCGCCAGACGGCGACGACGCTCTGCCGCTCGGCGATCGCGATGACGAACGACGTGAGCCCGGTGTTGAGCACGAAGTAGGCGGCCGCGGAGACGCCCACCGCGATGAGGGTCGCGGTGATCGCCGTCGGCGGTGTCTGCCCGCCGACGAGGTGATAGACGATCCCGGCGACGAGCGCCGAGAGCGTGAACGAGCCGAAGTTGAAGGCGACCTTGCGGGCGGGCTTTCGTCGCGGCGTGATCGAGTTCACGACGGCCTGCGCAAGACCGACGAAGACGCCGGCCCCGGGGCCGTACAGGACGTACGCGGCGATCACCGCCGCGAACGACACCGAGATCGCGCTCGAGCGGAAGAGGAAGACCGGGATGCGCTGCGCGACGGCGGCGAGGATGACGAGGAGCACGAACATGAGCGGATCGAGTGAGGAGATCCGGAGGGTGATCGCCGCGATCGCGACCGAGAGAACGCCGGCGGCGGTAACGAGACCGACGTAGAGATCGAGTCGTCGGCTCATCGCGTGGTCTCCCACGCCACGGTCTCCCAATTCACGCCCTCCCACGCCACACCCTCCCAGCTCACGGTCTCCCAGGAGACCGACTCCCAGCTGATGCCCTCCCATGAGACCGACGCGATGGACACGCCGTTGCGCGCCAGCATCTCGAGCAGCAGACGCGATGGCACGAGGTCCGCGTTCACCCGCGCCGGCCGCGCCACGAGCGACCCTGGCGCGTCCGCGCCCGGCGTCGGCGACCCCGCGACGCGGTGCGCGCCCGCGACGAGCGCGCCCTTCACCTGGGTCGTCGAGTACGTCGGATGCTTGGCGACGACGAGGGCGGCGATCCCGCTCGCGAGGGCGCTCGAGACCGAGGTTCCGCTCATGCGCGTGTAGAGCGACGGCGTGGCCTCGGCCTGGCCGTGGACGATGCGGTCGAGCGCCGAGCCGGCGGCCCGCAACGAAAGGACGCGCTCGCCCGGCGCGAGGATGTCGGGCTTGGCGACGCCATCGAGCGTCGGTCCGCGCGAGCTGAACTCCGACTCGCGGTCGTCGTGCGCCGCCGCGGTCCCCTGGTCGTCGAGCGACCCGACCGTGACGACGAACGGGTCGGCGCCGGGAGTCGTCACCGTGCGGCCGAGCGGCCCGTCGTTCCCGGCCGCGGCAACAACGACGACGCCGGAGAACCAGACCGACTCGGCGGCCGCCGCGAGGATGTCGTTCTGGTACGAACGCAGCTGCGCCGCCCCGAAGGACAGGTTCATCACGCGGATCCCGTAATCGCGCCGGTGCTTCAGCGTCCAGTCGATGGCGCCGAGGACCGCATGGAGCGTCCCATCGCCCTTCGCGTCGAGGACGCGCAGGCTAACGAGCTTCGCGTCCGGAGCGACCCCCTTGAAGCTCGCGCCGTGGCCGGCGATGAGCCCGGCGAGGTGCGTCCCGTGGCCACCCGGGTCGAGCGCCGTCGACCCGTCGCCGACGAAGTCCACGCGGGCGACGACGGAGCCTTCGAGATCGGGGTGCGCCGCGATGCCGGTGTCGAGGAGCGCGACGGCGACGCCGCGACCGGTCGATTCGTGCCAGGCGCGCGGCGCGTCGACGGCGGCGACGCCGACGTTGTTCACGCCGGGGCGCTCGACGTCCTTGCGGCCGCCGGCGGCACTCACCGTGCCGTCGGCCGCGATGAGCCGAACGGCGGGATCCGCGCGAAGCGCCGCGAGCGCGGGCGTGCTGACGCGCGCGATGACGACGTCGATCGCCTCGAGGGCGCTCGTCTCGGTCGCGCCGGCGTCCTGCGCGACACGGGCGACCTGGGAAGTGGCGCCGTGCCTCACCGCGATGAGGGCGTAGCCGCCGGCCCCGAGCGCCGGGTCGACGACGGCGAGCGCGGAATTGGGGACCGAGACGAGGACGCTGCTCGCAACGATCGCAACGGCGGCGATCGTGACGAGGAGCTTGGACGCGTTCTTTCCGCCTGCCGTCATTCCCCCACTATTCCCAGCCCGAGTACTAAGGTCCCCACCAGCGGAGGTCATCCCTCGCACGGGTGACTCTTTGCTCTGGGAGCGTGCGGCGCAATGGGTGTGTGCTCGTATCCGCGGTGTTCGACACGCCCGCGACACCACACGCACAGGCGACTCCGTCAAGTGAGGGAGCCTCGATCAGCAGGGCGCTATTTAGGGTTCGCGCTCGGCCTAGACCAAATTGATTAGACCGCTAGGGGTGGACGCCGGCGAACCGCATCAAGATCGCGAAGGCGTAGCCGAGGACGAAGCACCCTGGGATGGTGAGCACCCATGCGGTGACGATCCGGCCGGCGATGCCCCAGCGCACCGCCGAGAGCCGGCGCGTCGCGCCGACGCCGAGAATGGCGCCCGAGATCGCGTGGGTCGTCGAGATCGGGATACCAAAACGGGTCGCGATCTCGATGACCGTGGCGGCGGTCGTCTCCGCGGCGAACCCGTTCACCGGCTTCAGCGCCGTGATGCGCATGCCCATCGTGCGGATGATCCGCCAGCCTCCCGTCGCCGTGCCGAGGCCGATGCTGAGCGCGCAGATCACCTTCACCCAGTCCGGGATGTAGAAGCCGGCGCCGGTCGGAACGGCGCCGTACGCGGCGAGCGCGAGCGCGATGACGCCCATCGTCTTCTGCCCGTCGTTGCCGCCGTGGCTGAACGCCATGTACGCGCTCGAGAGGATCTGGGCGCGGCCGAAGAAGCGATTCACGAAGCGATAGCTGACGTTCCGCAGCGCCCAATAGATCGCGAGCATGAAGACATAGCCCGTCAGCAGCGCCACGATCGGCGAGTACCCGATCCCGAAGACCGTCTTCTGCAGCCCGCCCGCGATGACCACGTCCCCGCCGTGGATCGCGACCGCGGCGCCGATCACGCCGAAGATGAGCGCGTGGCTCGAGGACGTCGGGAGCGCGGCGAAGAAGGTGATGAGGTCCCAGATGATCGCGGCGACGAGCGCCGCGATGACCAGGTCCTGCGTGACGATCTTGGAGTCGACGATGCCGCTCCCCACGGTCTTCGCGACCGCCTCGCCGGACAGTGCGCCGACAAGGTTGAGCACGCCCGCCATGAGGATGGCCTGCGCGGGTGTGAGGACACGCGTGGCGACCGTGGTGGCGATCGCGTTCGCGGCGTCGTGGAACCCGTTGACGAACTCGAACGCGATGCCCAGGAGCACGACGAGGGCGAGCAGGACGGTCGCGTTGTCCACCGCGTCCGGCCTAGCTGTGCTTCACGACGATGGTCTCGACGATGTTCGCGACGTCCTCGCAGCGGTCGATCGCCACCTCGACGAGCGAGTAGATGTCCTTCCACTTCACGATCTCGACCGGGTCGGTCGTCCGGTCGAAGAGGTCGCCGACGGCCTCGCGCCATACCTGGTCGCCCTCGTTCTCGAGCGTGTGGATCTTGATCCAGTGAGGCTCCAGGTCCTTCAGGCCTTCGAGCTTGGTCAGCATGGCGACGACCTCCCGCGAGGCCGAGACGAGGATCTTCGCTTGCCGGAGGGCGTTGGGACGGATGGACGTCACCTTGAAGAGCAGGACGAGCTCGGCGACGTCGTAGCAGACGTCGGTGATGTCGTCGATCCGCGAGCCGAGGCCGACGATGTCCTCGCGGTCGAGCGGGGTCACGAACGTCTCGTTGAGGTGCTTGATGATCTCGTGGTTCAGCTTGTCCCCGTAGTGCTCGATCGCGTGGATGTCGCGCACCTTGTTCTCGACATCCGCGAAGTCACCCAGGAGCTTCTCGAGCGCCTCGGCCGCCTCGACGGCATTCTGCGCGTGCTGCGTGAACAACGTGAAGAACTCGCTCTTCTT
>Ga0066698_10000125_pt1 | contig 23518 bp, 15 predicted proteins | sample GraSoiAngelo_147_FD_66457 | JGI IMG/M metagenome (GOLD analysis project Ga0066698, IMG submission 66457) | Grasslands soil microbial communities from the Angelo Coastal Reserve, California, USA - 14_1009_05_40cm | ecosystem: Environmental > Terrestrial > Soil > Grasslands | place: USA... | reverse complement strand
TCCTCAAGCAGGAGGCGTACCGGAGCCCTTTCTGGCGCTCGGTCGGAAGCCTGCGTAGTCTCCTGCGGTGATCCCGCTCGGTGACCAGGACGACCGGCCTGGGATCCCGATCGTCAATCTCGCGATCATCGCCCTCAACGTCCTCGTCTTCTTCTATCAGCTCGCCGATCCAGCATTCACCAACGGGTACAGCACGGTGCCGGCGGAGATCACGACGGGCCACGACATCGTCGGTCCACAAGTCCTGGCGCTGCCCGATGGGACGTCGGTCCAGATCGACGAGGCGCCGGGTCCGGACCCGCTCTGGCTCACGCTCTTCACGTCGATGTTCATGCATGGTGGCTGGCTGCACATCGGCGGGAACATGCTGTTTCTCTTCATCTTCGGGGACAACATCGAGAAGACGTTCGGCTCGATCAAATATCTGCTCTTCTATCTGTTCTGCGGGATCGTCGCCAGCCTCGCGCACGTGGCGAGCGATCCATCGTCGGTGATCCCGAGCCTCGGCGCGTCCGGTGCGATCAGCGGGGTCATGGCCGCGTATCTCGTGTTCTACCCGCAGAACCAGATCCGCGTGCTGCTGACGCTCGGCTACTTCTTCACCATCCGCATGGTGCCGGCGATCTTCATGATCGGCATCTGGGCGCTGCTCCAGTTCATCAGCGGCATCGGCTCGCTCGGGCCGAGCGCTCAGACGACCGGCGTCGCGTACTGGGCGCACATCGGCGGCTTCCTTGCGGGTCTGATCATCGCGTTCATCGCGCGCGCCGCGATGGGTGGGAGCAGCTCTACGGGTCGTCCCGGCAGCTAGAGGATGCGGGCGAGGCGCTCGACGTCGTCGGCGACGGCGCTCTTGCCATCGAGGCGGTAGGCCGCGCCGAGCAGCTGGCACTTCTCGCGAGCGACGTCGCGCCGGCCGAGCTCGCAGTCGACCTCGATCAGCAGACGCTGCGCCTCGCGGTCCTGGAAGCCCGCGCCGATGAAATCCAGCAGGACGTCGGACGCGGCCTCGAGCTTGCGCAGGGCGAGGAGCTTGCGCGCCGCATCGAGCGTGGCGTCCGTCGCGCGCGGGTCGCGTGCGGCGATGAGCAGCGTGGCGCGCACGTCCGCCACCGCGGCCGTCTCCGCCGGCGTTCCGCCGGTCGGCGCGAGCCCCGCGAGCTCGGCTTCCAGGTCGACGGGCGGCCGCGGCGGGGTGCGCCGCACTTTCCCGTTGTCGGCCGCGGTGGGCTTGCCGTTGAAACCCACGCGCTCGAGCAGGTTCACCGGCCCGCCGAGGTCCGCATGCTCCGCGTGCGTCAGCGTCAGCGCGCCCTTGAGGAGGACCGCGGCGCTCGCGCCCGGGCGCGTCCGCGCCTCGACCGCCGCGGCGAGTGGCGCCTGCTTCGCCGGCGCGGCCTTCTCCGGCGCGCCGTTGTGCGCCGCCGCGGGCTGGGGCCGAAGCAAGGTCGGCTCCCTGAGGGCGGGAGGCTCCTTGAAGAGCGGCTCCTTCAGAGCGGGCGGCTCCCGGAACACGACTGGCTCCCGGAGCGCGGGCGGTTCCTTGAACAGCGGCTCCTTGAAGAGCGGCTCCCTGAGCACCGGCGGCTCCTTGAAGACGACCGGCTCCTTGAAGAGCGGCTCCCTGAGCACCGGCGGCTCGGGCGTTACGGAACGCGCCATCGGCGGCGGTGACACGGGCGCCGACGCCACGACGCGCGGTGCCGCCAACGGAGCGCTGGGCCGCGGCGCGGGAGCGGGCTGAGCCGCACGCGGGGTCGTGGGCACCCCGCTCTGCGCCGCGGCCACGCGATCGACGATCGTCCGAAGCTGCGGCAGATCGCCGAGCGCCTCGCGACCGTATGCGAGCTCGAGCCAGGCGCGCCGCGTGTCCCTTTCGCCGAGGGCGACGTCGACGAAGCGCGCGTATTCGTCGCACGCGCCGATGAGATCGCCTTGATTAGCGAGCGCGGCGGCAAAGCGGCGATGCGAGGCGAGATCAGAGGGGGCGATCTCGACCGCGTCCGCGAGGAGTGCCACCGCGCTCGCACGATCACCGGCGCGTGCGTACACCGCAGCGCCGTCGCGGAGGTGGGCAAGGGCGCCATCGCTGTCGCCGAGCTGGAGGAGCGCTCGCGCGAGACCGCGATGGGAGTCGACATCGTTGTGCTTCTCGACGAGCTCGCGATAGGCGAACTCGGCCTGCTTCGACCTGCCGCCCATGAGGAGCGCGGCTGCCGCGTCGCTCGCGAGACGGTGACCCGCGCCCTGGCGCGACGCGGGCCGCTTGCCGAGCTGCTTCTCGATCTTGTCCGCGAACTCGGCGGCGCGGTCGGCGTCCATGAGCCTGCTCGCGATCACGCGCGCGCGATCCGCGAGCGGGCCCATCTGCGCCGTCTCGACGGTGTTCGCGTTCACGCCGAGCGCCTTGAGCTCGCGGGACAGGAAGGCCGGCGCGGCCGGCCCGAGGTACTCCTTCGCGACGACGAGGAGCTCCTGCGCGAGCGCGTTCACGGCCTAGTCGTCTCCGCCGGCGCCGGCCTCGTCGGCGAGGGCGTAGAAGCGGAGCGCGTTGAGCATGCGGTCGAACGCGGAGGCGACCTCGTGGGTGATGTCGTCACCGCTCCGCGTGTCGAAGTGCGCGTAGCGGAGATCCACGTCGCCGGTCGAGACCTGCGTCGCCTCACCGACGAGACGTCGGAGCGGCCGGACGAGCGACCGCGTGAGCGCGACGCCGATGACGAACGAGAGGAGCAGTCCGAGGACGACCACGCTCATCGCGTCGAACGTCGCGTCGTCCGCGGCCTTCGTGTACGTCGTGAGCGGGACCGCGAGGATGTAGCCCCACGGCTTCGTGACGAGCCGCGAGACGACGCCGCGCTGCTCGCCCGGGCCGGTCCCGAACGAGAACGGCGCGTTCGAGCTCGCGCCCTTCGGGAGCGACTCGAGCGCCGACTTCAGCGTCGGGAGGGGATCGACGACGAGCTGCTCGGGCGTGAGCTGGCCGAACCGCTTGTCGGCGGCGAGCTTCTTCGCGACGTCGGCGTCGATCGGCGCGATCGGCTTGTAGATGAGCGCCTCGGCCTTGTCGCGCTGACCCTTCGTCTCGGAGACCGCGAGGCGGATGCCGTAGTCGTCGACGAGGAAGCTGTGCGCGCCGGCGCCGACGGAGCCCGCGTCGCCCTCGACGACGTCCCAGATCGCGGTGAGGTTCACGCGGGTCCGCACGACGGCGAGGATCTTCCCCGCCCCATCCTTCACCGGTGCCGAGAAGAAGAGCGCGGGCTTGTTCGTAATGACCGAGTACGAGGGGTCGCTGATGTAGGGAGTGCCGGCGAAGGCCGTGATGAAGTACTCGCGGAACTTCACGCTCGTCCCCTCGTCGGTCAGGATCGACGCCGCGGTGATGGCCCCGTTCGGGTCGACCACCGCGACCGATTCGTACTCCGGCGACCGGGCCGCGGCGGCCGCGAGGGCCGTCCGAGCCGCGGCTTTGGCGCTCGCGTCGGCGAGGTTCCCGGCGTAGCGGACGATGTCCGGGAGCTTGGCGACGAGCACGATGTCGCCCAGCCGGCTCGAGAGGTAGGCGTCGATCGCGTTCGCCGTCGACGTCGAGCGCTGACGGATGTTGGTGACGCCGAGGTTGGTGAGCTGGTCCCGCGTGCTGTTGACCGAGACGAAGCTCACGAGCGCGATCGGTACGACCCCGACCACCAGCAAGGCGGCGAGAACTTTTTGCCAAAACCGAATACGTGGCCGACGCATATATCCCCAGCCCTCCGCGATGGACCGCACTCCTCGTGGCGGCCCTATGCGTGTGTCAGCCTGGTCCGCTTCCACCAGGCGGACCAGTCATGGAACGGGAGGCGCTCGTACCGGAAAGGTCCTAGTACGAAGTCGGGGGGCGCCGCCCCCCGGCCCCCGCGACTCGGCTAGAGTGCTCGGCAACATCGCGTCAAACATCACAACGGACGTGCCCGGTACGCACGTGGAGGACAAGTGGCCACAGGGACGATCAAAAAGCTCGTCGGCGATCGCGGCTTCGGCTTCATCCAGACGGAGGACGGCTCGGACATCTTCTTCCACCGCTCGCAGGTGGAGAACGACGCGTTCGATACGCTGCGCGAAGGGCAGTCCGTGAACTACGAGAAGGGCACGGACCCCCGCCGCGGCAAGCCGCAGGCGGAGAAAGTCAGCCCGGCTTGAGAGAGCTTCGCGACCTCAGACCCCCGGCGTAGACCCTAGCGGGCGAAGGCCCGCTGACCCGCGCGCCGCGCAGCCCGCAGCAGGCCACGGAGGAGGCGTTTCGACGCCTCGAGATCCTCACGGTCGGCGGCGGTGAAGCCTGCCTTCTCCGGATCGGCGCGCCACCAGCACTCGAATCCCCACACGCGATCGTCCCCGATGCGCAGCCGCGGGACACCGTTCCCCGGCCGGCGCGGCTCGCCGGACTCGAGATCGAAGAAGCCCTCGAACACCGCCGTCGTGCCGGTCCGGTCGGGCTCGCCTTCGCGGCAATCGAGCAGGATCACGACCGGCGTGCCCGAACGGATCTCGTTGTCGCGCTGGCGCGGCGGACGCGGGCGGCCGCGCGCGGGGCGCCCGTCGCCGCGCGGCCCACGCGGCTGCTCCGGACGCGGACCGCGCTGCGGGGCTTGCCGCGGCCGCTCGGGCTGCGGCGTCCCCTGGGTCGGCCGCGGCGCGGACGATCGAGGTCGTCGCGAGCGGAAGCGCCGGCGCCCGGGACGCTCTTGCATGTCTGAGCAAGTTTATGGGGATTTGAAGGGGCGAAGGCCCTTCAACTACTACCATTTGATGTAGATGCAGGACCGCGTCCATGACGTCTGGGACGAGTTCAAGCACCAGCTCCCCGACATCGACCCCGACGAGACCCAAGAGTGGATCGAGAGCCTCGACGCTCTCGTGAAGCAGTCGGGCGCGGACCGCGCCCGTTTCGTCCTCTACAAGCTGCTCAAGCGCGCCCGGATGCTGCACGTCGGGATCCCGCCGCTCACGCAGACCCGGTACATAAACACGATCTCCCCCGAGCAGGAGCCCTACTTCCCCGGGGATGAGCAAATGGAGCTGCGGATCCGGCGGATGATCCGCTGGAACGCGATGGCCATGGTGGTCCGCGCGAACCACCGCTACGAGGGCATCGGCGGGCACCTCGCCACGTACGCGTCTGCCGCGAGCCTTTACGAGGTCGGCTTCAACCACTTCTTCCGCGGGAAGGACGGCGGCGGCACCGGCGATCAGATCTTCTTCCAGGGCCATGCGGCCCCGGGCATCTACGCGCGAGCCTTCCTCGAGGGCCGCTTCACCGAGTCGCAGCTCGATCACTTCCGGCGGGAGGTCGTGCCCGGAGAAGGGCTCTCCTCCTACCCGCACCCCCGGCTCATGCCGGAGTTCTGGGAATTCCCGACCGTCTCGATGGGCCTCGGCCCGCTCGCGGCGATCTACCAGGCGCGCTTCAACCGCTACCTGCACGACCGCGGCATCAAGGACACCGCGGGCTCACGTGTCTGGGCGTTCGTCGGCGACGGCGAGTGCGACGAGCCGGAGGCGCTCGGCGCGCTGCACGTCGCCGCGCGCGAAGGGCTCGACAACCTCACGTTCGTCGTGAACTGCAACCTGCAGCGCCTGGACGGCCCCGTGCGCGGGAACGGCAAGATCATCCAGGAGCTCGAGGCGGTGTTCCGCGGCTCCGGCTGGAACGTCATCAAGGTGATCTGGGCGCGCGAATGGGACGAGCTCCTCGCGCGCGACGTCGACGGCGTCCTCGTGAATCGAATGGGCGAAACGACCGACGGCGAGTCGCAGCGTATGACCGTCGCGGACGGCGCCTGGATCCGCGAGCATTTCTTCGGGACCGACCCGCGGCTGCGCGCCCTCGTCGAGCACCTCTCCGACGAGGAGCTCCGCGGGCTGCGACGCGGCGGCCACGATTACCGCAAGGTATACGCGGCCTACCACGCCGCGGTCCGCCACACCGGCGCGCCCACGGCGATCCTCGCGCAGACCGTGAAGGGCTGGGCGCTCGGTCCGTCCGTCGAGGCTCGCAACGTCACCCACCAGGCGAAGAAGATGACGTTCGAGGAGCTCAAGATCTTTCGCGATCGGCTGCAGCTCCCCATCCCCGACGAGACGCTCGCGGAGGACCCGCCGTACTTCCACCCGGGGCCGTCGAGCCCGGAGATGCGCTACATGCTCGAGCGCCGGAGCGCGCTCGGCGGCTCCGTGCCGAAGCGCGTCGTCCGCGCGCGGCCGCTCGAGCTGCCGGCGGACACCGCGTTCGCCGAGTTCGCGAAGGGCTCGGGCTCCGCGGCCGCGTCGACGACCATGGCGTTCACGCGCCTGCTGCGGAACCTGCTGCGCGACAAGAACGTCGGCAAGCGCGTCGTGCCGATCATCCCCGACGAAGCGCGCACGTTCGGCATGGACCCGCTCTTCAAGGAGGTCGGCATCTATTCGCCCCTCGGCCAGCGCTACGAGCCCGTGGACGCGGAGACGCTCCTGCCCTACCGCGAGGCGAAGGACGGGCAGGTGCTCGAGGAAGGCATCACCGAGGCCGGGTCGATGGCGTCCTTCACGGCGGCCGGCACGAGCTACGCCACGCACGGCGAGCCGATGCTGCCGTTCTACGTCTTCTATTCGATGTTCGGCTTCCAGCGGACGGGAGATCAGATCTGGGCGTTCGGCGACACGCGCGGACGCGGCTTCATGCTCGGCGCCACCGCCGGCCGCACGACGCTGAACGGCGAGGGCCTCCAGCACGAGGACGGGCACAGCCAGCTCCTCGCGACAGCGGTCCCGAACATCCGCGCGTACGACCCGGCGTTCGCGTTCGAGACCGCGCTCATCGTGAAGGACGGGATCCGCCGCATGCTCGCCGAAGGCGACGACGTCTTCTACTACATCACGCTCTACAACGAGAACTACCCCCAGCCCGCCATGCCCGACGGCGCCGAGGATGGCGTGCTTCGGGGGATCTACCTGTTCAAGCCGGGCGAGGACGGGCGGTCGCGCCGCGTGACCCTCCTCGGGTCGGGGGCGATCATGCAGCAGGTCCTCAAGGCGCAGAAGCTCCTGCAGGAGCGCTACGACATCTCGGTCGACGCGTGGAGCGTCACGAGCTACCAGCTCCTTCGGAACGAGGCGCTCGCGGTCGAGCGGTGGAACCGGCTCCATCCGGACGACTCGCCGCGCAAGCCGTACGTCGCCCATCTCCTCGGCGGCACGCTGCCGATCATCGCCGCGAGCGATTACCTCAAAGCCGTGCCCGACCAGATCTCGCGCTGGGTCGGCCAGCCGTTCGTCCCGCTGGGCACCGACGGCTTCGGCCGCAGCGACACTCGCGAGGCGCTCCGCCGCCACTTCGAGATCGACCCCGAGAGCATCGCCACCGCCGCGCTGCACGGGCTCGCCCTGTGCGAGCAGTACGCCCCGACCGACGTCGCGAAGGCCATCGCTGACCTCGGGATCGACCCCGAGAAGCCCGAACCCCGGACGGCGTAACTGAACAGCGCGCTCGTCGTCGCCAGCGCCTATCTGCTGACGCTTCTCGTGCCGTCGGCGGTCGTGGCACCGCCGCGCGCAGATCGCGCCGCGAGCGCGGCCGCGGACTGCGTGTCGAGCGTCGGCCCGGGCATCGCGCCGCCGCCGAGCATCCCCTCCGGCATCCCCGGGTTCCACGCGGCGTGGTACGGGCAGAGCGGTTACCCGACGCTCTGCCCGGGACAGCGCTCGACCGCTGTCGTCGCTTACTACAACAGCGGGACGCGGGGCTGGGTGCTCGGCAAGCTCGGCGAGGTCGCGTACCTCGGGACGTCGGATCCCGATCCCGGCCAGGACCTCGCGAGCCCGCTCGGCGGCGACGGCACCCAGGGCTCGCCGGCCACCGGCTGGCCGCGCTACAACCGCGTCGCGATCCAGCCCGCGGCCTGGGTCGGCCCGAACCAGGTCGCCTGGTTCCAGTTCACAGTGATCGCCCCCCAGATCCCGGGGACGTACCGGCTTTCGATCCGCCCGCTCATCGAAGGCGCGCAGTGGATGGAGGACTACGGGGTCTTCTGGTACGTGACGGTCGCGGGCACGGCACCGGTGGGCGCATTGGCGCCGCTCCCCGCGAAGTGGCCGAGGCGCGTGCTCGACATCGGCATGACCGACCCGAGCGCAGGTGCGGCGGCGCTCCGCGCGAGCGCGCCCTTCGCGTTCCGCTACGAGTACCTGGCGGGGGGCGTGAACACCGGCAAGGGCTGGACGACCTGGGGTCAGGCCGGCTCCAACGGCGGATACGTCACCGACTACGTGAGCGACTCGGCGCGGAACGCGACGACGCCGGTCTTCAGCTACTACCAGCTCCTGCAGTCCTCGCCGGGCAACGCGCTGGCGGAGCCGGACAGCGACTTCGCCAACCTCGCGAACGCGTCCACGATGTCGGCGTACTACGCGGACCTCAAGACGTTCTTCCAGCGCGCCGGTGCGGCAAGTGGCACGGTGGTGGTGTTCCACTTCGAGCCCGACCTCCTGGGTTTCGTCCAGCAGCGGTACGGCGACGACGCGACCGCGGCCCCGGCGGTCGTCAGCGCGAGCGGGATGCCGGAGCTCGCGGGCCTACCCGACAACGCCGCCGGCCTCGCCCAGGCCGTCGTGCGGCTCCGCGACGCCTACGCGCCGAACGTCATCCTCGCGTACCACCTTTCGTTGTGGGGCACGAAGAAGGATCCGATCTACAGCAAGGGGACCGACGCGGAGATCGATGCCCTGGCGGGACGCTCGGCCGCGTTCTTCCTCTCGCTCCGGGCAGCGTTCGACGTCGCGTTCGCGGAGTTCAGCAACGCCGACGCCGCGTTCCAGCGCTACCAGCTCGGCGACACGCAGTCCTGGTGGTACGACGCCGACTTCGCGCGGAACGAGCGCTACCTCGGGCGGTTCTCGGCCCTCACGCAAAAGCGCATGGTCATGTGGCAGATCCCGCTCGGGAACACGAAGATGCGTGCGGTGAACAACACGTGGGGTCACTACCAGGACAACAAGGTCGAGTGGCTGTTCGACGATCCCGGACGCGCGAACCTCAGCGCGTACGTACGCTCCGGCGTCATCGCGTTCCTCTTCGGTAAGGCGCTCGACGGCAATACCTGCGCGTGCGACGCGGCCCACGACGGCGTCACGAACCCGCCGCCCATCAGCGGGAACACGCGGGACTCGCTCAGCGCCGACGACGACGGCGGCTACTTCCGCGAGCGCGCGGCCGCGTACTACGCCACCGGAGCGCTCGGCCTGCCCTAGGCCGTTCACGCGCGCGTCAGCGGACGGTACCGGATGCGATGCGGGCGCCAGTCCGTGCCCTCCGCTTCGCGCTTACGCGCCTCGTACGACTGGTAGTTCCCCTCGAACCAGCGAACGCGGCTGTCGCCCTCGAAGACGAGCAGGTGCGTCGCGATCCGGTCGAGGAACCAACGGTCGTGGCTGATGACGGCGACGCAGCCCGCAAAGTCGAGGATCGCCTCCTCGAGCGCGCGGAGCGTGTCGACGTCCAGGTCGTTCGTCGGCTCGTCGAGGAGCAGCACGTTGCCGCCGGAGCGGAGCAGCTTCGCGAGGTGGACGCGGTTGCGCTCTCCGCCGGAGAGGTCGCCGACCTTCTTCTGCTGGTCGGCCCCGCGGAAGTTGAACGATGCCGCGTACGCACGCGCGTTCCGCGTGCGCGCGCCGACCTGGATGTTCTCCTGGCCGCCGGAGATCTCCTCCCACACGTTCTTCGCCGGGTCGAGCGTGTCGCGCGTCTGCGAGACGTACGCGAGCTTGACGGTCTCGCCGACGCGCAGCGCGCCGCCGTCGGGCCGCTCCTCGCCCGTGATGAGCCGGAAGAGCGTCGTCTTCCCCGCGCCGTTCGGGCCGATGATCCCGACGATGCCGCCCCGGGGCAGCGAGAACGTGAGGTCGTCGAAGAGGAGCCGCTCGCCATACGCCTTGCGAAGCCCTTCCGCCTCGATGACGACGTCGCCTAGCCGCGGACCGGGCGGGATCGCGATCTCGAGCTGGCGCTCGCGCTCGTCGGGGTCCTCCGCGAGGAGCCGCTCGTATGCCTCGATGCGCGCCTTCGACTTCGCCTGCCGCGCCCGCGGGGACGCGCGGACCCACTCGAGCTCTCGCGCGAGGGTCTTCTGCCGCGCAGACTCCTGCTTCTCCTCGACCGCCAGGCGCGCGCGTTTCTGGTCGAGCCAGGCGCTGTAGTTGCCCTGGTACGGGATCCCGAACCCCCGATCGAGCTCGAGGATCCAGCCGGCGACGTTGTCCAGGAAGTAGCGGTCGTGGGTCACCGCGACGACGCACCCGTCGTACTCGCCGAGGAACCGCTCGAGCCACGCCACCGAATCGGCGTCGAGGTGGTTCGTCGGCTCGTCGAGGAGAAGGAGGTCCGGCTTCGACAACAGAAGGCGGCAGAGCGCGACGCGCCGGCGCTCGCCGCCCGAGAGGGTCGCCACGTCCTGGTCGCCCGGCGGGCAGCGCAGCGCGTCCATCGCGAGCTCCACGGTCGTGTCGAGCTCCCAGAGGCCCTTCGCCTCGATCTCGTCCTGCGTGCGCTGGAGGTCGTCGGTGACGTGGGACATCTCGTCGGGCGATAGATCCTCGCCGAGCTTCAGCGAGAGCGCGTTGTAGCGCTCGAGCACGGCTCGGCCGGACGCGACCCCGTCCTCCACGTTGCCGCGGACGTCCTTCGCGGGATCGAGCTGCGGCTCCTGCGCGAGGAGTCCGGCGCGGAAGCCCTCCGTGATGCGTGCGTCGCCACTGAATTCGGTATCGACGCCGCCCATGATCCGCAGGAGCGTGCTCTTGCCGGCGCCGTTGGCGCCGAGGACGCCGATCTTCGCGTCCGGATAGAACGCCAGCGTGATCCCGCGAAGGATCTCGCGCTGCGTGAGCGGCGCGATCTTGCGCAGCTCGCGCATCGTGAAGATGAATTGAGGGGGCATGGAGAAACCGTATCAGCAGTCAACAATCGAAGGCGGCCTTGCCTTCGTAACCCCCTGCGGATTCGTTAGGCTTCGAGTCGCACTGAAGGGGAGGTCGTCCTTGTCCGACGAGAAGCGCAACTTCCGTCTTGCGAAGAGCGTTCGCCCGTCGCGCTACGAGCTCCGCTTCGAGCTCGACCTCGACGGCTGGACGTCGCGCGGCCACGAGCGCGTCGCGCTGACGTTCGACCGCCCATCGCGGGAGCTCGTCCTGCACGCGCTCGACCTCATCATCGAGCGCGCCGCGATCGCGGGCGGACCGAAGATGACGGACGTGACCTACGACGGCGAGGCCGAGACCGCCACGCTCCGCTTCGACGGCGAGGTCGCCGCGGGCGAGCGCGTGCTCGAGCTCGACTGGTCGGGCCAGATCCGCGAGTCCCTTCGCGGCCTCTACCGGTCGACGCGGCCGGGCGAGCGGTACGCCGCGACGCAGTTCGAGGCCGCCGACGCCCGCCGCGCCTTCCCCTGCTTCGACGAGCCGGAGTTCAAGGCCCGCTTCGCGATCGAGCTCGTGCACCCCGCCGGGCTCACCGCGATCGGCAACATGCCGATCGCCTCTCAGGAGCCGGTCGCGGACGGACGCCAGCGGACCCGCTTCGTCGAGACGCCGAAGATCTCCTCGTACCTCGTCGCCTTCACGGTGGGGCCGTACGAGTCGACCCCCGAGGCGAAGACCGCGAGCGGGATCCCGGTGCGCGTCTGGCTCCCGAAAGGCCTGGCCGCGCAGGGCCTCTACGCGCGGGACGCGCATGTCCGCTCGCTCGAGTACCTCGAGCCCTACACGGATATCCCGTACCCGTACCTGAAGGTCGACGCGATCGGCATCCCCGACTACGAGGCCGGCGCGATGGAGAACCCCGGCGCGATCACGTACCGGGTCTACCTCCTCGCCGCGGACGAGCGGAACGCGTCGGTGAAGATGTTCAAGGGGATCTTCAGCACGGCGGCGCACGAGCTCACCCACATGTGGTGGGGCGACCTCGTGACGATGCGCTGGTGGACCGATCTCTGGCTGAACGAGTCGTTCGCGAGCTTCGTTGGCGAGAAGGCGACCGCGGCGCTCAATCCCGAGTGGCGGTACTGGCGCGACTTCGTGGCCGACAACGCCGGCGCGTTCAACCTCGACTCGCTCGCCTCCACGCATCCGATCTCCGTCGAGGCCAAGAGCGCGGAGGAGGCTTCGCAGCGTTTCGACGCGATCTCGTACACGAAGGGCGCCGCCGTGCTCCGGATGATCGAGGGCTACCTGGGCGAGACGGCGTTCCGCGACGGCGTGCGCATCTACCTTCGCCGTCACGCCGAAGCGAACGCGTCGGCCGACGACTTCTGGCACGCGCTCGACGAGTCGTCCGGCCAGGGCGTCACGAGGATCGCGAACGCCTGGATCAAGGAGCCCGGCCATCCGCTCGTCGACATCACGGCGCGCGAGAAGGACGGTGGCCTCGAGCTGAGCCTCTCACAGACTCGGTACTTCTCGGACGCGGGCGCGAAGCCGACCGCGCAGCGCTGGCCGGTGCCGCTCGTCATCCGGACCGACGCCGGCGAAAAGCGGATCCTCCTGAGCGACGCGCGCGCCACCGTCGGCCTGCCCGGTGCCCGGTGGTATTACCCGAACGCCGGCGGGCGCGGGTTCTATCGGTTCCGGCTCGACGAGCTGTCCGAACGGCGGCTCGACGAGGGGATCGCGCACCTCGCCGCCGAGGAGCGGCTCAGCCTCATCGACGACCTGTGGGCGCTCACCCGTCACGGCAAGGCCCGGCTCGCCACGTTCATGCGGCGCCTCGAGACGCTGCGTGGCGACGACGACCGCGCGGTGCTCTCCGCGATCGCCGACGCGCTCACGTGGATCGGCAACTACGCCGTCCGACCGTCGACCGAAGGCGCCTTCGCGCGGCTCGTAGAGGAGCTCTTCCGGCCGATCCTCCAGCAGGGCGGCTGGGACGTGCACGACGACGAGGACGCGGACACCCGCGAAAAGCGCACGCGCGCGATCGGGATGCTCGGCGTCCACGCGCGGGCGCCCGACGTCCGCGAGGAGGCCGGGCGGCGCGTCCGCCGGCACCTCGAGGGCAACGCGCGTCTCCATCCCGACGTCGCCGGGATCGTCATCGCCGTCGCGGCGACCGCGGGCGACGCCGCGCTCTGGGAGCGCTACGTCGCGCGCATGAAGGAGGCCGCGGCGACCGACGCGCAGGAAGAGACGCGGTTCCGCCAGGGCCTGATCTTCTTCGAGGATCCCGCACTCGTCCGCCGGACGGCGGAGCTCGCGTTCACACCGGCCATCCGGATGCAGGACCGCGGGCATCTCCTGGTACCGCTGCTACAGCGGCGACGCTCGCGCGAGGTCGCCTGGCCGGTCCTGCGCGACGCGTGGGACGAGCACGTCGCGAACGCGGACCTTCCGCCGCTCCTCAAGCAGGCGTTTCCGACCGCGGTGAGCCAGCTCGCGCAGCCCGGTCTCGCGCAGGAGGCCATCTCGTTCCTCGAGGCGAAACGCACGCCGGACATCGCCGAGACGGTGTCACAGTCCATCGAGCGGCTGCGCGTGAACACCGCCGCGGCGGAGCGCCTGTCGGACGAGCTCGGAGACGCGCTGAAGGTGCCGACGGCGGCGTAGCGCCCGAACGGGGAGCCAAAGACGAGGCGGCTCGGAGAACGTCTCCGAGCCGCTTCGGCGCCTGGCTCGATCAGCGCTTCATGGGAGAGGACGCGCGAAGTAGATGTCCTCCTCCACGGTGCCGTCGAGTCCGCGAGTGTCCGCCCAGACCACGAGCGGGCGACCCTGGCTGTCCAGATCGACCCACATGTAGTCGCCGAGGAACCCCGCTTGGATCGGGTTGTTCGCGACGACGAGGTTGGGCATCGAGTCCGTCGTGAGGCGCGTGTACTTGAACGATCGTGAGGACGACGCGGCGTTCGTGATCTTCGCGAGCGTGATGTCGTTGCAGCCCGTGGTCTCGCAGCTGCCGTAGGAGCGGTCGTAGTACGCGACGAAGAGCGTGCCGTCCTTGGTGACCTTGCTCCACGGCTGCCACTGGGCCGTCTTCCCGAACTTCGATGCCGGGGCGACATTCACCTCGGAGCTCCAGGTAGCGCCGCTGTTCGTCGAGAACGAGTAGAAGACGTCGTTATCGCACGGCGGCGTCGCCGTGTTGTTGGGACTGGTGCACGGCGGGCCACCGTTGCGGAAGTCCGACCACACGGCGTAGAGCTTCCCGCCGTCGTCGATCGAGATCGACATCGAGGTGAACTCCGGGACGCGGTAGCCGTTCGGCGGCAGGCAGCGTCTGCCCGAGGGGCAGCCGGTCACCGGGTTCGGCCCGACCTGCCGCGGATGCGTGCCGATGAGGCTGTTGATCCTGACCGGCGCGGTCCAGCTCGCCGGGCTGGCGCAGTTGTTCGCCGCCGGGCACTTCACGAAGGCCACCTGGTTGAGTCCGAGGCCCGGCGTGTTCGAGTTGCCGAAGATGACGTAGATGGTCCCGTCCGGACCGACGATCGGGTGCGAGCCCTGGTTGTCGTTGCATGGTCCAGCGACCGGGACTGTGCAGATCGACGGGTTCACGCCGTCGATCTCGATGCCTGCCGACCAGGTGTCACCGCCGTTGGTGGACTGGCTGAAGTAGATGGGGCTATGCCCGCCGCTGAACCGGGTCCAGGTGACGTAGACGTTGTCGTGCTTCGGGCTACCGGCGTTCGCATCGGCGACCATGAGCTCCTTGTCGTTGAAGATGGTCGCATCGTTGTCGTTCGCCACGACCCCGAGCGGCACGTCGCGGTACGTCTGGAAGGGCTGCACGCGCGGCGAGTGGTAGAACGCGCCGCCGATCGGGGCGTTCGACTTCGCGACGACGATGGCGTTCGCAAACGCCGTCGCGGCGACGTCGAAGATGACTCCGGTGACGTACGCGTTCCCCTTTGAATCGAAGGTCGCGCTTGGGTCGCTGCAGGCGTCGGCCGTGTGGCCGTCGAGCAGCGTGAACTGCCAGAACGGCGGCGTCTGATCGCCCCAGCTCTTCCCTCCGTCGAAAGACCAGGCGTAGCCGCAGTGGTTGAAACCGATGCGGGAGTCGTTCTGCCCGGCGATGAGGTTGTCGTCGTCGAGCGGGTTGACGACGACGATCTCCTCCGCCTGGCGGCGGAGCGAGCAGTCCTGGTTGACGCGGACGTTCGATCCGCCCTGCCCGCCTCCCTCGAAGCGGTTCGAGCAGCCCTGCGTGCCGTGACGTGAGAAGGCCTTTGACGGATCCTTGCCTGCGGCGGCCCGTCGTTCGAGCTCGCCGGTCGCGAGCAGCGCCGCGTAGACGGCGCCCGATGAGACCAGCTGCTCCTTTTCCCCTGGCTCGACAAGGCCGAGCTCGATGTCCACGGCCCGCGCGAGCACGCTGTTCCCGATCGGCGCCGAGCTCACCTGCGTGGGCGCGGGTATCGCGAGCACGAGCGCCGCGACCACCGCGAGGACGAGCGTGCGCAGTAGCAACGGACTGATCTTGATGCGCATGGGTCCCCTCTCCCTGTCTTTCATGAACGCTCCGGCGAAAAGCCACGCGGCCTCCGCGTCCCCTCCCCTGCGTTGCTCGCTGGCCCCCGAAAGCGGCGCCAATGATGCGCTTTGGCGTCAAACGCGGCACAAAAAGGTCCTGATGCCCGCGCGATCACGCTTTCGTGGATCGATCGACGAATGCGCGAAGAGCAGTGGCGGAGCCTACGGGTTGGTCTGGGGAAGGGGCAGCTTTGGCGATGACTGCGTGGGCGTAAGAACGCCCGACGGTGGCATGTCATTCGGCCACTCGGACCAGCGCGACGGCGCGGCTCCATACGCGTCGCTCGAGGGCGCCGATCCCGCGGCCGGCGTCGTCGAGGTCGGCTCAGCGCCGGGCGTCATCACGGTCGAGCCGCCGGAGGCGGACCCGCCAGTGGGCTGCCGCGGCGCTGCGAACGGCACCTCATACGTCGCGGGGACCTCCGCGGGCGCGCCGGCCGGTACGGAGCCGCCGAGCGCCGGCGCGGTGCCGTCGGCTGGCGCGATCGCCGGCTGGCCGCCGATCGCGGGCAGCGCGCGAGGCAGGGGCGAGCCAGCTGCCAGGCCCACCGCTGCTGCCACGCCGACGAGCGCCAGCGCGAGCAAGAGGGCCGTCGCGATAGGGGTCGGTCGGAACGTTGTGATCATCTGCTCTCCAAGCGTTAACGATACCGACGGGTGAACGTTCCGGTCGCCGGCTCAGCCGCCGATGAAGCTCATCTCGATCTTGTGGAGACCCTCAGTCTGCGCGGAGCGCAGCTCCGAGTAGCGGTCGTCGCGCCCGGTCCAGACCGCCGCGATCTTCGCGGCGATCTCGTCGTCGGTGGAGCCGTCACGGACGAGCGCGCGCAGATCGGTGCCGCGCGTCGCGAAAAGACACGTGTACAGAGAGCCGTCGGCCGACAGCCGCGCGCGCGTGCAGTCTGCGCAGAACGGCTGCGTGACCGACGCGATGACGCCGATCTCCCCGCCACCGTCCTTGTAGCGGTAACGGTCGGCGACCTCACCGCGGTAGTCCTTGTCGACCGGCTCGAGCGGCATCTCGCGGTCGATCGCGGCGACGATCTCCTTCGCCGGCACGACGTCGTCGAGGCGCCAGCCGTTGCTGTGACCGACGTCCATGAACTCGATGAAGCGGAGCGTCCAACCGGTGCCCTTGAAGTAGCGCGCCATCGGCAGGACGCTGGCCTCGTTCAGGCCGCGCTTGGTGACCATGTTGATCTTGATCGGCCCCAGGCCGACCGCCTGCGCGGCCTCGATCCCGGCGAGGACCTTTGCGACCGGGAAGTCGACGTCGTTCATGGACCGGAAGACGGCGTCGTCCAGCGAGTCGAGGCTCACGGTCACGCGCTTCAGGCCCGCGTCCTTGAGGCCGCGCGCCTTCTCCGCGAGCAGCGAGCCGTTCGTCGTCAGCGTGAGGTCGAGGTCGCCGATGGCCGCGAGCTTGGCGACGAGGACCTCGAGGTCGCGGCGCAGCGTCGGCTCGCCACCCGTGAGACGGACCTTCTCCACGCCGAGGGCGACGAAGATCCGCACGAGGCGCTCGATCTCCTCGAAGCTGAGGATCTGGTCGCGCGGCAGGAACTGGTACCCCTTGCCGAACACCTCCTTCGGCATGCAGTACACGCAGCGGAAGTTGCACCGGTCGGTGACCGATATGCGCAGGTCGTGGAGCGGCCGGCCGAGGCTGTCGAGCGGGGTCATCACGGAAAAGTATGAGGCCACCGGATGCTCCCCGGGGGCCTCGCCGTAACGACGAGCTTTCGCCCTAGGGCCGCGCGATCGTGAGCTTGCCCAGGACGACCCGTTCTGTATCGGCGGGATTCGCCGGGTCGCCGCGAGCCTTCAGGACCTCTACCGAGATCTCGTAGATGTCGTTCGCCAGGGTCGCGCGCGAGGCACCGATCCCCACCGCGCCATCCCAGCCGAGGGCGAAGACGGTCATCGCGCTTGAGTTCCTGGGGAAATACACGAACGACAGCGCCGGCGAGTACGTGGTGCCGGCTGCGGCTCTTGCTTTGAAAGTCACCGACCGGCTCTGAAGGTCGAAATGGACGCAGAAGATCGGCGTCTGCGTGGCGTCGGCGAACGTGAACGTCCCCGCCGTTCCCGTCCCGGAGGCCGGCACGAACGACAAGTTTCCTGCCGCGTCGGCGCGGCAGACGCGCGTCGATCCGCTCAGGACCGTGATCGACTGATAGTCGCCGATGAAGCCTGCGTACGGGACGCGATACGTGGTCGCGGGCTCCTCGTCGCTGGTGACGACGAGGTATCCCCCGTAGAGGCCTTTCAGCGGCGAGGAGGGCGCCGCGATCGTCACATCCACCGCTGCGGACTGATTGTTCTTCACGGTCACGCTTGGAACGCTGAAGACGACCGCGGCGGCATTCGGGTTGAACGTCGGCGAGAACGTGTTCGAGCCGGTGCCGGTGGCCGACTGGTGACTGAACGTGTATGTCACCGCCTTCCCGGTGCCGGGGAGGCTCGTGATCGTGATGGTGTGCTTCTGGGGACCGGACTGACTCTCGCCGAGCGAGAGCTTCCCCGGCGTGACGCGCGCGTTCGCCGCGACGGCGGCCGCGATATTGAGCATGCCCGCACCCTGGCGATGCACGCTGTCGAGCCCATCGCGCTCGTTGGTCGTTCGGTTGTGTGGTGTCGCGGTGTTCATGAGGATGTCTCGCACGTTCGCGGGTCCGAGCTCGCGAAGGCTCTTCGGGCTCGCCTGCAGAAGGAGCGCCACGGCCCCGGCGACGTGAGGTGACGACATCGATGTGCCGCTCAGGTTGCCGTGACCGCCCTGCTTCACGGGCAGCGTGGAGTAGATGTTGCCGCCAGGCGCCCCGATGTCAGGCTTCAGGCTCAGGTCCGGTGACATTCCGTAGGAGCTGAAGCCAGAGATACGGTCGCCGGTCGGGGTCGGGAACCTGGCCATCTCGGCGGTCCAGGCAAGCGTTACCGGACCGGCCACGAGCTCTGAGCTGAGGAGCGCGCCGAGCCTGTCATCCGTCGCGACGACAGGGATTGCGACCGCCGGCGACGGCGGCGCGGTCACCGGTGGCTCGACCCCCGGAGAGAAAAAGCCGACATTCGCGGGCCCGTTGTTGTAGAGCACGACGGCGATCGCGCCGGCGGCTTGCGCGTTGATCGACTTCGCGTAAAAGCTGCACGTTCCGCGGCGGATGAGCGCGACCTTACCGGTAAGGCTGCCCGCCGTCAGGGCCGAGCAGGCGTCGGCCGCCGACGTGAGCGTGCCTGTCCGGACGAGCGTCGCGCCGCCGGAGATGGGTGCGTTCGGCGAACCGGTCGCTTGCGTGTAGCCGACCTTCCCGTCGAACGCTGGAGTCGTCGACGGGACGGGCGGAACCGTGAAGTACGGCAGCTGGACCTTGACGTTGTCGAACGACGCGACGCCGATGACATTCGCGCCCACGCCTGGGGCGCCGGACGAGTAGAGCCCGTTCGCACCCCTGTTGCCGATAGAAGCGACGACCACGATGCCGTGCTTCGTCACCAGCCGGTCCGCGCCTACCGCGGTCGGGTATTGCGGCCACTGGAAATCCGACCCGAAGCTCATGTTGATCACGTCCATGTGATCCCCAAGAGCGCGCTCCATGGCCGCGAGGATGATGTCCGAGGACGTCGATCCGCCGCAGCCGAAGACGCGATACGCGCCGAAGCGCACATCTGGAGCGACGCCGGTCACGAGGCCGCGCGCGCCGACGATGCCGGAGACATGCGTTCCGTGACCCTGGCAGTCTTTTGGGTCCGGGCCTGGATGGGGCACGAGCGCAGGGCCCTTTCCGCCGGCGTCGTAGTCGTCGCCGACGAAATCCCATCCGGTGAAGACACGGCATGACGGTCCGAAGCACCCCCCGAGGTCAGGGTTCTGGTAGTCGATGCCGGTGTCGATGACCGCGACCTTGATGTTCTTGCCGGTGATCCCCATCGCCTGAACGGTGTCGGCACCGGTCATCGTGATCGCCGTGGACAGATCGATCGTTTCGCCGGGACTGGCCGGCTCGACGACGGTCATCGCCACGACCGGCCAGAGCGCCTTCATGCCATCAAGTCCGTGGAGCTTCGCGAGCTCCGCGCCGGTCGCACGGACCGAGAAGCCATTCCACAGATCGCCGTAGGCGAAGCGCTCCTCGTAGCTCACGCCCTTGCCCTTCGCGGCCGCACGGAACGCGTCCTGCGATGCCGCGACCGCCACGCTGCTCGTACCATCGGAGGTGGGGGGCGTCGTGAGCTCGACGAACCAGCCGTCTGGCGTTTCGTTATCGCTCGCGGCGACGGTCCCGTCGTCGACCGTATCCTCGGCCCGCGCCGCTGCTGGACCGAGCGCCAGAAGCAATGAGGCAATGACCGCGACGACAATCGAGCGCGAGCGCAGGCGGGACTTGCGCATCGACCTCACCCTTCCACACCCTCGAAAACCCCGGACGGTTCGGCGGCCGAGTCTACCGACCAGGGCCGGGGCGCGCCTGCCGTCCACGTATCAGTCCGCCGAGCCGGCGCAGGGCATCCTCATGGTTACGCCCCCGCGGATGAACTGGTTCACCAGGCACAGACGGCCAGCGCGGGGCTAGACGGGCGGCGTCACGGCGGTGGGCATTGCGGGAGCGGCGGCCTTCCACCCTTGAGACAGCGATCCCCCTCGCTCGACGGCCCGGACGCGCCCATTCCCGTGACGGCGCCAGGCACGGCCGTCGCCGTCACGATCGTCGGCGAGGCGCTCGTCGCCGGTGACACCGGCGGAAGGACGGTGGGCGCGATCGCTGGTGCCATATCTCGGTCGGTCGGGGTGGCGAGCGGCGCCGCCGGCTCAAGGGGTGATCCCTCGATGGGCGGCTGATCGCCTGTCGCACCGGCGCAGCCGGCGATCACGAGGACAAAGCCGAATCCGAGAGCGCGCACACCGCTCATCGTGCGATCGGGAAGCCGCATGAAATGGATAACGCGGTAGCCCTCTCCATTCGTTACGTTCCTGCCCGACGCGACCGACCGCCCCCGAACGGGGTGTGCCGGCGACACGGCGAGGAAGCCCCGATTTGCACCTTTGGCTTCGGGGCAAGAGTATTCCGCGCCGAGCGGCAGGTCGCCGCAAAACAGTGGGAAGGGGATCCCCTTTGGTCAGACGCTTCGCCACGCTCTGTATCGCGTTCGCGTTCGTTCCGGTCCTGCTCGTCAGCGGTGCGCTGCCGAGCAACGACACGCGCACCCCGAACGTACGCGGCGGGACCCTCGGGATCGACGACGAGCTCAACGACGTCCAGTCCCGGATCATCTCCGGCTTCGCATCTTTCACGCTCGGCAAGAACGGGAACGACATCGGCAGCTCGCACGCGAGCGGGACGACGTACTTCACGCGCGGCAGCGATGGGTGTCCGAATAACCAGAGCTCGAACATCAAGGTCAACCAGAACTGCCTGAACCTGAGCGATCCGGACCTGCAGGGCCGCGGTCAGGCCCAGAACGAGACGTTCATCAAGGCGGACCCGAACAACCCGAACCATGTCGTCGGCTCCTACAACGACTACCGCCGCGGCGATGGGACCTGCGGCGTCTCGTACAGCCTCGACGGTGGCCGGACGTGGAACGAGTCGACGACGCCGAACAACTTCGTCCGCGGTGCGCGCGTCAACGGCGCTCCGCGGGAGTACTACCAGGCAGGCGGGGATACCTCGGTGGACTGGGACTCGAAGGGGAACGCCTATCTCTCCTGCCAGCTCTTCAAGCGTGGGCCAGGGACCACGGGCGACCGTGATCGCGCGAGTGGAATGTACGTCTTCCGTTCGACGCAGAACAACGGCGCCTCGTTCAACTTCCCGGGACGCCCGGTCGTGGAGAGCAACACCAGCGGTAGCGTCCAGACCTCGTTCCTCCCGCTCGAAGACAAGCAGTTCCTGGCGGTCGACCACAATGCGACGGCCTGCGCCGCAGGAACGACCACGGCGACGCCAGGAGCGAAATGCACACCCTTCCAGGACCGTATCTACATGACCTGGACGGAGTTCGCCCCGAATGGCACGGCGTTCATCTACTTGTCGTATTCGAGCGACTATGCGGAGCACTTCAGCCCGCGCCACCTCGTGAGCCTCAACAACCCGACCCTTTGCCCGAACGACTACGGGCTCGGCACGGCCGACACCTGCAACGAGAACCAGTTCTCGCAGCCCTTCGTCGGCCCCGACGGGGTCTTGTACGTGATCTTCAACAACTTCAACAACCCGGCGACGTTCGGCACGACCCCGGACAACCGCAACCAGATCCTGATGTCGCGCTCATTCGACGGCGGGAACACCTTCGAGACCCCTCACAAGGTCACCGACTACTACGACCTGCCTGACTGCGCGACCTATCAGGCCGGCCACGACTTCGGGCGGGCCTGCGTACCTGAGAAGGGTCCGACGACGAACTCGATCTTCCGCGCCGCGAACTACGCCTCCGGCGCGGTCAACCCGACGAACCCGTCAGAGGTCGTCGTTGCGTTCGCTTCGTACATCAACCAGAACTCGAAGGAATCGAACGGCTGCGTGCCGACGTCATTCGACCCGGCGACCGGACAGAACCTGTTCACGGGCGTCAAGGCCGCGGGCGCTTGCAACAACGACATCCTGATAAGCGTCTCGACGAACGGCGGGACGACGTTCACGGGCACGACGGTGGACCCGCGAGCGCTCCCATCGGCCACGAACGACCCCGGCCAGAGGACGAGCGATCAGTGGTTCCAGTGGATCGCCTTCACGAAGAACGGCAAGCTCGCGATCTCGTACTACGACCGACAGTACGGGAATGACGAGGTCACGGGGTTCTCCGACGTGAGCTTGTCGGGCTCGGGCGACAGCCCCGCGTATTCAGACTGGAATGTCCTCCGCGTGACGAGCTCTTCGATGCCGATCCCGACGCAGTTCCCGGAGGGGACCTACAGCACCTTCTGGGGTGACTACGCCGGCCTCGACGCGACGAACAACGCCATCTCGTTCTGGAGCGACACGCGCGATCCCGATCTCTTCGCGTGTCCCGCAAGCGGCGGGGGCATCGCCCTTCCGCCCGCAGTCTGCGGCGGCAGCTCTGGTGGCACGACGCTGAACGATCAGAACGTCTACGTGGCGAACGTAGCCGTCCCCTCGAAATAGCGCGACTCGCGTTCTTCGCCGAAGGGCCGCCGTGAGGCGGCCCTTCTTCATATCAGCTCCGCAGACGTGCGCGGACGGCGTCCTTGATCGTGGCGGGCTCCGGGAAGCCGCCCTCGCGCCGCATCGAATGGACCAGCTCGCCCGCGACGGACACGTCGAACGTCCCGCCGTCCCAGGGGATGAGCTCGATCGACGAGAGCTCCGCGCCGAACTCGAGCATCAGCGTCTTCGCGAGGTCCAGCGTCTGTGGCTCGTACCCGCATTCGGCGCAGTAGGTGATGCGGACCTTGACCGGGCCGGCCATTTACGCCGCGACGCGCGTGACCAGCTCCCGCAGCTCGCGGATCACTTCCTGGTTCGCGAAGGGCGTGGTCTCGTCACGCATCTTCGCGAGCTCGGCCTGGAGCTGCGCCCGCACGTCCTCGGGCAGCTGGTCCACCGGGGCGTCCGGAGAGCCGAACTCGGGGTGTGCGGCGAAGATCTCGCGACGTCGCTTCGCGCGCAGGTCCGTGACCGATGCCGGCCGCTCGATCCAGTGGCCGAGCTCGCGGAAGTCGTCGTCGTAGAAGACGACGACCGGGATCGACTTGAACGTGCCCTGGTTGAGCCAGCGCTGCATCAGGTCGTCGTTCTGGTCGCGCAGGAACACGCGGATGTCGAGCTTCCCGCTCGCCTGCGCGAGCCGGCCGACGACCGGAAGGTTCGCGATGACGTCGCCGCACCAGTCCTCGGCGAGGACAACGACATGGAGCGGGCGTGGAAGCTGCTGGAAGGCGGCGACGTCGTCCGGGCGCAGCTCGACGCGCCGCTCGTTCTCCTCGAAACGCTCGCGGTTGCGGGTCATCTGCCGCTTGTAG
>Ga0066698_10000124_pt1 | contig 23530 bp, 21 predicted proteins | sample GraSoiAngelo_147_FD_66457 | JGI IMG/M metagenome (GOLD analysis project Ga0066698, IMG submission 66457) | Grasslands soil microbial communities from the Angelo Coastal Reserve, California, USA - 14_1009_05_40cm | ecosystem: Environmental > Terrestrial > Soil > Grasslands | place: USA... | reverse complement strand
GCGAACCTGCCCGAGACGCTCCGCGAGCACGTGGCGCGCAGCCTCGACGTCCTGCAGGACGCCCCGCTCGATCCTGACTTCATCGACCACGTCCGGCAGCTGACCCGGGCGTGGGCGGAGCGCCGCGTGGTCGAGATCGAGTACGAGGGCGCGGCCTACGAGGGCCGCGCCGGAGAGCGCAGCCGGCGCACGGTGCGGCCGTTCATCATCGAGCCCTCGCTGCAGACCCATGCCCTGTACCTGATCGGCTGGGACGAGGACCGCGACGCGATGCGGACGTTCAAGATCGAGCGGATCCATGACGTCCGCGTGACCCCTCGCGGGTTCGAGCCGCCCGAGGGTGCGACGCTCGAGCGCGACCTGCGCCGGGGCTGGGACATCATCGCGGACCAGCCCCCGGTCGAGGTCGTCCTGCGCTTCTCGCCGACCGTGGCAGATCGCGTCGTTGAAACGGTTTGGCACCCCCTGCAACGTTTTGAGCGGTCGCCCGACGGTACTCTCCTGTGGCGTTCGACGGTGAGCGGGATCATCGAGATCCGGCTCTGGATCCTGTCCTGGGGAGAGGACGTGGAGGTGCTCGAGCCGTCCGAGCTTCGCACCCAGGTACGCGACATCCACCGACGGGCTCTCGCCCGTTATGGCAGCTGATGCCGCGAGGCTAACGCGACACCGCGACCCCCGATCGACCCAGCCCGTCCGTACCATGGACGGAGCCCACGCGTGAGGTGACCATGCAACCCATGTCCCGGGGACCCCAGCGCCTTGCACGCCCCAGCCTCCTGCTCGCAGCCACTTTCATGGCGCTGCTGGCGCTCGCTATCGGCCCCGTCGCGCACCCCGCGCCCGCGAGCGCGAGCACCGCGACGACGATGGAGGCGAACATCGTTTCCTGGATCAACAGCGCGCGCCAGAGCCGTGGAGTCCCGGCGCTGCGGGTCGGCTCGAAGCTGACCTCCCTGGCCGGCAGTCGTGCCGCGACACTCGCGCGGACCACCGTCCTCGCGCACCCCTCGTGCCTGGGGTGCGTGTTCCGCAGCTACGACATCTCGTTCAGCGCCTGCGGCGAGGCGATCGCGATGACGACCTATCCGTGGGGGTATCAGGCGGCCAGGAGCATCTTCAATGCCTGGAAGAACAGCCCCGGGCACTGGAGCCTCCTGATGAGTCGCACCTACCACCGGATCGGCATGGGGGTCGCGTACCGAAGCTCCAACCACTCGACCTGGGCGGCGGCGGACCTCGCCGGCTGAGGGACGCGCACCGCGCCCTCCGCGCCCCCGGGCGCGGGCGACGCGCCCGTATCCTGCGCTGGTGGCGCGCCACCCCTTCGCCGCCGTCAACCTGATCAGCGACCCGATTCACGGCTATCTCGAGCTGACCAAGCGCCTGTCGCGCGATGAATCGGCGGCAGCCGGCCTGCCCGACGAGGACGCGGCCGAGGACGACCTCCTCGACACCGCCTGGCTCCAGCGCCTGCGCCGCATCAGCCAGCTCCAGAGCGCACGTTGGGTCTTCCCGACCGCCGAGCACTCGCGGTTCACGCATGGCCTGGGCGTGATGCACGAGGCAGGCCTCTGGGCGCGCGCGCTGCTGCCCTCGCTGCGGACGGCCCTGCCGTCCCTGGCGCCGGCCGAGCCACTCCCGTCCGAGGGGCTCGTCGTCGAGACGCTGCGGGTCGCGGGCCTGCTCCACGACGTCGGCCACGGGCCGTTCGCCCACTTCTTCGACGATCGCGTACTGGCCGCCTTCCCCGCCCCCGAGGACGCCCGCCGTGGCCCGGGCAAGCGCCTGTCGCACGAGGACCTCAGCCAGCTGATCATCGAGCGCGAGCTGGGCACGCTCATCCGGGCGCTCCGGCGGGCGCCGGGTGCGATGCCCGAGCGCGACGCGTTCGCCGACGGCGAGGCGATCGACCCACGCTGGGTGTCGTTCCTCGTCGCGAAGCCCGCCCTGGTCGACGTGTCGATGCCTGCCTGGGTTCGCCTCCTGCAGCCGCTCCTGTCGGGCGTGTTCACGGTCGACAACCTCGACTACGTCCGGCGCGACGCGTTCTTCACCGGGGTGAAGGTCGGCATCGACGTCGAGCGACTCCGGCGGTACGCCTTCGTCTCCGAGCGCGGGCTGACGCTGTACGAGCCGGGTGTCGCGGCGCTGGAGGGCTTCCTCGGCGCCCGCCTGCTGCTCCACCAGTCCGTGTACTTCCACCGCACGGTGCGGGCGATCGACCTCGACCTGGGCGAGGTGTTCCAGCCCGCGATCGAGGCGCTGTTCGGCGACGACTCGCCCGCGGACCGTCTGTCCGACTACGTCGACCTCGACGAATACGCGCTCCTCCACCAGGCGGCGCGCTGGGCGCGCGGCGAGGACGTGCTGACCGACCGTTCCGCGCCCGTCCCGGGCGCCGGTCGTGTTCCGAGGACGGTCGCGGACGGCTGGCGCGGCATCCTCCTGCGCCGGCCGGGCTGGCGCGCGGAGGCGGAGATTCGCGCCTCCTACGAGCCCGGCGCCGAGCCGGAGGCGGAGATCGCGAGCCTCGGCAGCGCCGAGCGTGGTCGCGTGGCGATCGACCTCGCGATCGTGGACGCCCGCCCGGGCGATGCCCGGCGGCTCGCCGTCGAGGGCCGCGACGGGGGCGAGATCCAGCTCTCCCGGGCGCTCGCCCGCGTCCCGGCCTACGCACTCATCGGCCGCCGCTACCGGAGCACGCGACCAAGCTGAGAGCTAGCCGCCCGGCGGCGACGAGGCGCCCGGTGCCGGCTCGTCCCGATCGAGGCCCAGACGGACGGCGGTCGTCGCCGCCTCGGTCCGCGACGTCACCCCGAGCTTGCCCAGTTCTGCGCCGACCGCGATGGCGGCGCCTTCGAGAACCAGCCAGCCGGACTCTCGCTGACGGGCCACGAGCTCGGCGACAAGGCGGGTCTTGCCGACGCCGGCCTCACCGCCGACGAGCACGAGGCCGGGATGTCCGGAACGCTCGGCGTCGGCCGCTGACTGGAGCCTCGTTAGCTCCGTCTGGCGGCCGACGAACACCGGGCTGGACAGGCGCCGGGCCATCTTCGGTTGATCATAGGGAGGAGATCCCATGAATCACCGGTCCCCAGATGGCGCGCCCGTTGGTTCAGGCGCTCCCGGTGCCTGCGGGTCGAAGCGACCGTCCGAAGACGACGATCCGATCCTTGAGGCGATTGATGCGGTACCGCGCGGCCGGCTTGTTGGCGCTGCGCGCGGCGCGCTCGAGCGCGTTCTGCTTCATGGTCCGTCCGAGCTCCTGCTCGTACAGCCACAGGTGCGTGATCGGATCTGGCTGCATCGCGGGCCTCCCTTTGGGGTGCTCGGCCCCCGGCGGAGGTCGATGTCGTCACGCTATGGCCGCACCCCGGCCCGCCACATCCGGAGGAATCACAGTTCCTCGGGCCCGATGGCCTTTATTTCCGGCATCTGCCCGCAGGCGGGGCTTTAGCCGAGCGCCCCTCCAGGCGCCGCGAGCCCAACGCGCGCAAAGGATGGATGAGGCTCACCGTCCGCCCCAACCCGGTCATCGAGCAGCCAGCTTCGAGCTATCCGATGAATGTCACCGCCCGAGCGTCAGATCCGACCCTGGTTCGCACCTGACATCGCGGCCGTGCTCGACGCCGGGGGCCCTATCCCACCCGTCCCCGATTCCGCTCGATACCGCGAAGGTGGTTCGAATCTGGGCCTCAAATCGTGGCCAGGTGCCGATAGGGAGAACCAGAGTGCCGTGTGACCGCGCCGGGCTCTGGTGGCGAGCGAGCGCCGGCTCTGGCGGTGCTCGCGAGCGGGTTTCTCCGCGTGACGGCTAGCCCTACTTCGCCCGCATCCGGTTGCCCTTGGCGTCGTGAGTCAGCTCGGCGAGCCCCAGCGCCTCGAGCAGGGGCGGCATGTACAAGCCGAACCGACCGCGGTAGCCCTTGCGCAGCCCGTACCAGCCGCCGACGGGGTTCGATGGGTCACGCCCCCACGCCTCGACCGTGCCCGGTTTGGCGTCCTTCTGCTCGTCGGCCGCGCCGAGCTCCATCCAGTCGCCGTGCGCCTTGAGCATGGCGTGCAGGTCGTCGATCGCCCGCGCGCTGTACTTGAGCTGCGTCGAGCCGACCTGGCAGACGATCGCCGGCGGATCCGAGGTGTCGTCGCGGTACATCGTGTAGTCGGACGTGCCCGGAGGCGTCTTGAGCACCCACGGATCCGCCTTCGTGCCGCTGCCTGTGGCCATGGTCGCGTCCTCCCCGCGTTGCCGGGCGCACCCGCCCGGGCCATCAGGCGCAGCCTAGCCCTGCGCTACCCTGTGCGTCCGCGCGCCCGTAGCTCAGCGGACCAGAGCATGTGGCTTCGGACCACAGGGTCGGGGGTTCGAATCCCTCCGGGCGCGCCAGCTTCCCTCGCTCAACCAGCCGCGAGCGACGTGGGCTGCTGCAGGAGCGCGTCGGTCTCGGCGAGCGCAGGCGCCGCGCCGAGGCGCGCGAAGAGCTCGCGGGCCTTACGCAGGCCGGGCGCGGCCTCCGCGGATCGATCGAGCGCGATCAGGCAGCGACCCGCACCGAGCAGCGCCAGCGCCTGCTCGTACGGGACGCCGAACGATGCCCACCTCGTCGCGGCGTCCGAGTACGCACGAGCCGCGGTCGCGAGGTCGCCACCGGATTCGGCGAGGGCGGCCCCGGTGGTGACGAGGGCGTGCGCGGCGAACGGATATTCCGGTTCGACACCTTCGATGAGACGGCGAGCGACAGCATCATCCCCAATCGAAAGGGCGGCTCGCACCAGGGGCGACAGATACATCGCGTAGGTCAGCTGGCGGCGCATGCCCGGACTCGCGGCGATCTCGGCAAGGAGCGCCTCGGCGACATCGGCGTGGCCGAGCGCCGCCCAGGCGATCGCGCACGAACCCAGGCCGACGACGCCATACTCGGCGCTCCCGGAAGCGCGCACCGTGGTGGCGATCCAGTCGAGCCGGTCCTCGGTGACGTCCGCGCGGCCCTGGAGGACGAGCACGAGTGCCTCGTAGGACCAGCCCTCGGCGCGCGACAGCACGCTCCGGTCGGCAGTGCTGCGACGCTCGAGCTCCCGAATGAGCTCGAGGGCCTCGTCGAGGTTCCCCAGGTCCCAGTGCGCATTGATCGTGCTGCCGATGATCGTGTCGGTCGCCGCTTCCAGGCCCCGGGCGCGGGCGAGCGCCGTCGCCGTGCGCAGGGTTTCGAGGGCCGGCGCCGGCCCCTCCAACGGGATGAGCAGGGCGGAGAGATTGTTGTGCCACCATGCGGCGAACGACCCGTGGCCGTTCTCGACCGCGAGCGCGATCGCCTGACGTATGTCGTCGAGACCGCCGGCATCCCACATCAGACCGCGGGTCATTCCCCGGTTCGCCAGGATGCGGAACGACTCGCCGCCCCCGAGCGATGCATCCATGGTGAGCGCGCGATCGAGGAGCTCGAGCGCAGCCTCGTGACGGCCGGCCCACTGCTCGGCCTGGGCGGCTCCCACGATGGCACGGACGACCTCGTCGCCTGGCGGCAGGGTCTCCGCGATCGTCAGGCGCTCGGCGACGACGACCCAGCGCCGCGCGTCGGCGAGCAGCAGGTAGCAGTTTTCGAGCACGCCCAATGCGTCGAGGACCCCAACGAGGTCGCCCTGCTCCCGGAGTGTCTCGACGGCCTCCCGGGCGAGCTCGACCGCCTCGCGCATCCGTCCACTGTCACCCATCGCGTCAGCCACCTTCACGAGGAGCCGTGGTCGACCCGGATGTCCCGGCGGCGCGAGGGCCAGGGCGCGCTCGAAGCTCGCCACGGCGGCCGCCATGTCGAGCCCGAACGCCCTCTCGCCGGCGAGCGTCAGGGCTCGGAGGGCCTTGGGCTCGAGGCTCGCCGCTCGCTCGGTCTGACCGGCCGCTCGCGCCAGGTCGAGCGCCGTTGCCCAGTGGTGGGCGAGGACCTCGGCGACGTCCTCGGCCCGATCACCGGCCTTCGCCTCGAGCCACTCGGCTGCGGCGACATGGCGTGCCGCCCGGGACGGACGTGGCAGCTGGGCATAGGCGACGTCCCGGGTGAGGACGTGCCAGAACGCGTACTCGGCCTCGCCGACCATGGAGGAGTGGCGAGCCGGCCGGACAAGCTCCTTTCGCGCCAGCTCGCGCATCGCCTCGTTCACCGCGGCGACGTCTCGCTCGCCCATCGCCGCGACGGCGCCCGCCCAGAAGACCTTGCCCACGACGGCGGCGTCGGCGAGCATCGCCTTCCGTTCGGCCGGGAGCGTGTCGAGGCGGGCCGCGATGAGGGCGCCGATCGAATCCGGCAACGGCAACGTATGCCCTTCTCGGAGCGTCACCGCGCCATCGGATTCGACGAGCAGATCCCGGTCGCCCAGGAGGCGAACGAACTCCTCAGCGTAGAGGGGGTTGCCGTCGGCCCGCTCGAGGATCGGCGCCTGCAGCTCGGGTGGCACGACGGCCCCGAGGAGATCTGCCACGAGCTGGGCGGTCTCCTCGTCGCTCAACGGAGCGAGGTTGATCCGGTTGACGTTCGCCAGGCCGGCACCGAAGCTCGCGTCGCGCTCGAAGAGCTCCGGACGGGCCGTGGCGACGACGAACAGCGGGACGCCGGCGGCGCGGTCGGCGAGATGCTCGAGGAACGCCAGCATCGCATCGTCGGCCCAGTGGATGTCCTCGAACACGAGGACGGTCGGGTGGGCTTCGGCGAGCTCTTCGAGGAACGTCCGCCAAGCCGCGAAGAGCTCCTCACGCTCGGCGCCCGAGCTGGCATCGACGCCGACGAGCGGCCGCAGTCGCTGGCGCAGCCAATCGCGGTCGGGGCCGGCCGGCACGGCGTCGTCGATCTTGGCGGCGGCAACGGTCGGGTCGTCGGACTCGAGGATCCCGGCGTGGGCCTTCACGATCTCGCCGAGGGCCCAGAAGGTAACCCCGTCGCCATAGGGCAGGCAGCGGCCCTGTCGCCAGGTGAGGCCGGGCACGCGGGCCTGGGCATGGGCGAGGAGCTCGGCCACGATCCGGCTCTTGCCGATCCCGGGCTCGCCGACCACCGTGACGAGGTGAACCGAGCTCGCCGCGACGCTCTTGTCGAAGAGGCCCTTGAGGAGCCCGAGGTCGATCTCCCGGCCGACGTAGGCGCTGCCGTGAGTCCGGGTCAGATCGACGCCGAGGCGGGCTCTGGCGGCGGTCGGCCGGAAGATCCGAACGGGCTCGGCCTTGCCCTTGAGAACGGCGGGGGGCAGCTCCTCGTACCCGAAGACAGCCTTCGTCGCGTCGTGCGTCGCGCGTCCGACCGCGACCCCGCCCTCCGGGGCAATCGCCTGGATGCGCGACGCAGTGTTGATCGTGTCGCCGGTGACGAAGTGCTCACCCGCGCCGGGGGCCACGCCGAGCCGGACGAGGACCTCGCCGGTGTCGACACCGACCCTGATCCGGAGCGGCGTCCCGTCGAGCGTCTTGAGACCGGCCGCGTCCTCGCAGATGCGCAGGGCCGCTCGGACGGCGCGTTCGGGATCATCCTCGTGCGCCGCCGGGACGCCAAAGACGCCCAACACGGCGTCGCCGATGAACTTCTCGACGACGCCGCCGTGCGCCTCGATCTGCGCACGGGCCATCGCGAAGTACGTCGTCAGCATCCCCTCGACGTCTTCGGGATCGGCGCTCTCGGACGTGGCCGTGAACCCGACGAGGTCGACGAACAGCGCCGACACGACCTTCCGCTCGTGGGTGGGCGGCGGCGGCGCAGCGGACGACGAGGGCACGATCCGGACTGTACGCGGCTTTCCGGGCGCCGCATGCCCCTCCGATCAGCTCACGAGCGCGGGCACCGCCTTTTCGATCGGGACGCCCACGAGGCTGCCGTACTCGGTCCACGAGCCGTCGTAGTTCCGCACGCGGTCGAAGCCGAGCAGCTCGTGGAGCACGAACCAGGTGTGGCTCGAACGCTCGCCGATCCGGCAGTACGCGATGATGTCCTTGTCCGGGGTGATGCCCTTGGCGGCGTACAGCTCGCGCAGCTCGTCGGCGTCCTTGAACGTGCCGTCCTCGCGAACAGCCGTCGCCCATGGGATGTTCGCCGCGCCGGGCACGTGGCCAGCGCGCTGGGCGCCCTCCTGCGGGAGCGCCGCCGGCGCGAGGAGCTCGCCCGAGTACTCGCCCGGCGAGCGGACGTCGACGAGGGCCGCGCCGTCCCTGTTGATGTGGTCGAGCACCTCCTGGCGGAAGGCCCGATGGCTGAGGTCGACGAGCGGCAGGTCGATCCCGGTCGCGCTGTAGCTCGGGACGTCGGTCGACGTCGGCAGGCCCTGCGCGAGCCAGAGCTTGCGCCCGCCGTCGAGGATCTTCACGTCCTCCACGCCGAACAGCTTGAGCTGCCAGTACGCCCACGCGGCGAACCAGTTGTTGTTGTCGCCGTAGAGCACGATCGTCGTCTCGGAAGCGATGCCCGACTCGCTCAGCAGCTTGCTCAGGTCCTCGCGGCTGACGATGTCGCGACGGATCCCGTCGGACAGCTGGCTCGTCCAGTTCCAGGCAACGGCTCCGGGGATATGGCCCTCGTCGTAGGCAGCCGTATCGACGTCGACCTCGACGAAGCGGACGTTCGGGTCTTTGATGTGGGCCTTGGCCCACTCGGCATCGACGAGGACGTTCTTGGCGTAGGCGGTCATTCGAACAGTCTCCTTTGCTTTCAAGCGGCGGCGTCGACGGCGGAGGTGCCGACGATGCGGTCGAACAGGCGCGGGGCGTACCAGCGCAGCCGATAGAGCTGACAGCCGAGGCAGTACCCGGTCACGGCCAGGACGAGCTGCAGGCTAGCGACCGCCGCGGCAAGCAGCCAGCCGGTCCCGATGGCGATCGACCCGCCGCCCAGAGCACCCGCGGCAAGGGCGAGGGTCGCGAGCGCGAGCCCAAGTGTGCCCAGCGCCTGGGCGAACCGCGGCGGGACCTCCGATTCGAGCTCGGCCGGCGGCCCGAGCCGCAACGCTCGGCGGACGAACGGCCAGGGCCGGCCGAGGACCGAGTAGCGGGTGCCGAGGTAGGCGCTGACGCCGAGGGCAAGGCCGACGGCCGGGATGACGATCGGGGCGTCGGCCATGAAACCGAGCGTCAGGAACACCGCGGACAGCGCGGCACCGAAGCGGTGTCCTCGCGGATCGATCAATCGAGTTGACGCTAAGCGTGGAGCTGACATGCGAGCGGACCTCGTGAACGGGGGTCGCGAGGGCGCACCGGGACCGGTTCGCTGAGAGATCAGGACGGCGGCGCGAGCCTCGCGAACGAGACGGGAATCAGCGAGGCCGGCCCGGACGGGTCGAGCGGCGCGTCCTCAGACGTGCCCGAACCCGGCCGCAGCCGACGCTCGCCGGCTACACGCGCAGGTCAGGGGCAGGGGGAACTCGCGCATCAGGCGCCGAACTCTAGCGGGGCTCACCCGGGCTGTCCATCGCAACCTCCCGCCAGATGCCGATGGGCGTCTGCTCGTCGGACTGCCCGAGCGGGTTGTCGTCGAAGCTGCGCTCGAGCAGTCGCGCCTGCTCCTTCGGGAGCGTGCTGGCCACACACCACGCCGGGTTGATGTCGTTGATGTCGCAGATCGCGACGTCGTAGCCCGTCGCCGCCTTCAGCGCCCGTGCCGTGCCCGGCGGGTCGTGGGGGGCCGGGATGCAGCACTCGTAGAACTCTGCGATGCCCATCGTGTGTTCGGCATCCATCATCCGGGCATTGAGCCCGGCGACGAGATAGAACCAGCCCTTCTTGCCGAGAAGGCGCCCGACGCTATGGGCCAGGCCGGCGAGGAGGATCCGCGGAGCGCCGGTCAGCTCGATGGCGTACTGCATCGCGTACGAGCTGCGCAGGCCGGTCCCCCAGGTCGTCTTGGTCACGCGCTCCGACAGGAAGCGGGCGAGCGCCGATGGGTGGATCGTCCGCCAATCACGGGCGCGGCCCTGCATGATCGCGACCGCGGACTCCGACATGACGACGGTGTCGCCGGCGCGGAGGTGCGGGCCGGCGTGCTCGCGGATGATCGCCGGCATGTCGTCGCCGGGCATCAGGACCGGGGTACGGATCGGGATCCGCTCGAAGGTCCGGCTGTCGACGACCACGGTGCGCGGCGCAGGGCCGGGCGGGCTCATCGCGGCGATGGTACCGGGCCGGGTCCGTCAGCCCGGCGGTTGCGAGGTCGCCCGGCGCCGCCTACGCTCCCCCTCCGATGCCGTCCCGCGTGCGCCGTGGCGCGCTTGCCGCTGCCCTGGCGCTGGTGACGCTGGCCGCCCTCCAGCCGGGCATCGCGCCCGCCGGCGCGCGGGGCATGGGCCCGCTGCCGCCCTGTCGGTACGACGACATCATGACGACGCCTCGCGGCTATGACGATTGGTCGACCACGCTCGTCGACACGATCCTGCGCGTGCCCCGGAGCTACATCCCGCCGGATCTCGTGTCCGTCTCCAAGGCCGGGATCGCCGGCCGCGGCAAGGTGCGCGCGATCGTGATCGACGACCTGCGGGCGATGGCCGAGGCGGCGGCAGCAGCCGGCAACGCCATCGGCGTCCAGAGCGCGTATCGGAGCTACGAGTCGCAGCAGGCGGTGTTCGACGGCTGGGTGGCGAACAACGGCTACGCCTCGGCGCTGACCTTCTCAGCGCGACCGGGCCATTCCGAGCACCAGCTCGGGCTGGCGATCGACTTCCGGAGCGATCCCGGCGGCTCGCCGTTCACCGGCTCGTGGGGCAGCACGCCAGCCGGCAGCTGGATGAAGAAGCACGCCTGGGAGTACGGGTTCATCCGCAGCTACCCCCCGAACGATCAACGCGTGACCTGCTACGCCAACGAGGCGTGGCACTACCGGTACGTCGGCCGCGACCTCGCGGCCGCGATCCGCGCCTCAGGGCTGACGCTCCGCCAATACCTGTGGGCGAACTTCACGACAACGGTCGTGCCGGCGGTCACACCCAGGCCCGGGCACACCGTGAAGCCGACCGCTCTTCCCGCTTCACCCGAGGCGAGCCCCGAGCCCAGCGCCACCGAGGGGACCACCTTCGCGCCCGAAACGGCCGAGCCAACCCGACCCTCGTCGCCCGGCGCAGCCCCGTCGGCACTCGGCCCATCAGGCGCAACCGCGCCAAACCCGCCGCCGATCGATGCCTCGCCCGTGGCCGACCTCGACCCGGCGGTCGCGGCCGGACTCGGCGCTGCCCTGATCGGCGTCCTGCTCGTGATGGTCCTGGTCCTGCGCCGTGGTCGGTCCGGGGCAGGACTGTAGGGCTAGAGACACTCGCCGGCGGCGCTTCGATCATTCGAGGGTAGCGCCCGATCGCAGCGCTCAGGAGGGATGTCGCGATGCACCGACGGGTCCATCGATCATGGCTGCCGATCGTGATCGCGGCGCTTGCCGTCCTGGTCATCCTCCCGAGCCTCGCCGGCGAGACCGACGCAGCCACGAGCAAGTGGCAGGCGAGGTGCACAGCGAACGTCCGCGCGTACCCGAACACGTCGTCGAGAATCCTCCGGGTCGTCGCGCGTGGCGCCGTCGTCACCACCGTCGGCAGCGTCTCGGGCGGCCACTGGTCGACGGGCTGCGACGGCGGCCGCGCCGGGAACCTGTGGCTCAAGGTCATCGCGATCAACGGCAGGACCACCAAGTCGCTCTTCGGCCGGTCCGCGGTCTATGTCGCTCGAGGCTTGTTCAAGCCCGTTCCGCTGCCCCCGCCCCCGCCGCCGCCCCCACCCCCACCGACGCCGACGCCCACTCCCACGCCCGACACCGCCGACCTGATCACCAACTGCGCGGTCCGCTTGCGCGCCGGCCCGTCCACCGACACCGGCACGACCACGATCATCGACAACAACGTCGTCGTGACCGCCGCGGATGCGGTGAGCGGCGGCGCCTGGGCTGCCGACTGCGCGACGAGCGTCTCGGGCGACACCTGGTACCGGATCGTCGAGGTCGGTGGACAGACCGTGAGCTCGCTGTATGGCGTGGACCAGGTCTACGCGGCGACCGGCTTGTTCCGGGCCGCGGCCACCTCGAGCTACGTCGAGGGCATCGACGTGTCGAAATGGCAGGGCGTGATCAACTGGCCCATGGTCGCGGCCGCGGGCAAGCGGTTCACCATCGCCAAGGCGACGGAGGGGGTCGGCTACGAGGACGGCCGCTACGACGCGAACAAGGCGGGCGCGATGGCTGCCGGCCTCGCGTTCGGCGCCTACCATTTCGCGCGCCCGGACCTGAACGACGGGGCGTCAGAGGCGGACTGGTTCGTCGACACCGCCGGCTACCAGCCGGGCATGATCATCCCGACGCTCGATCTCGAGCGCACGGGCGGCCTGACCGACGCGCAGCTCATTGCCTGGGTCAAGGCCTGGGTGGGCCGCGTCTTCGAGCGGCTGGGCGTGCGGCCGATGATCTACGCCAGCCCCTACTTCTGGCGGACCTACATGAGCGACACCCACTGGTTCGCCGACAACGGCTACGCCATGCTCTGGATCGCCCACTGGAACACGACCAGCCCGTCCGTCCCGGGCAACAACTGGGGCGGCAAATCCTGGACGTTCTGGCAGTACACGAGCGAGGGGCTCGTCCCCGGCATCAGCGGCCGGGTCGACCTGGACCGCTATCGATTCGACTCGTTCGGCGCCGTCACCTACGCAGCCCCGTAAGGCGCTGGCACCGGGCGCACGATCGATCGCCGCGTGACGCCGCCGGGCGCGGGGGTCGCCATTCCGCCCGTCGGAACACGATCTCGCCACCGTGGCGCTCCATGATCGAGACGACCGAGTCGACGTCCGTCAGCTCGAACCGGCCGGCGACCACGACCCCGACCGCGGGGCGCTCGTAGCGCAGGCTGCCGAGCGGGCGCAGGCCGAGATCGCCCGGCGCAACCGCGATCCTGTCGCGGAGCTCGCCGAGGGCATCGTTCGCCGATCTGGCATCACCGAAACGTGCACCGACGAGGTACATGCGCTGAGCGTCCGCCATTCGTGGACGGCACGGCGATACGCGAGGGGTCGAACGGCTTTCGGGTCTGTGACAGCGGCGCATACGGCGTCACGTACGATCGGCCAATGACGACGCTCGACGCCCGGGCCCGTGGCGCGCTCCTGGCCCTGATCCCGGCGCACGACGAGGAGCCTCGCATTGGGCGTGTCGTGGAAGCGGCGCTGCGACACCTGCCTGTGCTCGTGATCGACGACGGCTCATCCGATGCGACGGCCGGGGTCGCGGCGCGGGCAGGCGCGCGCGTGATCCGGCAGGCGCCGAACCGGGGCAAGGGCGCCGCCCTGCGGGCCGGGTTCTCCACCGCACTGGGAGATGGCGCCGAGGCCGTGATCACGCTCGACGCGGACGGCCAGCATGACCCGGCCGAGATCCCGGCCTTCCTCGCCACGTACGCCCGCCGGACGCTGGCAGGCCAACCAACCGAGCTGATCGTGGGCCGTCGCGACTTCCGACACATGCCGCCGGCCCGCCGTCTCTCGAACTGGGTCGGGACGGTGGTGCTCTCGGCGGCCCTCGGGCGCTGGATCGAGGACAACCAGTCGGGCTACCGGCTGGTCGGCCGCCGCCTCATGGCGGCCACGCTCGACAGCCGGGAGTCAGGCTTCGCGTTCGAGGTCGAGATGATCGCGATCTGCCTGCGCGAGGGCTGGCCGATCGACTGGGTGCCGATCCGGACGATCTACGGTGAGGAACGCAGCCACATCCGGCCGATGCGCCATCTGCGCGATTTCATCGCGGTGACCGGTCGAGCGCGCCGGATCGCACGCGATCGGCCGCGAAACGCTGCCGCCGCCGACTGACGGCGCAAGCGGGCCGAGAGAGGGGTTCGGCCGCCGATCAGCGCACGACGCCGAACGCGTCGACGTCGATCCGCTGGCGGCCGGGGGTGCCCACGGCCACGACCCTGATCCGGTGCGTCCCGACCGCGCTCCATGTCTTGGCGAAGGCGACGTAGCGGTAGGTCGTGCTGGCCGCGCCGAGGTCGATCGTCGTCTGGTACACGCCGTCGATATAGATCCTGACCTGGCCCCGGCCCGGCCCCTTCGTGGTGACGAAGGACAGGCTCCGGGCGGATGTCTGGAGCCATGCCGCGGATCCACCTGCGGCCAGGAAGCGCGTCGAACCGCCCGAGTACGCGCTCTTGGACGCCGTCCCCCAGCGTCCCGAGAAATGGACGAGGCCGCTCGTCTGCTGGACGAGCGCCGGCTTGATGGTCGCGCCGGCCTTCCAGCCGCTGACGTTGCCCGCCTTGTCGCGCGCCCTGACCTCGAAGCGATACCTGTGACCTGAGGTCACACCGGTGCTGAAGGACGTCCCGGTCAAGCCGCCGATCAGGATCTTGAATGGGTTGCCGTCGACGCTCCGGGCGATGTCGTAGGTCGCGATCCCCGCCGGCCCGACGTCGCTCGCGCTCCAGTCGAGGCGGACACGCAATGCGCCCCCGGCGAGCGTCGTGTCGCCACGCAGGGTGACCCGCGGGGCCGAGGTCGTCGGCGCGGACCTGTCGAGGTAGATGGTGACCAGGTTCGAGGCGGCCACGGGGTTGCCCGCGAGGTCGGTGACCGCGCCGTCCGGGATCTGGAACGTGAGCGTGCCGTTGAGCCAGCTGGGCTGTTCGACGCTGAAGCCATAGCTCGCGCCGGGGACCTCCCCGAAGATCGCCGGAACCACCCAATGACGCGCCGCGTGCGATGTCCCGCCGAGGACAACGTCCCCCGGCCCGAAGCCGATCACGGGCTCGCTGAACGCAGCCGTGACGTTGAAGTAGTTGAGGTTCGCGTCGTTGATGTACTTCCGGTGCGGCGTCTGGTACAGCACGACGGTCGGCCCTGCCTCGTCGCGCGCGTACGTTGCCTCTGCCGACTTGGCCCCGGGCGGTCCGGTGAGGCCCGCATAGTCGGTCACGGCGTCCGCGGCGAGCTCCAGCTGCACGGTGCCGTCGTCTGGGTGGTCTGCGCTGACCTCCACCGTGTACCCGACCGGGCCACCGCTGACGTCCGTGACGCCCCAGCCATGCGAGCTGCCGCTGACACCGAAGTCGGACGCCTCCAGCCCGTTGACAGGCTCGCTGAAGATGAGCCCGAAGGGGATCGTCGTGCCGCCCGTCGGGTTGGCCGCGATTGCGGTCAACGACTTGACCGCCGGTGGGCTGGTGTCGTGGCTCGCGCCGGTGGTCGCAGCAATCCGGCTCGCGACGCGCTGTCGCAGCTGCGGGAAGGTCGGGTAGAACGTGTCGCCGGGGCAGGCCGTGGCATCCACGTTGCGGTGGCCGGAGATGTTGTACAGCCACTTCGTGGGGCCCAGCAGGCCGATGTACGTGGATCCCCCGAGCGGATCGAGCCCATGCCGCTCCAGCTTCCAGGCGAGGAGCCGCTCCAGCGCGACCCGCGCCGCGGTCGTGGGCTGGCGGTTCTGAAAGTTGCCGAGGAGCGCGATGCCGACGGTCCCGTAGTTGTTGCTGCGAGCGTGGACGCCGCGCACGACGTTGCCGGCGAGGTCCTCGCCGGTGGGCGACTCGCCGGGGGCGTAATCCCGCGAGTGCCGGCCCTCGTAGATCCGGCCCTGTTCGTCGATCAGGAAGTTGTAGCCAATGTCGCCATAGCCCCGGCCGATCGATTTCGCCCAGTAGATCGCCCGAATGGTCGCCGCGGGGTTCGGATCGCCGTTTCGGCCGGCCGTGTGGTGGACGATCGCCTTCTGCATGGGTGAGAACTCGGGGGGCCAGGTCTCCTGGCCGGACGCATCGAAGCGCAGCGACTCGTCGGCGCCCCAGCCGGAGCGCGGGATGATCGTCGGCTGATCCATCGCCGCGTCGACGACCCCGGTCGGGCCGGGGATGAGCCCGATGTCTGCCCGCGCATCGATGGCGACCACCGTGAGGTGTCCGATCGGCCGATCGGTCGTGATTCGTACGAAGCGGGCGCCGCCTGTCCAGATGACGTCAGTCGACGTCTCATCTCCGGCGGGCGCGACTTTGCGCCCGTGGAGGTCGTCGGCGTCGGGGCCGCCGTCGTCATCACCAGGGTCGACGACGACCTCCTCGCCGAGCTGGTTCGGGCGCATCCCGAAGGCGAGGCTCAGCTGCGCCTCGTGGGCGCCCTGCCAACGCAGCTCGACGTGCGAGGCAGTGATCGGCAAGGGCACGATGCGCTGATGGTCGACCGAGGTCTTGACCTCGCGCCCGGTCACCTTGACCGGCGCCTTCGCGATCGCCGGCAGCGCCGGCAGGATGCTCGTCAGGAGCGCGGCGAGGACGATGCCGGAGGCCAGGGCGCGGGCGGCTGGGCGGGCAGGTCGCATGGTCGCTGGCCTCGTATGGCTACGGCGGTCCCTCGCGTCCGCGGCCTGCTCAGCCTAGTCGAGCAGGGCGCCCACGGCTGTAGCGAAGCCGACCAAGGCGCCGTGGGACGAACGTCCGGGTACTCCCCCCCCGCCCCGCGCCGGGTCTTTCAGCTGGCGACGAGGCTGGTCGCGGGGCTGGGTGCGCCGAGGCGAAGGTGGGGCAGCACCTCTCGGCCGAACACCTCGACGAACTCGGCCTGGTTGCGCCCGACGTTGTGCAGGTGGACCTCGTCGAAGCCCATGTCGAGGTAGTGCTGGACATGGGCGGTGTGACGCTCGAGGTCCGAGCTGATGAGGACGCGGTTCTTGAAGTCCTCGGGCCGGACCAGCCTGGCCATCGCGGCGAAGTCCTCGGGGTTCTTGATGTCCTGCTTGGGGAAGGCCATCCCGCCGTTCGGCCATTCGCGCAGTGCGTTCTGGAGCGCCTCCTCCTCCGTCGGCGCCCAGCTGACGTGGAGCTGGAGGAGCTTCGGCACGCGCGGCTTGCCGACCTCGGCGCAACCCTCGTCGCAGGCCATCCAGAGGAGCTTGATCTTCTCGTCGGCCGCGCCAACCGTGATCATGCCCTGGGCATACTTGCCGGTCTTCTTGGCGTTGATCGGGCCGGACGTGGCGACGTAGATCGGCACGGGCTCGTCGGGGCGGGTGTACAGCTTCGCGCTCTCGAGCGTGAAGTGCTTGCCCTGGTGCTTGGTCACCTGACCGGTGAAGAGCTTCGAGATGACCTCGATCGCCTCGAACATCATCGACGAGCGGACGCCGATCTCGGGCCACTCGCCGCCGACGACGTGCTCGTTGAGCGCCTCGCCCGCTCCCAGGCCGAGCCAGAACCGGCCTGGGAACATCGCGCCGAGGGTCGCAGCGGCGTGCGCGATCACGGCGGGGTGATAGCGGAAGCCGGGGCAGGTCACCGCGGTCCCGAACGGGAGCGACGTGCGCAGCCCGAGCGCGCCCATGAACGACCAGGCGAAGGCGGCCTGGCCCTGCTGCGGGGTCCACGGGTGGAAGTGCTCGGAGACCATGAACCCGGCCTCGAACCCGGCCCCCTCGGCCTGTTCGCACCAGTCGAGCAGGTCGTTCGGGTGGAACTGCTCCATCGACGCCGCGTAGCCGATCTTCGCCATCGTCGGCAATGGTACGAGTCCGCGTGCCGGGTACCCCGAGTCGGCGTTCGCGCGGCGTGTCACGATGATGCCGATGGACCTGGAGCTGTTCGTCACGCCGGGTCTCGGCGATGCCTCGTACCTGCTCGCCAACGGGGGCGAGGCGGTCCTGGTCGATCCCCAGCGCGACGCGTGGCGGTTCCTCGAGGTGGCGGAGGGGCGGCGCTGGCGCGTTCGGCACGTGCTCGAGACCCACGTCCACAACGACTACCTGTCGGGCGCGATCGAGGCGCGCGCCGCGACGGGTGCTGAGATCGTGGCGCCGGCTCGCGGCGGCTACCAGTTCGCGCACCGGGCCGTCGACGATGGCGATTCGCTCGAGCTCGGCGGCGTCCGGCTGACCGCGCTCGCCACGCCCGGACACACGCCGGAGCACCTGGCCTGGCTCGTGACCGAGCTCGGCGGCGAGGACGAGCCCACGGCCGTGTTCACGGGCGGCAGCCTGCTCGTGGGCTCTGTCGGCCGAACCGACCTACTCGGGCCGGCTCTGACCGACGCCCTCACGACCGATCAGCAGCGGAGCCTGCGCCGTCTTGCGGAGCTGGCGGACGGCATCCAGGTGCTCCCGACCCACGGCGCCGGCAGCTTCTGCAGCGCCGGCCCGATGAGCGCCGGCCGGACGACGACAATCGGGACGGAGCGACTTGCAAACCCGACGTTCGCGCTTGCGGATGGTTCGCCGGAGGCGTTCCGGGGCCTGGTCCTCGGCGAGCTCGGCCGGGTGCCGGACTACTACGCGCACATGGCCGGCATCAACCGCCGCGGACCGCGCGTCCTGGGCAGGCTCATCCTGCCGCCGGCGCTCGATCCAGCGGCATTCGAGGCCGCGGCCGCCTCCGGCGTGACGGTCGTCGATGCCCGCGATCGCGATGCCTTCGCGGCGGGCCACCTGCCCGGCTCGCTCAACATCGAATTGGATGGCACGTTCTCGGGCTACGTCGGCTGGCTCGTGCCGTTCGCGGCCCCGGTGCTCCTCGTCCTGCCGGATCGGGCGCCCGACGCCCTGGCCGAGGCGACGACCGAGCTCCTCCGGATCGGCTACGAGCGGGTTCCGGGCTGGCTCGCGGGCGGGGTGGAAGCGTGGGCCGCCTCTGGCCGGCCGCTGTCGAGCTACGCGACCACGACGATGCCCGCGGTCCACCGGGCAAAGGCGGCGGGCGACGACGCGAGCGTGCTCCTCGACGTGCGCCAGCCCATCGAGTGGGCGACCGACGGCGTCGTCCCCGGCGCTGAGCGGATCTTCGTCGCCGACCTCCCGGGCCACCTCGACGCGCTCCCGCCCGGCTTGGCCGTGACCGTGTTCTGCCGCTCGGGCTCACGCGCCTCGATCGCCGCGAGCATCCTCGACAAGGCCGGCGTCGATGTTCGGCTGGTGACCACCGGCGGCGCGAACAGCTGGCCCGAGCCACTCGAACGCCTGCCCGACGAGTCCCGACAGACGGCCGGAGCATCGTCCCGCAGGTGACCTCGCTCCGAACCCTGGTCGATCGCGCGGTCGCCGGCCCCGACTACCCGCCGAACGGCAGCGACCTCGCGGATGTGCGGCTGGCCGGCCTCGCCGTGCCGATTCGCGCCTCCGTGGTGGTCCTGGCGACGACGGCGATCATCGTCGCCGACCAGCTGCGGCTGTTCGTACCCGGGGATGGCGGCGGTCAGGGGCAGATCGCAGGCCTCGAGAGCCTGACCATCGAACGGCTGGTCCTGTTCCTCGTCGTGCCGGTGGTGATCATCGCCCTCGCCTTCCGCGACAGCCCCGCTCGCTACGCGCTCCGGCTGGGGGACTGGCGCTGGGGCGCGGCCCTCCTGGCGGCCGGGCTGGTCGTGATGACCCCGATCATCCTGGCGCTCGCCCAGCTCCCGGAGTTCCGCGCGTTCTACGGCGCCGAAGCCGTCCCGCTGGGTGGGCGCGTCCTCAACAACCTGGCCGAGCTCATCCCTGCCGAGTTCCTGCTGCGCGGGTTCCTGATGTTCGCGCTGTGGCGCCGGATCGGGCCGCTCGCGCTCGTGGTGGTGCAGGTGCCGTTCGTGCTGACCCACGTCGGCAAGCCGGACGTCGAGCTGTGGTCGACGTTCATCGGCGGAACGTTGTTCGCCTGGCTCGACTGGCGGACGGGCTCGATCCTGTGGAGCGCTCTCGGGCACGTCTACGTGTTGACGCTGATGGTGGTGGCGGTCGGCGGCGCAACCCTGTAGTCGCTAGGCGACGGGGCCGGCCGCGGCTCCCCAGCGCCGGACCTCGGCGTCGAGGTCGAGCGGCATGACCGTGCCCCGGCGCTCGTACTCGCCCCAGAACTCGCGCGGAACCCGCCACATGATCTCGAACTCGTTGCCGTCCGGATCCGCCCCGTACAGCGACTTCGAAACGCCGTGGTCGCTCGCGCCGCCGAGGGCGCCGGCCCCGGACAGCTCACGCGCCGCTGTCGCCAGGTCCTCGATCGTGGGGACCTCCCAGGCGAGGTGGTACAGGCCGGTCGAGCCGTGCGGTGGGCGAGGCGCGTCCGGCCCGACCGAGAACAGGCCGAGGTCGTGGTGGTTCTCGCCGCTGCCGGCGCGCATGAACACGGCACGCCCTTCGAACTCGCTCGAGACGACCTCGAAGCCGAATACGCGACCGTAGAACTCGGCGGCGACCGAGGCGTCGCGCACGTACAGGACGGCGTGGTTGAGACGCGCGACGGGGATCATGGATGCCTCCTGGGGCGAGCCGGTCGGCCTATTAGGCCACGTCATCGAATCGTCCGCCCTCAGGCCATGGCTCCCCGCTAGACTTCGGCCCGGCACACGTGGGTCGCTCCCCGATCGCGTGAGCCGCCCAAGAACCCACATCTTCCAGGTGATGCCTCGGTGATCATCGGAGTTGCCCGCGAGACCGCGCCAGGCGAGCGCCGCGTCGCGCTCGTGCCCGACGCGCTCGGCAAGCTCACGGCGGCCGGCCTCCAGGTCGTCGTCGAGAAGGGCGCGGGGGTCGGCGCGTTGATCCCGGACAGCGCCTACGAGGCGGCGGGCGCGAAGGTCGTCAGCCGCGACGACCTGTACAAGCAGGCAGACGTCGTGCTTCGGGTCCAGAAACCGAGCGACGATGAGGCGAAACGGCTGCGCAAGGGCCAGGCGGTGATCGGCCTGCTCCAGCCGCTGCTCGATCCGAAGCTCATGGCCCGGCTCGCTGGCGCCGGCGTGACCGCGATCAGCCTCGATGCGATCCCGCGGACGCTGTCGCGCGCCCAGACGATGGACGCGCTGTCGTCGCAGGCGAACGTCGGCGGGTACAAGGCCGTGGTCATGGCAGCCGAGGCGTTCGGGCGGTACTTCCCACTGCTGACAACGGCTGCCGGAACGGCGAAGCCGGCGAACGTGCTGATCCTCGGCATCGGCGTCGCCGGCCTGCAGGCCATCGGCACGGCGAGGCGCCTCGGCGCTGTGGTGAAGGCGTACGACGTCCGGCCCGAGACGCGCGAGCAGGCGGAATCGCTCGGCGCCCAATTCGTGACCATGAAGACCCAGATCGATGCGACCGGCGCCGGCGGCTACGCGCGCGAGCTCACGCCCGAGGAGCGCGCCGCGCAGCAGGCGGAGCTGAACGAGGTGATCGGCGGGATGGATGTCGTCATCACCACGGCGCAGGTGCCCGGCCGCAAGCCCCCGATCCTGGTCACGAAGGATGCCGTCGCGAAGATGAAGCCCGGCTCGGTGATCCTCGATATGGCGGCGTCGGCCCTCGGCGGCAACTGCGAGCTATCGAAGGCAGGCGAGACGGTCGTCACCGAGAACCTGGTCACCCTCATCTCCCCCGAGAACCTGCCGGCGACGATGCCCATCGGGGCGTCGCAGTTCTATGCCCGCAACATCTCGGCGCTGCTGCTCCAGCTCGTGCAGGACGGCGCGCTCAACCTCGACCCGGCCGATGAGATTGCCGGTCCGGTCACGATCACCCACGGGGGCGTGATTCGATCCGATCCGGTGAAGAAGCTGCTCGCGCCGGCGGAGTCGAAGGCATGAGCCCCGAGCTGCTCGCCGCGCTGACCGTCTTCGTGCTCGCGATCCTGTGCGGCTTCGCCGTGATCTCGAAGGTGCCCGCGACCCTGCACACGCCGCTGATGTCGGGCGCGAACTCCATCCATGGCATCGTGCTCGTCGGGTCGATGGTCATCGCCGCGTCGGCAACGGACCTGCTGAGCCAGCTCTTGAGCTTCGTAGCGGTCGCGTTCGCCACGATGAACGTGGTCGGTGGCTACGTCGTCACCGACCGCATGCTCCAGATGTTCAAGCGCAAGCCCGCCGCGGCGAAGGCCGACGGCGGCGCTGCGCCCGACGCGCCGAAGGCCTGACGATGTCGCCCGAGGCCCTGGCAACCCTCGAGTCGGTCGTCCGACTCGTCTGGCTCGCGGGCGCGGCCGCGTTCGTGCTCGGGCTGATGCGCATGAACTCGCCGGCCACCGCCCGCAACGGGAACCTGCTCTCGGCCGGCGGCATGGCCCTCGCCATCGGCGGGACGGCCGTGCTGCTCGCGGCGAGGGGAGAGGCGGGTCTCACCGCGTGGATCATCATCCTGGCCGGCATCGCGCTCGGCGGTGGGCTCGGCCTGTACACGGCGCGGACGGTGAAGATGACCGCGATGCCGCAGCTGGTGTCGCTGTTCAACGCAGTCGGCGGCGGCGCAGCAGCCCTCATCGCCATCGACGATTACATCCGGCTGTCGAACGTCCAGACCTTCGCCCCGGGCGGCGCGATCCCGCTCCAGGTCGCCATCCCGACTGTCCTCGACGTCGTCATCGGCTCGATCACCTTCACCGGCTCGCTCATCGCGTCGGGCAAGCTCATGGGGCTCATCCCGGGCAAGCCGATCAAGGTTCCGGGCGGGCAGCTGGTCACGCTGGCGCTCGCGGTCGTCGTCGCGGTCGCGGCGATCTACCTGTGGCTGGGCAACGTCAGCGTCCCGATTCTTTTCGTGATCATCGCGGCGTCGCTCACCTTCGGGGTCACGATGGTCCTGCCGATCGGCGGCGCAGACATGCCGGTCGTCATCAGCCTGCTCAACAGCTTCACCGGCACAGCCGTGGCGATGGCCGGCTTTGTCATCAGCAACGACGTCCTCATCATCGCCGGCGCCCTGGTCGGCGCCTCGGGCGCCATCCTCACGAAACTGATGGCCGACGCGATGAACCGCTCGGTGATCAACATCATCGCCGGCGGATTCGGGGGCGGCGAGGGCACGGTCGCGGCCGAGGGACCGGAGGGTGGCACCGTCCGCTCGCTGGGCGTCGACGACGCGGCGATCCAGCTTGCGTACGCCCAGAACGTGATCATCGTGCCCGGCTACGGCCTCGCCGTGGCCCAGGCCCAGCACGGCGTGCGCGAGCTCGCCGAGCTCCTCGAGGCGCGCGGCGTGAACGTCAGCTACGCGATCCACCCGGTCGCCGGCCGGATGCCCGGGCACATGAATGTCCTCCTCGCCGAGGCCAACGTGCCCTACCCGCAGCTGCGCGAGATGGAGGACATCAACCCCGAGTTCGACCGCGCCGACGTGGCCCTGGTCGTCGGCGCGAACGACGTGACCAACCCCGCGGCACGACGGGCGGGGACCCCGGTCAGCGGCATGCCGATCCTCGACGTCGACCACGCCAGGTCGATCATCGTCATCAAGCGCTCGATGGGCCGCGGCTATGCCGGCATCGACAACGAGCTGTACGTGAACCCCAAGACCGGGATGCTCTTCGCCGACGCGAAGCAGGGCCTTGCCGACCTCGTCGCGGCTGTGAAGGCGCTCTAGCCGAGGAGCACGGAGCGCGGCACGCTCCGGCCCCGTGGATTTGACATTCGGCGCCGCCGCCATCGAATCCCCGGATGACACCACGGGGAGCATTGGAAGCGACGCCGGCGATCGAACGCGGCCATCTGTTCCCGCATGTCACCGCGGGTAGCGTCCGGGCAGGATTTGCAGCCGAGGCGCCTCAAGAGCGGCAGACAGGGCCGTCTGCCGTCCGGAGGTCGCGCCGAGTGCTACCGCGGGTGGCATCCGGGAATCGCCGGCGA
>Ga0066698_10000114_pt1 | contig 24563 bp, 16 predicted proteins | sample GraSoiAngelo_147_FD_66457 | JGI IMG/M metagenome (GOLD analysis project Ga0066698, IMG submission 66457) | Grasslands soil microbial communities from the Angelo Coastal Reserve, California, USA - 14_1009_05_40cm | ecosystem: Environmental > Terrestrial > Soil > Grasslands | place: USA... | reverse complement strand
ACCCGGCGCGACGCTCTCCAGCTCTTTCATCAGATTTCGCACGCGTTCATCCGTCGGAGGAGGCACTACCACTTGAATCTCCACGTACTGGTCGCCCCTTGCGCCATTCCTCGCGCTCGGGACACCTTTTTCTTTCAGGCGCAGCGTCTTTCCGCTGTTCGTACCTGGCGGAATCCTCACCAGCGCGCGCCCGTCGATCGTGGGCACTTCTATCTTGGCGCCCAGCGTGGCCTCGCTTACCGTCACCGGAATCTTGGTGTACAAATCGTCGCCGCGCCGTTCAAAGAATTCATGCGGCTTTACGACTACGCGCAAATACAAATCACCCGGCGGCGCTCCCATCGTCCCCGAATTGCCTTTGCCCGGAACCCGTACGCGCCCGCCATTGGCAACTCCTGCGGGGATGCGCACGTCAATCGTTTCTGACCGCCGCACACGCCCTTCGCCACCGCAGGTCTTGCACACGGTGCGCAGCTTGCCCGTCCCGCCGCAGCGGGTGCACGGCACGTTGAATTTCATCTTGCCAGCGATCTGCCGGATTGTGCCGGTGCCTCCGCATACGTTGCAGGTTTGCGGCGTGCCCACGGCGCCCGTGCCATGGCACGTCTCGCAAGTGTCCAGCCGCGTGATGGAAAGCTTCTTTACCGCTCCGCGCACGGCGTCCCAGAAATCAATCTCGATCTGGTATTCCAGGTCGCCGCCGGGTTCGTGCTCAGGTTCCATCGCGGCGCCACCGCGACCGCCGCTGAAAAACTGACTGAAGAGATCACGGAAGCTGGCTCCGCCGCCCGCCGCGCCGGACCCGCCGCCAAAATCAAATCCGTCAAAATCAAAGTTGACGTCCTGCTCCCCTCCGTGGCCGCCGGCACCGCCTGGTCCGCCCGGCGGAAGGTTTTCGCTGTAGAAACCGTACTGGTCGTACATCTGCCGCTTCTTGGAATCGGAGAGGACGTCGTAGGCTTCCTGCAACTGCTTAAACTTTTCTTCTGCGGACTTGTCGCCCGGGTTCAGGTCCGGGTGATATTTCCGTGCCAGCTTGCGAAATGCCGAGCGAATATCCTTAGCACTCGCTTTTCGTGGCACTCCCAATAGTTCGTAGTAATCCTGTTTGGCTGTGGTAGGCATCTTGTACCGGGAACACAATTGCAGGGGCGCCCGCCACCGTGGGCTGCGCCCCTGCCATCACTACTTCAACTTAGTTAGGACGCTTTGATTCGTCCACGTCAACGTACTCGGCGTCAATCACGTCGCCGGGCTTCTTCTCCTGAGCGCCGCCCGAGCCTGACGAATTTCCGCCTGCCGCGCCCGCCGCTGCACTGGCCTGTCCTGCCGCTTGCGCCGTCTTGTACAGATCTTCAGCGATCTTGTGCAGCGCACGCTCGACGTTCTCCTTGGCGGCCCGCAGCCGCGGAACGCCGCCTTCATTGACGGCTTTCTTCGCGTCTTCGATAGCCTCTTCGGCCTTCTTCACCTCTGCTTCCGCGATCTTCTCGCGGTTCTCGCGGATCATCTTCTCGGCTTGATACACAACACCATCCAGGCTGTTGCGCGCTTCGACCTCTTCCATACGGCGGCGATCATCTTCCGAGTGCGATTCGGCCTCTGCACGCATCTTCTCGGCCTCTTCCTTGGTCAGGCCGCTCGAAGCCGTGATGGTGATTTTCTGCTCCTTGTTGGTGGCTTTGTCCTTCGCGCTCACGTTCAGGATGCCGTTCGCATCGATGTCAAAAGTGACCTCGATTTGCGGCGTCCCGCGCGGAGCCGGCGGAATCCCGTCCAGTTTGAATTTGCCAAGCGAACGGTTGTCGCTGGCGAATTTGCGCTCGCCCTGCAGAACGTGGATTTCCACGCCCGGCTGGTTGTCCGCCGCCGTCGAATACGTCTCGACCTTGCGCGTCGGGATCGTGGTGTTGCGCGGAATCTGCACGGTCATCACGCCGCCGAGCGTCTCGACGCCCAGCGAGAGCGGCGTCACATCCAGCAGCAGGATGTCCTTTACGTCGCCCGCGAGAACCGCGCCCTGAATCGCCGCGCCTACGGCGACGACTTCGTCTGGGTTTACGCCCTTGTGGGGTTCTTTCCCGCCGAAGAAGTTGCGCACCAGCGATTGCACCTTGGGGATGCGCGTCGAGCCGCCCACCAGAACCACTTCCTGGATGTCATTGGGCGACATCTTCGCGTCTTCCAGCGCTTGCTTCACCGGCTTCATCGAGCGTTCCAGCAAATCGTTCATCATTTGCTCGAGCCGCGTGCGGGTGAGCTTCTCCTCCATGTGAATCGGCCCGCTGGCGCCCGCGGTGATGAACGGCAGGTTGATCTCCGTCTCCATCATTTGCGAGAGCTCGATCTTGGCTTTTTCGGCTGCGTCCTTCAGCCGCTGCAGCGCCATCTTGTCCTTGCTCAGGTCGATGTTGTTCTTTTTCTTGAACTCGTCGATCAGCCAGTCCACGATTCGCTGGTCGACGTCATCGCCCCCCAAGTGCGTATCGCCGTTGGTGGACTTCACTTCCACGACGCCCGCGCCGACTTCCAGCACGGAAATGTCGAACGTGCCGCCGCCCAGGTCGTACACCGCGATCGTCTCGTCGCTCTTTTTGTCCAACCCGTAGGCCAGCGCCGCCGCGGTCGGCTCGTTGATGATGCGAACCACTTCGAGGCCGGCAATTTCGCCTGCTTGTTTCGTGGCTTGCCGCTGCGCGTCGTTGAAGTACGCCGGGACAGTGATTACGGCCTTCGAGACCTTCTCACCGAGAAAATCTTCCGCGGCAGCTCTTAGCTTGCCGAGAATCATCGCGGAGATTTCCGGCGGGCTGTAGGCCTTCCCTGAAATCTCAACGCGCGCATCTTGATGGGGTCCCGCGACTACTTTGTATGGCACACGCCGCGTCTCTTCGCCAACTTCATCAAACCGGCGGCCCATAAACCGCTTGATGGAATACACGGTATTCTCGGGATTCGTCACCGCCTGCCGCTTTGCGACTTGGCCGACCAGCCGCTCGCCCGTCTTAGTAATTGCCACTACGGACGGGGTCGTCCTTGCCCCTTCCTGGTTGGGGATTACCACCGGTTCGCCACCCTGCATCACGGCGACGACCGAGTTCGTGGTTCCCAGGTCAATTCCAATAATCTTACTCATTGCTGCCGTTCCTCCTAAAATCCTTTGATAATTCCATTCGCCCGCATATCGCTGAAATCAAGCCGAATCCAACTCAGTCCTCGCGGTCCGAGCCTCGCTCGAAGGGGAGTATACATCTTGAGTGTGTCTTTGTCAAGTTTCCTTACAACATTAATATCTCTTTCATTTTCTGTGCGTTAGCAAGATCGCAACGCATCTTCTCCATGCATGGCGAAGGTTTCTTGCTTAGCCAGCAAACGACATCGAACGACGCTTCCGCGTATGGCCGCAACAAACCTGCAGGCGGAGGTGGGAGGTATGTTTTTCGGAGCATACATTCATGGCCATCCAAGACTCGACTACCTCACATTCCTGCTGTTTCGAGGTAGAATTGAATTTCGTCTCTCACAAGGGCGAATCACTTCGATAAGTTGGAGGATCGTGTGAACCGTCGGCGGATTTTGGCAGGGACTGTTAGCGTAGTCTTCCTTGGCTTGGTTGCTCTGTTTTTGCCGTCTCTGCACAAGACCGCTGAACCCGCCGCGCCAACAATGCAACCGGTGGCGCAACCGCCGACGGAAACCGCTGCCACGCGGGCGGAGTCTGAACCGCCGTCGATCCCCGCGCCTGTGGTCGAGGCTAAAGTGGCCGCCCTTCCCCCAGCGCCACAGTCCGCCGCTCTCCCCGACGTCGACCCGCACAAAACGTTCGGCTCAAGGAACGCTCCCGTGACGATGGAGACCTTCAGCGATTATCAGTGCCCTGCCTGCAAAACTCTCTTCATGACTACCAATCGCCGACTTATGGACGATTACGTGAGCACCGGCAAGGTCTACCTGATCCACCGCGATTTTCCCCTGGCCATGCACGCGCACTCACGGGTTGCCGCTCGTTACGCACGCGCTGCCGCGCAGATCGGCAAGGTGGAAGCCGTGGAACAATCGCTCTTCCAGAATCAGGAAAAGTGGGAGCAGAGTGGCGATGTGGACGGCACCGTTGCCGCTGTGCTCTCGCCCGCGGAAATGGCCAAAGTTCGCGCGCTTGTGAAAGGCGGTACCCTCGATTCCCTGATTGACAAAGACTTCGCGCTCGGCCAGACCTATCGCGTCAACCAGACTCCAACGACGATCTTTCATTGCAAGGGCCAGACCTTTCCTTACTCCGGAGTCATGACTTACGACACTCTTAAGACGTTTCTGGATCAGCTTCTGTCCCAAAAATGAGTTTGGTTTTCTAGCGGAAACTTTCAAAAATCTATGATGCAATCCAGCCCACTCAATCTGCGCAGAGCGATTCTCTGGATCGGCCGCTTGGTCCTTGGGGGAATCTTTGCGTACGCGGGCATCTCCAAGATTTTTTTCCCTAACACGCACTTGTGGCCGCTGTTCATCCTGAAATTCTCCATCTCGACTAATCTTTCCACATTTGCGCAGCAGGTTGAATCGTACAAAATGCTCTCGCCCCCCGTGGTGGACCTTGTCGCGCACACGCTGCCTTTTGCCGAACTCATCCTTGGGCTGCTTTTGCTCATCGGCTGGCAACTGCGCATCTGGGCTTCGCTGATCACGCTGATTATGCTCGGGTTTCTCGGCGTCGTTACGCGCGCCTATCTTCTACACATGAACATCAACTGCGGCTGCTTCGCCACTCCCGAACCGCTCACCGGCATGACCGTGGTACGCGATGGCGCTCTTGCCGCTCTCGCTGTGGTGATGACAGTTCTGGCGTTCATTGAGGCGCGCCAGCCGCATCCCTGGTCCGCCCCGGAGAAAGTTTGAGTTGCGCTGACTCCGATGAAAACTCTTGCTGAATACCTCGAACTGGCCACGGTTGCCCACGGCCACCTTTGCGCCGGACAGGTCCTCGGCGTGCGCCTGGCAATGCTCGGATTGCGCGAACTTGGCATCGACGATCCTGTCGCTGAGCGCAAACGCATCGTCACGTATGTCGAAATCGACCGCTGCGTGACCGATGCCGTGGCGCTCGTTGCCAACTGCCGCCTCGGCAAGCGCGCCTTGAAATTCCGCGACTGGGGCAAAGTCGCCGCCACGTTCGTCGATCTCCAGACCGGCCAAGCGGTGCGCATCGCGGCCAAAGAATCTTCCAAGCAGGCCGCGCGAGAAATGTTCCCCGAGCTTGGCAAAGACACCGGCCAGCAAAAGGCCTACGCGCAACTGTCCGATGAGATTCTTTTCGACAAGCAATGGGTAAAAGTCGAAGTCCTGCCGGAAGATTTGCCTGGTTTCAAGGGTCCTCGCGTTGTCTGCGCGCAATGCGGCGAAGGAATCAATTTCAAACGCGAAGTCGTAAAGGACGGCCGCACCCTCTGCCGCTCCTGCGCCGGAGAAAAATATTACGAAGCTCTGGCCTGACACTTCCCAACCGAATGTCCGATTTCTGCGATAAAGTATTTATTTAATGCTGAGTCTGCCACCGATTACATTGCGTTTGCGCGGTTGGAAACTGATTGACCGCGTGGCCCTCGTTTTTCTCGTCCTTTGCGCCATCGCATTGGGAGCCGGATGCGGGTTGCTATTTGTCTACGCCAGCGACCTGCCGGAAATCCGCGCGCTGGAAACTTACAGGCCGGACGTGGTCACGGAAGTCTATGCGGATGACGGCCAGCTCGCCGGCAGCTTCGCGCTGCAGCGCCGGATCCTGATGACCTACGAGCAGTGTCCCAGAGTGCTGTACACCGCCGTCACCGCCATCGAGGACCAGCACTTCGGAGAGCACTGGGGCATCGATTTTCCGCGCATGTTCAGCGCCGCGGTACGAAATCTCGTCAGGCGCAAGATCACCGGCGGGGCCAGCACCATCAGCATGCAGCTTGCCGGCAATTTATTCCTCGACCGCAGCGACCGCAGTTTTCGCAGAAAGATGCAGGAAATTCTTCTCGCGCTGCAAATCGAACGCCGCTATACGAAACCGCAAATCTTCACGATGTATGCCAACCAGGTTTACCTGGCGCATGGGAATTACGGTTTTGCCGCCGCCGCGCAATTTTATTTTGGCAAGCCCGTCACAGACTTGAAACTTCAGGAAGCGGCGCTGCTGGCCGGAATGGTCAACGGCCCGAAATTTTCTCCGCTCTCGAATCCGGAAGCCGCTCTAAGCCGCCGCAATCTGGTGATCCATCGCATGGAAGAAGAAGGGAAGATTACGCCGACAGAAGAAGGCAACGCCAGAAAATCTCCGCTCGGGCTGCACATTCAGTATCCGCGCAACGACCTTGCACCGTATTTCTTCGAAGAGATTCGCAAGTATCTCGAAGCGACGTATGGAACTTCGGCTGTCCACGAGCGCGGCTTGCGTGTTTACACCACACTGAATATCAACATGCAAAGGGTCGCCAACCAAGCCTTGCGCGACGGCTTGCACAGTTACGAACGGCGCCACGGCTGGAAAGGGAATTTGCCGAATGTGCTGCGCGACAACCTCGGCAAACTGGATACGTACGAGGACGACGATTGGCGTCACGCGATTGAGAAGGGGAGCTACGTCACCGGGCTCGTTCTCTCGGTGGCGGGCAAAGATGCGGTCATCAAGATCGGTCCGTACCGCGGAATCCTTTCCGCCAACGATTTCGCCTGGACTGGCCGCAAAAAACCCGGCGAACTGCTGAAAGTCGGCGACCTGGCGCAATTCTCGATTCAAGAGCTGCGCGACAACACGGTGCGCGTCCAGCTTGAACAACAGCCCGGCCCTCAGGGGGCGCTTCTCGCCATCGATAATTCCACCGGGGAAATCAAAACCATGGTCGGCGGCTACAGTTTTGAGGATTCCAAATTCAATCGTGCCACGCAGGCCGTCCGACAGGTCGGAAGTTCTTTCAAGGTTTACGTCTACGCCGATGCGCTGGAACGAGGCGCGACGCCTTTCGATACCATTGTCGATTTGCCATTCACGACGATCAGCGGCGGCCAGCCGTATTCTCCACACAATTACGACGAAAGATTCGAAGGGACCATCACGCTACGACGCGCGCTGGCCGGCTCACGAAACGTCCCGGCCGTAAAACTCGCTGAAAAAGTCGGCATCAACACCGTCGTGGACATGGCCAAGCGTTTCGGCATCACCACGCCGCTGCCACCGTATCTTCCGCTCGCCCTTGGGGCCGCGGACATGAAGCTGCTCGAACACGTTTCTGCTTTCACCGTGTTCCCCAACGACGGCATCCGTATCGACGCGCACATGATTCGCCGCGTTACGAGTTATGACGGAGCGCTGCTCGAAGAAGCGCATCCCGAAGTGCACGACGTGCTTTCTCCCGAAGTGGCGCGCACCATGACCGCCATGCTCGAGGAAGTCATACAATTCGGCACCGGTATCCAGGCCAAGGCATTGGGCCGCCCCGCCGCCGGCAAGACGGGAACGACGCAGGATTACACCGATGCCTGGTTTGTGGGGTACACGCCGCAGCTCACCGCGGGCGTGTGGGTGGGCTTCGACGACAAGCAGATTTCGCTTGGGAAGAAGGAAACCGGTGCTCGTGCGGCCCTGCCGATTTGGTTGGAATTCATGCAGGGGGCCACCGCTGGGATGCCCGCCATGGATTTTGCAAACGTCGTTCCGCTCGAGCAGCAGGTCGGCGAGCATCACGTCAACGTGGATACGCCGGATACCGCGCCCACCGAAGACGAACCCGCCGCGCCTAAGGAGAAACCTCCGGCGGCACCCCCCACGGTCACCCGCAGCAACTAAAGCCCGACGCGGACAGACTCCGCTATAAGCCTAAATAAGGAAACTAACTCAGTTACGAGCCTGGGGAACGTTAAAACCAAGCGGCCTAAGCGTCCCCATCATTCGACTTGCCGTAATCTGGATGAAGTTGGATTTCCAGTTTTCTGTACAGTTATGTGCAATTTCATATCAGTGCTCGGATGCTAGAGGGACTTAGATTATAAACTAGAGCTTACTTAAATCTAAGATAAGTGCCCTGTTTTCTTGACCATTCACTGAATTCTAAATCCGTGCCAAAAGGTGGTGCCGAAAATGCTATCTTCCCCCAATCATGTGACTGTGGTGGTCACGTCTAGGTACCTTTATATTCTAAAAGTGTGCGTCAATTTGGAGGCTTCCATGAGGTTACACGGTCGCGGGCTGTTTGCTCGTTTGAGAACGACTTACTGGAATCTTCGTGCGGGACTCGTACTAGCCATACTGTTATTGATTAGCTCTGCTTCTGTGCATGGGCAGGGCATTGTTACCGGCATGATCTCAGGAACGGTGATGGACGCACAGGGGGCAGTGGTTGCGGGGGCATCCATACAGGCCGTTCACGTGGCTACGGCCGCCAAGTTTTCTGACAAGTCGGACTCCCAGGGCTACTATGAACTGAAGAGTCTTCCCATCGGCTTGTATAACCTGACAATCGAGGCAACCGGATTTCGAAAGCTGCAACTGAGCAACGTTGTGGTTGAAGCTGGGAAGAGCACCGCGCTTGGGGCCCGTACGCTGGACGTCGGCGCCGCTTCGGAATTGGTTACTGTGGAGGCTTCCGTGCCCCTGGTCGAGAGCACAAGCTCGCAGATTGGCGGCACTTTCGACAGCAATGTCGTGCGAGCTCTGCCCAACGCCGGCGCGGGCTTCGATAACCTGGCACTATTCATTCCCGGAGTAGCCAACAACGGTTCGACGAACTTCAGCAACACCAACGGAGCGGCAATCGCCAACAATGGTCTGCGCGGGCGCTCGAACAATTTCCAGATCGATGGCCAGGCGAACAACGACAACTCTGTGGCTGGCCCATTAGTGTTTCTCTCCAATCCGGACGTACTGGGCGAACTCCAGGTGGTGAGCAACAACTTTAGCGCTGAATATGGGCGCAACTCGGGGACGGTGGTCAATTACATCACTAAGTCAGGCACGAACCTATTCCATGGCAGCGGCTACGAGTTCTATGAGGGCGATTGGGACCGGTCGCTTACGAACGGCCAAAAGAACCCGCTGCTAGGCTTCTGCCCTCCTGGTGTGACCGCCGGGACGGCTACGCCGTTTGCGACCAGCTGCAAGACGCCGGTGGTCCCGCGCTTCGTCGATAACCGCTGGGGCGGTACGCTTGGCGGCCCGATTCTGAAGAACCGGATATGGTTTTTTGGCAGCTACCAGCAAGAGCAGCAGCGCGCTGTCAACTCGTCTACTTCGTCGAGCCTCACTCCGACCCCGGCCGGCCTCACTGCCCTGGCTGGGGCGTTCCCCGGCAACACAGCTGTATCCGCGATCCAGAAGTTCGGACCATACGGGATTACCGCTGGCAATCCGCAGCCCTTCGGCACTGTACAAAACATCACGGTCTCCAACGGCACGACAGCGGCAACAGTACCGTTCGCATTTGTAAACCGTGTCGTGGGGAACAATTTTGACGACAAGCAGATCACCGGCCGCGGCGATTGGGCAATAAGCAACAAAGACCGCTTCTTCTTCCGGTTCATCTATCAGAACAGCAACACTGCATTGAACGGCAGTACCGCCGCCATCGCCAGTGGAGCATTTGTGGCCGTGCCGGCACAAGACCGGCAGTACGGTTGGGACTATACGCGCGCCTGGACGAGCAACTTCATAACGCAAGCTCGCGTCAGCTACGGCACGGGCTTCTTTAAGTTTGCCGGCGGCCAGGGCTTCCCGCAATGCACTATCGAGAACGTACTGGCGTGTCCGCCGAACATTGGGTTCTCTGACGCCACGAACTCGTACACCACGTTCGGTTTGGCGACGAACCTGCCGCAAGACCGCCAAGTCCACAACACGCAGTACCAGAGCAACTCTACGTGGACGCGCGGGCGTCACACTTTCAAATTCGGCGGGGAACTGGATCATCAAAGCTCGCCTAACCATTTCCTGCCCAGCATCAACGGTGGTTTCTCCTTTTTCTCCAGCCCCAACACTGCCACGGATTGCGTGAGCACGTCTGGGACCGCCGCACCATGCAACGCCTTTAGCAACTTCCTCAAGGGGGGAGCAGGCTGCCCGATAGCGAGCTCATCCTTCAACGGCATATGCACCCAGCTTTCCCTGACGGACGGCACTTTCAATTTCAATTTCAAGGAGAATGACCTGGCTTTTTACGGTCAGGATGATTGGCGCATAAGGAGCAACCTCACACTTAACCTGGGCCTGCGCTGGGAATGGGACCAGCAGGCAATCAACCTGCTGCATGACATCACTGTTCAGAACGTGGCCAACGGATTCTGGGCTGCGGGTTTGCCGACCAATGTCACGGAAATCCCGCACATTCCCGAGGACTTTAACAACTATGGGCCAAACTTCGGCTTTGCCTGGACGCCGCGCATAATGAAAAGGTGGCTTGGAGAGGACAAGACGGTCATCCGCGGCGGTTACCGAGTGGCATATGATCCCGCGTACTACAATATTTTTTTGAACGTGGCCACCTCAGCGCCGGTGGTCAACGCTGGAACGATTAACAACGTCGGCGTGCCTACAAATGCCACTGGCACGGGGGTACAGGCGGCTTACCTGAGCATCATCCCGCGTGGCGCGAATCCTGGCGCGCGCAGCCAGACGCGCGTAAGTCCTGACTTCCACAACCCCTACGTCGAGCAATGGTCGCTGGGTGTGGAGCGACTGATTTCCTCGCGCGTTTCTTTTGAGACGCGTTATGTGGGCAACCACGGCGTAGGCAACTTCCAGACTATTAATGCCAACCCGCTTATCTCTACGTGCTCGGCTTTCACGGGCGATACCTGCACTGGCACTGCGGGTGGCCTGGCGGTACAGGCACCCCAATATATTCCTTCCGGCGTAACCTCATGCACGCCTAGCGGCGCTGCGGCAGGCTCGGGATCGACAGCTTCGCGAGGGCGCCCGGATTGCAACTTTACGCTGGTCCGCCTTCGCAACAACGGCGCCTGGTCTACCTATCATGGCGTCCAGAATGAACTGAAGATCCGCGCGTTCCACGGCCTGACCGCGGATGTCGCCTACACTTTCAGTAAGGCACTGGACAATACCAGTGAGGTCTTTGCCAGCACCGGCGGCAACTCGACGCCCATCTCACTGAATCCGTTCGATCCGAATGCGAGGGAACGCGGTATATCTGCGGAATCGTATCCGCACGTGGTGACTACATACGCGGTTTACGACCTACCCTGGGCAAACAAGCAACAAGGCATCTTCGGGCGTCTCCTGGGTGGCTGGCAGGTTAGCGGTACGCACCGTTACCAAACGGGTGTGGCCGTTACTCCTGCACAGAACACCAACAACAACGACCCCTACTGCGATGCTGCGTTCAATAACAACTTTATCGGCAGCACCCTTGACTCCTGCCGCCCGATTCTCAGCAATCCCAACGCTCCGTTTAACACTACTGGCCGCTACCTGAATGCGACTCAGATAGTCAACGTCACCGCGTGCATGAGCACCAATACGGGGATCCCGGGGACGCCGGCGTGTCCATTGATCAGTCCCACGGACGTTCATTTCGTCGTCAACAACATCTTCGCAGTCAATGCGCTGTGCGGCGGAGACCCGTTTGCCTGTGCTGTCGGCCGCAACGTGACACGCACGATGCCACGCAACCAGGCGGACCTCAGTCTCCAGAAGAATTTCAAGCTTACCGAGCGCATGAACCTAACGCTGCGTGGCGATGTCCTCAACGCCTTTAACTACCAGTTCCTCGGCGTCCCGGGACTGAACGCCAACAACAGGAATGCGAACGGCCTTGCGTGCCCCGTTAACCCTGCCACACCTGCGAACTGCCCCGGCCCGTCTGTGGGAGTGCCGGCACCGAACACCTTCGGTGAGACTTGGGGCAACACCGGAGTCTTCCGCAGCATTCTGATCTCTGGCCACATTACATTCTAAAGTCCGCCGCTGAGGCAGCTCGGAGAGCGGCCGTGAAGTTCATACTGAAAGAGGCCAGTCAAGGACTGGCCTCTTTTGTTTCGTGCGCATGTTGGATGGCTGACTTGTCAAATTTCCAGCGCCGAATGCCATGACCGGGTTGGCGTGCCTACAATTTTTTCCGAAAGAGGTCCCAACCACCTGGCGCGAGTTGTTTGGAGCAGCCATTTTTTTCCAACAACAATAACTCTCGGTTCGGGGTGATTTTTCCAATCGCGGTGAGGCGCACGCCTTGAAAGACCCTTGGAAGGAATTTCGCTTTGCGCGGAGGCACGGTAAATAGCAATTCGTAGTCATCGCCACGGTGCAGCGCAAGCTGCAAGGGATCATGGCTGCGTCGAAGGGAAGTGTCCGGAAAGCGCACTTGCGGGATTTTTGACTGGTCCAGGAGCGAGCCAACCGCGCTTGCCGCGCACAACCGTGTTAAATCGGTCGAGAGGCCATCGGAGAGGTCGATCATCGCGGTCGAGAAGCCTTTTTGGGCCAACCATTGGCCTAGCGCGAGCCTTGGCTCAGGATAAAGATGCTTTCTCGTCAGCGCGTTTTTCGTGCTCGTCATTCCTTTGCTGCGTCTTATCGTCTGCAAACCCAACTCGGCCTCACCCAGCCGGCCGCTGACAAAAAGGATATCTCCCGGTCGTGCACCAGAACGCAGGATGGCGTGGCCGGTTCGCACTTCGCCGACTACGGTTATGTTTATGAGGATATCGTTGCGGCGAGTTGTATCCCCACCGGCAAGAGAACAGCGAAATTTACGGGAAGCGTGCCGCAACCCGCCGAGGAAAAGATCCAGCCATCGTCCGGTGAGCGTTTCTGGGAAAGCCAAACTGAGCAGGAAGCAGCGCGGTATACCTCCCATCGCGGCAACGTCGCTAAGCGCCCTGGCGAGGCACTTCCACCCCACGGAATGTGGCGGATGCTTGTCTCGCAAGAAGTGCGTTCCTTCGAGGAACCAGTCGCAGGTGAGGATTAGCTCGTGGCCCGGCTTTGGCCGGAGGAGCGCCGCATCGTCTCCGATTCCAAGAGCGATCGGTTTCTCAAGCCCTTGGCCCGACGACGAGCGGAACCTGTCCGCAATCTTTCGCAGGATTGAGTCTTCGTCTTGAGCTTTTCGCGCCACAGAGGTTGTAAGAGAACTCCAATCTACGGAAGGCGACAGTATAGCTGGCGGATCGCGCATTCGTCCCTGACGGCCCAACTGCCAAATGCGGTGCCGCCACCGTCGGCTAACCCCTAAAACCTGTACTGTTGGACAGGGGACAGGTTGACACGGCCTGTCCTTCAAAGTACTAAAAACAGGGTTGACGCGAAACTCTACAGTATTTAGTATGTCGATGGTCGCGAACCATGGCTCACGGTTCAGATTTTGGTTCAAACGCAGGTTCCGGCGGGCCCAAGGGTGTTTTGTCCGCAGATACACGATGAATGGCCTGAGGGGGCCCTTTGTTCATGAGGGGTAAGAGCTATACGTTCTATATCGCGTCGACTCCGGGGAAGCTCCGGAAAGTCATCGTACCGGCCTATGTACTGCATGGAGTCGCGGTATTGGCGCTCATCGGCAGCATTACTGTGACCGTCGCGGTTGGCTCTTATTCACGGATGCTCTGGAAAGTCGGCAACTACAACGCTCTCCGCCACGATCAGGAAACCCTCAAAAAGCAATACCAGCAACTGCAGAGCACCGTCAACGACACCAACCAGCGCCTCGATTCTCTGCAGTCCCTTGCGACGGAAGTAGCCATGACCTATGGGGTGCTGCGGTATCATCCGGCAGCATTCGACCAGACCGACAGCCCCGTGGATTCCCAGGATGCTTTTGACCGCTCCATCGAGCAGTACACCTTCCTGAAACGCAACGCCGCAGTGATCGCCATCTCCAGCAGTGGGCTTCATTTGCTGTCCCCGATGAGTTTTGCGAATTCTGCCTACACGCCGGCGATCTGGCCAGTTATGGGCCACATCACCGATAGCTTCGGCGAGCGTTTGGATCCATTCAGCGGTGAAGGTGCGTTCCACACCGGCGTGGATGTGGCTTCTGATTATGGCGCTCCCGTTCACGCGACTGCGGACGGAATCATCACGATCGCGGAAAATCATGCTGGCTACGGCCGGCTGGTGGTTATCGATCACGGTTTTGGAATCACCACTTGGTACGCGCACCTCTCATCGTTCTCGGCTGTGACGGGAGCGCGTGTGAAGCGCGGAGAAGTGGTTGGCTATACGGGCATCAGCGGCCGCTCAACGGGTCCGCACGTGCACTACGAAGTCCGGATGAACAACGCGCCCATTAATCCCTGGCGCTACATGAAGTCCACTCCTGCTGGCGACTAATTCTTGATTGAATCCTGCGGGTTTCGAAGTGGCGGGCTTTGGCCCGCCAGTTTTTTTAGGGCGTTGTTTCGATTCTCTGGGAGTAACCTCGGGAGGCGCGCAGGATACCTCCAACTGTTTTTCTTAGGTGTGGCCTTTTCTTGGTCTTGTAACTTTTTCTGGGAGCCGTTTGTTGCGCGTGGAGTCCGGGATCACGGACGGAGCTTTGCCCGCCGCCTCAAGGAATCCGGGCGTGATTTCGAATACGAGTCGGACGGACTTGGTTTCCCCGCGGTCGATTTTGGAAACATCGGCGCTTTTCAGTAGTGCCAGGTAAGCGTCACGCATCGCCGGATCCAACTGCTGCCTCACCTTGGGGTCATTCAGACCTCCCTCCGCCAGAATGACGACGCCATTCACCACGTCGACGAGTTGCCTCGCGGTCGCTTCGGCAGTGCATTCCCCTTCAGCGACGACCCGCAGCAGATTGCTTTCCGGTTTTCCGGCGAGCGTAATCCACTGTAGCTGATCGAGGAGCGTTGAGAGTTGCGGCGAGCGTAGTCCGCCGGGAGCCTGCGCGGCCAAGGCGGTGCCGACGGCGGCGTCTTGGCGGAACACGGCAAAAACCGGGGATCCCGCTAGACGTTCGAATCGCACGCGCCATTCCGAGACGTCCCCCGGCCGGCTTTTCGCGCCAAGCAGAACGGTGAGATCCGAATCGTTGGTCACTGCGATCCGGTCATTCGTCAAGAACGCAAAAGAAATTTTCTCTGCAGCGCCGCTTAAAGGAACAGAAAAAGTTTCGTGACCGCCGACTCTTGCCGAAGAGCCGTCTTTCAAGGCGTAAGCGGAAATTTTTTGTCGATCAAATTTTCCATCTAGGATGACAAACAGAGCGGAGTCTTGTCCGCGCCTCAGAACAGCGACCGCCATGCGATTGAGGTCACGCTCATAGTCGAACCCGGTTTCTTTGAGAAACTGTGCGTAATCTGCATCCGCTTGTGGCTTCGGCGCCCAAGCGTAAAGTTGCGCGATAAACGGGGCTTGGCGGAGTTCGGAGAAGTCGACGAAAAGAACTGCGGTCGCGTCCGAAGGCATCAGCGCAAACGCCTCTTCGCGTGAGGAGCCGTTCCGAACGTTCCATCTCCGGTATCCGAAAAATGCCGACGCACTTAGAATGATGACGACTGCGAGGAGAGCGATCCATATGCGTTTCTTCATTGGACCAACGCCATCAGAAAGAGTAAAGGCGTAACTTAGGATTGTCCCATTCGAGACGGCTTTGTGGCAGCAAAATAGGGGACCAGAAGTAATGTCCGCAACTAGGCTATTTCGGTCTGTTGAATTCGGACCTGTTCAGTCTTGTTAGGCTCTATGCTAAACTGTAGAGGACAGGGAAGATAAGGGGTATCTAGCCGGTCAAGCGTGGATAGGTTTTTGCACAGAAATGGGCATGGAAGTGCTCGTAACTGTTAACTACGCATTGCAATTCTCATACCTCTTCTGTTATTCTTACCCGGTTTGAGCGGCGCTGGCGTAGCTCAGCTGGTAGAGCATCTGATTTGTAATCAGAGGGTCGGGGGTTCAATTCCCTCCGCCAGCTCCACCAGGAATTTTCAGGGGGAGCGAGGGCGGAGCGAATCCTGACAGGAAAAACGAACGGGCTGGTGTCTCTTGACACGAGTCCTTTTTGTGTTTTTACGAGGGATGCCCGCAAGTTGTTGAAGGACAAGTTCGGGACTCGTAGTTCGCGTCCCAAAATATTTTCACGGGACGGGTGGGTGAGTGGCTAAAACCAGCAGACTGTAAATCTGCCGCTCCTTGCGGGCTACGAAGGTTCGAATCCTTCCCCGTCCACCAGGCTCTCGTTGTGGGGTTACAAAAAACCGCAGGGCAATCGCATGAGCGATGTTCGAACGCGGTTCAATTCGGGGCGCAAGCGCCGCTCAGGAAAAGTGCGCCGCGAGGGACGATTTTTGAGCGGGAAACGGGTTGGGCCTGGGTAGCTCAGTTGGTAGAGCGCGTCCTTGGTAAGGACGAGGTCACCGGTTCAATCCCGGTCCCAGGCTCCAGGAATTTGGCGGCTCGAACGTGGGAAGGGCCGCAAGTGGCAAATGGGCTGAGGCGAAGTCATCGTCAGAAAAATTTGGAGCAGCACCGGGCGGGGGTAACTCAACGGTAGAGTCTCACTCTTCCAAGGTGATGGTTGCGGGTTCAAATCCCGTCCCCCGCTCCAGATTTTGGAAGTGTAGCGCTGCAGTTCGTTACTCGCGGCCGCGGTTGCCGACCAAGCGGCCGCCAGGATGAGAGGTTAAAGGAATATGGCGAAGGAGAAATTCGAGCGTAGCAAACCGCACGTGAACATCGGGACTATCGGGCACATTGACCATGGCAAAACGACGTTGACGGCGGCGATTACAAAAGTGCTGAGCAAGCACAACCCAAAGGTGCAATTCCGTGCGTTCGATTCGATCGATAACGCTCCGGAAGAGCGGGAGCGCGGAATCACGATTGCGGTGTCGCACGTGGAGTACGAAACCGCGAACCGGCACTACGCGCACATGGATTGTCCGGGTCACGCGGACTACATCAAGAACATGATTACCGGAGCCGCGCAGATGGACGGCGCGATCCTGGTAGTGGCGGCCACTGATGGTCCGATGCCGCAGACGCGCGAGCATATTCTGCTGGCGCGGCAGGTCGGCGTTCCGGCGATCGTGGTGTTCCTGAACAAGTGCGACATGGTGGAAGATAAGGAGCTTCTCGAATTGGTGGAACTGGAAGTTCGCGAGTTGCTGAAGAGCTACCAGTTTCCGGGCGATTCGATTGCCGTCGTGAAGGGTTCGGCGCTGCAGGCGCTGAACGGCGACGCGAAATGGGAAAAAACGATTGACGAATTGATGGAAGCGGTGGACAAGAACGTGCCGCTGCCAGTGCGTGACATTGACAAGGCGTTCGCGATGCCGATCGAGGACATTTTCTCAATTTCCGGACGCGGTACGGTGGTTACGGGGCGTGTGGAGCGCGGCAAGGTGAAGGTTGGCGAAGAAATCGAAATCGTGGGCTTCCGTCCAACGCAGAAGAAAGTTGTGACGGGCGTGGAAATGTTTCGCAAATTGCTGGATGAAGGGCTTGCCGGCGACAACGTTGGATTGCTGTTGCGCGGCACGGAAAAAGAAGACGTGGAGCGCGGGCAGGTGGTGTGCAAGCCGGGGAGCATCACGCCGCACACGAAGTTCAAGGCGGAAGCGTACGTATTGACGAAGGAAGAGGGCGGGCGGCACACGCCGTTCTTCACAGGCTATCGGCCACAGTTTTACTTTCGCACGACAGACGTGACGGGTGACGTGAAACTCGCGCAGGGCGTGGAGATGGTGATGCCGGGCGACAACGTTAGCTGTGAAGTATCGCTGATCACGCCTGTTGCATTGGAAAAGGGTTTGCGATTCGCGATTCGCGAAGGCGGCCACACCGTTGGCGCGGGCGCCGTCACGGAAATTATCGAATAGCGCGAAAGGATTGGGCGATGCGCGAAATCATTACGTTGCAGTGCGGCGATTGCAAAAACCGCAACTACACAACGACGAAAAACAAGAAGAAGCATACCGAACGGCTGGAAACGAAGAAATTCTGTAATTCGTGCCGCAAGCACACGGCGCACAAGGAAGTGAAGTAGGTTCGTTTCGACAGGAACGTATTCTTGCAGGGCGAGGGAACAGGCCGGAATTGAATTCAGGGGAGTCGTCCAACGGTTAGGACTCCGGTCTCCAAAACCGGGTATGGGGGTTCGAATCCCTCCTCCCCTGCCAGAGTTCGAGAAGCGCGCAGAGAGCGCACTGGAATGAGGACTTATGGCCACGCGGGCGGTGAAAATGAGCAGCGATGAATCTCAGGGCGGAACAGGCTCTGAGCTGACGAAAAGGGTTGCCGGAACGGTAGCCAACACGCGTGAATTTCTGCATGACGTTCGCGTGGAGATGAAGCAGGTCACCTGGCCGAGCCGCGAAGACGTGGTTTCGACGACCTGGGTGGTGATCGCGACGGTGGCATTCTTTGGCGCGTTTCTGGCGGTGGTGGACAAGCTCGTACAGCTCGGCGTGGCATACGTTTTCAAGAGATTTGGTGTTTAGAGGGGACTTGCAAATTGATGGGCATGCAGTGGTACATCATTCACACGTACTCGGGCTTTGAGAAGAAAGTCAAAGAAAGCTTGGAGAGCCGCGTGGCCGCGTTCAGCCTGCAGGACAAGATCGGCCGCGTGCTGATCCCTACGGAGGAAGTGGTCGAAGTACGCAGCGGCAAGAAAGTGGTTTCGAACCGTATGTCCTATCCCGGCTACGTGCTGGTGGAAATGGACCTGGACGAAAACACCTGGCACATCGTGCGGTCGACGCCGCGAGTGACGGGATTCGTGGGGTCGGCAACGTCTCCTTCGCCGTTAACAGAGGCGGAAGTGGACGGGATTATCAACCGTGTGCACACGCCCCAGGATCGGCCTAAGCCGAGAGTGGTTTTCGAGCGCAACGAGCAGGTGCGCATCGTCGACGGGCCGTTTGCCAATTTCAACGGTAACGTCGAAGAGATCGACAACGATCACAGCCGGTTGAAGGTTTCAGTGACGATTTTTGGACGGTCGACGCCAGTGGAACTGGATTTCGCAAGCGTTGAGAAGCTGGGATAGACAGCGCATTGCGCGAACAAACAAGAGATTGAGGCAGGAACATGGCAAAGAAGATTCAGACAACCATTAAGTTGCAATTGCCCGCTGGTAAGGCCACACCGGCGCCGCCGGTAGGCACGGCGCTCGGCCCGCATGGTTTGAACATCATGGATTTTTGCAAGCAGTTCAATGCCAAGACGGCGAAAGAGCCGGATGGGATGATTTTCCCGGTGCTCGTGACGGTCTACACCGACCGAACGTTTACTTTCATCCTTAAGACACCGCCGGCCTCGGTTCTGCTGAAGCGCGCCGCGAACATCGCCAAGGGCTCCGCAGAGCCGAACCGCAATAAAGTCGGGAAGGTCACGAAGAAGCAAGTGGAAGAGATTGCGAGGATCAAGCTTGTCGACCTCAACACCACCAATCTGGAGTCCGCGATGCGCACCGTGATGGGTACGGCGCGCAACATGGGTCTGGAAGTCGTGGAAGCCTAGAAGTTCAGGCGCTACGAGGTCACAGAGGTAGAAGCGATGAAGAAGTCGGGAAAGAATGTGGAGAAGGCGCGCAAGCTGGTGGAAGCGCGTCCGTACAAGCTCAGCGAAGCGACCGAAGTGCTGAAGAAGGCGCATCACACAAAGTTCAACGAGACGGTTGAACTAGCGATCAATTTGGGCGTCGACCCCAAGCATTCCGACCAGGTCGTCCGTGGCACGGTGGGCTTGCCCAACGGACTCGGCAAAACCGTGCGCGTTTTGGTGATTGCGGGTGGCGAAAAAGTTCGTGAAGCGCAGGAAGCTGGAGCGGATTTCGTCGGCGGCGATGAAATCGTGCAGAAAATCATGGAAGGGTGGACGGATTACGATGCCGTGATCGCCACCCCGGACATGATGCGCTCCGCCGGCAAGCTGGGCAAGGTGCTCGGCCCGCGTGGCCTGATGCCCAATCCGAAGACTGGCACGGTGACTTTCGAGGTTGCCAAGGCGATCAAGGAAGTAAAGGCCGGCAAAGTGGAATTCCGTGTCGACAAGGCAGGCATCGTTCATTGCCCGATCGGCAAGATTCAGTTTGACGGCGCGAAGCTCGCCGAGAACGCCCACGCGGTAATCGAAGCGGTAGTAAAGGCCAAGCCCGCCGCAGCTAAGGGCAAGTACGTGAAGAAAATCACACTGACCTCGACCATGGGTCCGGGCATCACTATCGACCTGGCCGAAGTGGAAGCGATGGCCGCCGCCGCGTAGTGGAGCGGGCGAAGCCAGCGGAGCGAAATTATGAAGAATCGCAACGAAAAACAGCAGGATCTGGACAAGCTCAGGACCGAGCTTGCCAAAGTATCGACGGTCATTCTCTCGACGTTTCAGGGCATCACGGTCGAGGACGACACCAAACTCCGCCGCGCTGTGCAGGCTGCGGGCGGCAAATACAAGGTTGTGAAAAACACGCTTGCAGAGCGAGCCGGGGCGGGAACGCCGGCCGAGAACCTGCTCAAGAACCTGAGTGGAACGAATTCGATCGCCTACACCGCGGCTGACCCGGTCGCGCTGGCCAAGGCGCTCACGAAGGTTGCCAAGGACGTTCCGGCGTTTCAGTTCAAGTCCGGCGTGGTCGAAGGCCGCGTCATTTCCATCGCGGAGATTCAGCAGTTGGCGAGTCTTCCGTCGAAGGACGAGTTGATCAGCAAGATCATGTTCTTGCTGAACGCTCCGGCGCAACGCATCGCCACAGCCCTGAACGCTTTGCCGCGCAACGTGGCGGTAACGGTAAGCGAGGCTATCAAGGCAAACAAGTTTGGGTCCGGCGGGGGTAGCGCAGCACCGGCTCCCGAAGCGGCCCAGTAAGTTCAATTTCAAGAATTGAGAGGAGAAGAAAGAGTCATGTCGAAAGTCGATACGATCCTGGACGAAATCAAGGGGCTGACGCTGCTGGAAGCGTCAGACCTCGTGAAGAAGATGGAAGAAGCCTTCGGCGTCTCCGCGGCGGCCGCAACAGTGGTAGCGGCAGGGGGGGGCGGGGCGGCAGCGGGCGGCGCGGCACCGGCGGAAGAGAAGACAGAATTCTCCGTCGTGCTTACGGACGTTGGCGGCAACAAGATCAACGTCATTAAAGCCGTGCGGGAAGTCACGAGCCTGGGCCTGAAAGAAGCCAAGGACCTGGTGGATGGCGCCCCGAAGACCGTCAAGGAAGGTGTCAACAAGGACGAGGCGGCGGCGATCAAGAAGAAGTTCGAAGAGGCCGGCGCCAAGGTGGAAATCAAGTAGTTGCCGGCGCCGGCTCGTCCGGCGCCGTCGAGAACGATTTTTGCGGAACGGCTTTTTTGAGCGGCGGCGCGGTGCAAGAGCGTGGCGAACCGCGCCAAAGGAATTCGCTTACGCAATTCGAGGCCGGTACTTATTACAAAATCCTTGGCCCTTTGGGGGCCCCCCGCAGGCGTGTGTGCAGCGATCCTGGGCAGGTCGTCTCGCATAGCGGTGATTTGTGCTTTCTTTGTTTCTCCGATTTTGCCCACGTGGGATGTCGGCTCCGACCTGGTCGGAGCCGCAGATAAAGAGGATCAAGCATGCCGAATAGCAATCAGCACGTCCGGGAACGTCAGCGTTTGGATTTCGCGAAAATCCAGGGCTCGATCCAGATTCCGAACCTGATTGAAGTCCAGATGAAGTCGTATCAACGCTTCCTGCAGATGGACCTTCTGCCCAGCGAGCGCGATGACGGCGGGCTTCAGTCGGTGTTCACGTCCGTATTTCCGATCCGGGACTTTCGCGAGATGTCGCAACTGGAATTCGTGGACTACTCGATCGGCAACTGGGAGTGCAAGTGCGGCAACCTGAAGGGCCTGCACCACCTTCGCGCGACCTGCCGCAATTGCGGCGCGTCGGTAGTCACCAATCCGTATCAGACCGGCGACGTCATTTGCCACAAGTGCGGCACGTTCAACAAGAACACGCCGACCTTCTGCAACAAGTGCGGCGATCCGGTGGCCATGCAGTTGAAGTATGACGTGAACGAGTGCCAGGAGCGTGGCATGACGTATTCCGCGCCTCTCAAGGTCACCATCCGTCTGACCATTTACGACAAGGATCCCGATAGCGGCGCGAAGACCATTCGCGACATCAAGGAACAGGAAGTTTTCTACGGCGACATTCCGCTGATGACCGAGAACGGCACTTTCGTCATTAACGGCACGGAACGCGTTATCGTTTCGCAGTTGCACCGCTCGCCAGGCGTGTTCTTCGAAAGCGCCAACAACCGGACGTATTTCCTCGGAAAGATTATTCCCTACCGTGGATCGTGGGTGGAATTCGAATACGACACCAAGAATATTCTTTACGTTCGAATCGACCGCAAGCGCAAGTTCCTTGGTTCGATCTTTTTGCGCGCGCTGGGGATGAAGTCCAACGAAGACATCCTGCGCACGTTCTATCAGGTCGAGCGGATCTCGCTGCGCGACAAGGATCTTTACTGGAACGTTTCGCCCGGAATCGTGGACCGCAAGCTGGCCCACGAAATCCGCAATCCGAAATCGGATGAAGTGATTGTCGGCGCGCATAAGCGCATCACTGAGAATCTCTTCAAGGAACTGATCAAGGCGAAGATTACTCAGATTCGCGCCGCGCTGGCTGACCTCGAGGGTGCTTACAGCGTCGCCGACGTCGTCAACCGCCAAACTGGTGAAGTGCTGCTCGAAGCCAACAAGCCGCTGACGGCGGAACTGTGGCAGGCATTTGCCGAAGGCGGCATCACGGAAGTTGACGTGTTCTTCCCCGAGCGCGACGACATCGGCTTGGTGCTCTCACGCACGCTGGACAAGGATGCTATTCGCTCTTCGAAGGAAGCGCTCATCGAAATCTACCGCAAGCTGCGCCCCGGCGATCCCCCGACGCTGGAAACGGCCACGAACCTTTTCCGCGGCATGTTTTTCGATCCGCGCAAGTACGATTTCAGCCGCGTTGGCCGATTGAAGTTCAACATCAAGATGGGCTTAGACACGCCTCTGGATAACCGCACGCTGGATGCGCCGGACTTTGTTTCGGCGATCAAGTATCTGTTCAAACTTCGCAAGAACATCGGCGTCGTCGACGACATCGACCACCTCGGCAACCGCCGCGTTCGCGCGGTGGGCGAATTGCTCGAAAACCAGTTCCGCATCGGCCTGGTCCGCATGGAGCGCGCCATCAAGGAAAAGATGAGCGTGTACCAGGAAATGTCGACGGCCATGCCGCACGATTTGGTGAACGCCAAGCCGGTTATGGCCGCGATTCGCGAGTTCTTCGGCTCGTCGCAGCTCAGCCAGTTCATGGACCAGACCAACCCGCTCAGCGAAATCACGCACAAGCGGCGTCTTTCGGCCCTTGGCCCGGGCGGCCTCTCGCGCGAGCGCGCGGGATTTGAAGTGCGCGACGTACACCCAACGCACTACGGCCGCATTTGCCCGATTGAAACGCCGGAAGGCCCGAACATCGGCCTGATCAGCTCGTTGAGCTGCTTCGCGCGCATCAACGACTACGGCTTCATCGAGTCGCCCTACCGCAAGGTCAAGGGCGGGCGCATCATCGACTACGTTCAGATCGTCAATGCCGGCGACAGCGAATTCAAGGCCGGCGAAATCGTCGAAAAGGATAAAGTCGAAGACCTCAACGAAGAGCTGAAGCGCCGCAAGGTTGTTTATGAGCCGTACTGCTTCTATCTGTCCGCCTGGGAAGAGGACAAGTACGTCGTCGCGCAGGCCAATGTTTCGCTTGACGATCGCATGAAGATCACAACCGAACTGGTTAATTGCCGCCAGGCCGGCAACTTCGTGCTGAAGAGCCGCGAAGAAGTCGACTACGTGGACGTTTCGCCGAAGCAGCTCGTTTCCGTGGCTGCGAGCTTGATTCCGTTCCTAGAAAACGACGACGCCAACCGCGCGCTGATGGGTTCCAACATGCAGCGCCAGGCGGTGCCGCTCATCAAGGGCGAAGCGCCGCTCGTCGGCACAGGTATGGAGCGCGTCACCGCGCGCGATTCTGGCGCGGTCGTGCTGTGCAAGCGCGAAGGAATCGTGGACCAGGTCGACTCCGAGCGCATCATCGTGCGCGTGGAGTCCGACCACTCCGGCGTGCTCAGCCGCGAAGTGGGCGCGGACATTTATCAGCTCATCAAATTCAAGCGTTCGAACCAGAACACTTGCATCAGCCAGAAGCCGCTTGTTCGAGTCGGCGACCGCGTAAAGAAGGGTCAGGTTCTTGCCGATGGTCCTTGCACGGAACGCGGCGAACTTGCCCTTGGCCGCAACGTGCTCGTGGCTTTCGTGCCCTGGCGCGGTTACAACTTCGAAGACGCCATCCTGGTCAGCGAAAAGCTGGTCAAGGACGACTATTACACTTCCATCCACATCGAGGAGTACGAAATCGAAGCGCGCGACACCAAGCTCGGCCCTGAGGAAGTCACTCGCGATATCCCTAACATCAGCGAGTCGTTCCTTCGCAACCTCGACGAAAGCGGAGTCATCCGCATCGGCGCGGTGGTGAAGCCGGGAGACATTCTTGTCGGCAAGGTCACTCCCAAAGGTGAGACTACCTTGACGCCGGAAGAAAAACTGCTGCGCGCTATCTTCGGCGAAAAAGCCGGCGATGTTCGCGA
>Ga0066698_10000105_pt1 | contig 25069 bp, 18 predicted proteins | sample GraSoiAngelo_147_FD_66457 | JGI IMG/M metagenome (GOLD analysis project Ga0066698, IMG submission 66457) | Grasslands soil microbial communities from the Angelo Coastal Reserve, California, USA - 14_1009_05_40cm | ecosystem: Environmental > Terrestrial > Soil > Grasslands | place: USA... | reverse complement strand
CCGACGAACCAGGTCGCGACGAGCACGAGCGTGACCGCGAGGCTCGAGTAGCTCAGCATGTGCCAGTGCGGGAACGCCCAGACCCGGTAGCAGACGAACAGCAGCACGATGGCGAGGGCGCCGCGGCGCCCGTGCGACCAGCGCGCGAGCAGGTAGACGGCTGCACTCGCGATCGCGAACAGGAGCGCCGCGAGGCTGCGCGCCGTCCCGACGGTCGTGCCCGCCACGGCAAAGGCGGCTGCCGTAAGGTAGAAGATCCCCGGAAACGCGTACACGACGACGTCCCGGTAGAGGGTGCGCCCGTGGAGGATGTCGTCGGCGAACTGGAGGATCCCGCCCTCGTCCATCAGGCTGACGAACTTGAGCCGGAAGGGCAGCTGAAGCGCGAACACGATGACACCGACGAGCGCCGCGACAAGGAGATCTCCCCCGCGCGCCTCGCCGTTGCCGGTGTCGAGCCGAGTCATGTCGAGCGTCCACTCCTCGCCGTGCGCCTGCGGGTTGTCAACGGATCGGCGACTCGCAGCGGGCTATGGCCTGCGGCGTGCGAGCGCTGCGCGCGTCGCCTCGGCGCGCTTCAGCTGGCCGCTCGGACGGATGTGGACGCCGTCGGCGAAGTAATCGGCCCGCTCCATCCCGCTCGCGAAATCCACGATCTGCGTGCTCCGGAACTCCCGGCGGAGCCTCTCGTTGAGTGCGTCGATCCGGTCGTCCCACGGATGCCTCCGCCGGCGGGGGCGGGGCGGGAGGAATGGCGGCACCAGCGCCACGAGGCCTTCGCGCCCATCGAGTGCGATCCGGGCGAGCATCCGGCGGTAGGCGGCGAGTGTCGCCTCGGCGTCGCAGCCGAGGATGACGTCGTTCGTCCCAAACGCGAGGATCACCACATCAGGGCGGTCCTGCTCGAGCGTGCGCTCCAGCATGTCCTCGGCGTCCAGCGGCGCGCTGGGACTCTCGGGGCGCCTGGGGGTACGGCAGGCGGTGGCCCCGCTGCGCCCGCGGTTCAGGGTGCGCCAGGGTGGGCTCTCGAGCCGGCGCTCGAGCTGCTCGCACCATCCGTCGCCGGCCGCGTAGAGAGAGCCGCCCTCTGTGTTGGAGTCGCCGAGGCAGGCCACGGTGATCCAGCGCTCCCTGCGGACGTTCCCCAACCGGCACCCGGCGATCGTCGCGACGGCGCCGGCGAGGAGGATGCAGGCCCGGATCCTGTGCGCGTCGCGACTCATGTCATGCGACGCGCGAGGATCGGTAGGCACACGGCCGCCGCGATCGCGAGGAGCCCGCCAGCGATGAGCCCCGGCTCGCGATAGGCGAGCACGACCTCGTGCTCCCCTGCGTCGACGAGTATGCCCAGCATGAACCCCCCCGCGGGGTGCACCGTGGCAGGCCTGCCGTCGACGGTGGCGCACCAGCCCGGGTAGAAGGGCTCCCGCGCAACGAGCCACGTCGGGCGGCGGACGGCCACCGTGAGCCGCGCGAGGCCGGGCCGCGCCGTGACCATCGTTAGGCGCCCGCTGGGGTCGCCCTCCGCCCCGCCGGGCAAGCGGGCTACCTCGACCAGCACACTCCCCTCGTCGAGCGCCATCCCGGCGCGAGCGGCGGCGATCGCTTCCGCCGCTGACGCCGCACGGGCCCGCGGAACCAGCTGATAGCGCGGTAGTGGGGGCTCGGGCGGTCGGAGCTGATGGATTCCGGGCGCGGCGGGGCCGTTCAGAAAGCCGGCTCGCGCGAGCTCGATCTCCATGGCTCCTCCTGCCATGACGAGCACAGAGCTCGCCCCGACCTGCCGCACCAATCTCGCCACGCTGCCCGGCGCCGCGCGCTCCATCACCTCGAGCTGCCGCCACTGCGCGAGCGCTCCGACGCCGTTCAGGGATTCGAGGCCCCAGAGCGCGCCGAAATTCATGCCAACCTGATAAACCTCCCGACCTCCAGCCAACGCGAGGTAGCGCTCGCCGTCGGCCGGCCTCGGCGGGGGCTCTCGCAGGAGGACGCTGAACGGCGTCGGATAGTGGAAGGCCGGGGCGGTGATGAGGTGCGTGGCGGCCAGGAAGGGGACGTGGCTCGCAACGACGAACGCCACGAGCGCCAGGCTGAGGGCCCGCGCGGGAACGGCCGCGAGGACGAGGCCGCCCGCGAGCAGCGTCATGCTCGTTGCGGAGAGCGGATCTCCTACCGAGAGCATTGCGGCCGGGGCCAGGCAGGCGAGCGCCAGCCGGCGCGACCGCTCGGGCGCCCTCACGACGCGGTCGAGCCCGAGGGCGGCGAGCGTCATGGCGGCGAAGGCAAAGAGGTAGAAGAGCTTCAGGGGCCCGCTGAAGAAGCTGAGCGGCGGCACCGCGTGCAGCGCCCTGTAAAGCACGTTGGGGCCGGTCGCGAGGATGGCAGCCCCGCCGGCGACGCTCCCCAGGAAGACCGGGGCGAAGCGGGCCTGGAGCACGGCCACGAGCGCCAGCAGGATCGTCGGCGGCGCCACCTTGCAGGGCAAGAGCAGCGAGAGCGCGCCGGGCCGGAAGACGTCGCGCCAGTCCAGCGGGCGTAGCGCCACCCTCTCCAGCGCAACCATCATCGCTTCGCGGGCGGGGCCCATACGGATGGACTCGCGGGCCATCGCCAGACCCGACAAGATCTGCGGTGCCGCGAGAGCGACGGCGCCGCCGGCGACGAGGCAGGCGATGAGGAGCCGTCCTCCCCGCCGCGCACCCGGCCCGCCAACGATCCAGGCGAGGGCGACCGTGCCCGAGTAGAGGGCGAACTGTGGGTAGCCCGCATACACCTGCGCCGCGAGTGCCGCGGTCGCCAGGAGCAGTGCGCCCCGTGCCGGCCCGCGCGCCAAGATCGCCGCGGCACCGAGCAGCCAGGGCCACCAGGCGAGCGCCGCCCAGTACTCGCCCCAGGTCCTCGCGATGAAGGCCATGGTCGGGTTGAGTGCGAAGAGCGCTGCGCCCGCGATCGCGGTGAGCGGCTGGGCGCCGAGGACGCCGAGGAACCAGGTGACGCCCGCCACGAGCAGCCCGAGATGGAGGCACAGCGACACGTCGAGCGCGCGCCAGTGCGGGAACGGCGTGAGGGCGTAGCCGAGGTAGTAGGGCGCATAGAGCGCGCCGAGATCCGGATCGCCGATGAGCGGCGAGCCGCCCCAGCGCCCCGACGTCCACACCGGCAGCGTGCCGGCGCGGAGTTGCCGGAAGGCGTCCGTCAGGAGCGGATGCCTCAGGGCCTCGTTGTCCCCGGCGAGCGCCAGCGGCACCGGGCGCGAGAGCACCCACATGCTCGCGCCGAGGGCCAGCGCGAGCACGACGAGGATCGGAAGACGGGCCACGCTTCAACCGCCTCGTGCGAGTCCCATCCGCACCATTCCCTTCGCGATGCAGCGCGCGATCCCGCCGGATGTCAAGGCCCACGGCGAAGGCGCTCGCCTTGACCCATGGCCTGCGATCGGTCATCCAACCCCGGTGCCGCAGTCTCCCCTGCTGGCTCCGGGGGGCATCCGCCTCGGCTGGCGGGAGCCTGCACTGGCGGCGCTCCTCTACGCACTCGCGACGGTCGCTCTCACCTGGCCGCTCTTCCGCCATCCCGCGACGACGGTCCTAGACACGCGGTCGCTCTACGGCCCCGCATCGGTCCTCATCCAGCGCGACATCAACCTGACGCTCTGGACGCTCGCGTGGGACACGCACGCCCTCCGCACCGATCCGCTCCACCTCTTCGATGCCAATACCTTCTATCCGGCGCGGTACTCGCTCGCTCTCTCGGAGCACAAGCTCGGGAACGTGCCCCTCTTCGCGCCGGTCTACCTCGCGACAGGAAACCCGGTCCTGGCGTACCAGGTAACGCTGCTCCTCACCTTCGTGCTCGCCGGCCTTGCCATGGCGGCCTACGTCCTCTACTGGACCGACGACCGCGGGGCCGCGTTCGCCGCCGGTTTCCTCTTCGCCTTCGCCCCGTTCCGGTTCTGGCAGCTCGGCAGCCTCGACTACATCTCGATCCACTTCTTCCCGCTGATCACGCTCGCGATCGATGCGGTTCTCGACGGCGCGGGGCGCCGCACCGCGATCCCCGTGCTCGCCGGCGCGCTCGTGCTCTCGACCTTCTGCTCCTACTACGTCGGCTACGCCGCCTTCGCGCTCGCCATCGTCTACGCCGCGGTCCGCATCGTCGCGCGCGGGCGCGGGAGCTTCGCGACCCTCCCGCGCCTCGCGGGCGCGCTGGCCGCCGCCGGTATCGCCATCGCGATCGTCACCATTCCGTACGTGATCCTGCAGCGGAGCGGGATCATCCCCGACTACGGGCAGCGGGGCTTCGCAAGCCTCGCCTTCCTCACCCAACTCCGGTTCGGCCTGATGCACGTGCTCAGCTACTGGGTGGTGCCGCACCGGGAGGGTGTCCCGCAGTTCCTCACCTACACGGCGCTCTCGCTCGCCGCGCTCGCGCTCGCCCTCCGCCGGTGCCAGCCGCGCGCCGGCCTCGTCGCGGTCGGCGTGCTCGGCGTGGTGCTGGCTCTCGGCCCGTACCTGCTCACCCCCTGGTTCCCCCCCATCCCACTCCCCTACGCCGCGCTCGCGCGCGTCGTCCCCGGGTTCTCCGCGATGCGCGTCCCTCAGCGCTTCGGTGCCCTCACGACGTTTGCCACGACGGGCCTCGCCGCGCTCGGCCTGGCGGCCGCGTGCGCCACGCTGCGCGCCCGCCGCCGCGCGGCTGTCGCCGCGGCCCTTCCCTGGCTCGCGATGGCGGCGGTCGCGCTCGAGGCCCGTCCCGGCGGGTTGGCCGCCCTGCCGATGCGCGTAGGCACGGCCACGCCTCCAGAGTACCGCTGGCTCGCCGAGCACGGCGCCGGCGGCGCCGTCCTCGAGCTGCCGGCCAGCATCGAGGACCTCCACCGCAGCAGCCTCTACATGTACTACAGCACGGTGCACTGGCTGCCACTTCTCAACGGCTACACGCCGTACCCCCCACGCTCGTTCGTCTCCGTGATGGAGGCCGTGAAGGGGCTTCCGCGCCCAGAGGCCCTCGAGACCGTCCTCGCGCGAGCGCCGGCACGCTGGATCGTCCTCCACCTCGACGCCGTCGCCCCCCGCGTCCGGCCCGACTGGGAGGCCACCTTCCGCGCCGCGCTCCCCGTCGCCGCCGAGCTCGATGACGCCATCGTCTTCGAGGTGCCGGCCCAGCGCGCCGGACCCCGGTGACCTGCCGCTGGTTGCCGCTCAGGTAGTGTCGCGTCTACACTGGCCGCGATGCGATCCGGGGCCGAGGTGCTCGAGTCCACCGCCGTGAGCGCGTGCGCGCTGTGCGGCGCCGAGACCAGGCGCCTCTTCGTCAAGCGCCGCTGGACCTTCGTGCGCTGCGCGGGCTGCGGCCTCGTCTCGCTCTCCCCCTTACCCACGCCGGCCGAGATCGAGGCCCATCACGAAGCCTCGTACCGTGACGGCCGCTACGCCGCCTTCGTGGCCGCCGAGACTGTCCGGGTGGCAATCGCACGGCACCGTCTCGCCTTCCTCCGCTTGCTCGCGCCCGAGGGCCCGTGGCTCGATGTCGGCTGCTCGACGGCCGCGTTCATCGCCGAGCTCGCGCGCGCGGGCCGCGCGGCGGAAGGGCTCGAGCTGTCGGAGGCGGCCGTCGCCCAGGGACGCGCCCGGGGCTTCACGGTCCATCGGGGTGCCGCGGAGACCTTCACACCCGCGCACCGCTACGCGGCTGTGACCGCGTTCGACGTCCTCGAGCATCTCCCGGATCCGCTCGCCTTCGTACGTCAGGCCCTTACCTGGCTCGTCCCGGGCGGGCTGCTCGCCCTCACCCTGCCCGACGCGGCGAGCCCCATGGCGCGGCTCATGGGTCGGCACTGGTTCCACTACGCGCCACCCGACCACGTCCACTACTTCACGCCGGCGACGATCCGCGGGCTCCTCGAGCGGGCCGGCGCCGACGCGATCGCGGTCCGGCGCGTGTGGAAGCCCCTCACGCTCGACTACGCCGCGGCGCAGCTCGCGGAGACCAACCCGCAGCTGGGACGGCTGATGACCCTCCTCGCCGTCATCGCGCCCCGCGCCTGGCGCGCGCACCCGTGGCCCGTGCCGGTCGGCGAGATACTCGTGACGGGCCGTTCCGCGCGGAGCTGAGCGTGTCCCTTCCCTCCCCGTCCGCCGCTTCCGCCCCAGCACAGATCCGGCGCGTCCTCCGCACGCTGACAGCGCGCCAGCTGGTGACGCTGTGGGCGGAGGACTGGATCGGCGGCCTGGTGCGCTCGCTGCCGGGGTTCATCGGGTTCACGCTGCGCTACCTCCTCTACCGAACGCTCTTCGCTCGCCTCGACGGCTTCTGCTTCGTCTACCCCGGCGCGCGGCTCACCCACACCTACGGCATCCGCGCCGGGCGCAACCTCCACGTGAACGCTGGCGCCTTCATCGACGCACGCGGCGGGCTCGCCCTCGGCGCGCACGTCCTGATCGGCCCGAACGCGGTGCTCGTCACCTCCCAGCACCAGTGGACGGACCCGGCGCTCCCGATCGTGCTCCAGGGGCACCGGGTGGGTCCGGTCAGCATAGGGGATGACGTCTGGGTCGGAGCGAACGTGGTTATCACGCCCGACGTCACCATTGGGACCGGCGCGGTCGTCGCTGCGGGCGCCGTCGTCACCGCGGACGTTCCACCGTACGCGATCGTCGCCGGCGTTCCCGCGCACGCGGTCGGCGAGCGCCCGCGGCCGCAGTGACCCGACGATGAGGCGGCTCGGGCGATGGCTGCCGCTCGCGGCCGTGGTGGCGGGGGCCGCAGCCCTCCGGCTGTGGGGGCTCACCCAGGGCCTGCCCAACGTCAACACGCGCCCCGACGAGCGCGAACTCCTCGAGCATACCGCCCGCTTCGCCGCGGGCGACTTGAACCCCCGCTGGTTCGTCTACCCGAACTTCTACTTCTACCTCGTCTGGGCGTGGGAACAGGCCCTCCTCGCCGCCCGCCGCCTGTGGCTGCCGACGCCCGCGTGGCCGGAGATGCTGACCCAGGCGATGCCGACCGCCATCCTCTACGGCCGGCTGCTCTCCGCCCTCGCCGGCACCGCTACCGTGGCGCTCGTCTACGCCGCCGGTCGCCGGCTCGGCGGCCGGGCCCTCGGGCTCCTCGCCGCGCTGCTGCTGGCCGCCAACTTCCTCCACGTGCGCGACAGCCACGTGCTGAAGGACGAGATTCTCCTTCCCGTGGGCGTGCTCGCCAGCCTCTGGACGCTCGCGCGCTGGGTCGAGCGGCCCGGGCCCGGGCGCGCGGTGCTCGCCGGCCTCGCCATCGGGCTCGCCACCGCGCTCATGTACTCGGGTATCCTGCTCGTCGCCCCCGCCTACCTCGCCGCCGTCCTCGCCTCCCCGCGGCGCGGGCTCGCCCGCCTCCTCCCGCACACCCAGCTCGCCCTCGTCGGCCTCGCTGCGGCCCTCGCGTTCCTCGCCACCTGCCCCTTCCTCCTCCTCGACTTCGAGAACACGCGAAGCACTGCGGCCTTCGCGACCGCAGTGATCTACGGGACGCCGCCGGAGGCGCGGCCTGGACCGACGGCCGGCTGGGTCGACGGTGCGCGCCTCTACCTCGCGAGCCGCGCCTACGGCTACCACCTCGCGGTCTCCCTCCGCCACGGCTGCGGGCTCCTCGCCGCGCTCGCGGCGCCCGTGGCGGTGGTCTTCGCCTGGCGGGCGCCGCGCCGTCCCTTCCTCGTCCTCTCCGCTGCCTTCCTCGTCTTCTACTACCTCGCCATCGGCTCCTCGCGCGTACACTTCGCGCGCTTCGTCACGCCCGTGACCCCGCTCCTCGCGCTGCTCGTTGCCAGGCTCGTGCTCGCCGTCGCGGAGCGCGCCACCCGACAGTGGGCGCTCGTCGCGGCGGGTTTCGCCGTCGCGCTCGCCGGCGAGCCGCTCGCGAAGAGCATCGCCTACGATCGCATCGCCTCCCGGACCGACACGCGCGTGCTCGCGACGCGCTGGATGGCCGAGCACCTTCCTGCCGGAGCGGTCGTTGCTCAGCTCGGAAGCGGCGTTTTCGGCATCGCGGACCCCGACCTGCCGCCCGCCGTCCGCAAGGCCCCGCTCCGCCTCGGCGAGACCGACCTGGCGCAGCACGGCGTGACCCACGTGGTGACGCACTCCCATCAGCTGCCCTACTCCCAACCGAACGCCGCGCTGCTCCAGCGCCTCGGCCCGCAGCTCCGCCTCCTCGCCGAGTTCACGCCATACCGCGACGGCCCTGCGGGCCGCTTCGAGGCAGAGGATGCCTACTACGTCCCGATCGCGGGCTTCTGCGGCGTCGAGCGGCCCGGCCCCCTCGTCCGTGTCTACGCCTACAGTGGAGGGCCGCACGATGATGATCCGCGGCTTCCAGAAGGAAGCGGACAACTGAGGGAGCGCCGCTCTCGTTGACGTCGGCGTCTCCCCACCCTACACGGGTTGCGATGTCTGCCTTCGCTGCTCTCCGCCGCGCCTACCGGGGCCTCGCCGTCTTCTGGCTCAACCTCTGTCTGGCGTTCGCCGGCGCCAACGTGCTCGCCCTTGCCTACCTCTCCGTCGCCGGACGGCGCGGCGCACCGCGCGCCGCCCCCACGCAGGATCCCGGGCCGCTCAGGAAGTTCTTCCCCCAGCTCGGCGAGCGCGAGCTCGCGGAGTTCCTGCGCGAGAGCGAGCGTACGTTCGAGTACGAACCCTTTGCGCAGTTCCGTGAAAAAGCCTATGCGGGCCGCTACGTACGCATCCACCCTGCCGGGTTCCGCGAGAGCCAGGACCAGGGACCCTGGCCGCCGGAGGAAGCGAACTTCACCGTCTTCGTCTTCGGCGGCTCCACGGTCTTCGGCTACGGCGTGCCCGACGACCAGACCATCGCCTCACATCTACAGCGCCGGCTCGTGGACCTCGGCCTCGCGAAGCCACCGCGCGTCTACAACTTCGGCCGGGGCGCGTACTTCTCAACGCAGGAACGCGTGCTCTTCGAGAAGCTCATCGTGGCCGGCGCCGTACCCGACCTCGCCATCTTCATCGACGGCCTCAACGACTTCCACTTCAAAGACGGGGTGCCGGCGCTCACGCCGTTGCTCGAGCAGCTCGTGGAACATTTCGGCGAGGAGTCACCGGCGATGCCGGTCCTGCTCGCCAAGCTGCCGCTCGCGCGCGCCGTCGCCCGGCCGTCAGCGTTCCGCATCCTCGGCGGGCATCCGGCGCCGCCCCCGCGGGCCGCGAAGGCGCCTGAACGGTATGACGACGCCGTGGTGCTGCGGAACGTGATCCGCCGCTATCTCGTGAACAAACGCCTCGCCGAGGCCGCCGCACGCGAGTTCGGGGCGCGGGCGGCGTTCGTGTGGCAGCCCGTGCCCACCTACAGGTACCACGGCCCGCCCCCGGAGCACCTCGGCCTTCACGAGTACTCGCGCTTCGGCTACCCGCTCATGGCCGATCTCGTCCGCCGAGAGCCCCCCGGGAGGGACTTCCTCTGGTGCGCGGACATCCAGGAGGGTCTCGACGAACCGCTGTACGTCGACCAGGTGCACTATTCCCCGGCGCTGTCCGACCGGATCGCGACCTGCATCGTCGATCTCCTCCTGGAGCGCGGCCTGCTCGGGTGAACGCCGCCGCTCCCGCACGCACCCGGCCCGGCAGGTCTCCACGGGCGCGCCTGCTTCGCCTGGACACTCGAGCGCCCGCCGCGGTACCCTTTGCGCGCGACGGAACGGAGCAGCGCCCGGGTCGCGCACCGTGACCTACGTCCTCGGCATCAGCGCCTTCTACCACGACGCCGCCGCCGCGCTCGTCGCCGACGGCGAGATCGTGGGCGCCGTTCAGGAGGAGCGCTTCACCCGCCGCAAGTACGACGAGCGCTTCCCCGCGCGCGCCATCGCCTACTGCCTCGAGGCGGCCGGCATCGGCCCCGAACAGCTCGATGTCGTGGCCTTCTACGAGAAGCCTCTCACGAAGTTCGAGCGCCTCCTCGAGACATACGTCGGCTATGCTCCGCGGGGCTTCGCGAGTTTCCGGCGGGCAATGCCTGTCTGGCTCAAGCTGAAGCTCCATCTCCCACGCGTGATCCGCCGCGCACTCAGCGGACGCTATCGAGGACCGATCCTGTTTCCGACTCACCACGAGTCGCACGCGGCCTCGGCGTTCTTCCCTTCGCCCTTCGAACGCGCCGCCATCCTCACCATGGACGGCGTCGGCGAGTGGACGACGACCACGGTCGGCGTCGGCGAGGGAGCGCGGATCCGCCTCCTGCGCCGGCTCGCGTTTCCGCACTCGCTCGGGCTGCTCTACAGCGCGTTCACGTACTACTGCGGCTTCGCCGTGAACAGCGGCGAGTACAAGCTCATGGGGCTCGCGCCCTACGGCGAGCCCCGATACGTCGACCTCATCCACCGCCACCTCGTCGACGTGCGGCCCGATGGCAGCTTCCACCTCGACATGTCCTACTTCAACTACTGCCAGGGCCTGACCATGACCTCCGAACGGTTCCATCGGCTCTTCGGCGGTCCGCCCCGAGCGCCCGACTCTCCCATCGAGCAGCGCCACACGGACCTGGCGCACAGCATCCAGGTCGTGTGCGAGGAGGTGGTGCTCGGCTGCGCCCGGCAGGCATGGAACGTGGCCGGCCGGCCCCCGAACCTGGTGCTCGCTGGTGGCGTGGCGCTCAACTGCGTGGCCAACGCGAGGCTCCTGCGCGAGGGTCCGTTCGAGCACCTCTGGGTGCAGCCGGCGGCCGGCGACGCCGGGGGCGCGCTCGGCGCGGCCCTCTTCGTGGCGCACCAGCTCCTCGGCGCCCCGCGCGGGCCGCGGACGGCGGACACGCAGCGGGCCTCCCTCCTCGGCCCCGCCTACGCCGACGCTGAGGTGCGGCGCGTGCTCGAGGCCGCCGGCGCACGCTACCGGCGCTTCGAGGTCGAGGACGCACTCCTCGAGCGGGTGGTGGCGGCGCTCGTGCGCGGCGAGATCGTGGGCTGGTTCTCGGGCCGCGCCGAATTCGGGCCGCGCGCCCTCACCGCGCGGAGCATCATCGCCGATCCCCGTAACCCTCGCGTCCAGAGCGTCCTCAACCTGAAGATCAAGTTCCGCGAGAGCTTCCGGCCGTTCGCGCCCGTCGTTCTGCGCGAGCATGCCCACGAGTGGTTCGAGACACGCCCGGACGAGGATGCGCCGTACATGGTCACCGTCGCCCCGGTGCGTGCCGATCACCGCCGGGGGCTCTCGCGCGAGGAAGAGCACAGGCTCCGCCACGACACCGACCTCGCCCGGCGGGTGAACGTCGTGCGGAGCGACGTCCCCGCGGTTACGCACGTCGACTACAGCGCGCGCATCCAAACCATCGACGCCCGCCACGGGCGCTTCCGCCGACTCCTCGAGCGCTTCCACGCGAGGACCGGCTGCCCGGTGCTCGTGAACACGAGCTTCAACCTGTCGTGGGAGCCGATCGTGCTCACGCCGGCAGAGGCCTACCGGACCTTCATGCAGTCGGAGATGGATGTCCTCGTCCTCGAGGACTGCTTCCTCCACAAGGCCGAGCAGCCCCTCGGGCTCCAGCCGTGGGCCAACCCTGCTGAGGAGGCGGAGGAGGCACCGGGGCTCGCGGTGGCGTCGGTTGGGTCGCGGGCGCTCCGGCTCCCGCGCGGCCCGCGCCCCTGGCCGGAGGTCTCGCCGGACAGCCCCTGGATCGATCCCGAGACCGGCGACGCGCTGCGGGTGACGCGCACCGGCGCGACGAACGTCGTGACCGGCCGGACCTATCCCGTCGTCGACGGGATCCCGTGCCTCTTCGTTTCGGAAACGGGCGCGCCGGCGGTGGAGGACGTGACCGACGCCGTCCGGCGGTTCTACGAGGAAACCCCGTTCCCGAATTACGACGACTTCGAGAGCGTGCGCGCGCTCATCGAGAAGGCGCGGCGGGGCCTCTTCGCCCGGCTCCTGAACGACCATATCCGCTACGACGCCCGCGTGGTCGACATCGGCTGCGGCACGGGGCAGTTGACCAACTTCCTCGCCATCGCGCATCGCACCGTGATCGGCGTCGACGTGTGCCTCAACTCGCTCCGCCTCGCGCAGGACTTCCGGGCGCGGCACGGCCTCGAGCGGGCTACCTTCGCCCAGATGAACCTCTTCCGGCCCGCCCTGCGGGACGGCTTCTTCGATTACGTGATCGCCAGCGGTGTCCTCCATCACACTCTCGAGTGCCGCGAAGCCTTCAGGCGCGTCGGGCGTCTCGTCCGCCCCGGGGGCCACCTGATCGTCGGCCTCTACAGCGCCTTCAGCCGGCAGCTCCACTACGGGCGCCGTGCGCTCTACCGCGCGACGGGGTGGGTCCCCCGGTGGGTCGACCCGCACCTCGCCCGGGTGCGCGGTCGCGGGAAGCGGGAGGCGTGGCTGCGGGACCAGTACTGCCACCCACACGAGACATGCCACACGCTCGATGAAGTGCTTGGCTGGCTCGATGCGGACGGGTTCGAGTTCGTCAACTCGGTTCCGAAGCCGGCTCCCGGTCCGGGGCTCACACCCGACGAGGACCTCTTCGGACAGCGCAGCCGGGGGAACCGGCTCTCGCGCTGGGCGAGCCAACTCGCGCACCTTCCGAGCGGCTACCGCGAGGGTGGCTTCTTCCTGGTGATCGGGCGGCGAGCCGGGGAGGGGACATGATCGACCCCGAGTCCTCGGTCGACCCCGTCGGCGTGTCGCCGCGCACGCTGCGGCAGTTCGCGGCGGTCTGGCTCGGCGTCCTTGTCGCGCTCTTCACGCTCGGCGCGTACGGGCGCGGCGCGCCAGGCCTCGCGGCGTGGACGAGTCTCGCCGCTGGCGTGCTCGTCGGGGTCCTGGGGCTCGTTCGGCCTGCGGCGATCCGACCCCTCTGGCTCGCGAGCATGGCGCTCACGCAGCCCGTCGGCCACGTGGTGAGCATCGTCCTCCTCGCGGCCGTGTACTGGGGTGTGCTCACGCCGATCGCCGTCGTCCTGCGCGGGCTGGGCCACGACCCGCTCCGGCTCAAGGGCCCGGCGGGCGGGACCTACTGGCTCGAGGTGCGGCCGCCCCTGGACGCGCGGGATTATCTGCGGCAGTACCGTCCGCAGTAGGAGGTCGATCCGTGACGAGTTCATCCAGCCCCGAGAGCGACGACACGACTCGGACCAGCCGCGAGGCCGGCGGCGATGCGCGGGCGCTCCTGCGCGGGGGGGGCAACGCGAGCATTTTCGGCGAGTTGCTGCACTTTCTCCGCGTGAGCCGCAAGTGGTGGCTCGCCCCAGTGTTGCTCTCCCTGCTCGTACTGGGCGCCGTCCTCGTACTGGGGAGCACCGCCGTCGCGCCTTTCATCTACGCGCTCTTCTGAGCGCGCGACGGGTGCCTCAGTCCGCGCGAGCGGCGTCGGCGATGCCGCGCTCCAGCATCGCGTCGGCGATACAGCGGGCGAGGTAGCGCGACATCGCCGGAGAGTAGTGGTGCTGGTCCACGTAGAGCGGCTCGCGCCGCTCCTCCTGGATGCCAGCGCACGAGACGAAGTTCGGCCCGAGCTCGCGTGCGGCGCCGCGGCGCTCGAGCTCGGCGTAGCCCGGGGCGGCGGCGGCATGGGCGCCCTCGATCCGGAACAAATGGTAGCTCTGGTCGTAGCGGTAGTTGGGAAGGGGCTGCAGAACGAACACGGTGCGCACGCCGTAGGCGGCAGCCACCGCGTCGGTCATCTTCTTGTTCTCCAGGTACCGCGCGATCACCGTGTGCGCAATGTCCTCTGGTGTGCGGGGCGCGGGAGCGGCGGGCGCCGGCGTCCCCTCTTGTCTGGGGTTTCTCACCAACGGCCGACCGACGGCGTCGCGCAGCCGAAGCGCCAGCCGGCCGATGGGAAGCCCTTGGGCGAGCGCCAGGATCGGGCTCGGGCACTTCCCCGCGCGGCCGTCGACCATGTCGCGCAGGAAGGGGGTCAGGAACGGCAGGCCCGTCGCGTTGTCGAAGTCGTTGATGCCGTCGAGGAAGACGGCCACGTGGGGCGCAGCGCCTGCGACGAGGAGCTTCTCGAAGAGCACACGCTCCTGCGTCGAGAAGTAGTGGCCACGTCCGAAGTTGTAGACCGGCACCTCGCGGCCGAGCGCGGCGGTGAGAAACTCCTGAAGCGCGGCGGGCACGGTGTCGTCGTCGGGCACGCCAATGCCGAACGTCGTCGAGCCCCCGAACACGAAGACATTCTCGTGGCGGGGATCGGGTGGCCAGGGGCCCTGGGCGGACGTGCGCCGGAAACCGGCCGGATCGACGTTGTAGAAGCGGCCGTGGAACGGCCGCTCCAGGAACTCCGTGAAGGACTCGTAGGCGAATGGGCGGCCGTACGTCTCCAGCATGAGCTGCACGACGTCCTCATGCGACAGGCTCGGGAAGAAGGGCTCGAGCTTCTCGAAGGCCCGGCTGGTGACGAATCGGCGCTTGATGACTTCGTAATCGGGGCCGGTGAGCGGAATCCCGCGCGGCGGCTGCACGGGCGGGAACACCACGTAGAGGACCACGTTCACGAGGGCGAACCCAACGAGGGCGTTCATCACCTGGAAAGCCGCGTCCCGGTAGAGGCGGCCGAGCCGCCCGCCGCGGCTCGAGGGCGATTCGGACGACATGCGCGCGCCGGTTAGCCCCGCGTCGCCTCGGGGTCAAGCGGCGGCGCGCAGCGGCGCTCATCCAGCGCGACGTCAACGCCCATGGTAGGGTACCATCAGATGAGGGCCCGCCACGGCTTCCAGGCGATGCAGGACCGCCACTTCGCACGCGCCGACGCCGCTCACTACCGCTGGACGACCGGAGATCGGGGCTTCGCGCCCGTCGAGGACGCCCTGCTCCTGCCCTGGCTCGACCGGCTCGCCTTCCCCTGCCTCGAGGTCGGCTGCGGTGAGGGCACGAACCTCGCCCGGCTCGTGCGCCGCGGCGCCCCGACCGGCATCGATCGCTACGCCGAGAAGATCCGCTTCGCGGCGCGCGCCCTGCCCCGGGCGCGGCTCGCGGTTGCCGATGCGCTCGCGCTGCCCTTCCCCGACGCGAGCTTCGCGAGCGTGCTCATCCGCGACCTGCTCCATCACCTCGCGGAGCCGCGGCGGGCCACCGCCGAGGCGGTTCGTGTGCTCCGCCCCGGCGGCACGCTCCTCGTCCTCGAGCCGAACGGCCGCAACCCCTTGGTCGCGTTGCAGGCACGACTCGTCCCGGCCGAGCGCGCGCTTCGCGCCTTCACGCCGGGCACAGCCCGCGCTGCGCTCGACGGCCTACCGCTCGCGGCCATCGAGCTCGCGATGGCGCAGGCCCTGCCGCTCCGCCGGCTGGTCCTTCACTACCGCCTCGGCTGGCCGGCGCTCGGCCGCTCGCGCGTCGGCGTGGCGATCCTCGCCCGGCTCGAGCAGCTGGGCGGCCGTCTGCTCCCCTCCGGACGCTGGTCCTACTGCGTGCTCCGCGCGCGGCGGGCCTGAGGAGAGCAGCGCTTCCGCGATCGCCTCCGCCGCGACCATATGCCCGCGCGCGTTCGGATGCTGCGCGTCGGCGAAGAGCTCCCCGCCCGCCGCGGCGAAAGCCGGCTGCAGGTCCAGGCAGCGGAGGCCGGCCTCCCGGCAGGCGCCGAGCAGCCGCTGCTGCGGCGTGAGGTCGGGCTCGGCGAGCCCGACCTGGTAGCGCTCGGGGAAGATCGCCACCAGCAAGCTGAGGCGGTGCCGCTCAGCGATCCGGCCGAGATCCGCGTAGGCGCCCCGGAGGCGATCCCAGTAGGCCGGGACCGGTGCGTGGTAGAAGCCCAGGTGCATCTCCTGCACGAGCCGCTGGAGCCCCGTCTGGGGAGGGGGCGGCGGACCGGGCGGCCCGAGGCGCGCCATGAGCTGGTTCCAGAGCTGGCCACGCCAGGAGGCGTACAGCCAGCGCAGCAGGGCCAGGAACTCCGAGCGGTCGGCGAGGGTCCCTGCGCGCTGGTCGAGCGCCTTGTTCATGAGGACGCCGGTCGGGCTGTACATCGGCGCGACGTCGTAGTCGTTGAGGCTCGTCCCGACGATCACGATCTCGGGCCGGACGGCGACCCCGACGGTCTCGAGGAGCCGTGCCTCGGCGACCGCGTCGTACCCCGGCACCCCGGCGTTGATGACCTCATAGCGGCCGGCACCGCCCGCGTTGAGGCGAACGGCGAGGACCCCGGACACAGTCTCCTCCTCCTCGAGCCCCTGTCCGAAGACGACCGAGTCCCCGAGCACGAGGACGCGGTGCACGCCGGGGGCGGGCGCAGGGGTGATCTCGGGACCGCGGAAGCCGAGCCGGTTGACGCGCACCGGCGCGCCGAGAAGCGTGATCTCCACGCCGGGCCGCAGCCGGTAAGGCAAGTCGAGACTCGGCCCCCGCGTATAGAGGATCCGCTGGTAGCCGTTCAGCCGGTCGACCACGTCGAGGACGCGCGCCAGCACCTCGCCCGCGACGAGGAACACCGCGAGCGCGACGAGGAGCCTGGCCGTCAATCCGCCGAGACCGCGGATCACGTGCGCCCGCGCGACGCCTCGTGTGGCCGGCGGGCTGTGGTTCGAAAATACTGCGCCCGCAGAATCTCCTCCCGCTCGCCCGCGCACGTCCTCGCGCCGTGTGCCGCGGCCCCTCCCTCCATACGCATACAACCCTACCGCATCCCGTCCCCCCGAGCGACCGCTTCGCCGGCCCGAGCCGATGCGAAGGCTGTCCGCGCGTCGCACCCGGGGTCGCCGCACGATCAGGCGCTCGAAGCTCCCTTCGCCACCAGGACCAGGTCCAAGGCGCGGTCGAGACCATCCTCCCGCACGCTGAAGTCCTCCGGCCCGACCGCCGGCAGCGCGTCGCCGGCCCGCAGCCGGTGGCGGACCATCTGGGCAAGGCGTGGGAAGACGGTGCGCACGACGAAACCCGGCAACAGGCGGCGGAGTCCGAGCGGGTCGAGCCGGAGGATCCTGCGCACCTGCGCGCCGCGTGCGCGCTCGTAAGCGAGCACGCGCTCCGAGCCGTGCACGCCGAGGACGCGCGAGCCCGGCAGAACCGGCTCGGCGAGCGCCCGCAGCTCCAGCGCGGTCCACTCACGGAGGTGGTACGGGTTCTCCGACACCGACATGAGGCGGTTCGGCGTCGTCACGATTATCTCGCCACCCGGTGCCGCGCAGGCCGCGAGCGCGCGGAGGAAGCCGAGCGGGTCCGGCAGGTGCTCGATCACCTGGAAGCTCACCACGAGCTCAAAGCGTTCGCCAAGCGCGGCCAGCCGCTCGAGGTCGAAGGCGCGGAACTCGAGACCCGGTGCCCGGTGGCGGGCGGCGGCGACCGCGGTCGCCTCGGACCGGTCCACGCCGAGCACGCGACGCGCCACACTGGCGAGGAGCGCAGCTCCATAGCCCTCGCCGCAGCCCGCATCGAGCACCGATCGCCCCTCGGCCCGCTCCCGGGCGAAGCGGTAGGCGGCGAGGTGGCGCTCGAGGTCGACGCGGAAGTCCGCGGCCTCACCGAGGAGCCGCTCGCCCGTGAAGTCACTCGTAACGCCCGTCTCGCGCACGGCGCGGACCATAGCCGAGCCCCGGAGCGGCCTCACAGCCTCCCGAGCCATGCGGCGAGCCGGAGCCACCAGACGATCCAGAGCGCCTCGAGGCCGATGCGGCGTGTCATCTTCGAGTCACCCTGGAGACGGTCAACGAAGATGATCGGGACCTCGCGGATGTCGAGGCCCCGGCGCCAGGCGCGGTAGGTGGTCTCGATTTGGAAGGCGTAGCCGTTCGAGCGCACACGGTCGGGCTGGATGGCGAGGAGCGCCCCGCGCCGCCAGCACTTGAAGCCTCCGGTCGCATCGCGGACGGGCATCCCGGTCACCCGCCGCGCGTACCAGTTGCCGAAGTAGCTGATCAGGAGCCGCTCGATCGGCCAGTTGACGACCGTGATGCCCTTCACATAGCGCGAGCCGAGCACGAGGTCGTGCTGCCGGGCGAGCGCGAGGAACTCGGGCAACATCGTGGGCGGGTGCGAGAAGTCAGCATCCATCTGGACCACGAACTCGGCGCCGAGCGCGAGCGCATGGCGGAACCCCTCCTTGTAGGCCGGGCCGAGGCCGAGCCGGGGATGGTGGTTGACGAGATGGACGCGTGCGTCCCGTGCGGCGAACTCCTCCACCACACGCCCCGTCCCGTCGGGCGATTCGTCGTCGACGACCAGCACGTGGCAGTCGACCGTCTCGAGGATCTGAGGGACCATCCGCTGGATGTTCTCGCGCTCGTTGTAAGTGGGGATCACGACGACCGTCTCGAGCACGGCTGAAAAGATAGCGGACCGCTGCAGGGCTCCGCCAGCGGCGCAGGCGGAGGCCCTCCCCGCCACCTACCTGCTCGGATTCTCCCTCGGGCTGACTCCGACGGCGCCTGCCAGCACACCAAGACACCGTGAAGAGGCGGCGCGGCAGCTCGTGCGCTCCGGGCTCGTGCGGCGCGATGCCAGGTACCACGCGGCCGGCCTAGCGCCCGTCATTGACGTAGCCCAGCGCGCGCAGCTTCTGCTCCCGCTCCGCCTCGGTCGCGGCCGGCTCGCGCTCGGTGGGCCGCTTCACCACCTGCGTGCGGAACGCATCGATCGCGGCCATGAGATCGGCGGTGCGTGCGGCTGCCGAGCCGTCGAGCTGCTTCCGCTCAGCGGGATCAGCCGCGAGGTCGAAGCACTGCGCTGCCGCCCCGTCGCGCCCGATGCACTTGAGGGTTCCCGTGCGCGCGGCGACGAGATCGACCGTGCCCGAGGTGTACGACGAGGGGGCTTCGGCAAACACGGTCGTGCGCGCGAAGGGGGCCGGCGGGTCCCGGAGGAGCGGCACGAGACTCACGCCGTCGACGTCGGGGAGGGGCGGAATGCCGAGCAGCTCGAGCAGCGTCGGCACGAGGTCGACGAGCGACACGGGCGTCCCAACCCGGAGGCCCGCTGGCACCCGCCCAGGCCACCGCACGAGCAGCGGCACCCGCAGAACCTCGTCGTAGAGCTGGTAGCCGTGGTAGCGCTGGCCGTGCTCGAGGAACTCCTCGCCGTGGTCCGCGGTCACGATGACGAGCGCCCGCTCGCCGAGGCCGAGCGCGTCCAGGCCGTCGAGGAGCGCGGCGACCTGATCGTCGGTATAGCGTACCTCCTGCTCGTAGAGGAGCCGGTCACGCTCGGACGCCTCGGCGATCGTCGTGGGATCCCCGAAGAAGGTCGCGTAGCGGGGCGGCGGCGTGTAGGGCTGGTGCACCTGGTACGTGTGGAGGAACAGGAAGAAGGGCTCGTCCGCGTGCCGGGCGAGCCAGGCGAGGCCGCGGCGGAAGGTGTCCTCGATCTGCCCGACGGGCCGGTGGATGTCCGCGCTGCGGTTTTCGCCGTAGACGGCGAAGCCGCGGCGGATCCCGGCCTCGGCGACGAGGAAGCCGTCCTCGGTGAAGGCCGCCGTCTCGTAGCCGGCGGCGCGGAGGGCCTCGGGAAGCGTCCGGCGGCCGGCATCGAGCGCTTGGAAGAGCCCGCGCACACCATGACGCCGCTCGTAGAGCCCGGTGAACATGCTCAGGTGTGACGGCAACGTGTGGGGGAAAGGCGCGATCGCGTGCTCGAAGAGGGTACCGCGGGCCGCCATCCGCGCGTCGAGGCTCGGCGTGGTCGGGCGCGCCGCGCCGTAGGCCCCGACGCTCACCGCCCGCAGGGTGTCGAGCGACACGAGGACGACGCCCGCGACAGCCGGCCTCGGCCGCGGGGCGAGCATGACGGGATCGCTCCACACGGGCAGCGAGCTTCCCGCCCCGCCCACGGCCCGCGCCGCCAAGCGGAACCGCACGCGGCGCCGCACCAGCCCGCCGAGCGGCACGCGGACCTCGACCCAGCCGCGGTCCGCCGGAGCCCGCGCCGGATCGAGGCGGCGGCGCAGGACGATCTCCTCGCGCCCGCCATCGAGCGCCGTCACCGTGAACTCGAGGGGTGCCGCGCCCACGTCCCAGGCAGCCTCCTCGACGCCGAGCGCGAAGCTCAGGACAGCGCCGGGCGGGACGTCCACGGGTGCGGTGACCACGTCGCGCTCCTCGAGCTCGGGAGCGGCCCGCGCGTTCACGGTCACCCGCGTCCCCTCGCCCGGGCGAAGGCCGGGGAAGCGGACCTCCACCGCCTTCGACTCCTCGCCTCCCGCCGGGCGGATGACGCGCGTCGGCTGTCGCTCCCAGCGGCCGCACACCTCGACGTACGGCTCGAGGAAGACCCATGAGGCTGCGCGCAGCGCCTCGGGGAGCGCCAGGGGATAGCTGCGCGCGCCCCCGGGCGGGACCGTCTCCGACCACTGGCGGACGACGGGAGCGGCGCTGGTGGCGGTGAGCGCGAGCCGCGACTCGCTCCCGATCGTGACGTAGGCGCCCCACTCGAGCGGTCCGGGCACAGGCGCCGGGGTCTCCACGAAGCGGATGGCCGGGGCGAGCGGGGGGGATGCGGACCGACAGGCTCCGACGACCACGGCGACGAGCGCGAGGAGCCGGCGCATTCCATCAGCGAAGCCAGGCCGCGCCGGCGCGGTCAAGCCGTTCATCCGGCCTTCGTTGATGGCTACGACCGGCCTCCCGGCTCCGCTCCGCAGCACCCCGTTGGCGCTCTCGGAATTGCGGCCGCCTCGCGCGGCTTGGTACTAGTCTCGCCATGCAACGGGAGAACGGTCGCACCATGGACCGATTGGCGTCCCCTGCACCACCACCCGCACGCCTCCTGACCGTGGCGTGGGCGGCGATCGTCGCGGCCGTCTGGTTCGGTCTCTTCGTGCCCAGCATGCGCCCCGGCATTGATGGCTCCTCCGACCTGGATGGCTACTTCTTTCCCAAGTACGTCTACGGTTCGGAGACGCTGCTCTCGGGGGAGCTGCCGCTCTGGAACCCCTACGAGCTGTGCGGGACACCGTTCGTGGGAGCCTCACAGCCCGCCGTGTTCTACCCGCCGCGGTTGATCCTGTTCGCACTCATGCCGCCCACCGCAGCGTTGCATGTGTTCATGCTCGTTCACTACGTCCTTCTCGGGGTCGGCGTGTTTCTCGCGCTCCGCGCGCTGGATCTCGACTGGCCCGGGGCCTCGCTCGGCGCAATCGTCGTCACCTTTCAGCCGTTCATTTTCAATCCCTACACGCCCCACTGGTTGGCCGGATTCACCTGGCTACCCTACGTCGTGGCGGCTTTCGTTCGCACACTGGAACGCCCGAGCGTGCGGCCGGGGCTCGGGCTCGCAGCGTCGGGCACGCTCCTCGTACTTTCAGGGTATCCCGAGTACGCCGTCGACACGTCGGTCACCCTCGGAGTCATCTGGCTGTTCGTCGCTGCTCGTGCCGTCCGCTCGGGGAATGCTGCGGCCCTGGGGAGAGGAACGCTGGTCGCTCTCGCGGCCGCGGTGGCGATCCTGGCGGTAACGGCGATTCACTGGGTTCCCGTGGTGGAGGTGTATCGAAACAGCGTCCGCCAAGGCTTGAAACCCAGAGGATTCGACCTGTTGGCGCTGCTTCGTCTCAGCGGGCGCCGATGGTGGGAGGCGGTTACGCAGCTCGTCTACGTGCCACCACTCGTGGTCGGCTTGAGCATCGCTGCAGCGGTTCTCGGGACGTCACGCTATCGGATGGCGATGCTTGCAGTCACGGCGCTGTGCGTCGGTGCGCTGACGGCGCTGCGAACGTGGCCGCCCTTTGCCTGGTTCCACACACCCTTGTGCTGGGCCGCGATCTTCCATCTCTCGCTGGCGACGCTGGCGGGAGACGCCTTCGACCAGGTCTTTCGCGGACAGGGCTCCGCGGAGACGCGGCTCGGCCGCGCGGATCTTGTGGCTTGCGCCATCGCCGCCGTTGCGACGATCGTGCCGTCGCTCCCTTCGCCCCGGACGGTCGGATGGCTACTCGTCGGCAGCGTCGCGTTGGTGTGTCTTCGTGGGGCGGCAGGGGCCTCGCGTCGCGCCTGGACCCTTGTGGTGCTGGGCTCGCTGCTCGGTGCCGAGCTGACGTTCGTGCCCTCCGTCGGGTCTCGTCCAGCGCCACTCCACCGGTTCGCCGCGGGCCAGGCAGAGTACCCGAGGGCCGAGGACGCGAGACGGTTGGGGGAGGAGGTCCGAGCGGCGTGCGGCAAGGGTGGCCGAGTGCTTACCCCGTCCGAGACGTGGCGCGGTGTACCGCTGCTCGCTCAGCTCGCAACGGTCCAGGGATACCCCGAATCCCTGCGCGCGCAACGCACGGAGGTGCTGCTTAGCGCCATCGGCATCCCCTCGCTCCAGCTCTTCTTGGTGCAGTGGAAGAAGCTACCGTCCGCCCCGCACGTCTTACGTCTCCTGGACATGCGATGCATCCTGGCTCCAGCAACCATGCGACCGCTGCTGGAGACACTCGGCTTCACCGCGGGGAAGCAACTGGCCGACGGGCGGGTTGCCTATCGGCGCCCAGGCGTCCACGTGTTCGTCGTCGGGGCTGTCCGCGCCGTCGCCGGTCCGGAGGACGCGCTCGCGGCAGTGCTCGATCAGAACTTTGCGCCCGAGCGCGAAGTCGTCCTGGAAGGAATCTCCCGTTCAGGCTCCGCGAGCCCCGGAGTTGTCCTGCGGGGCGAAGGGGAAGGGCAAAGCCGCTTCGATCTTCAGGTCTCATCCCCCGCCGGCGGCTACGTCGTCGTGTCCGAGACCTGGTACCCCGGCTGGCGGGCGTGGGTCGATGGACGCGCAACCGAGGTCAGGCGAGCGGACTTCGCGTTCTTGGCCGTCCCCGTCTCGCCAGGGAGCCATCGGGTGGAGCTGCGATACGTACCGCGGGGCTTCGGCGCGGCCGTCGTCGCGACGCTGATCGCGGCCACAGCGCTTGTCGTCCCCGGCGCGAAGATCCTGCTTCTCCATGTAGGTTATCACCGGGTGGGGCGCGCAACCACCCAGCGCGGGCGAGCTTGATTTCGGCCTCCACATCGTCGAGGACGGAGGAGCCATGCCAGCGACCTTTGCGCGGGCGATCGTCGTGGGGGCGTCCTCCGGCATCGGGCGTGCTTTGGCGGTACACCTCGCACGGGAGGGCACGCTCCTCGCGCTCGTGGCCCGCCGGCAGGCGCTGCTCGAGGAGCTGGCCCGCGAGCTCGAGGATGGGGGCGAGCGGCCTGTCCGTGCCTACTCCCACGACGTCACCCGGCACGAGGATGTCCCGGCGCTCTTCCAGCACATCTGCCGCGACCTCGGCGGCCTCGACCTGGTCGTCTACGCCGCCGGCGTGATGCCGCACGTCGGTGAGGAGGAGTACACGTTCGCCAAGGACCGCGAGATCGTCGAGGTGAACGTCCTCGGCGCCGTCGCCTGGTTGAACGAGGCGGCGCAGCGTTTCGCGCGCGCCCGGGCGGGCACGATCGTCGGTCTGTCCTCGGTCGCGGGCGACCGCGGGCGGCGCGGCAACCCGGTCTACTGCGCCTCCAAGGCGGCGCTCGACACCTACCTCGAGTCGCTTCGCAACCGGCTCGGGCGGCTCGGGGTCGCGGTCGTGACCGTCAAGCCCGGGCCGGTCGCGACCTCGATGACCGCGGGGCGTAACCAGGTGCCGTTCCTCGTCTCCGCCGAGGAGGCCGCGCGGCAGATCCTCGCCGCGGCGCGCCGCGGGGCCCGCGTCGCCTACGTGCCCGCCAAGTGGCGCCCGATCATGTACGTGATCCGCCACATTCCCTCGGTGGTCTTCCAGCGGCTCAACGTATGACGGCGCTGCCACCCGACCGGCTCGAGCGCGTCGAGGCCTGGGGCCGGGCGACGGGCGTGATGAGCTGGGTCTACCGCCCGAGCACCGTCGACGGAGTGCGCGAGGTCTTCGCGCTCGCGCGCGCCCGCGGCCTCACGGTGGGGCTCCGGGGCGCGGGCCAGAGCTACGGCGACGCCTCGCTCAACGCCGAACAGGTCTGCCTCGACCTCTCGCGCACGGACCGCATCCTGGACTGGGATCCCGCCCATGGGGTGATCCGGGTCGAGCCCGGCGTCACGGTCCGCCGGCTCTGGCAGTACGTGATCGAGGACGGCTGGTGGCCGGCCGTCGTGCCCGGGACGATGTGGGTCACGCTCGGCGGCGCGGCCGCGATGAACATCCACGGCAAGAACAACTGGAAGGTCGGTCCGCTCGGCGACCACATCGTCGAGTTCGAGCTCCTCCTGCCGAGCGGCGAGGTGGTGCGTGCGAGCCGGGAGCAGAACCGGGAGCTTTTCCATGCCGCGATCGGCGGCTTCGGCATGCTCGGCTGCTTCGTGGGCTTGACGCTGCGCCTCAAAGGGATCCGCTCCGGCCTGCTCGACGTCGAGCCGCTCGCGGCCGGCAACCTCGAGCAGATGATGGCCCTCTTCGAGGAGCGTATGCCGCGCGCCGACTACCTCGTCGGCTGGATCGACTGCTTCGCCCGCGGCGCTGCGCTCGGCCGCGGCCTCGTGCACCAGGCGAACTACCTCGAGCCGGGTGCCGACCCCGAGCCCGAGCGCACGCTGCGCGTCGAGCACCAGGAGCTGCCGGACACGTTCTTCGGCCTGCTCCCGAAATCGCTCATGTGGCGGTGCATGCGCCCAGTTGTGAACCGCCCGGGCATGCGGCTGGTGAACGCCCTCAAGTACCACGTCGGCCGCCGTGAGCACGGCCAGCGGTTCCGCCAGTCGCACGCCGCGTTCGCCTTCCTCCTCGACTACATCCCGAACTGGAAGCTCGCCTACGGGCCCGGTGGTCTGATCCAGTACCAGAGCTTCGTCCCGGCGGCGCGGGCCGCGGAGGTCTTCCGCGGGCAGCTCACCCTCGCGCACGAGCGCCGGATCGTGCCCTTCCTCGGCGTGTTCAAGCGCCACCGCCCCGACGACTTCCTCATGACCCACGCCGTCGACGGCTACTCCCTCGCGCTCGACTTCCAGGTGACGGAGGCGAAGCGGGAGCGGCTCTGGGCGCTCGCCGCCGACTTCGACCGGCTCGTGATCGATGCCGGCGGCCGCTTCTACTTCGCCAAGGACTCGACGCTCGCCGCCGAGCGCTACGCGCCGTTCCTCGCCGAGGACCGCACGCAGCGCTTCCTCGCACTCAAGCGTCAGTGCGATCCCGAGGAGCTCCTGCAGACGAACCTCTACCGGCGGTTGTTCGCCGGCGCCGCGAC
>Ga0066698_10000087_pt1 | contig 27001 bp, 27 predicted proteins | sample GraSoiAngelo_147_FD_66457 | JGI IMG/M metagenome (GOLD analysis project Ga0066698, IMG submission 66457) | Grasslands soil microbial communities from the Angelo Coastal Reserve, California, USA - 14_1009_05_40cm | ecosystem: Environmental > Terrestrial > Soil > Grasslands | place: USA... | reverse complement strand
CGGCCCTGAAACCAGCCGAGTATTTTTCCCTCGGCGATGATCGCCGCGCTGCGGCGCGTCAGTTCTTCTTCGGCTGGTTCCGCGATGCTGTAGCCATCTCGCGCGAGACCGCTCGTGTCGATGGCACGGCGGATTTCTTCGCGCGAATACCCAGGTCCCCAGTAAGTGTGATCCATCACAAAAGAGCGCGGCTTGCCAAGTTTCTGGTGCCACACATAAAACGCGGCACCCACTGCAAGCCCCGCGTCCCCCGCGGCTGGATGGACGTAGACCTGCTCAAACCCGGTGCGGTCGAAAATTTTGCCGTTAGCGACACAGTTGAAAGCCACTCCACCGGCCAGACATACAGCCTTAAGGGGTGTGTGCAACCTCTTCAAGGTCAGCAGGCGAAAATAAACCTCCTCCAGCCGCGCCTGCAGTGATGCCGCCAGGTTGCGATGACGCTGGTCGAGAGGTTCTTCCGGAGAGCGCGCGGGGCCCAGTCTGCGTGACATTTCCTCCGAGAACAGTTTCCCTAGCGCGGGCATTTTGTCGCTTTCGGCCCACACCATCTCCGGCCCGGTGCGGTGATGCGTGAAGTATTTGAGGCTCAAGTGGAAGCCGGTGAACTTGTGGTCTTGGCGCAGAATGTCGCGAAATACTTCAAGTTGCTCCGGTTGACCGTACGCGGCCAGTCCCATCACTTTGTATTCGTCACCGAACTTCGGAAAGCCGAGATACTGTGTGACTGCCGTGTAGTACAGGCCGAGCGAGTGCGGGAATGGAATTGCGCCGTCAATCTCCATGCGGTTGCCGATCCCCAAGCCCCACATGGTGCTCGCAAAATCGCCGAGGCCGTCGGCCGAGAGCAGGAACGCATGCTCGAATGGTGAAACGAAGAACGCGCTTGCCAGGTGAGCCTGATGGTGCTCAATGCGGTGAAACTTTGCCCCTAGCTTTTTGGGATCGGAATCAAATGCCGCGGCCAGCGCCTCCGGAATACCCGTGAATTTTGCAAGGACTTTGAGGCGTTCGCGCGCAAAGGACGGCATGCGCAGTGCATAGAAAAGTTTCGTGGCCAGCCTGGCGTATGGATTTCGCGGCACGGCGACGTGATCGATGTCCGAAAGTGTGAGGCCCGCTTCCTTCAGGCAATAGCGAATCGCTTGCGCGGGGAATCCCGCCGCGTATTTCACGCGATTGAAGCGTTCCTCCTCGACCGCGGCGATCAGTTGGCCGTCGCAGACAATCGCCGCAGAAGCGTTCCCGTGGTACGCATTGATCCCCAGAATGTTCATCGCGTGATTTGGAAGTGTACCCCAGCCGGAAGATTATGCCGCGAGGTGCCGGCGGCACCACTCATTCAGGACGTACAAGGACCAGGGGCGCGACCATGTGGTTTTTGCGGCAAGAAAATCCGTCCAAACGGAAGGAACGCCACCCTGGCGAAGATACGAGGCCAGCGGCGGCGCAGGGTCCGCGAAGCTTGCTTCGATGCGACCGCGCAACGGTCCGCGGAGCCATTCTTCCCACGGCAAAGTAAAGGTGCGTTTGCGCTGTGCAAGAATTTCCTGCGGGAGCAAATCGCCGAGGGCCTCCGCAAGCAATGCCTTTTGCGCACCGGGACGGCGGCGTGCCGTATCCGGCAGCGAGCCCACAAATTCAACCAACGGTGTGTCGAGGAGCGGCACCCGGACTTCAAGCGATCGCGCCATGCTCACCGTGTCCGTATCGCGCAGCAGCGTGCTTGCCATGTAGGTGCGCATCTCCAGCCAGGAAATTCCGCCGGCGGATTCGAGCTTTCGCGCTTCGTCCGCCGTGCGCTCCAGCCAGCCGAGCCAGGTCGGCTCCAGCGTCACGCCGTCAGCGCCCACCGTGCTCGGGCGAAACCGCGGTTCAATGACTCCTTCGAGCTGCCCAGGCGGGAAGAGCGTCCGCGCAAAATAATAAGGATGTGGCAAAGCGTCCGGATACGCCCACGCAGCCGCGGTTTTGCGCGCCGCGTCGGGTGAACGGTGTCGCGATGCGAGAACGGCAACGAGCGGAGCCGTCATTCGTCGCACGGCCGCGGGCACGAACCATGCACAGCGGATCAGTCTCGCAAGCCGCGGAGTATCCACAAAAGTGGGATAGCCTGCAAACAGCTCGTCTCCGCCCAGCCCCGATAGCGCCACTTTCAGACCAATCTGTTTCGCGGCCCACGACACAAAGTATGTGTTGATTCCATTCATGGTCGGCTGGTCGAGAGCAGCAAGAGCTTCATCCAAACGCGAAAGGATCGACTCGCCGCTTAAAGGCACTTCCGTGTGCTTGGTTTTGAACCGCTTCGCTGCCAACGCTGCGAGCTCTGCTTCGTCAAACGCCGTACCCGGAAACGTCAGTGTAAAACTCTCGATTCCGTGCCGTGCTTGAGCCGCAAGCCCCGCGATTGCGCCGGAGTCCAGCCCGCTGGAAAGAAACAAACCCACTGGCACGTCGGCAATCAGGTGTTTGCGCACGGCATCTTCAAGAAGCGGCCGCAATTTCTTCGCCGCCGAAGAAAGATCGCGCGGCCTATGCATGTCCCGCGCCGCGGGAGAAATCGTAGGGTCCCACCAGGGACGCGCGCGCGGCGTGCGGCGCCGCTCCGGCACATGCAGCAGCATGCGATGCCCCGGCGGAAGAGAAAACACTCCTTCCACAAGCGTAACGGGTTCCGAGACGCTTCCAAAAAGCAGATAGGCGGTCACGGCATCTTGCGACAGGCGCTTGGGAACGGCACCCGACGCAAGCAGCGCTCGAACTTCCGAGGCAAAGGCGAATCCGTCCGGCGTTTGCGTGTAATAGAGCGGCTTGATACCCAACGGGTCGCGCGCCAGGAAGAGAATCGGAGCCGTGGCATACCGTTGGCGGAGATCAAGCAGCGCCAAAGCGAACATGCCCCGCAGTTCGGTCAAGGAATCCTCGCCCCACTCTTCCCATGCGTGAACGAGAATTTCCGTATCCGACTGCGTTGCGAAGCGGTGGCCGCAAAGCGACAAGCGCTCTCGCAGGTCGCGATAGTTGTAAAGCTCGCCGTTGAAGACCACCGCCACGTCTTTGGTTTCGTTCCAGATGGGCTGATGGCCGCCGGCCAGGTCGATGATGCTCAGCCTGCGCATCCCCAGTGCGAGCCCCGGCGCGCGCGGATTTCCCGCAAGAAAGCCCTCGTCATCGGGACCGCGCTGGCGCATCGCGGCGGTCATGGCGCGAACGCGCGATTCTGCTTCCCTAGTCCGCGAAGCAAACGCGACGCCGCATATACCGCACACGCTATTGTTTGATTTCCGGCGCCGAGAAGAAGGTGGCACCCGCACGGATGGCGTGCTCTCGCAAATGGAAGCGCGGGATTCTCAGGCGGTGGTCCGCATACCAGGCGAGCCCGGCTCGCAAGAGCAGGAAGAACATCGCCGCCACGGCGGAGAGCACCAGATAGAAAAAAGATTCGCGCTCCAGCAGCAGGCTCCAGTCGACCGCTTCCTCCCAGCCCGGGTAGACCCTATCCATCAACGGTCGAAGATACAACCCGTTGAGGGGCAGCCGAGTCAGCCGAACATGTGCGAAGCGGTCGTAATTGTACTCGCGCGGATAGTTCGGGACGACGCTGATCGCCTCGGAAAACACGGCAGGATCCTGCAGTTCCTTGCGCGTTAAGTAATGGCCCTTGGCGTCCTTCATGATGACCCGGTAAGTCGGGTCCACGATGATCCAGCGATCGATAATCAGGACTTCAGCAATCACATGCTTGGTGGTGTGCTCGGGAGACAAAAGGAGCAGGCGGCGCACTCGCAGATCGGAGCTTCGCGCGAGATTCAGGAAGGCGTTCGTCGCCGTGCCGCAGACGTTCAACAGTTGGCGGTAAGTAAGCGTCATTTCCGGATCGCGTGTAGCAAGCTTGTCCGGATTGTTCGTACTGGCTCGCGATGGGTCGGCACGCATCCAGTTCAGAATGGCTTGGACTTTTTGTTCCGCGGGCTGGCTATTGGGGACAATTGCGTCGGAGAATCCGTCGAGATACCGGCGCACGGAGTATTCCCGGACGCACGAGTAAACCATCGCTACGAGCGCAGTGGCCAGCAGCAGGTTGCTGCTCCACCAGATGACACGGAACGTCCTATGTTGGCCCCTTGGCAAGCCGCTACTCCATCCGTTCCGATTCTGCCTTCATCGCCTGACGCGAAGCAAGCGTGGCGTACAACGTTTCCATCTCGCGAACGGGTTCATCCCATCCTAGTCGCGACGTGACCACCGCGCATCCAGCTGCCAGCCGCGCGCGAAGTTCCGTTTCATGCAGGATCCTCTCAATCGCGCCAGAAAGCGCCGCCGGGTCGTGGGGCACCACCAGCCCAGCCTCATCTGCTAGCAGTGGTGCAATCCCGCATTGCTCTGTCACGATCGCCGGAGTCCCTGCAGCTACCGCTTCCGCTGCTGTATTCCCGAAGTTTTCATTTTGCGACGGAAGCACGAAAACATCCGCATCCCGGTAAGCCGCCCACTTGGCCTCACCAAATACCGCACCCACGAATCGAACCTTGCTTTGAACGCCCAGTTGGCTGGCGAGCTCGGACAGTTTTGCTTTTTCGCCGCTTTCGTCAGGTCCTGCGAAGACTAGCGTCATTGGTATTCCTGTGGAGCGGCTCGTGAGCTCCGCGAATGCCCGCAGAAGCAAGTCCGGACTTTTCTTGGCGGATAGCCGCCCCAGAAAAAGGATCAACTTTTCTTCTGGCGAAATTCCGCGTGCTTTCCGGAATGTGCCTCGCGGGGGCCAGGATGCGGGCACTTCCACGCCGTTCCGCCGCAATAGCACTTTCGAGTGCGCAATGCCTCCGTCGGCGAGTTCCTCGCCTTCCTGCTTCGAAGTGACGATTACCGCGCTTGCCCCTTCGAGTAGCCGCCTTCCCCAAATCGTATGATACATCCGTTTCAGCAAGAGACTTCGCACAATGGGCACGAACATCCCGATGGGCTCGAGCACGTACGGCAGACCTCCCTTGCGGCTAGCCGCCGCAACTGCCGGGCCGAGCAAATCGTAGAGCCCGAATATGTGCACGACATCGAAATTCTGCAGCCGCGCCCGGCAGTATCGCTTGACCGCAGGATTCCAGCTCACGCTCCGGTAGCGCAGCCACGTTGGGATGTAGATTGCCTGCACGCCATTCTCATTCCGCCGCCAGCCAAACGGGGACCGTTCTGCCGTGATTTTTTCTTCCTGCGTTTCCACTCGTTTTTCCAGCCCCCAGTCCGCAGTAACGACGGTGACCTGATGGCCGCGTCTCGCCAAGCCTTCAGAGAGAGCGCGCACTTTCACCGGGGGACCGCCGAATTCCAGAAAGGGAGCGTACGTTTCCGTAACGTTCAGGATTCGCATTGTTCGCGGAGGATCTTTTTCAATGATTTCGCGAAGACGTTGAAGCGGAACTCGTGCTCCGCCCGCTGCTTCGCGCGCGCGCCCATCTCTTTCGCATGAACGGGGTCGGCTAGCAGGGTTTCCAGGCTTGTCGCAAGCTGGATCGGGTCGCCGTGCGGCACCAGATAACCGGTGACGCCATCCTGAATCACCTCGGGCGCGCCCCCGTGCAGGCCCCCGATTACCGGCTTGCCGCACGCCATCGCCTCCAGATAGACCAGGCCGAATCCCTCTCCCCGGCTGGGCAACGCAAAAATCTCGCACGCGGCGTAGCATGCCGCAATCTCCGAATAGGTCAGTCCGGTCAGGAAATGCACGTGGCGGTTCATTCCGGTTTGCTCCGCCAGATCCTCCAGCCAAGCGCGGTCGTCGCCCGCGCCCACCAGCGCCAGTTGCACCTCCGGCCTTTGCGTCAGGAGCCGGGGCAGCGCGGTGATCAGTGTGTCCATGCCTTTGTACCGTTCTGACGCCAGCCAGCGTCCCACACTCAGAATCACTCGTCCCGAAGGGAAGTTTTCCGGCAGCACGGGATGCGAGCCCGGGCTGATCAGTGCTTCGAATTGCGGATCGAGCCCCCACGGCAGAACGCGTATCCGCTCTTCCGGTACGCCTTGTTCCTCGGCCACGTGCGCCGCCGTATCCTTGCTCGGAACGAGAACTAAACTCGAATGCTGCAGCGCCACGCGCTGCAAGATCCCTAGTGGTTCCCAGACGTCCGCGCCATGCGCGCACACGATGCTTTTCATCCGTGGCGCGGCAATCCGCATCATTTGCACCACAGGAGCGAGATTTGGATGCGCGGCCAGGACTAGTTTTGCTTTGCGGCGCGCCGCGCGTAGCGCTGTCGCCGTGAATCGCCCTTTGGAGCGTTCGCACCCGGTGAACACAAATTCACGCCCCGCCAGTGTCATCCGGTGCAGCTCCGGGGAGTCATTCAAGGTGAGCAAGCGGCATTCCATGCCACGGCTGGCGGCAAATTCCGTCAGCACCGCCGCCAGGTGGCGGCCGGCTCGCTGCACCCCGCCGGGTGCGTCCAGTTCAGGGAAGAGGCCAATGACCACGGGCCGAGTCTGCCAAGCGCAGCGGCCAATGGCAAGCACGTATGCAAAACCTGTGTCGGAAAAGCCTAGCTAGGTCGCCAGGCTTGGTGGTCGGCAAATTCAGTGGATTACTGGCTGTCCGTCAAACTGTCAGAATTCGGGCGGCTGGGACGCTTTCTGATCCGGGGACACGGGCGCGGCCCGGGAAGAATCCTTTTCGGCCTGAAATGCTGCTTTCTTCAGATGAACGTCGCCGTCAACGTATGCGGTAAATTCAGTCCCTTGCGTGACAACCACATCTTTACCGGAAGCCAGTGGAAGAGTCCCTCCACCCGATGAACTCTCTTGGAAAGAGCGCACTGCGGCCTTTTCGTTGTTCTTGAGGCGGACGAAGTCAATGCTGAAAGCCAATTTTCCGCCGTGTCCCAGGCGTTTCTTGGGTTCTGCTTCCTTCACGATACCGGTGGCTGCCGCATCCTTCGGAATCACCGCAAGGCCGTCAACACTCACCTCTTCGGTCACTTGCAGATCCACCGCGTCTCCAACGTGTGCGGTCGCGGAAGAAATGGTCTTGCCAAGTCTCACATGAATCGGAGTGCCGTTGCGCAAAGTAAATTCAGACGGATTGGGTGGAGCGCTCGGAGCAGTTCCCGCGGTCGATCCCGGCGCGTCATATTGAGTGCGCTCTCGTACCGTCGGCGCTGGCTTGGCCAGCGGGGCCTTGGCGCCCGGCTTGTCCTTCAAGAGCAGGAGACTCTCTACGGGGACGAAACCCACTTCGCCCTTGGCAGTGCGCACACCGAAGTACACATCGTATCGACCGGTGATTTGCACCTGCTCCCCACACTGCAGCGTCGTCCGCACATCCAGCGTGGTCATGGAGCTGTATAGATAGACGTAGTCGCCTGTGCGTGGGCACTCTACCTGGCCCACGCTTTGCGCTTGTGCAATTGCGGGGCAAAAAATGCTGAGGAATAGAGCGAAATACTTGGCGTCGAATTTCATCTTGTACCTGCTGGTCCCAAAGTTGCCCGAAAACGGGAAGATGCCACGCTTCTATCTCAACGCAAGATGGTTCTCTCTGACAAGAAGTGTAACTACCGCATTTATATAAAGAGATACCATGGGAAATCGGCCGGACATCAGGAATGCTAAGGATCATCGGCGCTCTTCGATTAGTGAATCAGTTTCCGACTGCTCGACTCACCAGTCTCTGACAAGACTTGAGTGCGCTAACGCACGCGACCGCAAACTCGCGTTCCGCCTCAGGCGGCGACTTCACCTGGAGTATCTTAATCAGCAGTCTTGAGGCTAGTCCTCTTCGCTAGCAAGGCCAATCGCTGGTTGTGATTCATGGGCTCCCACGGGACAAGTTTCTCGGCAAGTACATCCATTCTGCGCAAAAGAGTCAACTCCACGAAAAGTCCCATAAAATCCAAGTCTCGGAAGACCAACGAGCCAGCCTCTCTCATCTTGTCGCGAATCCGCTCAAAATGAACTGGCATCTCGGTCCAGTGAAGGCTGGCACGGTGGTGATGGCAGAGGTGGTATCCTTCGTTCATGAAGTTCACCTCATCCACAACGGTCACGGAATTGGTGAAATAATCTTCAGGACGTTCCGGGTCACAGAAGGCGTGCTGGACCCATGCGGTGATTGCGTTGATGAAATTCATGCAGAGAAGAGGAACCAGTACGAACATCGTCCCAATTCTCCAATCGTAAATAAAGACAGCTCCGAAATAAGCATAGTAGCGCGCCATTCCCCACAACATGCGCCTTCGGCTCTTTTCATCGCCTCTCGCTCTAAAGTAGGCGTAGGGAGCAAGCCCCAAAACCGTCCAACTGTTGTCCGAGAGATACCACAGGAAATCGAGCCGGCTGGTTCGATCGTAGCCCATCGTGTTGCGAGTGTCCTCGGGCCCACTGTTCTCTCTATGGTGGAGACACACATGAGCCGTCCGGCCCAGTTCCGGAATGTTCCCATAGAAATACCCGAGGAAGAATTCGACGTAGCGGCCGAAGACTTTGTCGTATTTCTCCGAAAAGTAGCCCTGGCGCCTGTGTGCCTCCAAGTGGCTGGCGCTGAACATCCTCACAAACCGCTGGAACTTGGGACCGTAAAGAGAAAGATAGAAAGCGATCGCCAGCAGCAGCCGAGGTTTCCCTAAAACGAGTTGAATCACGAAAATTGGCACGGCGGTAAGACTGAGAGACACCATCAGTCGTAACGCGGGCGTGTCTCGGGAGTCCCGCAGCACTCTTTGGCCCAGCCTGTCGAGGACTCGTTCGTACGCCCGGGAAAGAAATCCATACGCGTCGCGTAACGGACGAATCCTTCCGAGGAACACGGCCGCCGCGTAGAATCCGAAAGAAAGCGCAGCCACGGGCAACGCCGCCAAGGCGCTTGCCAAACCCATAAGGATTGCGAACCCTTGAAACAAGAATAGGAGTTTGGGTTTGGTTCCAAAACTCATCGTCATCGAGGAGGTGCCTAACTCGGGGTTATAGGTTTCCATTTCAGCACCGTGCGCCAAGATTTGGCTTATGCACCCGAGTGGTGATATTAGGCCGCGCTGCGAAAGCGAGTCAACATGGGCTCATGATGGGAATGCCCCTAACCCACCAGTTGCGAAAGACTGCCTAGCGGGATCGTCTCGCTTGCTTACGACTTACGGCAGAAGGTATCTGGCGAATGACAATGGCCGGCGCGCGCGGAAGCCGACGGCGCTCTTCTCAGGGCAAAAGCAGAACGACGTGACCGCGTCTCAATCGCCGAAGTTGTCGCCAATCGTCCTGGCTAGCTTCCTCGTCAAACCGTCCTGGGTTATCCTTCGGCGATGGAACCGATCTTCAAAGGGGCGATACCCGTTCTTCCTGCCGCCGACATGACGGAATCCCTAAACTGGTGGACCGAGGTCTGCGGCTTCAAGGAAACCTTTCGTGATGCCTCCCCACCGAACTACGCGGGAATCAACCGCGGCGACGCCTATTTGCACATAGCTGGCATGAGCGACAAGGAACTGGCGCGCAAGGTCGGAGACCAGACCATGGTGCGCATCGCCGTTCAAGGCATTGAGGCGATGTATGCCGAATACCAGAAACACGGCGGAAAAGTGCACCCCAATGGCGCGCTACAAACCAAGCCCTGGGGCACGAAAGAGTTCGGCGCGATTGATCCCAACGGCGTCTGCGTGACGTTTCAGGAATGAGTTCGATCCCGCTTGGCGGACCTTTCCCCTGACGCGGCTTATCGCCCGCGAACGCTTAGTGCGACCTCATCCTGTGAAATCCCGCCATGATTAAATCCACTCAAGATTTTCGGCGGATGGCAGGTACGTCGTTGACCAAAACAAGCCAGCCATTCCGCACATGTGTCTTCACATTTCGGGTGAGCCGCCGAACGCGAGTAGAATGGCCGCACGAGGTGTTGCGATGGGAGAAGAGGAAGCCGCGAGCGCCGACCTGGAACGGTTGTGTCAGGGCATCTCGCCCGGCGTTGCGGCGTGCACTTACCCGGCGACCGTACGGTGCACTTCTTGCCAGAAGTGGTTCTGTGATGCCCATGCTGAGGATGAGCAGTGGCATGCGTGCATGGTGTCCAACCAATGAAGAGCGCTTACCTGATTAGCGCCCTCTTCGGTTTCTCTCATTACCAGCACGGGCTCACCGGCATCATCGAGGAGGGTTCTGACGGGCTGATTTTGGGATTGATGTATCTTGCCTGCCGCCGCAACCTCGTGTCGCTGCAAAATGAGAATGTCCTGTTTGTGCAAAGTAGAAATGTCCGCTTTCATGGGTGGCCGAGGGGCCTATGGAAACGGAGCGGATCGCCTTGAGCCAACGAGAACGGGACCGATTACACGTGTTGCATGAGCTGCAGCAGGGGCGTTTCACGCAGTTTACGGCGGCCCAGCGAATGAAATTAACCGCCCGACAGGTGCGGCGGTTGCTGCTGCGCTTGCGAGAGGAAGGAGACCGGGCGGTGATGCACGGGTTGCGCGGGCGGCCATCGAATCGGAAGTTCGCTGTTTCCTTCGAGCGCCAGGTTTTGGCTCGCGTGGGTCAGCGCTATGCAGATTTCGGACCCACGCTGGCCGCCGAGCACTTAGCCAAGGAAGGGTTAGCGCTGAGCCGGGAGACTTTGCGGAAATGGATGAGCAAAGCGGCCTTCTGGCGTCCGCGCTGCCAGCGGGTGAAAAAGATCCACGTCTGGCGGGAGCGGCGAGCCAGTTTCGGAGAGTTGGTGATGCAGGATAGCTCCCCGTTTCGGTGGTTGGAGGAGCGTGGCCCGGTCTGTCAGTTGATTGCGGTGATCGATGACGCCACCAGCCGTTTCTATGCCCGGTTCACAGAACACGACACGACGGAGGAGAACTTGCGGACTTTCGGGGAATGGGTGCGGCGCTACGGACGCCCTTTGGCGCATTACACCGATAAAAACAGCATCTTCCGGACGTCTGCTCCAGCGCCGCTCGGGGAACAGTTACGGGGAGAAAAAGCCTGCTCGCATTTCGGACGAGCACTCCGGGAGCTGGGGATCGAATGGATTGCGGCACACAGTCCGCAGGCGAAAGGACGGATCGAGCGACTGTTCGAAACGCTGCAGGATCGCTTGGTAAAGGAAATGCGTCTGGCGGGGATCGACAGCATCGCTGCCGCGAACCATTTTTTAGAGATGCGTTTTCTTCCGGAGTGGGAAGAGCGTTTCACGGTGGCACCTCGCAGGCCGCGCAACGCGCACCGACGGTTGGATCGAGACCAGCGGCTGGAGGAAATTCTCAGCGTGCGCGTGGAGCGCTAGGTAGCCGACGATCACACCATCAGCTGGGATGGCAACCGCTGGGGCGTGCCACGTGAAGAAGTCTGCGCGGGTCTGCGGGGTGCGCAAGTGGAAATCGAACGACGACTGGATGGTTCGCACTGGCTACGCTTCCGTGGCCGCTATCTCCGCCTGCGCCATTGCCCCGCATCCCTGCGACCGTCCGCAAGTCCTTCCGGCCTACGGCCTCCAGGACTCGCGGAACAAATAGCGAGACCCAAAAACAAAATCAAAATCAAACCAAAATACCATGTCCCTACTAAGCACCCCTGGAGGAAACCGTGGAACCGGACATTTCTATCTTGCGAAAAACCGGACATTTCTACTTTGCGTTGACAGCCGCCGCAACCTCGCCGTTCCCATTATCGCCCACGGAGTCTGCGATACCATCGATATCGCTCTGCTTTTCTTGGGCAAGTATCCCGGCTTGTAGGGATGTGAGATCTCCAACCTTCTCCTCTCACCCTTTCCCGCCCGGTGCTTCGCTCTGGGATCTTTCCGTCACCCCCGTTCTTGTTTCCAGTCCACGGACGAGTCCTCGAGAATCGTTTTCATCCACCCACGGAAAGACAAGTGGTGTAGAATTCACGCCGTTTTCGATGGAATCCGGCAATCAACTTACGTCGGGTTCTGATAATTCGGTGGGTACCCAATAACGGCGGTCCCGCGACGAACAACGCCCGAAAGTGGAGGAAAATGATGAAACACAAATCTCTTGTGGTTGCCGCCTTTCTCGCGCTTCTCACAGGGCTCGGCGTCGTCTCCGCCGTCTTCGAGAGGCGGGCCGCTGTCGCTGCCGCGGGCGTCGAGGCGCCTCAGTTTGAAGTGGACCCTCTGTGGCCAAAGCCGCTTCCGAACCATTGGATCCTGGGCATGACCGTTGGTGTGGCCGTGGACTCCCAGGACCACATCTGGATCGTGCATCGGACGAATACGTACGAGCCCATGGAAATTTACGCCACCGCGAAGCCGCCCGCGTCAGAGTGCTGCGTTCCGGCCCCGCCCGTTCTCGAGTTCGACGAAGATGGCAATCTCATCGGGCATTGGGGCGGCCCGGGAGCGGGTTACGATTGGCCGGATTCGAACCACGGCATTACCGTCGATTACAAAGGCAACGTTTGGATTGGCGGGAACAGCCGCGGCCCCGATCCCAAGGGATACCACGACAACATGGTCCTGAAATTCACGCAGAGCGGCAAATTCCTCATGCAAATTGGCCATCCGAACAAGAGCCAGGGCAGCAATGACACCGAAAACTTGAAGGGTCCCGCCAAATTGTTCGTCGACAAGGCTTCCGATGAATTGTATGTCGCCGACGGCTATGGCAATCACCGCGTAATCGTCTACGATGCGGAAACCGGAAAGTATAAGCGCCACTGGGGTGCTTACGGCAAGAAGCCGGACGACACCGATCTCGGCAAGTACAATCCCGATGCGCCGCCCGCCCAGCAATTCCGCAATCCGGTGCACTGCGCCGAGCTTTCGAATGACGGCCTGCTCTACGTCTGCGACCGCCCCAACGACCGGATCCAGGTGTTCAAAAAGGACGGTACGTTCGTCAAAGAAGCATTCGTTGCCACAAAAACTCTGGGTGACGGATCGGTCTGGGACATCGCCTTTTCCAAGGATCCTCAGCAGACCTACATTTTTCTGGCTGATGGTTCGAATGAAAAAGTCTATGTCCTGCTACGCGATACGCTGGAAGTCCTGACGAGTTTCGGCGACGGCGGGCGCCAGCCCGGACAGTTCTATGCCGTGCATAGCATCGCTGCCGATTCGAAGGGCAACCTCTTCACCACCGAAACCTACCGCGGCCAGCGCGTCCAGAAATTCGTTTACAAAGGCATGGCCCCGGTCACGAAAAAAGATCAGGGCGTTCTGTGGCCGAAATCGAGTAAGTGAATCGGCCAATCAATTTCATTCCTCGAAGGAGAGCGTCATGCGCAAAGTGTTGCTCAGTTTTCTCGCGTTTGCCTTTGTGATCGCCATTGCCATTCCGAAAAATTTTCAAACGCAAACGCCCAGTCCGGCTTTGCACCTGCCACGTGGAACCGCCACGGACATCAGCAGCGCGGAAGTGCAAGCGTTGGTGCAAAAGACAGCCGCCGACCGTGTCAGTGATCAAGCCATTCGCGTCGTTAATGTCAACGGCGAGTACAACGTCAGCATCGGCGTCGTCCATCGCGCTAAAACTTCCGGCAAAGAGGCTCCCAGCGGCATCGAACACGCCCAGATCACCGAGGTTTACCACGTGATTGAAGGGACCGGGACACTCGTAACCGGCGGGACGCTGGACAATCCAAGGGAGATCCCTGCCGACAATCCCGTCGTGACCGTGCTCAATGGCCCCAGCACCGGTGGCTCCGGCATTCAAGGCGGTGTGAGCCGCAAGATCGCTCCCGGCGACGTCGTCATCATTCCGCCAAACACGCCGCACTGGTTCAGCGAAATTACTACCGATCAGATCGTCTATCTTGTCGTGCGAATCGATCCTCACAAAATATTGCCTGCGGGATACACCGCAAAGTAGGCGGCACTCTCATGCCTCGCATCTTAGTCGCGATTCTGGCCGCCGCATATTTGTTCTTTCCGTGTGGCGCGGTTGCTCACGACATCCCCAACGATGTCGTCGTCCAGGCATTTGTCAAACCGCAAGGCGATCGCCTCCATCTTCTCGTTCGCGTTCCGCTCAAAGCCATGCGTGATATGAATTTTCCCGAACGCGGGCCCGGCTATTTGGACCTCGCGCGCGTGAGCGACGTGCTCCCCGGCGCCGCGACGCTTTGGATCGCGGATTTCATCGAAGTCGATGAAAACGATACTCATCTCTCGAAACCTCAAATCGTCGCGACACGCATCTCGCTCCCGTCCGATCGCTCTTTCGTTTCCTATGAGGATGCGATCGCCCACGTCAACGCTCCGCCCCTTTCGAATGACACAAACGTCTACTGGGACCAAACCCTGCTAGACGTGTTGTTCGAATACCCAATTCAATCGGAGCAATCCCGTTTTTGCATTCATCCGGCGCTCGCGCGCCTGGGTTTGCGCGTCGTAACCGTCCTTCGGTTTCTGCCGGCCAGCGGAGAAGTGCGTGCATTCGAATTCACCGGCGATCCCGGCATCGTCCGTCTCGACCCGCGGTGGCATCAAGCCGCCCTCCGTTTTGTCGACCTGGGTTTCTTCCACATTCTTGACGGTAACGACCATCTTCTGTTCTTGCTTTGTCTTGTAATCCCGTTCCGTAGCCTCGGCGCGCTCATTCCCGTCATCACCGCATTCACCATCGCGCATTCCATTACGCTGATTGCTTCCGCCTACAACCTCGCGCCAAATGTTCTTTGGTTTCCTCCGCTCATCGAAACGCTCATCGTCATTTCCATCGTTTATATGGCGCTCGAAAACATCGTTGGTGGCAGCAGCTTGCAGCGCCGCTGGATGATGGCCTTCGGCTTCGGCCTCGTACATGGATTTGGCTTCTCGTTCGCCCTGCGGCAATCGTTGCAGTTCGCCGGCTCCCACTTGCTCACCTCGCTTCTTTCCTTCAACGTCGGCGTCGAGCTTGGCCAACTTCTCGTGCTCATTCTGCTGATCCCGGCGCTCCAGCTCCTTTTCCGCTATGCCGTCGCGGAGCGCATGGGCGTCATCATTCTGTCCGCAATCGTCGCGCATACCAGCTGGCACTGGATGCTGGACCGCGGACATGTTCTTGCCCAGTTCCGCTTCGAATGGCCGGCACTTACCGCTGCATCGCTGGCGAGTGCCGCGCGCTGGCTGATGGCGTTCTTGCTCCTCGGAGGCGTGCTCTGGTTTTTGCAAAAAACATTTCAGCGCTGGGCGGAACGCGGATTCGATTGGAAAGCCTTCGGGGGAAAATTTCACATTGGCGTCAGCGCCATCGCCAGATCGGCGCTCAGCGATGGTTCCCAAGAAGCGGGACGAGATCGGTGAGGCGGTCGAGATAAACATCCGCGGGGTGCGTGGCGCGGTCGTGCGCGCCGAAGCCGTAATTCACCGTGGCCGCAAAAGTGCCTGCGTTGCGCGCGGTTTGCACATCCACTTCGGAATCGCCGATCAACAGGGCTTCGGCGGGGGCGGCGCCGAATTCGCGAAGAATGGTTTTCGCGCCAAGCGGATCGGGCTTTTTCGTTTCAAAACTGTTGCCGCCATAGACGGCGCGAAAATATTTCGCCAGCCCGAGCGCTTCCAGAATGCGCACACTGATCCGCACCGGCTTGTTCGTGAGAATCGCCATCGGAAACGCGGCAAGTTGTTCGAGTGCTTCCGGAACTCCCACGTACGCGCAAGTTGAATCCATTTTGTGATTTTCGTAATACGCGAGAAAAAACTTCAGCGCGCGCTCGAGTTCGGTTTCCGTGGCGCTGTTGCCTAAAGCCTGGCCGACGAGTTGCGGCGCGCCGTGGCCGATGTAGCCGGAGATGGTGTCTTCGTGGAGTGGCTCGCGCCCCATTTCCACCAGCATGGCGTTGACGGAGCGGATCAAGTCCAGCTTGGAATCGATGAGCGTGCCGTCCAGATCAAAAATCAGCACACGCACGGAAGGAAAAGTCGGAGCAGCCATAAGCAGATAATTGTAATATGAGCGCGCTTTTTCGGCAGTCACGCATGTCGCGCCAAATTCCAATTGAAAATTAACGTCGCGCCCTTTTCGGATTTCCGGCGTATTCGCGTAAAATAAACAATTCGGCTGGCGGCACAAGACGATTCCGGAGAATTCATGGCCCAGGTTTATCCCTTTCGTGCTTTTCGCTACAACCCCAAGCAAGCGCCGTTCGACCGCGTCCTGACGCAGCCTTACGACAAAATTTCTCCGGCAATGCAGGAAAAATATTACGCTGCGGATCCCCACAACCTCATCGCCGTGGAAAAAGGACGCGCCTATCCCAGCGACACGCCGCAAAATAATGTTTACACGCGCGCGGCCTCCGCGATCGACGATTGGACTCGCACCAACATCGTGCTGCAGGATCCCACGCCTTCTTTCTATGCCTATACGCAGGAATACACCGTGCCGGACACCGAAGAGCGACGCACACGCCGTGGCTTCATCGGTGCGGGAAAACTTGAAGAATATTCCGCGGGCGTAGTTTTCCGGCACGAGCACACGCTTTCCGGTCCGAAGGCGGACCGGCTGGAACTTCTTCGGCACACCAAAACGCACACCGGTCAACTTTTCATGCTGTATTCGGACGCGGAGAAACGCATTGACGCGCTTCTCGCGGAAGCCGAAGCGGCCGCGGTGCCGGCGACGGAGATGCGCGACGAGTACGGCGTGATGCACCGCCTTTGGGTAATTGCCGAGCCGCAGCGCGTGGCGGCGATCCAGAAGGCAATGCAAAACCAGAAGCTGGTGATTGCCGACGGGCACCACCGCTACGAGACGGCGCTGAATTATAGGAACGAGCGCCGAGTCGCTTCGGGGCTCAGGGCAAACGCCGGAAAAATCGATTCGGAAGCGCCGTACGAGCGCGTGATGATGACGTTCATCAACACGAAGAGCGAAGGGCTGACGATTTTGCCGACGCACCGCCTGGCGGCAAACGTCCACGATTTTTCCTGGAGCGGCGTGCGGCGGCATCTGGAGCCGTGGTTCACGGCGGAGGAATTTCCGTTCTCGGGCAGCGCGGAGAGGTCCGAGGTGAAAAAGAAATTTCTCGCGAAGCTCACGGAGGCGCGCGCGAAGCGGGCCATCGGCGTTTATCCCTCGGGCTTGCCGAAGCGCGCGTTTTACGTTCTGACGCTGCGCGAGGGCGCCAACCTGACGCAGCTTCTGCCGAGCGTTTCGCCGCTGCAGCGCGAACTTGACGTGGTGCTGCTCCACGAAGGAATCCTGGAGCCGGCGCTGGGCATCACGCCGCAAGCGGTGACGGCGGAGGCGAACTTGACGTACGAGCGGGAAGCGCTCGCGGCGCTCGACGCCGTGGACAGCGGGCGCGCGCAAATTTCGTTCCTGCTGAATCCCTGCGACGTCGACCAAGTGATGAAAATTGCGACGTCCGGCGAAGTCATGCCGCAGAAGTCCACCGATTTTTTCCCTAAGCTGATGAGCGGCATCACCATGTACCGAATAGAAAACTGAGACCCTCTTCTTTACATCCTCGCTGAATTAGCGTATATACAGTAATGTGTTCTCTTGGGACGCCCGGAAAGCCCTGAGCAACCTGAAGAAACACGGCGTGTCCTTCGAGGAGGCGGCCACTGTTTTCGGCGACCCCGAAGCCCTCGACTGGGACGATCCCGAGCACTCCGACGCTGAGTTTCGCTCCAAGCGTCTGGGAGCCTCGGTCACTGGCCGGATTCTGATTGTCGTTTACACGCCTAGGAGGCTGAAAGATGACAAAGAAATCATTCGCATCATCAGCGCGCGCCAGGCGACCCGCAAAGAACGCCAAGCCTATGCCGGATAGCAAGCTCGACCTCTCCGACATCCCGGAATCGACTGATGCCGAATTGCGCCGCGCCCGCAGAGTCGGCCGCCCTGTTTCGGGAAACGCAAAACAGCTCATCGCCATTCGCATCGCCCCGCAATTGCTTCGCCAGCTCCGCCGCATGGCCGCCAAGCAATCCAAACCCTACCAAACCCTCATCCACGAACTCCTCGAAAAATCCGCTCGCTGAGTCGCCTAACCACTCTTTGTACCGGGACCATTCGAATCACTAACAAGTTATCATTGACAACGTATTACTATCGTGCTACCATAATCTTTGAACTCGACGATCCATCCCCGTCTGTGGAGTGCGGTGGCTTGCCACCGCTTTTCCTTCTGCCCCGACTCACAACCTACTTCTCCCCCGAATCTCCGCGCCCGGAGTCTACGTCGACCGGGCCGGGGCGGACTCTGTGTAAAATCCGATCTTGCTCTTCGCTAACTCCCTAACTCCTTGGCTCTCTACACAATCTCTCTATACAGAGACTCTCCTCTGCGCAGAGGCTCTACTCAAGTTCTTCGGGGGCGAATTCTTCGGGGGCGGACTTGGTTCTTGGTTTGCTGCCGGTGCGGGCGAGGGCGTCTTCCATCATTTTGGCGATGCGGCGGTCGCGGGATTCGGGAGTACGGCAATAGAAGATGCCGAGCAACTGGTAGCGGCGCTGCAGCGGAGTCATGGACTGCCAGCCTTCGTAGGCGCGGGGATCCGTGGCGAAAGCCCGCTTGAGGATGGGAGGCAAGTCGAGTTCGGCTTCCATGGTGGACAGCAATTGTTCAGCAATTCGCTCGGCGCGGCGGACGCGGGCTTCGGGACTCTTTACGGCGACGATCCAATCGCAAATCCATTTGCGCATGGAAAAGCCGAGTGCGTCGAACCAGCGGCGGAACCCGCGGTCTTGCTTGAGGATGCGCTCGAACTCGGCGGGGATGATGGCGACGCGTTTTGCGGTGTCCGGTTCGAGGCGAAAGTGCGCGGTGTCGCCGACGGAGACGTTGCCGCCGGTCTGCAAACTTTTTTTGATGAGCATGCACTGGTAGCCCTTGCTGGTGGGGAAGACCCAAGCGCGAAGCGGAAAGCCGTTGATTTCGCCTTTGACGCGGACTTTGGCGCGCGTTCCCCAAACTTTAGTGACGTCGAACGGGATGCGAATAAGAACAAAGTTGAAGCGTGAAGGGGGGCGCTCGAGGGTGGCTTTGAAGGATTTTGCAACGAGTTTGGGCTTCGACTTCATGTGGAAGATGGAAAAGCGAAATTGGAAACTCCGAAATTAGAAATTGGGAAGAAAAAGATTCCGCGCTTCGACGCAGATTTTGCGCCTACTTTGCTTCTAAACAAAGGACAAGGTCAAGCACGAGCAGGCCCTCCGGCAAGGGCACACGCGCAAAACCAGCGTGCGCGGCACTCTTCATACGGCCTGGACGCTTAGGCTCCGGCGCCCTTGGAGAAGCTGGCGACGGCTTCCGCTTCGGTCTTGTACACATCGAAGACGGTCAGCAACTTGGTGATTTGCAGGACTTCCTGGAACTTGCTGCCCAAGTGGCAGAGCCGAAGCGAGGCGCCCTGCGTCTTCACGGTGTGATGCGAGGCGACCAGCGTGCCGAGGCCGGCGCTGTCAATGAAGGTTACGTTGTCCATGTTGAGGACAATTTTCTTTTTTCCTTCGGCGAGCAGGCTTTTTACTTTCTCGCGCAAGGCATTGCTTTCCTCGCCGAGCACAATGCGGCCGTCCAGCGCGACCACAGCCACGCCGTCCACTTCGCGGTTCGTCATCTTCAAAGCCACGGTATTTTCCTCCTCATCGGAAAGCGGTTCCGGTGGCAACCCGCGCCGGAGCCGTAAAGCTTATCAAAACAGGATGTTCCCTGGAGCGTTGCATCGTAAGTCGAAGACCGGGCAACGGTCAAATCACCAGGCGGCTAATAGTAGTCCGCGCAGGACATGTAATAGCCGCATACCGGACAGATCAACTTACAGCGACGGGACTCCAACCGCTGCGAGCAAACGGGACAGTACCGCGAAGGATCTTCGGCAGGACAGGCGGGACTCGGGCTGCTCTGCGAGGCTCCAGAAGATGGAGCTACAGACTGTGCCGGCTCGGCCCGGACCTGCGCTGATTCCCACTTCGCGGCGCGTTCCACGGCTGGACGGTTATAACACAGTGAAGGGAATAGGGGATAGGGAATAGGGAGCGAGGAAGGGGAGCGGACTGCACGGAGCCGAGGGGACGGGCGTACGGGCGCGAGAATTCAGAGGAAGAGACGAATTGGATTGAAACCCATGGCGTGGCGGGCGCATCCTTAGTTAGTGGCGATGGGCTCTTGATGATGGCTCATTGCCGGAAGGCCCAGAAGGCCGGGTGTTCAGGTGATGACTATGGTGCGCCAAATTCTCCTCGCAGGTTTTGCCGCTTTTCTTCCCGTGGGCGTGCAAGCGCAAGAGCGCGGTGCGATGGCGCCGGTTTCGCATGCTGCGGCGGTTGCGCCGAGAGTGGCGATGGCGGCTCCGCACGCGGGCGTTTCGCAGATGGTGGGAGTGCCGCGGACGGTGGCAAGGGGCGGAATGGTTCGTCCGCGAACGGCGATGCCGATAGTGAGAACCCCCCGCCGGCCGGTCACAACAGGAAGGCGCTTTGATCGATTTGGCAGAGAGGATATTGGCCGAAGACCGGGTTGCAACTCGGCGCCGGGATTGGGATTTGACGCGGTACACCAGGCAGCGGTGTGCGGATCAGGAATCGTGGGATCGCGTGGCCGCGGGGTGATTCCCGCTTTCTTTCCCTTTTTTGATGGCGGATTTTTTCTTCCAGGTTCGCAGGCGGCGGTAGAGGAAACTTCGAGGGCGGATGACGCAGCGGCGGAAGAGTCAGACATTGAAGCTCGGGAGACGAGCCGGCGTCACAGAGTCAGCGATGCGGTGGCGAATCCAGCGCCGGCGTCGACGAATGAAGCGGCCAGCGTCACATCGTCGGACAATGATGAATTTGTTTTTGTGCGGCGCGATGGGACGATATTTTTTGCGGTGGCCTATTCGTGGGAAAACGGAACGCTGCGCTACGTTACCAGCCAGGGATTGCGTCATACGGTCACGCAGGATGCGCTGGATCTGGACGCCACGAGGCAGTTCAACGAACAACGCGGATTGAATTTCCGATTGCCGGCGTAAAGACTAGTTTTTCGCAGGCTCCGGCATGACGTAGCCGGATTGTGCCGGAAGACCTGCGCGCTCCAACTGCACGGTGGTGTGTTCCACGCCAAATTCCTTCGAGGCTAGCTGCTTAATCGAGGCGAGAAGCCGCTCGCATTCGTCGAGATGCATATCCGGAACGCGCGCGTGAAGACTGAGCGCGTGGTGGCCGCCGCCGAGGGACCACAAATGAACGTCATGCACTTCCTGCACGCCTTCGATCTTCAACATAGCGCGAGCGACGTCTTCCACTCGCAGATCAGGCGGGCGGCCCTCGAGAAGAATGTGCGAGGACTCGCGCAGGATGCCGACGCTGGACCACAGAACGAGCAAACCGATGGCGAGGCCGAGAAGGGGATCGATCCAACGCGCGCCGGTCGCATGGATGATTAGCGCGCCGCCGATGATAGCGATGTTCGAAAGGGCATCACCGAAATTGTGAATGAGGATGCTGCGGAGGTTGAGATCGAGGCGTCCGCGGACGAGAGCGAGCGTGATGCCACCATTCACGGCGAGCGCGGCAACAGAAGTCCAAATCATCCAGCTTTCGACGACTTCCACGGGGGAGCGCAAGCGTTCGAAAGCTTCGTAACCGAGCCAGAGCGAAAGCAGGACTAAGACAAACGCGTTGGTATACGCAGCGAGCGTGCCTGCGCGGTGATAGCCGTAGGTTTTTTCGGTGTCGGCGGGCCGTTCGGCCCAACGCATCGCAAGATAAGAAATACCCAGCGCGGGAATATCAGAGAGATTGTGGACGGCGTCGTTCAGAAGGGCAACGCTGCGTCCGAGAATGCCGCCAAAAACTTCCGCTAGCACGAGGCCAAGCGTGGCAACCATGGCCCAGCCAAGCACCGAAGGGCGGAGCGTGGGGTGAACATGGCAGGCGTGAGCGTGGCCGGAGGAACGCGAATGCCCGGCGTGGCTATGGTCGTGGGAATGAGCGGCCATCCGCCTTATTCTACTCACACGATGGCAGGGTGAGACATTATTTCATAGCATGGAGGGCCGCATTACAAACGAACGATTCTCCGTACCGCGTCCAAGTCGCACGGCGAGAGATAGAGCAACGATTCAAGCGAGCGACAATGTGGTAGACCGCCCAAGTCGTTAAGACACTCCTTTTTTTGGGGAGCAAAGCTCTAAGTAGCAGAATGCGCTAGAATTACAAACGGAGGAGTGGGTGAGTGGTTGAAACCGGCGGTCTTGAAAACCGTTAGACTCGAAAGGGTCTCGGGGGTTCGAATCCCTCCTCCTCCGCCATAATTTGAGGCTTGAGTCGCGCCTTATCCAGTAGTGGGTCGCGTTTCGTTTATCTTTAGGCCATGCCGGAGAGATTGTCCGCCCCGCATCCCTGCCCTCCGCGCCTAAACTGGAAATGCTCAGAGTATGTCTTCCTCCCGCAGAATCGCCTGGATGTTGGGAACCTGGATCTTGATCCTCGTTATCTACTCGGCCGTGTCGCTTTTGCTAAGGCGCGGCTCGGATTCGCTCACCGCCTTCGGCAACATCGTGCAATGCGTCGTGCCGCTTTTCGCCAACGCGGGCCTGCTTTTGAATGCGGGAACGCCCCACTGGCGGAGAAATATCTTCTGGATGTTGCTCGCCATGAGCTGCACTCTCTGGATGATCGGACAGTTTGAGTGGACTTACTATGAGGTTTACCTCCACCGGCCGCTCCCCGAGATGTACCCGGGAGACATCCTGTTTTTTCTGCGCGGAATCCCCATGATGGCAGCGATTGCCTTGCGTCCCCACCGCAAACGAGGGGAGATTCAGCTGCGTTTTGGTTACCTGGATTTTGTTTTGCTCTTGATCTGGTGGACCTTTCTTTATGTTTTTGTGGTTCTGCCATGGTTGTATGCTGCGCCGTCTCTCGGCCAGTACAATCACACTTTCAATTTAGTCACCAACATCCAGAACATGGTGATCGTCGTCGGATGGGCCATTCTATGGCTGCAATCGAGCGGGGCGTGGCGGATTGTCTACGCTAATCTCTTCGGCACTTCGACAGTCTATATGTTTTCCTCGTTGACCATCAATGTTGCCATCGACAGTCACAAGTATTACACGGGAAGTTTGTACGATCTCCAGCTCCTGTCAACTTTCCTGTGGTTTGCTCTTGCCGGCGTCATCGCTCATCAGAATCAAGACAGGCTGGATGCGCCCTCTGAAAACGCGTACGACTCGGATCCTGATTCAACTTCGGAAGAGAGTGTCTGGCCGGCCCGCCTGGCGATGGCCGCGGTGATTTCGCTTCCTCTATTCGCCATCTACACGCTGCGATTCAGCCAAGATGACGCCCAAGTTCGTGATTTCCGTCTCATGGCTACCCTGCTTGCCTCCGTTCCCCTCGCGTTGTTGATCTTTGTGCGGACACATCTGGCAGACCGGGACCGTTCGCGGTTGCTTGCGCAATCGGAACAATCCATCGAAAATCTGAAACGGCTGCAAGCCCAGATCGTACAATCCGAGAAGCTGGTCTCCCTGGGCCAGCTCGCCGCTGGGGCGGCGCACGAAATCAACAATCCGCTCGCCGCCATACTTGGCTTTTCCGATCTGCTTGCCGATGACCCGGCAATCCCGGAGAAGGCTCGCACAACCGCCTCAAAAATCAGAGATCAGGCGCGCCGCACAAAGACTCTGGTCGGCAATCTCCTTAGTTTCGCCCGCCAGGTGCCCGCTGAACGCACGCTCCTTGATATCAACACGGTGGTCAACAATGCCGTGCAGCTTCGCGCACTTAATTTGCGCTCCGGGACAACGCGCGTTGAATTGCAGCTCGAATCCGTACTCCCGGGCGTTCGTGGGGACGGGAATCAATTGATGCAGGTTTTCTTCAACATTATCAGCAACGCGCTGGAAGCCATGGAGGCGGCTAACGGCGGGGTTCTGACAATCAAGACGATCCGCGACCGGGGAAACGTGGTGATTCTTTTCTCTGACACCGGCCCCGGCCTCAAGGACCCCCAACGCGTTTTCGATCCCTTCTATACGACTAAACCCGTTGGCAAGGGCACCGGCTTAGGTCTCAGCATTTGCTTCGGGATCGTTCAGGAGCATGGCGGAAAAATTCTTTCCTATAACCGGCAGGAAGGCGGAGCCGTGTTCCGTGTTGAACTACCCGCGGTCTTGGCAGCCCTGCCGGCGAAGGAGTTGCAGCTCAGCACCGCATCGGCCACACGTCAAAAGCCTTCCTGACACTGTTCCAGTGTTGTGATATCTATCCGCTCTTTGTCCGGGAATCAACTTGAGTCGTGCTAGAGTTTTGCATTCCGTTTTCTAGGCCAGAATGGGAGCCGCGATGACCGAAATGGCCATTCAGACGCAAAAACTGACCCGGACATTCGGGAATCTTACTGCGGTCGACGGTATCGATCTTCAAGTGACTGCGGGACAATTTTTCGGCTTTCTGGGGCCGAACGGCGCGGGAAAATCGACGACCATCAAAATTCTGACCGGCTTGCTTGCGGCGACTTCTGGGAGCATGCAGGTTCTCGGCATGGACTTTGCCGCGAATCCTGTCGAGGTAAAGCGCCAGATCGGCGTTGTACCTGAAGGTATGGGCCTTTTCGAGCGCTTGACGGGTTCCGAGTATTTGAAATTTGTAGGCCGGATGTACGGCCTGGATCGCACGACAACTCAGCACCGTTCGGAGGAGTTGCTGGATTTTATGCAGCTCGCTGATCGCCCCAAGACCATGATTGCGGATTACTCGCACGGAATGCAGAAGAAACTTGCTCTCGCTGCCGCCGTGATTCACGGACCACGCGTTCTGTTTCTTGACGAGCCGTTCGAAGGCGTGGATGCCCTGGCGGCGGGGGCTCTGAAGGCGCTGCTGGCGCGCATGACGGAACGCGGTACAACCATCTTCTTGACGTCGCACGTCCTGGAAATCGTCGAGCGGCTGTGCAGCCACGTGGCCATCATCCATAAAGGCAAGCTTGTCGCGCAGGGTTCTCTGGAAGAGTTGCGCGCAGGAATATCGGGCGAGGCTGGGACCAAGACCACCCTCGAACAGATTTTCCTTTCAATTGTTGGTCAGGATGGCACGGAACGCCCGCAACTCGAGGAACTTTCATGGCTGATGTGACGCAGTCCGTCGGCGTCTTCGAGCAAATCCGGCTGATCGCCGGACTGCGCTGGCGAATTCTGCGGAACAGCCTGCGCAAGAGAAATAATCGCCTCGATCTGATGGGCTTGATTTTCACGGGCATCTTCAGCGGCATCCTGGTGATTGGATTCTGTTTTGCATTTTACTCGGGCGCCTATGCCTTTGTTTCCCAAGGCCGTCTGGAGTGGATGGCATTGCTATTCTGGGGCATTTTCATTTTCTGGCAGGTTTTCCCGGTTTTTGTGGCGGGATTCGGGGCGAATTTCGAGTTTTGCATGCTCCTGCGTTTTCCGCTGAGCCTTCGCGCGTTTTACATCATTGGATTGGCCTATGGGTTCGCCGATTTCTCGGCGCTCGCGTCGGTCATCTGGCTTCTGGCGATGACTGCCGGAGCCACGGTCGCCAAACCGGGCGTGGTGCCGGCCATGCTGTTGATCGTTGCTGCGTTTATGCTGCTCAACGTAACGCTGGAACGGCTCATTGGTTCCTGGCTGGAGCGCTTGCTGGCCCGCCGCCGCACGCGGGAACTTTTCTTCGGCTTGTTTATTCTCTCCATGGTTTCGTTGAATTTTATTTCGCCCCTAATGCAGCGCTACGGCGCTTCGGCGCGGCCGGTCTTTCTGCGCCTGCTTCCTTACTTTGCATGGTTTCCGCCCTCGCTTGCAGGCCGCGCCTTGGCTGAAATTGCCCGTCTTCAAGCGGCCGGTTTTCTATTGCATTTCGCGCTCCTTCTCCTGTACGTGATTCTGTTCAGCGCTTTCTTGTGGCGACGGTTTGCCGCGCAATACCGTGGGGAAGAGCTCAGCGAAACTGCGGCGCCGGTGCTCGCGGCCGCCCGCCCAATCGCAGAAAGGGACGACGCTCACGATCATTTAAGCTTGCTTTCGCCTATTGTGGCAGCGATCCTTCGCAAGGAGTTCCGCTATCTTACTCGCAACAGTTTTGCGTATTTCACGCTCCTGTTGCCGCCGTTGCTCATACTGATCTTTAGTATGAATTCTGCCGGGTGGCATCTAACGGTTGGCGGCAAAGGCATTTCCGCGGATATGTTTTTCCCCGGCATGATGGCCTATCTCATCCTGATTCTGATGGCGCCGGCCTACAACACCTTTGCCTACGAAGGCCGTGGAATTCAAACCTACTTCACCGCCCCGCTGCGCTTCCGAGATGTTTTACTGGGTAAGAATCTTATGCTCGTTCTGGTGCTCTCCGTGGAAATCTTGCTTTCCCTCGCCATGCTCGCATGGCGCGTCGGTCTGCCTTCACCCCCTATGCTCACAGCTACGTGCGCCGCGATCATTTTTACGATCGTGGGTCAGCTCAGCGTCGCCAACTGGTCCTCGATCACCTTCCCACGCAAGATGGAATTCGGACAGATGCGTGGCCAGCGGCAATCCGGAATGGCCGTGCTGGTTGCGTTTGGCTCGCAGATATTGATGGGTGGTATTTCGGCGGCGATTCTCTTCACCGGAAATTTGACCGGTAACCGCTGGCTTCCCGCTGAAGCGTTCGTATTACTTGCAGTCATGGCGGTGGGTGGCTACTTCGCGTCGCTTGACGCACTGACGCAACTCGCGGAGAAAAGGAAAGAAACCTTGATCGAAGCGCTGTGCCGGTAATGCCCTGGATTTTCCATTGTTACTTGCAAAACGCACTGCCTATTTCAAACTCCGCATGAATTCCCCGTAGCGCGCCGCAATCGCGGGCCATGAAAAATACTGCTGCTGTGCCACCCAGCTTTGCTGTGCAAGCGAAGCGCGATAGTGCTCGTCCTCCAAAACGCGGAGCAGGACGTCTCCCAGGTCGCCCTTCCTCTGCGGGGAAAAGAGTGCCAGTCCCGCTTCGGTGATCGGCGCCGCCGTTTCCGATCCAGCGGACGCGACCACCGGCAGGCCGCAGGCAATCCCAGCGATTGCGCTGCCGCGCCGCGTGGAAATATGTCCGCGCACAAACAGCAGAACGTCGGAAATGGAAAGGCTGCGCACTACGTCTTCTCC
>Ga0066698_10000064_pt1 | contig 29813 bp, 31 predicted proteins | sample GraSoiAngelo_147_FD_66457 | JGI IMG/M metagenome (GOLD analysis project Ga0066698, IMG submission 66457) | Grasslands soil microbial communities from the Angelo Coastal Reserve, California, USA - 14_1009_05_40cm | ecosystem: Environmental > Terrestrial > Soil > Grasslands | place: USA... | reverse complement strand
TAGTTTCGGTGGCTCTGTTAGCTATCGGAATATACGGACTGTCAGTGAAAAGAAATGCAATTAGGATGCTTTTTGCGGTGGAAATGATTGTTAATTCAGCAAATCTAAATTTGGTTGCCTTTGCACGATTCATTCCAAATAGTCAAGGACAAACATTAGCTCTGTTTTCTATTGCAATTGCGGCAGCCGAAGTTGCCGTGGGGCTGGCATTAGTCATTGTAGCGTATAGAATGTACAATAATATCGATATAGCGGATTTCAGGAGTTTGAAAGGATAATGCAATTTATACTACTGCAGGCGGTCTTTTTACCATTGCTATTGTCACCAGTAGCATATCTACTTGGAAAAAAATTTGGCCCTAATATGTCAGCTTGGTTCAGCTTTGGACTTTTGTTGTATTGTACAACAATAATGATTACATCTGTATTCTCAGGAACCTATGAAGAACATTATCGTTGGACTCAGCTATTTGGCGAATTCGGCCTATTGCTTGATGGTCTAGCATCGCCATTTGCTATAATAATCTATGTAGTGTCTACAGTGATGGTATTATTTTCAAAACCATACATGATTGCAAAGATAACATTACAATTTGAAGAAAGAGCAAATTCGCAAAAACAATTGATTGGTGGTGGAACTATGATAGAATCCTCATCGTTGAAAAATTATGTCAATAATCAGATTGGTGCATACTTTGCGCTCTTTCTTGTTATGGCAATGGGAATGTTAGGTACAGTTCTTGCGACTAACTTGATAGAATTCTATGTCTTCTTTGAAGTAATGCTTATCCCAGCATTTTTCATGATAGCATTCTGGGGATACGAAGCGAAACGAAGAGTGGCTTTGTTATTCTTCTTCTGGACGCATGTTGGGGCAGTAATTCTTCTTCTCGGTTTTCTTGCGATAGGACTTAACGCTGGAAGTTTTAATTTTGCTGATATCAAGGAGCACGGAATACCACAAAACATTCTGGCACTTGCAGCAGTTGGAATAATAATTGGACTTGGTGTGAAGATGGCAGCATTTGTGGTACACATATGGCTACCTCACGTCTATCGTGCAGCACCAACACCACTTAATGCATTGTCATCAGGCGCAATGCTAGGAGTGGGTGCATACGGCTTTTTTAGATTATTAATAATGCTCTTACCAGGAGAATATTCTCACTTTGCATTATTCCTAAATCTGTGGGGTCTAGCTACGATGATGTATGGCGGAATAATGGCATTGGTACAAGATGATATCAGAAAGTTGTTTGCTTATTCAAGTATAAGTCAGATGGGTTACATCATCTTCGGAATTGGGTCTGCATCAGCACTAGGATTATCTGGAGCTGAGATGATGTTTGTTTCTCACAGTCTTGGCAAAGTATTGCTCTTCATGATGGTTGGTGCCATAGTTTTACAAGTTGGAACCCGAAGTATTACAAAGATGGGTGGACTTGCAGGAAAAATGCCAATAACCGCCGTCTGTGCTATGATAGGTGCTCTTACTATAATGGGTGTCCCACCAACCAGCGGATTCATGGCAGAGTGGACCATGTTCTATGGCGTTTTACAGACCGCGATTCAGCAAGGTTCAACCATCAGAATGATTGCATTCGGTTTAGGACTGGTTGCAACCGTTATTACCATGGCTTATGTCTTGTGGATGATAAAAAGAGTTTTCTTTGGAAAACTACCAGAAAATCTAGAAAATACAAAAGAAGCTAACTGGTACGTCACTGGACCAATGATGGTTCTAGCAGGATTTACTGTTGTTATTGGAATATATCCTGACATTTTCTTTAACCAGATAGTTCCTTTCATGAAAGGATTGGTGGGAGTGTAGAATATGGCTGTTGGATCCTTTGAGTTTGGTTTGAGTGCAAATGCATTGAATGCCTGGGCAGTTTGGATACTTCCATTTGTTGCAGCTGTTGTAATTCCAGGTGTAGCAAAATTCTCAAAGAAAGCCACTAATGGTGTTGCCGTAGCTTTTGCTCTTGCAAGTGCAATCTCAGCGACTACTCTTCTACCATTAGCTCTTGGTAATAATGAAATTCACAACCAAATTCCATGGATCTCATCAATTGGACTTAAGGCAGGAGTATTGGCAGATCCATTAGCAGCTTTAATGAGTAATGTAGTTGCTTGGGTCTCATTTTTGATCTTTGTCTACAGCACTGGTTATATGAAAGGCGACAAAGACATTACTCGATTCTGGTTCTGGATGGCATTTTTCGTGGGTTCGATGCAGTTAATTGTATTGTCAGACAATTTCCTACAACTCTTCTTTGGATGGGAAGGAGTAGGTTTGGCCTCCTACGCATTGGTAGGATTCTGGTATAAAGACAAAAAGAAAGATCATGTTGGAATAGAAGGTCGCAGGGTCCTTGGTTTAGTTGATTACTATTCACCAACTCATTCTGGTATTAAGGCATTCATCATGACAAAGGTTGGTGATATCATGATGTTAGCTGGGATGTTCCTCATTTTTGCGTTTGCTGGCACATTTGGATTCAGAGAGTTGACGGAGAACACTGCTTGGGCAACTACAATGTCTGCTCAACATCTGCTAATGCCTGCAGCCGTGTTACTTTTTGGAGGAGCAATAGGAAAGTCTGCTCAATTCCCTCTTAATGAGTGGTTACTTGAAGCGATGACAGGACCTACCGCCGTATCAGCTCTTATTCACGCTGCTACAATGGTCAAAGCAGGAGTATTTTTGGTCGCTAGGCTTGCACCGTTGTTCTTTGCATTGGCTGCAATTGGTATCAATATGGATCAGTTCTTTGAAGTAGTAGCATGGGTTGGCGCAATCACAGCATTTTTGCTTGCTACACAAGGAATGGTACATCCTGAAATAAAGAAAGTTCTCGCGTATTCTACTGGTTCACAAATTGGATATATGATGATGGCACTTGGTGTAGCTGGTCTTTCAAGGCAATTTGTCGATGGTTACACTGCAGGATTTTTCCATCTTATCTCCCATGCAATGTTCAAAGCTTCTCTGTTCATGGCAGCAGGCTCATTATTGCATATAGTCGGTTCTAGATTTATGACGGACATGGGAGGACTGAGGAAATATATGAAAAAGACTTATGCCTTCATGTGGGCCGCAGGATTGGGACTTATGGGAGCTCCATTCATTACTACTGGTTTCTGGAGCAAGGATGCTATTTTTGCAGCTGTATATGAGTCAGGAAACACATGGGCCCTTCCAATATTTGTTCTAGCATTGATTACAGCAGTAATGACTACTTTCTATACGACTAGGATGATAGGAATGGTCTTCTTTGGTAACAAAAGCAAACATGTGGAAGAAATGGAGAAGGAGGGCTATCACATTCACGAAGCAAGCCCATCAATGTGGATTCCATATGGAATTCTTGCAGTACTAACAATTGGAATTGGCGTTGTTGGTCTTGCCTTTGAACATCAGATACATGACATTTTCACAGAGTATCTAGCGTCAGCATTTGGAATAAAATCAGATATGGCAAATGTCGCAAAGGAATCTCAATCCGTATTAGGTGGCTTTTTAGAAGGGGTTAATCCCGTTGCACTCGTATCCTCACTATCTGCGTTTGCGATTGGATTTGGACTTGGATATATCTTCTACATAGGAAGATTTGTAGATTCTACAAAATTTGTAAATTCAAATATCTTCTTTTATGCCATACACAAGTTTTTCTTAAACAGATGGTACCTTAATGCATTAATCTACTGGGGGTTCGTTGTGGCGCCTTTATACTTTGCCAGAGGCGTTTATCGTTACTTTGAGAATATTGTAATAGAGGGGTTCAACCTAGTACCAGAAAAAACGATGGCAGGCGGTGCAAGAATAATGCAAGCTACACAGACGGGGATCTCACAGTCATATCTTTATGTTTTTGGTGCTGGTATCCTGATCGTTGTATTACTTTTACTAATTTAGGAGATATGAAATGATAGACTTTACCTCAACACCAATAATCTTAACCATGATGCTGGGGTCTGTTGGAGTAATTATTCCTGTAATTAGTGTGGCAAGAAAAGAGAAAGGTTCCTCACTTTATGGTGGAATAGCTTTTGCAGCGTTAATTTCAGCTATATCATTTGTAGGATATCAAATAGTTTCAAAACATGTCACACCGGCAGCAATTTTTTCAAAGAATGTTCTAGTTGATGATACATTTGGTTCTTTCTTTGCAATTGCTATGTTGATTGTTGCAATAATGACAACGGTAGGCTCGTTCAACTACATGCGAGGCAAGACTAGCCCAGCTGTGTATTATTCTCTAATTCTGCTGTCATCAATTGGAATGGTGCTCATAGCTTACTCAACTGATCTGGTAATGTTATTTGTTGCTTGGGAACTCATGAGCATTCCTACATATGTTCTTGCTGGATTTGCGAAAAAAGATCCATCCTCCAATGAGGCTGCTCTGAAATACTTCCTGTTTGGTGCACTTTCATCAGGAATCATAATCTATGGAATTTCAATAGCATATGGTATAACCGGTTCTACAAACATAGGGCAAGTCATTGCAGGATTCTCGAAGCTTGGACCAGACATGACGCCTCTTGCGCTTTTAGCTGTTGCCATGTTTATAGCTGGTTTTGGATTCAAAATAGGTTTGGTGCCTTTCCATATGTGGCTTCCAGACACGTACGAAGGAGCACCTCCAACCATATCGGCACTACTTGCAGCAGGCACAAAGAAAGCTGGCTTTGCTGCTGCTTTGAGAGTCATTATAATGGGCGCAATAGCGCTTGATCTGAATTGGGCTTTTGCTCTTGCCATTATTGCAATTGTTACTATGACTGTTGGAAATCTTGCTGCAATAATGCAGAAGAATCTTCCTAGGATGCTAGCTTATTCTAGTATAGGTCATGCTGGATACATTTTGATTGGTCTTAGCATTGCACCATTTTCGCAGATTGGCATACAAGCTTCACTGTTTCATATCCTAAATCACGCGGTCATGAAAGCTTCTGCATTCATAGCAGTGGCTGGAATAATTACTACCTTGTCAGTTTCACACATTGACAAGATACGTGGACTCGGTAAAAGAATGCCAATTACTTCACTTGGTTTGGTGATATCTCTTCTTGCGCTTGCTGGGGTTCCTCCACTCAACGGATTCTGGAGTAAGCTTATGTTGTTTGGGGCAGCAATAAACGCAGGCTCCGTGATGTCATGGGCTCCGTATTTAGCTGTCGCTGGAGTTCTTAACAGTGCTCTTTCTCTTGCATATTATGGTTGGATAATACGAAAGATGTACTTTGAAGAAGGCGAGTCAGAAAAAAGAGTGAAAGAACCAAAATCAGTTATTGCTGTTATGATATTTTCAATAATTTTCATCGTTGGAATAGGAGTTTATCCAGATCCATTTATTGAATTTGCAAAATCTGCTGTACCGGCATTAACTAATGTGACCACTATGCACTGAGCATAGTTAAATCCACGAGACTTTCAAGTTGCATTCTGGAAGCACTGTCATTAATTTTTCTAAGTGCTGTTTTTGCTTTCTTAGAATAATTGTTCAGCAGCATATCCATATGATCAAACACAACACGAGGATCAGAACTTTTCTTGATTAGTATGTTGAATAGCTTATCTTCATTGTTCCAGTCCTGTAAGTCATCACGAATTTGATATGCTATTCCCATATTCTTACCATATTCTGCAAGCGCTAGTATCTGCTCTTCGTTACCACTGCCTAATATTGCCCCTATTTTTGATGCTGCCTCGAACGCAGTAGCAGTCTTGTATTCTATGACTTTTAGATAATCATCAAAGGTGATATCTTCGCTTGTCTCTAATCTAGTTTCAATCATTTCCCCATCACTCATCATCATAGCGGTATTTGCAAGTTCTCTTGCTATCCTTGGATTATCCAAACGAGACGATATGTTTAAGATCAAGCCAAGAACGAAATCTCCAGTAATTATACTTGTATTGTATCCATACTTGATGTGAAAAGGATCTTTTCTTCTCCTTAGAATTTCATTATCAATAATGTCGTCATGAATTACAGATTCGGTGTGTAATAGCTCCACAGCACAAGCAGCAACGTATGAATTTTTGTCACAATTGCCGGCGCTTTCTGATGATAATATTAGAATTAAAGGTCGTATTCTCTTCCCACCCTCTAGAGCATACTGAAGTGGTTCAAAGAATTCTGAAGATGAATAAAGTTCTAATTCATGCTTAAGGACTAGATCAATTTTATCAATGTAATTTCTATAGTCTTTTATGAGAGGGTTTATCTCGAAATTTTTTCTATCCAAAAATTTGCACTAAGGAGCGTAAACCGCAGTAAATATTAATGCTTTTGTAGGTGCTCCAGCCGGGATTTTCATCGTTTAGAATTTGAACCCGGGATCCCCGGCTTGAAAGGCCGATATGCTTGACCGGTCTACACCACTGGAGCCCGCAGTGCATCCTGTATATTATCCATAAAATCCTTTTGAAGTGATTCAAAAGATTTTTTTATTGCCATACTTTGATAATTCGCATGAATTCACTTGTCCAAAGAATTGACAACATAATTGACGAGCAAAGTTTGCTAAAACACAAATTTTATGTAATGTGGAATGAAGGAAAGCTATCTCTTGAATCTCTTAATGGTTATTCTAAAGAATACTTTCAGGTAGTGAAATCTGTTCCTTCTTTAGTGGGTGCAATAATGGAAACTTGTCCTTATAATATAAGAAGTAAGCTTGCTTCAAACAAACAAGAAGAATACGAACACATTGAGCCATGGATAAAATTTGCTAGTGCTGTAGGGGTATCTCGAACGGAACTTGAAAACTACGAAGGTCTAGATAAAACAAGGCATGCCATATCAAACCTATCGGGCTTAATGAATTCATTCGAGGCTGGAGCTTCAGCAATGTATGCTTTGGAACAAGAAATTCCAAAAATAAGCATCTCCAAGATTGATGGTTTAAGGAAATTCTATGGCATTACTGATGATGACTCGATAGACTACTTTAGAATCCATACTGAAGCAGACATAAGACACGCTGCACTTTGGAGGAAAATCCTTGAAAATATTCCAGCATCAAGAGAAGATGATCTAGTTCAGATAGCTAGCAAATCACTAGCTGCCCAAAATCTCTTACTTGATAGCTGTTACGAGGCATACTGTTAACTCTATACCATTTTATACTGCGTGCCAAATTGTTTTTTGGTGGGGCCCATAACTCAGCTTGGTAGAGTAACCGGCTCATAACCGGTGAGCCAAGGGATCGAAGCCCTTTGGGCCCACTAAATTCTCTTGATTTGTTTTTGATTTAAGAATAATTGCCAAAGAACAAGATCAGGATATCGTAAGATTGCAAATGTTAATTGATGAATTCAGTTTTTTGACCTACTTGTTACACGTCTACGCAGTATGCTAATTTTAAAATAAGCAATAAACTACCATGGGTTGGCTGCAATGAGGAATCAGAGTTATGGCTGATACAATGATGTAAAGGCATTTGACTGAGCTGCCAAAATTGTTTAGTAGATCTGGATGGATTTGATACGAATAACATCAATAAGCGACGTTACAGAGTATATATAAAGCCCATATATAAAGACCAGAATGCCTCAAACAAAACCTATCGTCAGCATAGAAAATGTTGTGGCTTCGGCTTCGGTTGATCAAAGAATTGATCTTAATGTCATAACTCAAACTTTTCCAGATGTTGAATATCATCCTGATCAATTCCCAGGTCTAGTCTTCAGACTAAAATCACCCAAGACTGCAACACTGATTTTTAGTTCTGGTAAGATGGTTTGCACTGGCGCAAAATCAGAAGAACAGGCAATTAAAGCAGTTAGAAGCGTTGTTCAAAAACTAAGGAAAGGCGGAATCAAAATAAAAAAAGATGCCGTAATAATCATACAGAACATGGTAGCGTCTGCTAGCCTTGGAGGAAAGATACATCTGGAACAAGCCGCAAGAAGCCTACCAAGAAGCATGTACGAACCGGAACAATTCCCTGGTCTAATACACAGAATGCTTGATCCCAAAACCGTCATTCTGCTGTTTGCGTCTGGAAAACTTGTATGTACTGGAGCAAAAAAGGAATCCGATGTATATCGATCAGTACACAACCTACACACACTTCTTGAAGAAAAAGAGCTAATGATCTACGAAAGCTAACTCTACAAGCCTCTTTGGCTTCAGACTAGGCTCATTTGTTTTTTAATGCGACTAAGTGTCTGTTCATCAAGCAGCTTTGCATCATACAAGATATTTGAGATTGTTAGAACATCAGTCAACTCATATAACTTGACATTATGTGACGCTAACAGCTCTCGCGCTCCTTCAAATCTATTTACTATTACAAACGCAGTCGTAACGACCATTTTAGCATCTTTTAGAGCTTTTATGGCATTCAGTAGAGATAGACCCGTAGTGCCTACATCATCAATAAGTAGTATTCTTGAGCTTTCAGAAACTTTACCTTCTATAACGCTTCCTGTACCATAGTCTTTGGGTTTCTGTCTTATGTAAATCAGAGGTTTTATCGTTTCAAAGGACAAGGCAGAAGCTATTACAAGTCCAAATGTTGGCACTGATGCAATACAGTCAAAACTGTCTAAACCAGTTTTTTCCGATATTAAATTTTGTAACGCTTTTACCATCTTTCTAAACTGATGGGGATAACTTGGTACTAACCTGAGATCAATGTAATAGACGCTATCTTTACCACTGGAGAGTTTGAAATTGCCAAACTTGATAGCACCACTTTCTTGTAAGAATATTGCAAACTCTTTGACAAAATCCACAGCAAAATTTATTGAACTAGATTTATTTTAACTGTTTCATCGGGTATTGTATGCCAGAGATTTGGCTCAGTTATGGCCCTACAGATGTTGTGCTTGACGTAAAGGCAGAGAATCTTGAGAAGCAAATAGAACCAGGAGGTACAAGTTTGACTGATTCTGAGATTACTTCCAAGCTTGCAGCTGTAGACATGACAAAACCTACTGAACTAGTCATTATGGAATATACCAAATCTGTTCAGAAAGTGATTTCGACCTTACTTGAAATGTGTGCACAGAAATCGCTTGCAAAACCGAAAATTCTCATTGATAAATCAAACTTACATTTAGCAAAAAGTGTCTTTTCTGATCCATCCATATCAATATCTGAATTTGATATCTCTCAACTTTCTAACGCTAATCTTGTTTTTGTTGGCGAAATGGAATTTGACGGTTTGTTTGGATATAACACTGTATCTACTAAACTACTAAGAAGATTTGGAAAAGAAAACATGTTAGAAGCATATGAGAAAAGAAATGGAAATCTACCCTCACCAGGCGAAGAGCTCAGAACAATGGATGTTGCAAAAAGATTCGCTGATGGCTTTGAGATAGCCTCAATAGAGATTGTTGCAAACCAGACAGGAATTGTTGACATCTCCACAGGTCACCCATCATCTACCATCTCTATTTCTAAATCGTTATCGTCTATAGCAGTAAATGAAATAGGTAAACACAGAATAATCATAATTAGTACTGGAAAGGAAGTCAGTAATGAAACGTTGAGCAGGTCACTTTCTGCAGTTTGGAATTGCTCAAACGCAGTAAAAGAAGAAGGTCTTGCAATTCTCTTGGCCGAATGCAAAAATGGTTTAGGCTCTGATGCCATACAACAATATGTAGAGGGCCGTATGAGTCTAGACAGATTAAAAAGTCCTGCAAGATATGTTGATGGAATGGAAGATCTCTTGTTTTTGACCGAGATTGGAAAGAAATTCAAAATAGGAATTGTATCCATCTTGCCTCACTTTTACACAAAAGATAAACTTGCAATGATCCCATTTGGAGGAACAAAAGAAGCTATGGACTATGTTCTTAAGACGTTTGGAGAAAAACAAAAGATCGCTATAGTATCTGACGGCTCACACGTATTACTTAGGTAATATCGAAAATGGTAGAGGAGCACAAAGAAAGGCAAGTATCATTACTAATACGAACATCCATCTTCGCTTCCTAGATAGTGGCGAAATATCGTCTAGCGGTTTAACATCAGGACTTCTCATGCTAAATATCAACACAAGAAATGCCATGGGAAAATACTGAAGTGAAGCTAAGACGCCTACACTTACAAAAGTCAGAATCTTGTGCAATTTCAATCCAAATGTTGCTCTTGCAATATGCCCACCATCAAGCTGCCATGCGGGAAGGAGATTAAGGAATGTAAGGAGAAAACCAAACCACGCTGCAAGTAAAACTGGTGACATTATGAGATCTTTATCTGGAAGATGTTTTCCCATCAAGACAATTGTTGAATCCATCAGAATGCTTGAATGTATTTCACTAAGTCCTGATTTTGCCGAAAGCTCTTCAGCCACTGAGCTTTGTACCAACGGTGATACATAGGCTCCATAGGTTGAAACAATAACAGCTATGATAAGACCTGTTATTGGGCCTGAAATTCCTATATCAAAAAGTATGTTTCTATTTATGATCAAGCCTCGAGATTTTATAATAGCTCCGAAAGTGGGTATAAAACCAATTACAGGAATTCCGGGAATAAAATAAGGCCAGCTAACTCTAAGTCGATGTTTCTTTGCAGCAATGATATGACCTAATTCATGAATTCCAAGTATCCCCATCAGCGATATCGTATACAAAATAGCTATGGTGAGAGGATCCCCCACCTTTACGATTGAATTCGTAGATATGGCTCTGTAATAACCATCAATCATTACAGTTGTTATCGTTGCAGCAAATAGAACGCGAGGAATCCAAGTCTTCTTTGTTGCAGGAGATTCAAACCTTGATATTATGATGAACATTCTTTCGTTACGCCTTTCAAGTTGTGCGATTAGATTTTTCGGTTCTATCTTTTGTACCAGATCACGAAATTTTCGAGTAGGGTCAACTTCTTCAATTTCAATTTCTAACGTACTTGGGCTCTGATTAATTCGCTTTATCGTAAATAAAGCAGAAACAATTGAAACGATTTCGTCCACTGTGGGTACACTCAATATCCTTTCTAGAATACCTTCAAATTAATTCTTTTATTTGCTTAAAGTTAAATAATTAATAATTCAAGTACTTTCAGATGCAGGTAGCTCTGAGAGAAATTGGGAATTGCGTTATCCGTAGGTGTGATCCATCCGATATATTACCAGTAATGGAAATAAATCTCAAAACCTTACCAGAACATTATTCAGATTATTTTTATGAAAGTCTACTTGCTGAGTTACCGGAAGCATTTCTTGTTGCTGAAATTGAAAAAAAGTTAGTTGGTTATATAATGTGTAAAATTGAATATGGTTTTTCAAACTTCAAGAAGCTCGGATTTGTAAAGAAGGGCCACGTTGTATCGATAGCAGTTTTGTCAGAGCACCGAAACAAAGGAATTGGAAGGGCTCTAGTAGAAGAATCGCTTCTCGGTGTGAAACTCAAAAAAGCAGATGAATTGTACTTGGAAGTTCGATGTAGTAATAACGAAGCTATAAAGTTGTATGAAAAACTTGAATTTATTATAAAACAGAGACTCAAGGCCTATTATCGAGATGGTGAAGACGCTTATCTTATGACAATTGAGTTCTCTTACTAGATTAAAATAAATAAGTCTAGAAAAGACTAGCGTTATGACAAGGCAGAGAACTGTTGGAATCACGATCTTTGTTTTGTCAATTGCAGGTTTTTTCATTTATGCATATCTGTTAATGCTTTCAGAATGGAGTCCAATAGTACTTCAGCTTTCAGTACTGATGGCAGTTGGAGGCATTTTGGGAGTTATATCTTGGATTGGATATAACATGGCAACATCTAGACCTTCGCCATCCTCTCTTGTAACAGATGACAAAAAGTAACTACTTGGATACCGATACATCTACTACTGCTTGATAAAATCTTGGACCTACAGGTCTTACTATTTTTGATCCTAAGATGGTTGATTTGACCTTCGTAGTTGATAGGAAATGCTTTGAAGCCATAGCAGGAACATCGCTTTTCTTATCAGCATGTGTATGGCAGTAATAATGAATTATCCCGTCATCTTTACAGGCCTTTATAGCTGAATCTAAGAATTCATCAGACCTCTCAGGTAACAACATCAAAACCCTATCTGCTTTACTAGATAATCTTTGTTCTATTACTTGTGTAGCATCACCTTCTATCGATTCGACTGTTCCCTTTAACTTGTTTAGTAGAATGTTTTCCGAACACAAATTCGTAGCAAAGGGATTAATGTCTATGTTGTAAACATGGCATTTCTTCTTTTTTGCAGCCACTATGGAAAACATACCAATTCCACCGAACATGTTGATTACGATTTCTCCGTCATTGACTAAATTGGCAATTCTCTGACGTTCCGTTGAAAGTCTGGGAGAAAAGAAGGTCTTTTCAACATCTACCTTAAATCTGCAACCATGTTCTTTGTACTCCGTTTGGGTATTGTCTTCTCCAGCAACCAATTCCAGTTGTCGTATCCTGTAGTCGCCTTCTACTGGAGATGATTGGTAGAAAACTGACTTTGCAGTTTTCACTTTTTCTAGTAGAACCTTGCCAATAATTTTTTTCTTTGGTAATAGCGACTCTGGAATTCTCAATATTATGATCTCTCCTATCTGATCAAATGCTCCGTACAAATCTTCCACTTCTTTCTCTGTTAGTACTCCTGACATTGCTTGTTTTAGCATCTTTGTCAATTTCTATAGTAAAAGTGTCCAGATTGTTTCTGTTCTCTGTCTAACCTACTATCTGATTTATTTACACGTGGACGCATGCTTGTTTCATCTCGTCTGTAAGTAATGTCCAGAGATCTTAGAAATTGATTCATGCCGTTGACCTTTGACTTGGGAGTTGTTGCGTGTCCTTCTCTTCCTGGAATCCCTTCAAAAATTACAAGCGAATCTGAAATTAGATCCATTAACTGTATATCATGATCTATTATTATTGCTGATTTTCTATAGGAACGAACAAATCGCTGAATCAATTTTGCTATCGCTATTCTATCTTCAACATCCAAAAATGCAGAAGGCTCATCAAGTGCGTAAAGATCTACCTTCTGTAACAAACATGTCGCTATTGCTACTTTCTGAAGTTCTCCGCCTGAAAGATTCTTGACAGATTTATTGTAAAGCTTCTTTATTTTCATGGGATGGAGAATCTGCTCCTCTTCACTAGTATCTTCTATTCCACTACCGTTAGCCTTTTCCAAAAGAGAAATTACCTCAACATCATAATCATTTAAGAGATACTGTGGCTTGTAGGCAATCTTGACTTTACTTTCGATGGTTCCAGAATCTGGTTTTTCTACACCGGCGATCATTTTCATCATGGTTGTTTTTCCTAAAGCATTTGCACCAACTATACCAAGTACTTCGCTTTTTCGTACTTTACCAGCTTCTATTGCTACAGAAAAGGTCGAATATTTCTTTTCAAGAGATGGATATTCTATGATGTTTTCAGTTGTAACAAATTCATCAGTAGACGTTGACGCATCAAATCTAAATGCGACATCTCTGAATCTTACATTTTCGTTTGGTAAATAACCATCTAAAAACACATTGATTCCAACCTTTGTTGAAAGAACATTTGCAACTATTCCGTATGCTGCTGGTTCCCCGTATAGAATCTCAATAAAGTCACTGAGATAATCTAGTAAGGTTAGGTCATGTTCCACTACCATGACACTTTTTCCAAGCTTTGCAAGACCTTGAATAGTTCTTGCAACTCCCATTCTCTGAAATACATCATTGTACGAAGAGGGTTCATCAAAAAAATAGAAATCTGCTTCTCTCGAAGCAGATACGGCAACCGCAATTCTCTGTAGTTCTCCACCGCTCAAATCAGTAAGTTTAGTTTCAAGTGAATTCTGTAATCCTAGTTCCTGTACTAATTCAGGTACTTTATTTCGTTCATCGTATTTTTCTAATAACTCCTTTGCAGTTCCATCAAATAGTTTTGTAAGGTTATAGACTTGCTGAGGTTTTATAGAAGCTTTTAATTCTTTATTTGCAATTTTCGCAAAATGAGATTTTAATTCAGTCCCATGAAAGTATTTCAAAATTTCATTCCACTCGGGTGGTGATGAGTAATTACCCAAGTTTGGCTTTAGAATTCCAGATAGAATACTGACTACTGTACTCTTTCCAATTCCATTTCTACCAAGCAACCCCATTACTTGCCCTTTCTTTAGAGTTGGCATTCTGTATATTCTAAATGCATTTATTCCATATTGGTGAATCTTGTCAGATTTTAGCTCTTCCGCAAGATTGACGATTGTTATGGCATCGAACGGACAAACCTTAACACAAATTCCACATCCATTACAAATATTTTCATCAATTTGTGCTTTAGCGATCTCTTCATTCAGTATTATGCAATCTGCGCCTGATTTATTTACTGGACAGTACTTGATACATTCTAGACCACACTTCTTTGGTTGACAATTTTCTTTATCTAGAACTGCAACGCGATGAGTCATGTTTAACCACTTGGTTCTGAATTTATATCTCTATCAAGCAAGATTAATACAGGACATTATAACTGAAAGTAAACAAGCCGGCCACAGCGTTGGGGTCCGACCCGGTCCCATACCGAACCCGGAAGTCAAACCCAATGTCGCTACTGTGTTACTAAGGTGCGAGAGCCCTTGGGAAGCAGTAGTGCTGGCGCCTTTTATTCTAAAGCTACAGAATTTGGAGAGGCACGCCATACTGATTGGGTAGGAATGTTTTTAGTGATGCCTCGTTTTTGGGCATCATCAGGAAAGCTATCTACATAGTCAGAAACTAGATCTCTTATCGTCTTGTCAATTTCTCCGACTGATATCAAGTCTGTAAAAAGATATGGTATCTCATTGCATCCAACAACATATCCATTTGCATTAGGTGTTATGGTAAAGGTCAGTTTGTGAAACCTTTGATTCTTTACCATGTACTGTATATGTTTACAAAGCCTAAAAAGCTCGTGTTCAGTTGGCTAGATCGATGAATAGCTGTGCAATTTGCGGTGAAAAATTCACTGACGACATAAGATTCCTAAACCACATGATGGAAAGACACGGTTTCAGGAATCCAAATAATTCCACTCCAGACAGAAACAGCAGAGGGTACTGAGAACCGATTTTTCTATAGTCTGATTTAGAAGTTTAGAATTATTTTCTCACTATTTGAAAGAAGGCTTTTTGTCCTAGCAAAAACCGCCTTAGGAGTCTTACAATCGTTGCTGCATGCAGTCTGTATACCATGAAGAACACGTCCTTTGGATTTGTTACTAAGAATCGCAAGCAGAAGAGGCAAAATCGCAGATCTTCCACCATAGGCAACCTTCCTAGTTACAAACCAGAACATCTTGGTAGGATCATAGCCCTTTGGAAAGATCTCTGATTTAATTTCCATACCGTATTGAGAATAATGTCCTACAACTAGAATTTTCTTCCTACCCAATACACTCACTACTTTTGCAAATTTGGCACAAAGGTAGCACATATCATCATAAATCATGATGGGCAATAGATCTCCAATATTCATATCTTCCATTAGTTTTTTTCAGATTAAAATTTTGCGAAATAACTTTTTATTTGCTCCAAATACGCTAAGAATTATGAATTCAAATTCTAATGATAACCCTGAATTTCATATTTTGGAATGGATATGGGCCTAAATTACTATCATATTCTCAAAAAAGTACGAGAAGGGAGGAAACTTGTCATAAGAGGAATAACAACAGCAGGATCTGGGCATCCTGGAGGTTCATTCTCTATGGCCGAAATGATGGGTTGTATATACCATAAGTATCTAAGGCATGATCCAAAAAATCCGCTATGGCCAGATAGAGATAGACTAGTCTTGTCAAAAGGTCATGCTTCTCCAGGACTTTTCTCTAATCTTGCTGTGGCGGGCTATTTCGATAAATCTGAAATTGAAACTCTAAGAAAATTCGAAAGCAGATTGCAAGGTCATCCTGACTACAAGTGTCCTGGTGTAGAATTTTGTGGTGGCTCACTTGGATTGGGACTCTCATTTTCTATTGGCGTGGCTCTTGCAGCAAGAATCGACGGTAAGAAGACTCACATTTACACCATAATAGGTGATGGCGAGTCTGATGAAGGACAAGTATGGGAAGCGTCAATGGCTGCATCAAAGTTCAAGTTGGATAATCTGACAGTTTTCTTAGATCGAAACTTCATTCAACAAGACGACTACACCGAGAGGGTTATGCCACTAGATGAAGAATTGGTTGGAGATGATATATCAGAGATGTGGAAAAATGCCGCAAGATGGAAAGTAGGTGACAAGTGGAGATCATTTGGATGGAATGTCTTAGAAATTGACGGACATCGTATAGAGCAGATTGTAAAGGCAGTAAATTCTGTATTGCAGACTAGGGGGACTCCTTCGATTATAGTTGCACGGACGATAAAAGGTAAATCAGTTGAACATATGGAAGATAATCCAAAATGGCATGGTGTTGCACCTAATTCTCAGATCTCACCTATAATCGAACTTGAACTTGATTGTCAATTCCTTATAGCTCCATCTATAATTGCTGGAGATATGACAAATCTGGAGAATGAGGTAAAGAGGGCATCTCATGGCAGAGCTGACTTTATTCACCTCGATGTCATGGATGGTATTTTTGTATCAAACAAGACATTTGATCATGAAAAGATAAGACAACTCAGATCGGTAACCCAAGTCCCCTTTGACGCCCACCTCATGATAAATGAACCAATCAAACAAATAAAGAACTATGTAGATGCTGGTTGTGATGTAATAACTGTTCACGCAGAAGTATGTGATGAATCAAGTTTCGGAGAAATTCATGATGTACTTAGGTCAAATGAGGTGAGCGTAGGACTTGCCATAAATCCAGAAACTCAGTTACCTTCTTGGACTGAGAAATTCATTCCAGATTTGGATCAATTAATAGTAATGTCTGTAGTTCCAGGAAAATCAGGTCAAAAGTACATAGAATCTACACATGAAAAAGTACAAAATATTGCCAAATTCCTTACTGAGAAAAAATTTGATGGTTTCATAGAGGCCGATGGAGGAGTAGATTTAACAAATCTTGAATCATGCTTTTTAGATGGCGCAAGGGTATTCGTCGGGGGAAGTGCCATAATAGGACAAAAAGATGTTAGGGCAATAATAATAGAGTTCAGAAAAAAATTGATGCATGCAAGAAGAAAGCTATTGATACACAGAGCATATAGTCTTGGAGGAGCAGAACTTGTAAACAAGTGGATAGACCTCCACGAAGTAGGGAAGAAAAAGATGGATCTCTTGCAAATTGCCAAGGAGGCAGGTTTTGTATGACTGAAATGACTGATATGCGAACAGTTTATGGAGAAACTCTCATCAAGTTAGGGGAAGAAAACCCCAATGTTGTAGTAGTAGGTGCAGATACAACAGACTCCCTAAAAACAAGACCATTCGGGAAAAAATTTCCAAATAGATTCTTTAATGTTGGAATTGCAGAGGCCAATCTGGTCACTATTGCAGCAGGTCTTGCTAATGAAGGAAAAATTCCGTTTGCAAGTACCTATGCAGTGTTCTTGCCAGGTAGATGTGTAGATCAAATCCGTAATGCTATTGCATATCCTTCACGAAATGGCCAGAATGGGTTGAATGTGAAAATGGTTGTCTCCCATGGAGGCCTAAGTGTCGGTGCCGATGGAGGTTCTCATCAGCAAATCGAAGACATCGCTATAATGAGAGTAATCCCAAATGTTAAAGTGTTAATACCCTCTGACACCGTAACAGTAGAAAATCTTATCAGGTTAATGTCTCAAGTTTACGGGCCATTTTATATGCGAATGACTAGAACTAAGACTCCTCTCATACATTCAAAAGAACAACAATTTGAAATTGGCAAAGGAATAGTACTTCAGGATGGCTCTGATTGCACTATTGCTGCTTGCGGAATTACTGTAAAGATGGCATTAGATGCTGCTGATTCTCTCAAACAAGAAGGAATTTCCTGCAGAGTAATAGACATGTTCTCAATTAAGCCGTTAGATGCGAGCCTTATAGAGAAGGCTGCACGTGAGACAGGTGGAATTGTTACATGCGAAGAACACAATATCTTGGCAGGATTTGGATCAGCTGTATGTGAGGTTGTTTCTGAGACATATCCAGTAGAGATGAGGCGAATAGGGATAAGAGACCAATTTGGTGAATCAGCAAGGGACAGTGAAATTTCACTGCTGCTACAAAAACATGGTATAACATCAATTCATATAGCTAATGCTGTGAAAGATATCAGGAGTAAAACCAGATGAAGATATTTCTGGACACAGCAAATCTTGCTGCAATAAAGATGTATAACGATATGGGTCTTGTAGATGGAATTACTACCAACCCATCACTTCTTGCAAAAGAAGGCGGAGATCCTCAGAAAACTATGGAAGAGATTGTTCGAATTGTTAAAGGTGATGTTAGCCTAGAAGTCTTGAGCATAGAAACATCTGGAATGTTAGAAGAAGGCAGAAGACTTCGAAAATACGGAAATAATGTTGTTGTAAAATGCCCATTAACACCAGAGGGACTAAAGGCGTGTAAAATGTTAACCGTGGAAGGAATTCCGGTAAACATAACTTTATGCTTCTCTGTAAATCAAGCGATTCTAGCAGCAAAAGCAGGGGCCAAGTACGTAAGTCCATTCATAGGAAGATTAGACGATAACGGTCAAGATGGGATCAATCTTATTAGAGAAATTCATCAGGTATTTCAAAATTACAAATTTACTACACAGCTTCTTGTCGCAAGTGTTCGACATCCAATGCATGTAGTAGAAGCAGCAAAGATTGGAGCAGAAGTAGTGACCTTACCACCAGACGTTTTAGGTAAGATGCTCAAGCATCCACTAACCGATGTTGGCCTAAAGAACTTTTTAGCTGACTGGGAAAAGCTTAAGAAAGAAAATCCAAGTATTAGAATCTAAATTTCGTCATTTGTCCAGATCTAATGTTTTCCGACCCATTGGTATCTATACTCTTCATCAAACAATTCAGACTTGACGTCATTTTCAGTTATCCTGCTGTGTAGTCTAGCCTCGAAAAATCCTAGACTTCCCTTGTAGGGTATTGGAACTCTAAGTTCTTGTTGATTTCTAAGCAAAAAACCATATCTGTGGTGAAAAAACCCCTCACTAGCCAGATGACTTTTATAGTCAGATTTAAGTTCGCTTAGAGAATTGTACATCTTTACATCATAAAGTTCCACCTTTCCTATTATGGCACCAGTTCTCAGTTTTGTTTTATCAATACCTAATCTTTCACATGCATCTGTTTTCGCTTTGAGCGGTGCGTGAACTAGAAACTCACCTCTAAATTTTGTATTCCATGTTCTTAGCTCAATCGTTTTTTTGCCATTTATTATGAGATCAGCGTACGGCTGAGAAACTGAGAGGCATTTCATTCTAGTCTGTCCTTAAAACATTCAGTACGCGTTTTGGAATCTCGGTTAACCTACTTACTGCAAGAGTACGTTCGTAACCTAACCGTAACAGATTGTTTGCAATCACCGTAGCATCAGTTATGTCAGACCCAACTCCTATTGCAACCATCCTTATACCTACTAGCTTGAAATCTCTCATCATAGATCTAACAGAATCTGGATCTGATGGTTCACCATCTGTTAATGTCAAAAAGATATCAGGTTTCTTTGACTTCAGAGTTGGCAGTAACAGGGAATAAACTTCAGCCAAAGGCGTACTTCCGTTTGCCTTTATTTGTGCAAGTCGTTTTGCAGCAGTGTTATTCCATTTGAGATTTTCAGGTTTTATCAACCAACAAACAACCTGTTTTTGTTCAGTGTTAAAGGCGTAAACTGAAAATTTTACTTTCAAATACTCGAGAACTTCACAAAGAGCTAACGTAGCTTTCTTGTATTGTATTTCCTGTCCAGCTATACTTGATGAATGATCAAGAAGTATGACAATCTTAGTTTTAATCGCTAATTTCTTGTCTATGATGAAGGGATCATGGCCTTCCAAAAAAGTTTCTTCGTCAAACTCATCGCCAATTATTGCATGTTGTTCCTTCCAACCAGATTTCCATTCTTTGAATCTTGCCTTGAGATTGTTTATTAAATCTGCATCATAGATCTTTGTCTCATCTACATTTGTTAACTTGGGTATGCTTACTCCTATTACCTCACTACTTAATCCCTTATTCTCGCTTTTCTTTGCTTCCTCTAGAAGAACCTTAAATTCTTCAAATACTGGTTTACCCTCGAGAATCTTCTTAGGATCTAATTTACCAAAATCGTTTTCTCGATGTTTTGCTATCTTGTTTAGTGTCTTGGTAAAATCTTCTTCTGACATGGCGATTCCCGAAGTAATTTTTGGCATCGATATAGGAATGGTAAGGAGAGGATCAATTCCCAAGATCTTAATTATTTCAGAAACTTTCTTCTCTAACCAATCAGTTCCATATTTTTTCTCTATTGCCTCCTTTACCGATTCTGTGGCCAATTTACTTGCTCTTTGAATCTTTTCAAATGAATTAGGTGAAAGCTCTCCTTTTATATCGCCAAGGAGAAAGTGCTGAGCAAATCCTTCAACAATCCTAGCATTTCCATACAATGTATTTAGTAATGGTCTGTAGAGCCAAGCACAGCCATAAGTGAAGATTATCTCTTCATCCATTCCTTGCCAGTAAGCACGTCCAATAGTCTCAATTCTCCTAGTTTCCAATGTGTTAAGAATAAAACCAAAAGCATGATCATTACTCAAAATTTTACTAGAATGTCTTATTCGCATGGCTTCATACCAAAGAGCAGTTCTAAACTGTCGATATTTTTGAAAGTCTATTCCTTGATATCGTTCTAATGAGAACATCATAACTTTATTTTCTCGCAGATTAGATTGAATTTCTTTCTGGTCTGTGATACTTACTGTGACTTTTTCTTTTCCAGACCATCTTCTAACAAGAAACGTAGCGATTTCAAGTACTGTATCGTTTCTAAGACGTAGTGATTGCATCAATTACCAAACATCGAAGTTATGATATCGTTTACTTTCTGGTATTCCACACTCCCCCATTGGGCATATATGTTAGCAAAAACAATATCTGCTGCTTGCCTAGGTTTCATACCAGAATCAAGTACCTTGCCAAATGCAATGGTCTCGCGCAGACTTGGTGAATAATACAATTCCTCAACTGCTGCTGCTTGTCTTAAAATATTTGCCAACTTTATACCCTGTAGAATTTCCTTTTCATGTGAACTAGAAACGTACTTCTTCACTATTTTAAGTTCGATTTCTTCTGGAGGATAATCTAGTTTAATTCTTACTGGGAATCTGCTTAGTAATTGTGGGGGTAATTCTTTTGTACCAACATGTGATAATGGATTGATTGTTGCAATAACAAACCATCCATTGGCAGCCTCGATTAATTCTCCCCCTGCTTCCTTTAGAACAATTTGTCTTCTGTCATCTAATGCCTCGTCTAGTCGCAGTAAAACATCGGCCTCTGCAGCGTTTACCTCATCAAGGTAAAGCATGCTGCCCTCTTTCATTGATCGTATCAGAATACCATGTTCAAATCCTATTGCACCAGTATGTAACGTCTTGGATCCAATGAGATGACTTTCACGTGTTCTTAAACTGAAGTTAATTGACTCAAGCTTAGCTACCTTTCTTGTAGCAAACTCCCTCACTAAAGTAGTCTTACCAGTACCTTTAGGCCCTATTATCAGGACGAACAAATTGGATTCATACGCTTTGTCTAAAACTTCAAAGGAATTGTTCCAATCTATGTATAACGATTCTGTAAGCACAATAGGGTGTGGTTTCTCCTTAATTTAAAAATGTCTTATCTCTGGAATAAGGTCGCCAAGTTAATCTTAAAGAGAGTGAGTAATGTAACCAATGGAAAATAAAATTCTATATTCTTGTGGATTAGTAATTTGTCTAATTGTAACGTCTGGTATTTTGGTTCATATCAATGGAGAGCAATTCCAAATTCCAGCTTGGATTAAAAACATCGCAAGATGGTGGCACGAAGGAGCAATAGATGATTCAGAATTTGTGAAGGGAATCCAATATCTTATAGAAAACAAAATTATGGTCACACATGTTTCTAACACGAAAATAGTAAAAGAAAACAAGATACCATTCTGGGTAAAAAATAATGCTGGTTGGTGGGCCAATGGTATTATTTCCAATAATGATTTTGTATCAGCTATTCAATATCTTATCAATTCTGGAGTAATAGTGATAAATTCTGATCTAAATTCAACAGGAAATAATCCAGAAACTCAATGTGATAGATTCACTACTCCTGCAGAAAAAGAGACATGTATGAAGCAAATTGAATATGATGCCAAGATCAAAAGCGCTATCGAGGAAGCTACCAAGCATGCTATTGGGCCAGTTACCTTCTATTATGTAAACAGCGAATCACAGACGGCAGATGATGGAAAAATGTTATTAACTATCCATTTAGTCGTTGAAAATAGTGGCAATCAAGAAATAACAATGACATGCCTGCGACAAGACTCGTGCAATTATGCATTAAGTGATGGACAAAAGGAAATTCCTTATGCTACTAATACTCTTGTATACGGCAGTCTTACCTTGCCCGCAAAGACTCCTAAATTAGTAGATTGGACATTTTATGGTATCTTTGACACTTCGAAGGACTATTCATTTTTGATAAAAGAGCCTTGGGGAACTGGTTCTATACCAATAAAAATTCGTTAATGAATATCTTAAAAGTGAAAGCCTAGTTTCCTAATTTTGCGTATGACTCGTCTAGAATATGATGAAGGGTTCTATGCCATGCTTCGTAACCATCTGGTGTTTTTGGGAAATCATGATAATGCTCTGTTAAAATCTTGTTTTGCTGAGCAGTAAATCTTAATCCATCCGCTAATTTCTTGTTTAATGCTCCTCTTATCATCATTCCTAGCTTTCCAACTGTCCCAAAGTCAGGATGTTCTCCTTTACTAATTGCATCTACATCCAACTTTGACAAAAAGTGTTTCATTCCATAGTTTATCTGCTCGTTTGTTAAAGTTTGAAGTAATCTCCTAAAGATTTCAAGTCCTGCTGTTTTGTAGCCGTAATCATTGATGAAATCTATATTATATTGCCACAATGTACCCTCACTAACATCTCCAGATTCTATTGCTTCGACGGCATTCTTACCAATAATTGTGGCTGCAACAATGGCAGGACCAATGCCTCCTGCATCCAATGGTTTTGGCATCCAGGCAGAATCTCCAACCAACATGTATCCATTTGCAACTAGGCAGTCATTTTGTCTTCTCACTGAAACTTGCCAGTTGCCGGTTGCATTGATGGAATCACTAGAGTCATCAGATAATCTTGGGTTTTTCAGCGCACTGTTTATCTTAACGTAATCATTTATCAATTTGGTTACATCATCACTCTTTCCAAGTCTTTCGTTTCTTTTTTGCAGCTCTTTTTGCTGTACTCCAAGTCCAATATTGACCTTGTTTTGGCCCTTGGGAAAAACCCAACCATATCCACCAGGAGCTATGTCTTGGTCTAAATGTATGATGCAATAGTCTGGATCAAAATCAGTTTTGTCGTCTATACCATGTTCAAATTTCATGATATGTCTTCCCGTAGATTCAAGATCATCACGATCAATCTTTTTCTCGATTTTGGAGCTTATGGATAGGCCATTACGTAGCATCGAGGTGACACCTGTAGCGTCAATGACTATTTTTGCAGTTTTTTTGAACGGCTCATTAGTAAGTAGGTTTGTTCCTTCTACGCCAATAACTGTTCCATTCTCATATGACAGATTCCTTAAAGCAACTGAATATTGCATGTTTACGCCCATCTTCTTTGCGTCACGAAGTTGGCGTTGCGGAAGCTCTTGCCTGTTTAACATAAAACCATCACCATCAAAGGGGATTGATGTCTCTCTATCAGGTGAAAATGCCATTACTCCCTTGACAGGATGTTCGATCTCAGGTTTGCCCCAAGATATTTTGATTCTCTCTGTCATGTAATCAACAGTATTCTTGCCAACGGCGTCTCCACAAATCCATCCATTTATCGTCTTTTTACCAAGGGTAGGTTCTTGGTTTCTATCTATTACTAGAATTGATAATTTTTGATTGGAATAATATGACGCTGACTGAGCTGCAATCATTCCAGCTAAACCTCCACCAGCCACTATGATATCGTAATCGGTTTTCACAGCCAAAAAACAGGATCTACTCTATTTAAAAGAACCGTATGAAACTGGATCAGGTATTTTGGGTCGGTTCGTCGCGGCTTCTTCACAGCTAATGCTCAGACTGGAGCGGCAAAATATTACCTCATTCCCTTTTGTTTTAAGTGTGCGAATACTATTAAACCATACTTCAAAGAATCTGGAATTATTATTCAGTCTTGAGCAGTTTCGTATATGTTTTTGTTAGTTCATCCTTTTTGTAAATTGGAGTCTTTATCCTGATCTTTACTGCATTATTTTGTTGTAAACTAACCACTCCTCTTACAAGATCGTTTTTACCAACTCTTAGAAACAGAGCTGAATCCTCAAAATACATGTTAATGTTATCTAATAGATCATCCATCTGAGATTTTGAAACTCTAGAAACAAGATTCTCGACAAAATCCTCAGCTCGTTTTTTTGTAAGCATGGTCTTCGCAAGAAAGATTGGATTTCCATAATGTCCCAGAATTCTTTCTTGAGAAAACTCGCCTTCTTGTATCTGAAACAACTTAAACATTGGCTCAAAGATTTTTTTGCTATCCTCTGTCGCATGAAATATAATTTCTACTGTTACTTCCAGCTGTTTTGCCATCATCTTATTTTGATATCTTGATTGCCGATTAAATTTATTTAGCCTGCAATAAGGCAATTTCTGCCTCTGCAGTCCTTATAAGTTTGGCCTTCTCTATGCCAACGTGTCTTACATGAATTACCTTCTTAACCGCTGCCAAGATGTCTGAATTTATCTTTCCAAATGCTGTGGCTTGGATAAACTGATCTATTGTCATTTCAGGGATTGTCTTTACCATGACGTCTTTAGCAATTAATCTTAATGCATGTTTTCTTGATGTATTCAACTTCTTCTGAGTCAAGGCTATGATCTTGATTCTGAAAAGATATCCGTCTTTAGTTTTAAAATCAGCTATGAAATTAATTAATGAAGAGCCGCGTCTTACAAGACTTCGAAGAAACTCCTTTGCATATTCGTATCGCTTGAAAATCGAGGTCGCCGTCTCGCCTTCTACCTTGTTTACTTGAAAATACAACTTGAATTGATGTTGGGAAGGGTCTCCTTTTACAATATCAAACAAAGTTACTTCTACTACTCTGCCTACTGCACTTTGGTCATCAGTAATTGGAACATATGCAATAGGTACGTTGTTAAAGGCAGGAGGAGCAAGAACAGTAACCCATTTCTTTTCTCTCCATTTGTCTTTTACTCTTGCTGTCTTTTGGCGAGCCAACTATGATCGACCTTTGAAGCCAAAATATAAGTTGTACGACATTTTAGATTGTGCTAGCACCAACATACTTCTGTAAAACCTTTGGAACAGCAACATGACCATCCTTTGTTTGAAAGTTTTCCATTATGGCAACCATTGTCCTAGTAGTAGCTACCAAAGTACTGTTCAGTGTATGAAGATACTGTGGTTGTTCATCAGTCCTATCCCTAAATCTTATCTTTAATCTTCTAGCTTGAAAGTCAAGGCAGTTGGAACAAGAAACTATCTCGCGATAGCTGTTCTGTCCAGCCATCCATGCTTCAAGATCATACGTTTTAGCAGAAACTTTTCCCAAATCGCTGCTAGAAAGTAGCACTATTCTATACGGCAATTCAATTTTTTGATAGAACTCTTCCACTAAGGATAACATTCTTTCGTGTTCATTCCAAGATTCTTCAGGACGTGAGAAGACAAACTGCTCCACTTTGTCGAATTGATGAACTCGAAATATTCCCTTTTGATCTCTACCATGCGCTCCAGCTTCCTTCCTAAAACATGGACTGATCCCAGCATATCTAAGAGGCAGATTTTTTCCATCGATTATCTCGTCTGAATGCATTGAGGCCACAGCATGTTCAGACGTTCCAATAAGATAGAGATCCTCACCCTCTACCTTGTAAATCACATCTTCAAAATCTTGAGCAATTATCGCACCTTCCATTGAGCTCCTGTTTATCAAATATGGTGTCTGTACGAGTGTATAATTTTTATCAGATAAGAAATCAAGGGAAAACTGTATTAATGATTGATTCAGCTTGACAAGCTTATTTTTGAGATAATAAAATCTAGCTCCAGCAACCTTGGCCGCTCTTTCTAAATCTACAAGATCAAGACTTTGTGTTAGCTCTATATGATCTCTAATCTTGAAATCAAAAATTGGGGGCTTTTCCCATTTTTTTATTTCCTTGTTTGCATTCACATCCCTTCCGATAGGAACAGAATCATGAATCAAGTTAGGTAATGATAAGGAAAGTTTTGTATAGAGTTCGTCTGCCTTGATTTGTGTTCCTTCCAATTTGCTAAGCTCTTCAGATACTGATTGCATCTGTTCAATGAGTTTGGTTGCGTCTCCATTTGCTTTCTTTTTTCTTGCAACCTCTAAGGATATTTCATTTCTTTTTTTTCTAAGCTCGTCTGTTTTTATGATCAAGTCTCTTCTTTCCTTATCTATTTTTATTAGTTGATCAAGAGGAAAGTCAACTGCTCTAGCCTCTAACATCTTTCTTATCTTATCGGGGTTGTCACGAAGGAGTTTTGGATCAAGCATTAGTTAGTCACTTTAAGTATAACTTGGGTTTGTTCAAGAACTTCATCAATAGTAGAAATCAGTGTTCGTATATTTCCTTTACCTTCGAAGATAAACACTAAAGTGGTTCCAACATGCTCTATTCTAAAAGAAAGATCTTTTGGAAAATCTACGTTATCAGGTTCCAAAGCTTTTCTGATAGCTTCCGCTTTTTTCTCTGATAGATTATTTAGAAACACTTGAACTTTGCATTCTAGAGACATTTTCTTCCAAGTAATCTAGAAATTCGTCTAATTTGTCTTTAGTAATTCTAGCTCCAGCTGCTGCGTTATGTCCGCCCCCAACACCAGAGACTCTTGCTGCACAATCACGCATCAGCAATCCCAAGTTTACCTCCGATTTGCATCCTGTTGATTTGCGAGATGAGAACTTGATTGTGCCTTCTTCGCCATTTGTCCTAAGTATGATTATTTTGCCTGCATTCTTCTGTGAACCACCTAGTAGCGAAGATACTGCACCTGTCATGTTTTCTGGTACAAGCCCTTCGCCATTTACAAGAACGTAGGAACCATTGTCTGTGATCCTCCATCTCTCGCTTGAAAGTGTATTCATATAATTTCTCAAGAAGGTTCTATATTCTACCAATATGTTCTCACCTTCTTGCAACATCTTTGTTCTATCGCCCATACAGATTGCAACTCCGACACCAGCTTTGCGAATTCTTCCACATGAATTTAACATGGTTGAAAACTCTCTAGCATCTCGCAAAAAGCTTCTCTTGTCTTCACCTAAGAGTGTATATGTATATCCAATAAGTTCGTCAACTATATCAGTTGCGTTTTTACTAGGTATGAATTTAGATATAGTTTGAAGAAGAATTCGCTTTTCATCTTCTGTTAGTTCTGCTGGAACACGCCATCTACTTCCTTCTTTTAATTTTATTCCTGATGAATTTAGTAATGAAAGACATGCGTCACGATTCCAGGTAAGGCCTTCTATGAAAGGTTGTGAAGTAAATGCAAGGGCGTCAGTAAGAGGTCTCGTCTCCCTACCAACAAGTAAAATATCTAGATCAATTTCTAATTGATTGTTCTTTTTTGCCGTAGCAGCAATTTCGAGATTAATTCCGGTAAATGATTTCTTTTCTCCCTGATCCTGTCTATCTCCCAATGCTGCAACTACTGCAATCCATGCCAAATCAGTATTTTCTTTATGAAGAGCTTTTGAAACGAGATATGCCATACCACCTGCTGAAACATCTAGGCCACCATCTATATCGTATTTCCAAGCATTGATGACTCTTTCATTGTCAAATTCTTCCTGTGGAATTTGGTGATGATCAACTGCTATCCAATTATTATCTAAAACATTATCAAGATACTTTGCAAAACCACCCCCAAGATCAGTTATGATATGAAATTGTCTCGAGTCATTTTTGAGCTTGTCAATTAAATTCTTACTAAACTCATTTACAGTTTTGAGAGTACACTTGGCACCTGATCTGATAAGAGACTTGGTTACTATACTTCCAGAGGTAATTCCATCGCAATCAAGATGAGTTATTACAGAAATATTTTTTCCCGCTCTTATGCAATCAGAAGCCTTATCATGAAAATAGGATAATGCTAGATCAAGCTTGGTCATTACTCAAGTTGAGCGATGACTGCCTTATATTTCCAAGTTTTAGGGATGCGACCAATCTCTTTGTAATATGAAGATAGCCTGTGAACTTTAGCTTCTAAGAGTTCAAGCGATCTGACATTTCTTCTGTCTGATTTGTTAGCCCTTAGGTGTTTCTGTAATCCAAGCGATTTTGTGACCAAGTTGTTGAGGTCTTCAGGCATATCTGGCTTGACTCCCTTTTGTTCAAGAATCTCAGTTACGGATTTTTTGACAATCTGTCGGGTAAGTGGAATTGCGTATTGATCACGCAACTTTATTCCAATCTCGCTTGGCTTAAGACCCTCTTTTGCGTATTTTACTACAAGTTCTTCTACTTCGTCAGAAGTTTGCTTCACCCAAGTGGGGGCACTAGGAGTAACAGGTCTTATCGAATGTGACTTGCCGTGTCTATGTGAATGAACTCGTCCCACGACCCGCTAACTTTCTAAGGAAACATAAATGTTACTTGGCAGCTCCAACCTTGAAACCTACATAAAAGTTAAATAGCAATAGACTTGATTCTCAGATAGGTGCTAAATATGAAAAAACCAATAATTATTGGAACCGTACTGTTGGCTCTCTTTGTAGCCTCATCATTTGCTCCATTAGCTGCGGCTCAGAACCCGGGTTATGGTGGAGGTAGTCAATCTACACTAGAAGAGGATCTAAAGCTAGCAAAAGCAAGACTTGTTGCAGTACAGAAGAATCCGCACGCAGGTTCTGGAACTCCGTTCCTTGATGCAGGCGGTGTTATAGGTGCGTCAGTTATTGCAGGTGCAGTGTTTGGCGGAATCTTTGTAGCCTTCGTATGGCGAGCAAAGCAAGCGGAAAGAGCAAGACGGGCTCGTTAATTCTTTTCTTTTTCTTATTTTATTCTAAGCTCCCTAGCGTGTCTAATTCTTGAAACACTCACAGAAATGTATATATCGCACCTAAATTGTTTTGAATAATGATGAGCGCGATATTCGCTATGCTCGTAGGTATGCTGTCAAACTTTGCAGGTCAAATAGGACCGAACTATGACCCGCTCTTCTACGATGTGATGGTATACATATTTGCAACCATCATGTTCTCAGTATTCCTTCTCGGAGTCATTGCATTCTGGCTTAGAGTGCACGGATTGGGCGGAGACACCAGAGAAAGATGGGTCTCTGAACTTGAGAAGCACTTTGAGAGAGAGGGCATTGGTTTGATACCAGACAACGGAAAGTACTGGTAAAACTCCATCCTTTTTCCTTATTTTTGGAATAATTTCCTGTACTTAGTTTTTAGGAGGTGTAAAGCTCGGTGCTCCTTCATTCTTTGAAACGAATTCTGCTTTGTAATGAGCACCATCCTCTAAGATAGTATGTACAAAGTCAGGCGACTCAACTCCATTCACATATATCCTTGATTTAGTCTCATCCATGTCTCTTAGATTAAAACCCCAAATCCACAAGAACTGGCCTACTTCAAATGGATACTTTTTTGTTGATACTA